>Ga0302311_10000093_pt1 | contig 107245 bp, 103 predicted proteins | sample III_Palsa_N1_3_FD_200449 | JGI IMG/M metagenome (GOLD analysis project Ga0302311, IMG submission 200449) | Peat permafrost microbial communities from Stordalen Mire near Abisko, Sweden - III_Palsa_N1_3 | ecosystem: Environmental > Terrestrial > Soil > Palsa > Peat permafrost | place: Sweden...
CCGCTACATCCGCTACTACAATCACGACCGCATCAAGCTCAAACTAAAAGGCCTGAGCCCGGTGAAATACCGGACTCAGGCCTTCGGTGCCTAGCTTGCAACTGTCCAACTTTGTGGGGTCAGTTCAATTCCGGGGCGTTTTTTTGTGCCTGATCAGCCGAAGGCTAGATCGAATGCTTCCAGCTCGCCGTATAGCAACGCCACTTGCCATCCTCGCTGCGCCATGCCGACTCGATTTGATAGACACCAAGCTGGTCGGGAAACAGACGGCTGCCGCTGCTCAGCGTGGCCGTGAACGTCGCTACCATCCGCCCGCCACGATGCTCGATCGTGATCGGCCCGATCGTCACCCCGATATGCTCGCCGCGCAGCGCGATCAGCCTGACGATATTCGCCAATGCACGGCGGTCGAGCTCGCCACCGCCATCGACATCATTCCCATTGAAATCGTCGCTGAGCGGGCCGACCACATCACTCGCCGCATTCGATGCGGCGGCATGCCCGATCGAGGCAATTGCCTCACGCACCTGCACTTCGTCCGGCGTGCGTCGACAGCCCGGCAGGGTCGCCGCGCACCACACGAGCACGGTCAACAGGCAGGCGACTTTTCTCAAACGGATCATGGGCGGATCTCGGTGCAGTGCGGCTTGCCGCTGTACGCGCGCGTATGCTCCAATGAACCATTCACGTGGTCCATGATGGATGCCGTCATCATCCTAAAGCCATCATCGACCCGTGCCCATCGACAACGCGGTCATCGACAAGAACAGGGAACCCGAGCATGAGCAACGAACGTCCATGGCTGGATCACTATCCGACAGATGTACCCGGCCAGATTGACGTCGACACCTATGCCTCGGTCCCGGCTGTCCTCGAGGAGGCTTTCACCCGCTTTCGCGACAGGCCGGCGTTTGCGAATTTCGGGCACCGACTGACCTACGGCCAAATCGATGAGATGAGCCGTCAGTTCGCCGGCTACCTCACCGGAGAGCTCAAACTTGGCAAGGGTGATCGCATCGCGATCATGATGCCGAATGTCTTGCAGTATCCGATTGCATTGTTTGGCGCGTTGCGTGCTGGCCTGATCGTGGTCAATACCAACCCGATGTATACCGCACGCGAACTCAAGCATCAGCTGGAGGACGCCGGCGCCAAGGCAATCGTGGTGCTGGACAATTTCGCCGCGACGCTGCAGCAGGTCGTGACTGAAACCCATGTGCAGCACATCATCACTACTGGCCTAGGCGACCTGTTGGGCGCGAAGGGAATGCTGATCAACTTCGCGCTCAAGCACATCAAGAAGATGGTGCCAGCGTTTGATCTGCCGACGGCGGTGCGCTTTCGCGACGCGCTCGCCCGCGGCGACGCGCACCAGCCGCCACCGGTAACGCTGGGGCACGACGACGTCGCGTTCCTGCAATACACCGGTGGCACCACCGGCGTAGCCAAGGGCGCCATGCTGACCCATGGCAACATGGTTGCGAACATGCTGCAGGCCGGTGCATGGGTCGGCAAGAACAGCACGCCGGGTGAGGAAGTCATCATCACGGCCTTGCCGCTGTATCACATCTTTTCACTGTGCGCGAACGGTCTGGTATTCACCCGCCTCGGCGGTCTGAACTGGCTGATCACCAACCCACGCGACATGCCTGGTTTCGTCAAGGAGCTGAAGCAGTCCGGCTTCACCGCACTGACCGGCGTCAACACGCTGTTCAACGGTTTGCTCAATACCCCCGGCTTCGAAGAGCTGGATTTCTCCCGGCTGCACCTGACCCTGGGCGGTGGCATGGCAGTGCAGCGCGCCGTCGCCGAGCGCTGGAAGAAGGTCACCGGCTGCACCCTCGCCGAGGCCTATGGGCTTACCGAAACCTCGCCTGCCGTCTGCATCAATCCACTCGACCTGAAGGAATACAACGGCTCGATTGGCCTGCCCGTGCCGTCCACCGACGTGGCGATCTGGTCAGAAGACAACCAGCCGCTGCCGATGGGTGAAGTTGGCGAGCTGATGGTGCGTGGGCCACAGGTGATGAAGGGTTACTGGCAGCGTCCGGACGAGACCGCCAAGGTGCTGGGTCCCGACGGCTGGCTGCACACCGGCGACATCGCGAAGATGGACGAAAACGGCTATTTCTATATCGTCGACCGCAAGAAGGACATGATCCTGGTATCCGGCTTCAATGTTTATCCCAACGAAGTCGAGGATATCGTGATGCATCACCCCGGCGTGCTCGAAGTGGCAGCGGTGGGTGTTCCCGACGAACATTCCGGCGAAGTGGTGAAACTGTTCGTGGTGCGCAAGGATCCGAGCCTCACCGAAGAAGCGCTCAGGCAATTCACCCGCGAGAACCTCACTGGCTACAAGCGGCCCAAGCTGATCGAGTTTCGCGATTCGTTGCCCAAGAGCAACGTGGGCAAGATCCTGCGCCGCGAATTGCGCGACGAGAAAAAGACGCCGGCCTGAGGGTCTATCCGGAATCCGGGTGGCTCGGGTTGAGCCGCCCAGCCCCTCCAACCCTGAATCTCCCCGGTCGTGCATCGGCGTGCGCGTTTGCTGTCCTGCGCGCGATCAACCCCAGGCCGTCTACTCGTAAATTTCGAACAGATACGTGGCCATGCACCCGTCTGAGCCGGGTGCTACTTCAATCAGCGGTCTTTCCAGTTTTCCAGGATATCGGCATAGCCACCCAGCAGATTCCACAGAGGGACCTGCTTGTCCTCGGGAATGCGGCTATAGGAAAAACCGATGTAGTGGTCGGAAATACGCACGACCGCGGCCTCAAGATGAATGTGCAGGTTGTGTCCGAAAATCATGTCGAGCACCCAGCTCTGCCCGACGTCACCAGACCAGCCCAGTGGGCGACGCAGCAACGCGCCGGTAGCGGAGATATCGACCAGTTCGGTCGGGTGCGACTCGCCGCGGCGGCTCATCAGTACCGTCGTTTCGATTTGCATGCGCGCCGGCCGCAACTGCTCCGGTTCGCCGCTACCCATCCCGTCTTTTTCGATCGTCATCGTCGTACCGTCCATTTGCGCTTGCGTCTGCCAACGGCAAGACGCGAACCCCATCATCCCGAGTCATTCCGACCCGTCGGTTACCGACGCGCCAGCACATCTCCCTGCATCAACGCCTTGCTCCAGGCCGCCTCCCGCGTTCGCCAGCGCTCTCAAGTTCGTCGCAAACGGCGGCTAACCATGCGTGCCCTGCCCTACCCAAGCAATACCGATGCCAGCCCGCGAAATGCGGCGCCAATGCTCGCATGCCGCGCTGTTTCATTGAGCCAACGGTCCATTTTGCCCGACCGGATTCACCCCGTCGCTATCCCCGCCTCGATCACGGCGCGTCTCCACCACATGCATTTCCGCTGCAGCGCGCGGCACGTATCCACGATATCGGCACACACCCTTCGATACCGTCCATGTTGATGGGATATTTCGAAGGGCCACGGCTCGGCGCCATGCGGATCCACGCCAAGACCCGTAGGTATCTCCACGATGCATGATGCAGTCACGAGACGGACACTTTAGGTCACATATCGCCCATGTATAGACGACGCATTCGGACAGGAATCCGACGGCCGGCGACCCAACTGCTAGACTTGTCGCCACACAGTCGCTACTCTTTGCCCACGCGTGGCTCCATGGATTACGTTTGTCGGTCAACCCGACAGCCCCATGAAATCCACCCGATGCTCTCAAACCGACCCAATGAACAGCCAACGGTGTCGCCTCTTGGTCACCATTGACTTGCGCCTTTGCCGTGGCTGACAACCCGGAACTGGCACGCCATGGTCGCTCGCGGCCCGCCTGATCGAACCACCAATGAGTGGCTTCATCAAGCCCGTCGCGACGATGGTGCCCGATGCGCCTCGGTTGAAGATGTGAAAGACAGGGCTATACCCGGGAACGCCGCCTCACCGCTACGTTTCGAGTACGGACATTCCTCGTGCGGGCCGACGGTGGAATGAATTCGATCGTGATGAATGCACTGCCAGCCGCTGAAGGCGGCCCAACGACATGTATTGATGAGCACTGAGCCAATCGAGTCTCAGCCGATCGCGGTAACGCAGGACGCGTTTGCGTCGGTACCGCAACAGCAGGAAATGCCGCTGGCCATCGTACGTGGCCAGCCGATGCTGCAGATGCCGCAGGATCTGTACATTCCGCCGGATGCGCTCGAGGTTATTCTCGAGGCGTTCGAGGGACCACTGGATCTGCTGTTGTATCTGATTCGCCGACAGAACCTCGACATCCTGGACATCCCGGTTGCCGAGATCACCCGGCAGTACATGACCTACATCGAGCTGATGCGCGATGTGATGCGGCTGGAGCTGGCTGCCGAATACCTGTTGATGGCCGCGATCCTGGCCGAGATCAAATCGCGGCTGCTGCTACCGCGACCGCCAACCGAGGAAGGGCTGGAGGACGATCCCCGCGCCGAGCTGGTACGGCGATTGCAGGAATACGAACGGTTCAAGCGGGCGGCAGAAGATATCGAGGCCCTGCCCCGGCTGGAACGCGACACTGCGGTGGTGCATGCCGAGGTGGGCGAACGCAACGTGATCAAGTTGCCGCCGCCGCTGGAGCTGCAGGAACTGTTGCTGGCCCTGAAAGACGTGATGCACCGGGCCGAATTGTTCGGGCACCACGCGATCAAGCGCGAGGCGCTCAGCGTGCGCCAGCGCATGGGCGAATTGCTGAGCAAGCTCGACGACAACAGCTTCCATCGTTTCGAGAGCCTGTTTGACATCAGCGAGGGGCGCCTTGGCATCGTGGTGACGTTCCTGGCGATGCTGGAACTGGGCAAGGAAATGCTGGTGGAAATTCTGCAGGAAGCGCCGCTGGGACCGATCTACGTGAAGGCCAGAGTAAGCCATCCCGGAGAATCGGCTGACCCAAGAGACGACACGCAGCCGGGCGAGCCGGCATTGATCGAATCGTCCAACGAATGAAGCTGCAACCATTGAATCGGCATCCGACCTAAGGCTTATGCAGATCGAGCAACTCAAACCGATTATCGAGGCCGCCTTGCTGGCCTCCAGCCAGCCGATGACGATTCATCAGCTGGGTGACCTGTTCAACGAAGCCGACGACGTCGGCCAGGAACAGATCGCCAAGGTGCTGGAAGCGTTGGCCGAGGATTGCGAGGGCCGCGGCGTCGAGCTCAAGCAGGTCGCCTCCGGTTTTCGCTACCAGGTGCGCCAGGAAGTACATCCCTGGATCTCGCGGATGTGGACCGAAAAGCCCAGCCGCTATTCGCGTGCGCTGCTGGAAACGTTGGCACTGATCGCCTACCGCCAACCGATTACCCGCCCCGAAATCGAACAGATCCGTGGCGTGGTGGTGTCGTCCAACATCATCAAGACGATGGAAGAGCGCGAATGGATCCGCGTGGTCGGTTACCGCGATGTGCCCGGCAAGCCGGCACTGTTCGGCACCACTCGCTCCTTTCTCGACTACTTCAATCTGAAATCGCTGGACCAGTTGCCGCCGCTGTCGGAAATCCGCGACATGGAAGATCCGCAGCTGCGCTTCGAACAGGAACCCCTGACCGTCCGCATCGCGCGCGATCTGCCGATCGATCCGGATGAAGAAACTCCGGTAGACGACGCGGATGCTGCCGATACTGATACTGATGACACCACCCAAATGACGGCCGACGCCACGGCGCCAGCCACTTCATCCGAGACCGACGAACCCAGCTCCGAGATGAGCTCATCCGTCGAGATCCCGACTTCCACTGCCGACGAGGCAGCGAACCCCGCCGCGGAAGTCGAACCCGACACCGCCGAGCAAGATACCGAGGAGTACCGCGCATGACTGCGCCGCAAAAATCCGTTTTATCCCTGAAGCGCGAAACGCGCACCGAGACCGACGCGCCCGCGCTGGAAGAGCGCCTGCACAAAGTGCTGGCGAACGCAGGCCTCGGTTCGCGCCGCATGCTTGAGGTACGCATCCAGTCCGGCGAAGTCGAACTGAACGGCAACCCTGCCGAAATCGGCAACAGCGTGCATGCCGGCGACCGGGTCGTGATCGACGGCAAGCAGTTCGTCGTCGCCACCGACAGCCGCGACGACACCGAGGTGCTGGTCTACCACAAGCCCGAAGGCGTGCTGACCACTCGCGACGACCCCGAAGGTCGCCCCACCGTGTTCGAACAGCTGCCGCGCCTGAAGGGCGCGCGCTGGGTCGCCGTGGGTCGGCTGGACATCAACACCACCGGCTTGTTGTTGCTGACCACCGACGGTGAGCTGGCCAATGCACTGATGCATCCGAAGAGCGGTCTCGAGCGCGAATACCTGTGCCGCGTGCACGGCGAAGTGCCTGACGAGATCATCGAGAAGCTCAAGGCCGGCGTGGAACTGGAAGACGGTCCCGCACGCTTCGACGAAATCGCCGTGATCAGCCGCGGCGGTAGCCACAGCTGGTTCCGCGTCGTCATCCGCGAAGGCCGCAACCGCGAAGTTCGCCGGCTGTGGGATTCGCAGGGCTTTCTGGTCAGTCGCCTCAAGCGCATCCGTTACGGCAAGATCGAACTGCCGCGCAACCTGCGCCGCGGCGACTGCGAGCCACTCGACGCGGAAACCGTCAAGCAGCTACGCCAGACCACCGGCCTCGGCGTGCCGCAGCCCGTATTGACGCTGAGCCCCGTGTTGCATCAGCGCCGCGCCAATCGCAGCGTCACCGAATATCGTCCCGAAAGCGGCAGCAGCAAAGCCTGGACCGGTGGTCAGGATGAAGCGCGCGAGCTGCGTGCCTACGACCGCATCCGCGAAGAACCGGTGCGCGGTCGCAAGCCGCCCCGTCGCGACGGCAAGGAAGTGAACGGCAATCTCGCGCGCCCTGAACGCGGCGCGGGCGGCCCCAACCGCGGCGGCGGCAAGGGCCGGCGCGTGGCGCCGGGTCAGGAACTGCCGTCAGTGCGTACCTGGTTCGCCGGCGAAAGCCGCGAAGGTGGTGGTCGCCATACCGGAGCCCCGCGTGGCAATGCCGCGGGCGGCGCAGCGGCGGGCAATCGTCGTCCTGCCGGCGCGGGTGGCAAGCCGTTTGGTGCCCGTACTGGTGGCGGCGAAGGCCGCGGTGCTGGTAGCCCCTACAGCGGCTTTGGCGGCGAATCACGCGGCACCGGCGGCGGCAATCGCGCACCCGGTGGCCGGCCTGCACATGGTGGTCGTCCGCAAGGCCAAGGCAACCAGGCTCACGGCAATCAGTCGCACGGCAATCAAGCGCATGGCAACCAGGCGCAAGGCAATGCATCGCATGGCAATGCTTCCTACGGCAACCAGGCACACGGCAACGCGCGCCCATTCGCTCAGGGTGGTGCACGTCCGCAAGGCCAGGGTGGCAATCGTCCGCAAGGTGCGGGTCGGCCGCAGGGCCAGGGCGGCAATCGTTCGCATGGTGGTGGTGCCAGGCCGCAAGGTCATGGTGGCCCTGCTGGCGGACGCCCGCCGGGTCGCGGCGGTAGCGGTGGTGGCGGCAATCGTTCGGGCAATCGCTGAGCCACGGAGTTCAATGTGGCCTTGCGAGGGAACTGAATGATGGTGCGGATCTATCACAACGCCCGTTGTTCCAAATCGCGCGCCACGCTGGCGTTGCTGGAAGAACACATCGGCACATGCGAAGTGATCGATTACCTCGCAGCGCCACCGAGCACCGCCGAACTGGACGTGTTGTTGAACCAGCTCGGCATGACCGCGCGCGAACTGCTGCGCACCGGTGAAGCGGAATATCAATCACTCGGGCTGGCTGATCCTTCGCTCGATGACGCGACCCTGATCGCCGCGATGGTGGCGCACCCGAAACTGATCGAGCGCCCCATCGTCGTGATCAACGGCAAGGCGGTCATCGGTCGGCCACCGGAAGCGGTGCTGGCGATACTCTGAGTTGATCCGAGTAGTGGTTGGGTTTCAACCAAAGCCAAAAACCGCTCGCCACAACCGTCAACCACAACCGTTCGCCCTGAGCGTAGGCCCGAAGGGCCGAAGTCGAAGGGTGTGCGTCGAGTGCCCTTCGACTTCGCTGCGCTACGTTCAGGGCGAACGGAGGGTGAGCTCCCTAATTTGGGATGGGCTCACTTGTTCGGGTTGAGCTCATTCAGATCGAGCGCGAACGCATCCGCGTCCATCCATGCCGGAAACCGTTCGCGGTGCGCGAGTAGCGGTGCCGGATCGAGCATCACCGTCACCACCTGCTCCTGTGGTCCCAGTTCGACCAGCGGCTCACCGACCGGGTCGATGACCGCACTGTCGCCGGCATACGGCAGCTCGTTGCCATCTACGCCCACCCGGTTCACACCGATCACATAGCTGAGATTCTCGATCGCCCGCGCCCGCAGCAGCGTGCGCCACGGCTGCCGACGCGGCGCCGGCCAGTTCGCCACGAACAACGACAGATCGTAGTCCATGCCGCCGTTGGCGGATGCCAACCGACGATTGCGCAACCACACCGGAAAACGCAGGTCGTAGCAAACCTGCGGCAGGATTCGCCAGCCCTTCAACTCAACGATCAAGCGCTCGTTGCCGCCGCCGTAGCGGGTGTGCTCGCCGGCCATGCGGAACAGATGACGCTTGTCGTATTGCGCATAGCTGCCGTCCGGTTTGACCCATAGCAACCGGTTGTAGACGGTGTCGTTCTCACGGATCGCCAGACTGCCGCAAATCACCGCGCCGACTTCGATGGCCAGCGCGCGCAACCACGCCACCCCTTCACCATCCATGCTCTCGGCGCTGGCACGGGTATCGTTGCTGAAGCCGGAAAGAAACGTTTCCGGCAGCACGATCAGATCGCTGCCCGTCAACTGCCGAACCAGGGCGCCGTAGTAATCGCGATTGGCCGGTGCGTCATGCCAGCGTGTGGCGCCCTGGACCAGCGAGACTTTCAAGGTTTGCATATCCACGGCTGGCGCGTTCATAGCTGACACAGCCGCTCCGCCGCCGCGTCCATCGTCGCATCGCTCTTGGCGAAGCACAGTCGCAGCAAACGGGTATTCGGCGCGCTGTCATAGAACGGTGTCAGCGGAATCGCCGCCACCCCGCCGTGCTGCACCAGCCAGCGACTGAACGCGAGATCGTCTTCGTCGCGGATCGCCGAATAGTCGACCAGCTGGAAATAGCCGCCCGGCACGTCAAGCAACTTGAAGCGCGACGGCTGGAGCAACGCGCGAAAGCGATCGCGCTTGGCCTGATAGAACCCCGGCAGTTCCAGATAGTGCCCGGGATCGCTGGCCAGAAATTCGGCAAAAGCGACCTGCGCCGGATGAAACGTGCAGAACGTCAGGTACTGATGCACCTTGCGGAATTCCGCCGACAGCGCCTTTGGTGCCACCGCATAACCTACTTTCCAGCCCGTGCAATGGTAGGTCTTGCCGAACGAGGAAATCACGATGCTGCGCTCGGCCAGTTCCGGGTGGCGCAATACGCTTTCGTGCTGCGCGCCGTCGTACACAATGTGCTCGTAGACCTCGTCAGACAGCACCACGATATCGGTGTCGCGCACAATCGCCGCCAGCTCTTCCAGGTCAGCCGATGACAACACTGCGCCCGACGGATTGTGTGGACTGTTGATCAGGATCATTCGGGTTTTCGGCGTGAGTGCATCGCGCACGCGCTGCCAATCGACACCAAACGTGGGGACGTTCAGCGGAATATGCACCGCACGCGCGCCCTGCAGCTCGATCGCCGGTTCGTAACTGTCATAGGCCGGATCGAACACGATCACTTCATCGCCGGCACGCACTACAGCGGCGATCGCCGAGAACAATGCCTCGGTGGCACCAGAGGTAACGGTGATTTCGCTGTCGACGTCGACCGAGCGTCCGTACAGACGCTCGGTCTTTGCCGCGATCTGTTCGCGCAGCGCAGCGATGCCATGCATGGGCGCGTACTGGTTGCGGCCCTCGTTCATGGCCCGGGTCAGTGCGTCGCGCAGTGCCTGCGGCGGCTCGAAGTCCGGAAAGCCCTGACCAAGGTTGACCGCCTTGTGTTCCAGCGCCAACTGGCTCATCACACTGAAGATGGTCGTACCGACTTTCGGGAGTTTCGTGGTTATCATCGTTCGGCCGTCTGGATGTCTATAAAGTTCGCAGCGTACTGCATTAGCGATGTCGCGCGCATCTTGCGGCACACATCGCTCGCGCACATCAGGGTTTACCAGGCAGATCGTTCAGCGGGCGCGTCTTGCATTGCTCATGTTTCAGCAAGGTCGCTTCCGGCAGCCGCTCGGCAAGGAAATCAACCAGCGCCCGCACTCCAGGCAACATCCCTCGCCTGCTGGGGTAAACGAAATGCATGATGCCTTCGGGCACGCTCCAATCAGGCAGCACCACTTCCAGGTCGCCGCGCGTGATCGCCGGCGCACAGACGAAGTCCGGCAGCAGGGTCACCCCCATGCCGCGACGGGCCGACTCCAGCAGCAAGGCAAAATCACCGGTGATCAGGCGTGCCTGCATTTCCACGTTGACCTGCTGCCCCTTCGCGCCGACCAGCTCCCATACCTGGGCGCCTTCATGCTCACGCATCGAGAGGCCTGGCAGTTTCGCCAGTTCGTCGGGTTTGCTGGGACGCCCAAGCGTGTTGAGCAGCGTCGGGCTGGCCACCAGCAAGGTGCGCGACTGGCCAAAACTGCGGACCACCAGGTTGGCGTCGGTGTCCAGTTTGGTGCGCACCCGGATAGCGAGATCGCAGCCCTCGCCGATCACGTCGACACGACGATCGCTGGACATCACGCGCACCTGCATCTTCGGATAGAGCGCCAGAAAGTCCGGCAGCACATGAGACAGTACGGTTTGTGTCAGCGAAACGGGGCAACTCAGGCGCACCACACCACGCGGTTCGGCACGCAGCTCGTCCACCGCATCCTGCGCCGCCTGCGCCTCTTCCAGCACCGCACGGCAGTGCGCGTAGAAGCGCTCGCCGACTTCGGTGACCACGAAACGTCGCGTGGTTCGCTGCAGCAGGCGCACCCCAAGCCGCTCCTCCAACTGGGCCACGCGTTTGCTCAGGCGCGATTTCGGCACGCCCAGGGCCCGGCCAGCGGAGGAAAAGCCGCCGTGTTCGACCACGGCAGCGAAAAAATACAGGTCATTGAGGTCCTGCAAGGCACCGCCCAACACGGTCATGATCGTTTCCATTCAAGAACGATAAGTCTGCAGATTGCCATCTTATCACCGCATTGTTCCAGACGTAGCCTAATCACATCGCCGGTGAACCGGCTCAGTCAGGAACCTCATCATGAAACTGTTGCATATCGATTCCAGCGCCCTGGGCAGCTATTCGGTCTCGCGTCAGCTGACCGCCGACATCGTAGCCGAGCTGAAGCGCCACAACCCGGGCATCCAAACCAAGTACCGCGACCTGGCTTCAGAGCAGCTGCCGCATTGGGCACCTGTGGCCGATGCCAGCGACCCTGTCGCCGTACTGGGCAGCCAGATGCTGGAGGAATTCCTGGACGCCGATGTCATCGTGATCGGCTCGCCGATGTACAACTTCGGCATTCCCAGCCAGCTCAAGGCATGGATCGACCGCATTGCCGTGGCCGGCAAGACCTTCCGCTACACCGAGAACGGCCCTGAAGGCCTGGCTGGCGGCAAGCAGGTCATCATCGCCTCCAGCCGCGGCGGCCATTACAGCGGCGGTCCGGCTGCGGCCCTGGACTTCCAGGAAGCCTATCTGCGCGCCGTGTTCGGGTTCATCGGCATTACCGAGCTGGAGTTCGTCCGCGCCGAAGGACTCGCCATCAGCGACGAGCACAAGGCAGAGGCGCTGAAGTCAGCGCAAGCCTCCATCGGTTCGATCACTGCACAGATGGCCAAAGCCGCCTGAGCTTTCACACGTAACTTGCGCAACGGCCCTTCGGGGCCGTTTGCGTTTACGTCGTCGATTGCCGAGGCCAATCCCGTGGCGCTATAGACTGTCCACGCCCCCATCACAAATCAGTATGGCACGCAGTGAATGCTCCCACCGGCAACTGAAGTGCAGGCGAATTTTTCAGTGTTGGGAGGATTAATGCCAAAACTGCCTATTTGATTCCGCATATTACTTCGATCGGTTATATTTCCGCGCCCCGAAAAATCGTAGTTCTGCTTTCCATTACCAGCAACAGCGGTAACAGCCGCTGGAATATTATTTCCGTGTGAATCAACGGCAGTTCTTGCATTAACCACAATCTGTTGTGGCAGCTGGGTAGCATCGACATAAGCGCCTATGTGGCTACCGTCCGTGAAAGTTACGGTAAACGAAATCGTTAACACATGATCGACGTTCGTAACGTGGAGTACCGAAAGAGCTGTCACCGCAGTTGTCAATGTGTCTGAAATATTGAACGTTGCCAGACTACCAAGCCAGCTTAAAAAAGCATTCTGGCTTGGGCCGTCATTGAGAACGGTGTAAGCATTTACGCCGGGGTTTGGATACGAGACAGTGCCGCCACCAGGCTTCGGTACGCTCATCGGGCTTAGATTGTGAAGTAGTTCCATGGCCGACACTGCGCCGGCATTTACCATATCGATATTGGCTGCACTGTTTGGTACACCGACCGGCGATCCCGCTGGAACAATGCGCAAATCGAATTGTTTCTGGTGACCCATGGGTGGTGCGTTATAGAACTTGACATAGGCAGCAAATGCAGCCTCTTCCTGAGCAGTCAAATCCCCGTCTTCGATGTAGAGTTTCCCTATCGCGTTGTTTATTGGTACAGAATTGACGTGGGTTCCAAAGTAAAGGCGGAAGGCCTCGACTCTATTTGCAATGACGTCGCCAACGACGTACCTACCAACTCCTCGCCCCAGGGCCGCACCCTGCATCTGCGTGAAAGAGCATCCATCGCACGGTACGTATGCAGCTGCAAAAGCTTGTGATGCAAGTAAACTGGAAAATGCAAGCAGCGCAAAACGACGGTAAGTTCCATACATTTCAGCAACTCCTTTTGGCTAAACGTAAGATCATTTCCTACCCCTTCATGCCGTTGCGCGTGGCATGTATCGATCCTCCTCCGACCTGAGATTCCGCAGCATCGGCCTGGTCGCGCGTTTGCGTCAGCCTTCGGTGTGCTATGGCGTACGGATTCGTCCTCGCCGCCTCCAATGAGTTACGCGGTCATCATGCTGTCGAATTAGCGCCTAGACCTCGCATATGGATCGAGGCCAAGCGATACCAGCCAAATTCACAGCTCGTGCCAGGAGCTTGCTGCCGGGAAGAACCTACAGGCTGAGATCGCAGGTCCGTGGCACGGCGTCGGCATAAGCAGCTATTGAGCACTGAGCGCTTCCTCAGGGCATTTCTATGCTCAGTGGGAGCAAGGGACCACAGCCCCCTCCTTTCGGCTTATAGGCCATCAGTCATGTTGCAAAACACGCGATTCGTTCTTGACAGGTCGAAAGTCGGTGTTATAGTTCACTACAACACCACCCAACGAACTCACTAAGGAGACACGTCATGAAAGCGCAAAACGTCATCGCCATCGCCGCTGCCGTGTTGTTCACCAGCGCCAGCCTGTTCACCACCATCAGCCTGAGCGGCACACATTCCAATGGCAGCCAGCAGGCGCCGAGCGAAATCAACGGTCACCAGGTCATCAACCTGGCACCCGTCAATGTTCACCCGAGCGCCGACGAACGTCGGGCTGCCGCCCTGCTGACGGATATCAGCGTAGTGGGTATCGCCACCATTCCGGCCTTTGGCCGCATGGGCGGAGCCGAGCAGGCAAGCCTGGCCGGATCACCTTTGGCCATGCCCTACTATTCGTTTGGCAAATTCGGTCGCATCGGCAAGGAATAACTTCATGACCATTACCTGGAACGACAGCGTCCCGATCTATCGCCAACTGCATCAGCACGTGGTCGCGATGATCCTGGACGGCGCCTTGAACGAGGGCGACCCGCTGCCGTCGGTACGCCAGGTGGCAGCGGATTTTCAAATCAATCCGTTGACCGTATCCAAGGCGTACCAGGAACTGGTCGACGAACAACTGGTTGAGAAACGGAGGGGATTGGGCATGTTCGTCATCGAAGGCGCCCGCGAGGCGCTGCTGAAATCGGAACGCGAGCGGTTCCTGCGCGAAGAATGGCCAGTCCTGTTTGCACGACTGGAACGACTGGGACTGGATCTAAAGACGCTGATGCGCGAAGCACACGCTGACAAGGATCAGCCCACCAAGGAGGATCAATCATGAGCGCGGTGATCACGGCCAGTGGCCTGAGCAAGCAGTACAAGTCCTCGCTGGCGCTGGACAACGTGAGTTTTCAGATTGCACCCGGCCGTATTGTGGGCCTGATCGGCCCCAACGGGGCCGGCAAGACCACCGCGCTGAAGGCCATTCTGGGCCTCACCGATTTCACCGGCGAACTGAACGTGCTTGGTTTCGACCCGCGCAAGCAGCGCGACCGCCTGATGGGCGAAGTCTGCTTCATCGCGGACGTCGCGGTACTGCCCCGCTGGATCCGCGTAAGTGAGGTGGTCGACTTCGTCGCCAACGTGCATCCGCGCTTCGACCGCAAGAAATGCGAGGCATTTCTTGCCCGCACCAAACTCACGCCCAACCAGCGCGTGCGGCAGATGTCCAAAGGCATGATCGTGCAGCTGCACCTGGCGCTGGTCATGGCGATCGACGCCCGCCTGCTGATCCTGGACGAACCGACCCTCGGTCTGGACATCCTGTATCGCAAGCAGTTCTACCAGAACCTGCTGGAAGATTACTTCGACGAGAACAAGACGATCATCGTCACCACCCATCAAGTGGAAGAGGTCGAGCACATCCTCACCGACCTGATGTTCATCCGCGACGGCAAGATCGTGCTGGACGCCGACATGGACGCGATCGGCGAACGCTTCATCGAAGTGATGGTAAACGCCGACAAGGCCCCCGCCGCCCGTGCACTGAAACCACTGGACGAGCGCCAGGTATTCGGCAAGAGCATTTTTCTGTTCGACGGTGTCGAGCGCGCGCAACTTGAGGCCATGGGCGAAGTCCGCCGGCCTTCCGTCAGCGACCTGTTCGTCGCCACCATGAAGGAAACCTACGCATGAAAACCTTCTATTGGCTGGTCAAGCGCGAGTTCTGGGAACATCGGGGCAGTTTCCTGTGGGCGCCCATCATCACCGGCGGCGTCTTGCTGCTGCTGACCCTGATGAGTCTCGTTACCAGCGAGGTACTGCGGGCACGCGGCGGTGTGGAGGTCAACGGCATCGACTTCAACACGATCACGGCGCATATGGGCCCTGATGCGCTAATTACGATCGGCAAGGCACTCGACCTCACCATCCTGTTGCCCATCGTGTTGATCGGCATCGTGCTGTTCATGGTGGTTTTCTTCTACTGCCTGGGCTCGCTGTATGACGATCGTCGCGATCGCAGCATCCTGTTCTGGAAATCGCTGCCGATCTCCGATCGCGACACGGTGCTCTCCAAGGCTTTCTGCGCCACCGTGCTGGTACCCGCCGTTGCCATCGTCGTCAGCGTGGTTACCGGGCTGCTGATCCTGATCATGATGGCGATAGTCGCTTCAATGCATGGCGCCAATCTGTGGCAGATGCTGTGGACGCTGCCGCATCCGTTCCACATCACCGCCAGCATGCTCAGCTGCATCCCGCTGTATGTGGTCTGGGCACTGCCCACCGTAGGCTGGTTGATGTTGTGTTCGGCATGGGCTCGCAACAAGCCCTTCCTGTGGGCGCTGATCATTCCTATCGGCAGCGGCATCATCGTCAGCTGGTTCAACCTGATGGGCCTGTTCAATCTGAGCGACAAGTGGTTCTGGGGCAATGTGGTAGCGCGTTCACTGCTCAGCGTCATTCCTGGCGGGTGGATCCCCGGGCAGCTCTTCGGCCATGGCGACTCGCACTTCGATCAGGCCGACGGCGATAAGCATCAGATCCTGGCCAGCGTCCTCGCCGTATCGCACAACTACTCAGTGCTGGTCACACCTGAATTCCTGGTCGGTGCGGCAGCGGGTGTGGCGATGATCATCGGCGCCATCTGGTTCCGCCGCTGGCGTGATGACAGCTGATGCGAATCCCGAAACCCCTGCGAGTCACCACCCGCCGGGGTTTCGGCACTACACGCAGATCCCCTCGCTCAAAGGTAACTGAAATGCGCTTCCCTCTGATTGTTAGCCTGCTTCTGTCGACCGCCTGCTTGGCCGCCTGCCATCAGGATGTCTCCATCGACAACGCCATCAGCTTGACGGACGGCTATATCGCGGTTCATGCACCAGGGCGCCCCGATGCCGATATCAGCGCGGCAGGCGATCTGAGCATCGAGGGCAACAAGGTTGCCATCACTGACGCACAACGAGATCTGCTCAAGCACTACTACACGAGTGCCCTGGCCCTACGCGAACATGGCATTGCCACCGGAGAAGCCGGCACCAAGGTAGCCAGCACAGCAATCAGCAGCGTGGCGAAAGGGCTGAGCAGCGGAAACACCAGCAATATCGATTCAGAAGTGAATGCAAGCGCCGCCAAGGTGGAAGCCATGGCTGCCAATATCTGCATGGACCTGCAGCAGATTCATATCACACAAGATGCGCTGGCCAGTCAGCTGGATGCGTTTCGCCCCTATGCCGTGATCAAGGCCAACAAGGTCGACGATTGCAGTCGCGACCTGAAAGATCTCCACCACAGCTGAGTACGATTGCCATCCGTCCCTTTTGAAGCAATTCAGCCGCGAGGCAATAGCAACCATCGCGGCTGAAGGACTGTTGCATACGACTGGATGCCACCATTGACCAGGGTCAGCGGATCGAGCAATCGCTTCAGCTCTTCGTTCGACAACCCAGTGGCCGCTACTTCCATCGTGGGCCGCTTTTCCTTGTAAGCCTGCTTGGCCGTCGCTGCACCCTTCCTCGCTGCACAGTGACCTCCGGCTGATGCTGCGGACGGTGCCGCGTCGGCTCGGGCGAAAGGCTATTTCTTTCCTTGAATGTACTCCCCATGCTGAGCAGGTGCGACAGCGAACGGCCGAGGCGGTCCAGCTTCCAGACGACGAGCACGTCGCTCGGGAGGACAAACGTCAGCGCCTGGATCAAACCCGATCGATCATCCTTGGCACCATAGGCGTGATCCTCAAACAGATGCCGAGCATCAACGCTAGCCGCCAGTAGGGCATCGCATGTAGGTCTGTGCTTTGTCGGCCTGAATCTTTGTGTTCTGTCAGCCTGAATCTTTGTGCGCTGTCGGCCTGAGTATTTGTGCTCTATAGGCCTGAATCTTTGTGCTTTGTCAGCCCGAGTCTTTATGCTCTGTCGGCCCGAGTCCAATGAACTGCGCATGTAGTCGACCAACTTGAGTGGATAACCACCAAAATTTGGTTCCTGCATAGCAATGAATGGCGACATGGTTTACCGCATGCCAAAAAACGCTTTGCAAGATTGACTTCGCCGGTCGTTTCCACCACGGCCTAAAACATGTGTCTCAAGCCACACCTATCACCGGAAGACGCCCTATAGATATCGCCTTGTAAACATGGCGTAATGCTGCGAGTTAACCAATGCCAGCTCTGCCCCGAAAGGAATGAGCTATCATGTTAACCAGTGAAATCCGACGAAAATATGCGGCGTCGTTCAAGGAGCTCCGAAAAAACTCGCATCTTGCTTCGGCATTGATCCTTTTTTCATACATGATGCAGATCGTTGTCGTGATTCTTGGCGGCATATTTTTTTTGCATACAAATGGAATTAATATGGCTTTGGTCCCGTTGGCGGCGATTTTCATAGGCACGCGTTTAAGCGGTATCAACAACATTGTGCATGAATGCGCTCATTTCGCCTTCTCTGAAAATCGCGTGGATAATGAATTCTTCGGCAAATTATCCTCCGCCCTGATCCTCAAGTCATTCGCCGTCTACCGCAAAGATAACCTGTCCCACCACGCATATCTTGGCGACTATGATAGAGACCGTGACTTCGGCAATCTGAGGCAGTTCGCGTTCGAGCACGAACTCACATGGCAAGCCCTGGGGAGGCATATACTTACACCGCTGCTCGGATTGCACTTGCGTCGCTACGTGAGGATCGATTTGACGGCGAAAGATGGGCATAGTTTCGCCATGTTGAAGCTTGGACTCGTCATCGGTGCCGTAGTCTTCGCATGGTTCGCGCCACTTGCCGTGCTTTTGTTCATCGTTATTCCGTTCGTCTGGATCAATCCAGCCATCAACTACTGGACCGATTGCGTCGACCATGGTGGGTTACTCCATTCTGGCGACGACCTATTGAAATCGCGCAACCTGATCGTTCCGGCACCTTTGCGCGCAATCATCTTTCCACGTAACGACTGCTATCACCTTATCCACCACCTGTTTCCCAACGTTCCAGTTGGCTATTTCGACCGCTGCCATACACAGCTGCTGTCACACCCCGACTATCGCAAGACGCTCAATCGATGATCAACGCGACGGCCTATACGACTGGACTCACGACTGCACTCACTCTGATTATGGCGATTGGCGCGCAGAACGCCTTTGTTCTGCGCCAAGGCCTCCGGAACGAGCATGTCTTTGTGGTTGTAATGACTTGCGCGCTGTCAGATGCGATCTTAATCTCGTTCGGGGTCAGTAGCTTTCACAAAATCATTGCCGCTGCTCCTTGGGTCGAATCGGTTATGCGCTACGGTGGCGCAGCCTTTCTTATCTGGTATGGATGCAAGAGCCTCATATCTGCTTTTCGTTCAACCGGCGCACTCGTGACGTCAGACCAGGCCGTCAGTTCACTTCGAAATACAGTAACGACCTGCTTGGCGTTTACTTGGCTCAACCCGCATGTCTATCTCGATACCGTCATGCTGATAGGCACCATTTCAACCCGCTTTCCAGGGGAAGGAGTGGCGTTTGCATCGGGTGCCATCACGGCTTCGTTCCTTTTTTTCTTTTCGCTCGGTTATGCCGCAAAATGGTTGCGACCACTGCTAGCAAAACCTGCATCGTGGCGCTTCATTGAAGGCTCAATCGCGCTGGTGATGTTTTTTCTCGCGAAAACTCTCCTCTTCGGAGGATAAGCGCTCGTCATCCACAGGCGTACACCGAGCTGGATGACATAGATCACGACTGAGCGAATCAACCGGCAGATGGCAGCTGGTGATACGACGACTTGCTCTACCCCGACAACTTCGACCCCATCACGGACCACATCAGCATCCAAAACGGCAGCATCGCCGCTGATCACCGAGTCGCTCAATAAAAAACCGCCTATGGGCGGCTTTTTATTGGCTTGCATCGAATTACTCGCGGCGGATGCCCCCCCTGGTCAGGGTCAGCGGGTCGAGCAAGCGTTTCAGCTCCTCTTTCGACAACCCGGTCGTTTCCAGCGCCACGTCCATGATCGGCCGATGTTCTTTATAAGCCTGCTTGGCGGTCGCGGCACCATTCTCGTAACCGATTACCGGGTTCAATGCGGTGACGAGGATCGGATTCATCGCCAGCGCTTGATTGACGCGCTCGGTGTTGACCTTGAAACCGGCAATGGCCTTGTCCGCCAGCAACTGCGACACGTTAGCCAGGATATCGATCGACTGCAGCAAGTTGTAGGCGATCAGCGGCAACATCACGTTGAGCTGGAAATTGCCGGACTGGCCGGCAATCGTGATCGTCGCGTCATTGCCAATCACTTGCGCGGCAACCATCGCGGTCGCTTCCGGAATCACCGGGTTGACCTTGCCTGGCATGATCGACGAACCGGGCTGCAGCGCGGGCAATTCGATCTCGCCCAGACCGGCCAAGGGGCCGGAATTCATCCAGCGCAGATCGTTCGCGATTTTCATCAATGCCACGGCGAGCGTCTTGAGCTGCCCGGACAGTTCGACCGCGGCGTCCTGCGATGCCATGCCCTCGAAATAATTCTCGGCCGCTTCGAACTTCACCCCGGTGAGCTTCTTCAGCTGCGACGCAACCGCTGGGCCAAACTTCGGATCGGCGTTGATGCCGGTGCCGACCGCGGTACCACCCTGCGGCAGACGGCGCATCCGCTTCAGCGCATCCTCGATACGCTCGATTGCGGAGGCCAATTGTGCCGACCAGCCGGACAGCTCCTGGCCGAACGTGATCGGCATCGCATCCATGAGATGCGTGCGACCGGTCTTGGGGGTATTCCTCAGCTCGCGGGCACGCTTGTCGATGGCTTTTTTCAGATGCTTCAACGCCGGCAGCAGCTGCTCGGTGGTGGTGAGCGTGGCGCTAACGTGAATCGCTGTCGGGATCACATCGTTCGAGCTCTGCCCGTAGTTGACGTGATCGTTCGGGTGCACCTTGGCGCCGCTCTTGACGGCAAGATGCGCGATCACCTCGTTCGCATTCATGTTGGTGCTGGTGCCCGAACCGGTCTGGAAGATGTCGATCGGGAACTGCGCGTCATGCTGGCCGTCGGCCACGGCCATCGAAGCCTTGCGGATCGCCGCAGCCTGGTTCTTCTTCAGGTAACCCATCGACAGATTGACATCGGCCGCCGCCGCCTTGATCAGGCCCAGCGCGCGGATGAACTGACGCGGCAGGTGCAGCCCGGAGATCGGGAAATTGTCGATTGCGCGCTGGGTCTGGGCGCCATACAAGGCGTCGACCGGCACCTGCAATTCACCCATGCTGTCGTGTTCTTTACGGAACGTGTTCATGTGCGGCTGTCCTGTTCTCTTGGGAAGATTCACGATTGACACACCTCTCAACGATAAGAATGATTCGCAACAATTCAATCCCCCCGCCGGACGGCCATGCGAAACGGACGGGAATCCACACGTTGTAGAATGCGCGCTTTCCCGCTTTACGGAACCGTCGATGTCCTCCCATGCCCTGACCGCCCTATCACCACTGGACGGCCGCTACGCCAGCAAGGTCGAAGCACTGCGCCCGATCTTCAGCGAGTTCGGCTTGATGCACCGCCGCGTGCAGGTGGAGATCGAATGGTTGCTGGCGCTTGCCGCCGACACGCGGATCGTCGAATTGCCGCCGTTTACCGCGAGCCAGGTCGGCACGCTGAAAGCCATCTCAGCAGACTTCAGCGTGGATGACGGCGCGCGGATCAAGGCGATCGAGGCGACCACCAATCACGACGTGAAGGCGGTCGAGTACTTCATCAAGGAACGCATCGGCACCGACACCAGCCTTGCGCAGGCGAAGGAGTTCGTGCATTTCGCCTGCACCAGCGAGGACATCAACAACCTGTCCTACGCGCTGATGCTGCGTGATGCGCGCGAGCAGGTACTGCTGCCGATGTTCGACGTGGTGATTGCCCAACTGCGGGAACTTGCGCATACGAACGCCGCGCTGCCGATGCTGTCGCGCACCCACGGACAGACGGCGTCACCCAGCACGCTGGGCAAGGAAATCGCAAACGTGGTGGCCCGCCTCGAACGCCAGCGTGCACAGCTCGCTGCAGTGGAAATCTCCGGCAAGATCAACGGCGCGGTCGGCAACTACAACGCCCACGTCATCACCTATCCGGAAGTTGACTGGCAGGCCTTTTCGCAGCGTTTCGTGGAAAGCCTCGGGCTCGGCTACAACGCATACACCACCCAGATCGAACCGCATGACGGCGTAGCCGAATACTGCGACGCAGTGCGCCGCGCCAACATCATCCTGATCGACCTGGCCCGCGACATCTGGGGTTACACCTCGCTCGGCTACTTCAAGCAGGCACTGAAAGCTGGAGAGGTCGGTTCGTCGACGATGCCGCACAAGGTCAACCCGATCGACTTCGAGAACGCCGAGGGTAACTTCGGCCTGGCCAATGCCCTGCTCGGCCACTTCGCCGAAAAGCTGCCGATCAGCCGCTGGCAGCGCGACCTCACCGACTCCACCGTGCTGCGTGCGCTCGGCACGGCGTTTGGCCACACCCTGGTCGCGCTGGAATCATTGAAGAAGGGACTCGGCAAGCTCACCGTCAACCCCGAGCGGATCGCCGCCGACCTCGACGCCAGCTGGGAAGTGCTTGCCGAAGCCGTGCAGACCGTCATGCGCCGCTATGGCCTACCCGAGCCCTATGAGCAGCTTAAGGCGCTGACTCGCGGCCAGGGCATCACGCGCGAGTCGATGCACACCTTTATCGACAGCCTGGACCTGCCGGCGGACGCCAAACAGCGATTGCAGGCGCTGACGCCGGGCAGCTATATCGGGCGGGCGATCGAGCTGGCTAAGGCGATCTGATCAGTGCCTTTCGGACATCCCCGAACAGCATGACGCCCTTAACGGAGTTCTTCACCTACGCTGCCGTAGGTGCTGCCGCCCAGCTGGTCGACGGCTCGCTTGGCATGGCCTACGGCGTCACTTCGGCCGGCATGCTGCTGAGCCTTGGCATGCCTCCGGCGATGGCCAGTGCCAGTGTGCATTACGCCGAGACCTTTACCAGCGGTGCGTCCGGAATCAGTCACTGGCTTGCTGGCAATGTGCGCTGGCCGTTGTTTTTCATGCTTGTGATCCCCGGAGTGATCGGCGCTGTGATCGGTGCCCACCTGCTGACTCATTTGCCCTCTCACTGGGTGCGCGTGCTGTTGACGCCCTACTTGTTGCTGATCGGTCTGTTCCTGCTGCTGCGCGCCAGACGTTCGGACGTCTTTCGAACCGACGTGCCGCGCGATACCGTCCCATTGGGCCTGCTGGCCGGCTTTCTCGACGCCGTTGGCGGTGGCGGCTGGAGCGCATTGACGGTGACAACGCTGGTGGCTCGTAAATTGGAGCCTCGTCGCGTGATCGGCAGCGTGCATCTGGCGAAGTGCGTGGTGAGCGCAGCGGCCGCCGCCACCTTCCTGCTCAGTATCGGCGCGGGCAAGTACGTCGTGATGCTCGGCCTGATCGTCGGTGGTGTGGTTGCCGCCCCGTTTGGCGCGCTGCTGGCACGACGCATGCCGCCGCGACTGGCGACCCTGCTGGCCGGTTTGACCGTGCTGGGCTTGGGCATCAACAACGCGCTCAGCTTGATGCGCTGAGCGACGCGCCACAGTCCGACGACGCGCCGCTACAATGGCGCATGGCCATCTCCAAATCTTCCCGCAAGCCCCTTCCACTCGAAGTCCGTGGCAGCGCAAGCCAGCCGCTGGGCATGAGCCCGTCGCAGTTTCTGCGCGACTACTGGCAGAAACGGCCGCTGCTGATCCGCAACGCCTTCGCCGATTTCGTGCCACCGCTGGAGCCGAACGATCTGGCCGGACTGGCCTGCGAGCCGGCCGCTTTGGCACGGCTGATCGTGCACGACGAAAAGCGCGATCGCTGGCACGTTCATCCTGGCCCCTTGAGCGAGGACGACTTCGCCAAGACTCCAAGCACCCACTGGACCTTGCTGGTGCAGGATGTCGACAAGTGGGATGCGGATGTCGCGAAACTGCTTGAGCACTTCAGCTTTCTGCCGAGCTGGCGCGTGGACGACGTGATGATTTCCTACGCCGAAGCAGGCGGTGGCGTCGGCGCCCATGTCGACCAGTACGACGTGTTCCTGCTGCAGGGTCTCGGCCAGCGTCACTGGGGCATCAGCGATGATCCGGCGGCACCGAAGGAGTTTCGCCACGACGTCGAGCTGAAGCAGCTCGCCCAGTTCGAGCCGACCCACGAATGGCTGCTTGACCCGGGTGACATGCTTTATCTGCCGCCGGGTGTGCCGCATGACGGAGTCGCTTTCGGCGGTCCGTGCATGACCTTCTCGATCGGTATGCGCGCACCGTCGCAGGCCGAGCTGACCGGCGATCTGGCCGACCATATCGCCGAACGCCTGCCGGAAGAATTGCGTTACGCCGACCCCGATCTGAAACCGGCCAAGGCCACCGGCGAGATCGACCGCGCCACGATCGAACGCCTGCGCAGCGCGCTGCCGTTTGCCGCTGCGCTGAGCGACAACATGTTGCGCGACTGGTTCGGCCGCTTCATCACCCGCTACCGCAACGCACAGGTGCCCGCGACGCTGGACAAGCCGCTGGATGCAGCGGCTTTCGCCAAGCAGCTCAAGGCGGGCGCACAACTGCTGCGCCACCCTTGGTCGCGGCTGGCCTGGAGCCGTGGCAAATCCGCTTGCACGCTGTATGTGAGCGGCCACGCCTATCCAGCGACACCCGCCCAGGCACAGCAGTTGTGCGAGCAACGGTCGTTCGAGATTCCGCGCAAGCCCGGCAGCGACGAACTCGCGCTGTGGCTCGCACTCGTCAATGATGGTCACTTGCTGCTGCAAAAATCCCGCCGTCGATGAAGCTGCAGAACTTCCACGTCGAAGTTGCCGACTGGTCGCGTGAGGATCAACGCACGGCCTTGCTCGACCTGCGTTACACCGTGTTTGTGCAGGAACAAGGGGTACCCGAGGCGCGCGAGCGTGACGGACTCGATCCCGATTGCTGGCATGTACTGGCGCGTGACGATGCCGGCCTGCCGATCGGCTGTGGCCGGCTCACCCCCGAACACAAGATCGGCCGTATGGCGGTACTGCAGGAGTGGCGCGGCGGCGGTGTCGGCCGTGCCTTGCTGCGCGAATTGATCGGACGCGCCCGCAGTCAGGGCTGGGCCGAAGTGGCGTTGGATGCCCAGGTCAGCGCGATCGGATTTTACGAACGCGATGGCTTCAGCGTGCATGGCGACGTGTTTGATGATGCCGGCCTGCCGCATCGCAAGATGCGCCTGACGCTGCCATCGATCGGCGATGACGTCGACCAAGATGGTGAAACCGCGGTGCGTGACATCGGCCCGCTGCCCACCGGTAGCCGCAGCGAAACGGCGGCCAGCCGGCTGCAGCTGTTGCAAGAGACGCGGCACCGGCTGGCGATCTATCTGCCCTTGCTCGACAACGACAGCTACGCCAGCACGGAAGAACTGGCCGAGCTGCGGCGCATCGCGATTTCCGGTCGAGGTGCACAAATCCGTGTCCTGCTGCATGACCCCGCGGCGGCCCTGCGCAACGACCACCGGCTGGTCGCCCTGGCACAGCGCCTGCCCAGTGCATTGCAGATCCGCATGCCGGTGGAGGAAGCCGACCTGGCCTACCTCTCGGCCTACCTGCTCAACGATGTCGGCGGTTACCTGTTTCTGCCCGAGGCTAACCGGCCGCAAGGCCGTGCTGCCTGCCACGACCGCGCTGCGCAGGCACCACTGCAGCAGCATTTCGATGAAGTGTGGGAGCGCGCGGAGCGGGCCAGCGTGCTGCAGGCACTGAATATCTAGCCGACCATGGTCCTGGCCGACGATGTTCAAGGTTGCGCAGGCAACGTGCCGGATCCGGCTGAACACCAGCAGACTCGACCAGTTTCACGTCCCAATGATCAACGGCATGGGCAATGGCGCATGAAACAGCTACTTGCGGCGAAAAAAGCGGCTCTCATCGGGCCCAATCACCCGTCGGCGGCCCTACTTATGTACCTTCCGGGTTGCCGCGCCGCAGCAGGGCAAGGCTATAATTGACCGGATTCTCTCCAGTCCTCCGTTTGAAGTGTCTGTCGGGCTTGAATACCGACGGATAACCGCGACTTCTTTGGTCACACGGATGGTTGCAAGCATCCCTTCCCTGCCGGTGGTGACGTGAGTACAAACCTGATCCGCGAGTTTTTCGATTCCTCCCAACTCGCTGGCGGCAACGCCGATTATGTTGAATCGCTTTATGACGCCTGGCTGGCCGACACCTCGTCGGTACCCGCCGAGTGGAGCAAATATTTCGAGACGTTCAAGGGTCGCGAGTCGGGAGATGTATCCCACGTCGCGGCCATTGCGCGTATCGAGGCGGCGCAGAAACAGCGCTACACGAACGGCAGTGCTGCCGCACCGGTAAGCGATGAGCACGCGCGCAAGCAGGCTGGCGTATTGCGCCTGCTGACGGCTTACCGCTCGCGCGGCCACCTTGCTGCCGATCTCGATCCGCTCGGCCTGACCGAGAAAATGTCCGCGCCGGATCTCGGCCTCGCCTTCCATGGCCTGAGCGACGCCGACCTGGATACCGAATTCGACACCGGCAACTACGCCGGTAGCGGCCAGCGGCTGAAATTGCGCGACTTGCTGGCGCGGCTGCAGAAGACCTATGCCGGCACGATCGGCGCCGAGTTCATGCACATCAGCAACCACGAGCAGCGCAACTGGATCTATAGCCGGCTTGAGCAGAATGCGGGCAAGAGTGGCCTGGACAAGTCCGGCAAGCAGCGTGTGCTGGATGGCCTGACCGCGGCCGAAGGTCTGGAGCGCTACCTGCACACCAAGTACGTCGGCCAGAAGCGCTTCTCGCTGGAAGGTGGCGACAGCTTGATCCCGATGATCGACGACGTCGTGCGAGCCGCCGGCGACAACGGCATCAAGGAGCTGGTGATCGGCATGGCCCATCGTGGCCGCTTGAACATGCTGGTCAATATCCTGGGCAAGCCGCCAAAGACTCTGTTCGATGAATTCGAAGGCAAGTTCGAGCATCCGGATGACCCCGCCCATTCGGGCGACGTGAAGTACCACATGGGCTTCTCGGCCGACGTCAAGACGCCCAAGGGCGGCGTGCACGTGGCGCTGGCGTTCAACCCGTCGCACCTGGAGATCGTCAATCCGGTGGTGACCGGGTCGGTGCATGCCCGCCAGACCCGCCGCCGCGACACCATGCACACGCAGTCGATGGCCGTGCTGATCCATGGCGACGCCGCGCTGGCCGGCCAGGGCGTGAACATGGAACTGTTCAACATGTCGCAGGCCCGCGGTTTCAAGATCGGCGGCAGCATGCACATCGTGATCAACAACCAGGTCGGTTTCACGACGTCCAATCCGCAGGACGCCCGTTCCACGATGTACTGCACCGACCTGGCCAAGATGGTCAACGCGCCGGTGCTGCATGTGAACGGTGATGACCCGGAAGCCGTGATTGCGGTCACCCGCCTCGCCTACGATTTCCGCAAGCAGTTTCGCCGCGACGTGGTGATCGATCTGGTCTGCTACCGTCGCCACGGCCACAACGAGGCCGATGAACCGGCCGCGACGCAGCCGGTGATGTACCAGGTCATCCGCAAACTGCCCACCACGCGCGACCTGTACCAGCAGAGGCTGGTCAAGGAAGGCGTGCTGGCCGAAGGCGACGCGCAGAAGCAGTTCGAGGCGTATCGCGACCGGCTGGAAGCGGGCGCGCCGATGACCGAACTCGATACGTCGCCGACGCGCGATGGCCATGTCGACTGGGCCCGTTTCATCGGCGGCAAACTGTCGACGCCGACCGATACCACGGTGCCGAAAGCCAAGCTGCAGGAACTCTCCAGCAAGATCCTCACGCTGCCTGCCGACATCACGTTGCAGGCACGCGTGGCGAAGATCTATGACGACCGCCGCAAGATGGCGGCCGGCGAGCAGCTGGCGGACTGGGGTTTCGCAGAAAACCTGGCCTACGCCACCCTGATCGATGCCGGCAGCGACATGCGCCTGGTCGGCCAGGACTCCGGCCGCGGCACATTCTTTCATCGTCATGCCGTGCTGCACGACCAGAAGGACGGCCATACGTACATGCCGCTGGCGACGCTCCGCGACGGCGCCGACGTGGAAGTGATCGACTCGCTGCTCAGCGAAGAAGCGGTGATGGCGTTCGAGTACGGCCACTCCACCACTGATCCGGACACGCTCAACATCTGGGAAGCGCAGTTCGGCGATTTCGCGAACGGCGCACAGGTCGTCATCGACCAGTTCATCAGTTCCGGTGAAGCGAAATGGAACCGCCTGTGCGGCCTGGTGCTGTTGCTGCCGCATGGCTACGAAGGGCAAGGCCCGGAGCATTCCTCGGCGCGCCTCGAGCGTTTCCTGCAGATGTGCGCGATGGAGAACATGCAGGTCTGCGTGCCCACCACGCCGGCGCAGGATTTCCACATGATCCGCCGGCAGATGCTGCGCCCGGTGCGCAAGCCGTTGATCGTGATGACACCGAAATCGCTGCTGCGCCACAAGCTGGCAGTGTCCTCACTGGACGAGCTGGCCAACGGCAGCTTCCAGCTGGTGATCGGCGAACATCGCGAGCTGCCGGCGAAGAAGGTCAAGCGCGTCGTGCTGTGCTCGGGTAAGGTCTACTACGACCTGCTGGAAGAAGCCGAGAAGCGCAGCATCACCGACGTGGCGATCGTGCGCGTCGAGCAGCTGTATCCGTTCCCGCGTGCCGAAGTCACGGCTGAACTGAACAAGTATCCTTCCGCCAAGGAAGTGATCTGGTGTCAGGAAGAACCGATGAACCAGGGCGCCTGGTTTCAGATCCGTCATCACCTGCAGGCCTGCATCGGCAGCAAGCAAAGCCTCTCCTATGCGGGGCGCGCGCGCTCGCCGGCTCCGGCCGCCGGTCATCTCAATACCCATGTCGCCGAACAGGCAGCGCTGGTTGAACAGGCGCTGGTTGCGGCAGTCGGCACCGATCACTCGGCTGAGTAAAAACCCAAGGAACATTTATGTCGATCGAAGTCAAAGTCCCTGTTCTGCCCGAGTCCGTCTCCGACGCCACCATCGCGAGCTGGCACAAGAAAGCCGGTGATGCGGTCAAGCGCGATGAGAACCTGGTCGATCTCGAAACCGACAAGGTAGTGCTTGAAGTGCCCTCCCCGGTTGACGGCGTGCTGAAAGAAATTCGGCAGCAGGTTGGCGACACGGTGAACAGCTCGCAGGTCATCGCGATCATCGAGGAAGGCGCAGCCGCTGCCGCCCCGACCCCGGCGAAGGAAGAACCCAAGGCAGCTGCTGCTGCACCGGCTGCTGCCGCGCCGAAAGCCGCCGCCAAGGGCGCCGAAGATCTCTCCCCGGCCGGCCTGCGCGTTGCCACCGAACAAAACATCGACCCGTCCAAGGTTGCCGGCACCGGCCGCGATGGCCGCGTGACCAAGGAAGACCTGGTCAATTACGGCAAGGGCGGCAGCGCCGCTGCACCGGCTGCGAAGCCGACCCCTGGCGCGCGTCCTGAAGAGCGCGTGCCGATGACCCGCATGCGCGCAAAGATTGCCGAGCGTTTGATGCAGTCGAAGAACTCGATTGCGATGCTGACCTCGTTCAACGAGGTGAACCTCGCCGAAGTCGTGAAGATGCGCAAGTCGCTCGGCGATGCGTTCCAGAAGGAACATGGCACCAAGCTCGGCTTCATGAGCTTCTTCGTCAAGGCGGCTGCCGAGGCGCTCAAGCGCTACCCGGTGATCAATGCGTCGGTGGATGGCAACGACGTCATCTATCACGGCTATCAGGACATCTCGATCGCTGTGTCCACCGAGAAAGGCCTGGTGACGCCGGTGCTGCGCGACGTGCAGGACATGGGCTTCGCCGAGATCGAACAGGGCATCGCCGATTACGCGAAGAAAGCGCGCGACGGCAAGCTGTCGCTGGACGATCTGCAGGGTGGCACGTTCACCATCACCAATGGCGGCACGTTCGGTTCGCTGCTGTCGACGCCGATCGTCAATCCGCCGCAGAGCGCCATCCTGGGCATGCATACGATCAAGGATCGCGCGATCGTCGAGAACGGCCAGATCATCGCCGCACCGATGATGTACATCGCGATCTCCTATGACCATCGCATCATCGACGGCAAGGACGCGGTGCTGTTCCTGGTCGACATCAAGAACCAGCTGGAGAATCCGCAGCGCATGCTGCTGGGCCTCTAAACGCTTGAAGCCCCTCTCCCACCGGGAGAGGGGTTGGGGTGAGGGTTCGGCCATACCGCAACGCCTCGCTCCGCCCGTACCCTCACCCGGCCTTCGGCCACCCTCTCCCGATGGGAGGGGGACAAAACGAGAAACGACATGAGCGACAAATTCGACGTTATCGTCATCGGCGCCGGCCCGGCCGGTTATGTGGCCGCGATCCGCGCCGCACAGCTGGGCCTTAAGACCGCATGCGTCGACGCCTTCGCCGGCAAGGACGGCAAGCAGGCTCTCGGCGGCACCTGCCTCAACGTGGGCTGCATCCCATCCAAGGCGCTGCTCGATTCCTCGCGCCAGTTCCACAACCTCACGCACAACTTCGACGTGCACGGCATCAGTGCCGACAACGCGCGCATCGACGTGCCGACCTTTGTCGGCCGCAAGGACAAGATCGTCAAGCAGTTCACCGGCGGCGTGGCGCAGTTGTTCAAGGCGAACAAGATCACACCGTTCTTCGGCACCGGCAAGTTGCTCAAAGGCAACAGCGTCGAGATCACCGGCGCCGATGACACCAAGCAGACGATCAGCGCGACCAACGTGATCCTCGCCTCCGGCTCGGTGCCGATCGAGCTGCCGTTCGCGAAGTTCGACGGCAAGGCGATCGTGGACAACGCCGGCGCGCTGGATTTCACCGAAGTACCGAAGCGCCTTGGCGTGATCGGCGCGGGCGTGATCGGCCTGGAGCTGGGCAGCGTGTGGAAGCGCCTCGGCGCCGACGTCACCATCATCGAAGCGCTGCCGGATTTCCTTGGCGTCGCCGATGCGGATATCGCCAAGGTCGCGCAGCGTGAGTTCGCGAAACAGGGCCTCAATATCAAGCTCGGCGCGAAGCTCGGCAAGGCCGAGGTGATGAAGGATGGCGTGCATCTCACCTATACCGACAAAGACGGCGAGCAGAGCCTCATCGTCGACAAGCTGCTGGTTGCCGTGGGTCGTCGTGCCTACACCGACGGCCTGCTCGCTGCCGACACCGGCGTGAAGCTGGACGAGCGCGGCCGCATCGTGGTCGACGAGCACAACCACACCGGCGTGGACGGTGTGTGGGCGATCGGTGACGCCGTGCGCGGCCCGATGCTCGCGCACAAGGGTTCCGAGGAAGGCGTGGCGGTGGCCGAGTGGATCGCCGGCAAGGCTGGCCACGTGAACTACGACACGATTCCGTGGGTGATCTACACCGAGCCCGAGATTGCCTGGGCCGGCAAGACCGAGAAAGAACTGAAGGATGCCGGCATCCCGTACAAGGTTGGCAGCTTCCCGTTCGCCGCGATCGGTCGTGCCGTCGCGATGAACGAAGGCATCGGCCAGGTGAAGATGATCGCGCACGCAGACACCGATCGCATCCTCGGTGTGCACATGGTCGGACCGGGCGTGTCCGAGCTGATCGCCGAGTGCGTGGTGGCGATGGAGTTCAAGGGTTCGTCCGAAGACTTGGCCCGCATCGTCCATGCGCACCCGACATTGTCCGAGGCTGTGCATGAGGCCGCGCTGTCCGTCGACAAGCGCGCCATCCACAAGGGCAATTGATGACGACAGACGTGAACGTTCACGACCTGTCTGTGTGATCCGCAACCCGTCACCGAGAACCTGGGCAAGGCTCTCCTGACGGGTTTCGCGCTTCTGGAGGTATCGAGTTTTGGCTGAAGTGACTTCCCTGTGCGTCTACTGCGGCTCCAGCAGCGGCAAGCACCCCGAATACGTCGAGCAGGCACGCGCGTTCGGCACCGAAATGGCGCGTCGCGGTATCGCGCTGGTCTACGGCGGCGGCAAGGTCGGCCTGATGGGCACCTTGGCCGATGCGGTTCTGGCCGCCGGTGGCAACGTGATCGGCGTCATCCCGCGTCAGCTGGTGGAACGCGAAGTGGCGCATCCCGGCCTGACCGAGATGCACGTGGTCGAGACCATGCATCAGCGCAAGACCCGCATGTATGAACTGTCCGACGCATTCGTCGCCCTGCCCGGCGGCTTCGGCACCATGGACGAGATGTTCGAGATGCTGACATGGGCGCAGCTGGGGCTGCATCGCTATCCCTGCGCCTTCCTCGATGTGCGCGGCTATTACAGTCAGCTGCGTGGCATGGTGGATCACATGGCCCACGAAGGCTTCGTGCGCTCGACGCAGCGCGACAGCGTATGGTTCGGTGACGACATGGCTCAGCTGTTCGACTGGATGCAGGGCTATCAGGGCGACAAGGTCGCGCACTGGATCGACGAGAGCAGCGTCCAGGCTTAAGCAGTGCCCCTTCCCCTGGTACAGGGGAGGGTTGAGGTGGGGTCGCTCTTCGCTTGAAGATCAAAAGCCCCCCTCCCAACCTCCCCCTGCCAGCAGGGGGAAGAGCAAATCGAGGCTTGATTTGCGCTCCTGCCAAGGAGTCGACATCCTCAAGCAAACTGTTCTCCGTGCCATGCAGGCTCCAAGCTGCACGACGTTTAAACTCCGAGGACTCGACATGAGCACGTTTCAAACGTTTCGCATTCACAACGACAACGCCGGTTACCGTGCCGGGATGGAGTCGATCGGTGTGGATGCGCTGTCGCCCGGCGAGGTGCTGATCAAGACCGCGTATTCGTCAGTGAACTTCAAGGACGCGCTGGCCGGCACCGGCAAGGGCAAGATCTTGCGCCAGTACCCGCTGAACGGCGGTATCGACGTGGCCGGTCATGTGGTCGCTTCGAGCGACCATGCGTTCAAGGAAGGTGATGCCGTGCTGTGCACCGGCTCGGGCTTGTCCGAGACGCGCGACGGCGGCTACGGCGAGTACGCGCGGCTGGATGCGCGCTGGACGATTCCACTGCCGAGCGGCCTGAGCCTGCGCGAAAGCATGATCATCGGTACAGCCGGCTTTACGGCCGCACTCGCGGTGTTGCGCATGCAGGACAACCGGCAGACCCCGGCACTGGGCCCGATCGCGGTAACCGGCGCCAGCGGCGGCGTGGGCATGCTGGCGATCGACATCTTCAGCCGCGCCGGCTACACGGTGCATGCGATCAGCGGCAAGACCGATCACTTCGATTTTCTGCGTGGCCTCGGCGCCAGCGAATGCATCGACCGACACCAGCTCGCCTTCAGTGGCAAGCCGATGGACTCGACGCGTTTCGGCGGTGCGCTGGACAACGTAGGCGGCGCGATGCTGGCCGGCCTGCTGCCGTTGATTGCGCCTTACGGCAATGTGGCGATCTGCGGCAATGCAGGCGGCATCGCGTTTGAAACTACCGTGATGCCGTTCATCATCCGGGGCGCGAGTTTGCTCGGGATTGCCTCGGCAGGAACCGCCCGCGACATCCGCGACGAGGTCTGGCGGCGCCTGGCCAGCGACTGGAAACCGCAGCATCTTGACCGCATCGCCACGCGTGAAGTCACACTTGCTGAACTGCCCGATGTCTTCGTGCGCATGCTCGCTGGCGACTCCTTTGGCCGCACGATTGTGCGCATCGATAGCACGCTTTGACAAAACCGTGCTTGGAACTCCCGCCGCCACCGCTTAGAATCAACGAAACTCGCTGGGGAATATCATCTTATGGCACGCATCCTGATCGTCGACGATTCGCCGTCCCAACTGCTGGGCATCAAGCGGATCGTCGAAAAACTCGGCCATGAGACTCTCTCTGCCGAAGATGGTGCCGCTGGTGTCGAGGTGGCCAAGCTGGAAAAACCCGACCTGATCCTGATGGACGTGGTGATGCCGAACCTCAACGGGTTTCAGGCCACGCGCACGATCAGCAAGAATCCGGACACCGCACATATCCCGATCATCCTGGTGACCACCAAGGATCAGGAGACCGACAAGGTCTGGGGCATGCGCCAGGGCGCCAAGGCTTATGTGACCAAGCCGATCAAGGAAGAAGAACTGATCAAGGCCTTGCAGGAATTTCTGCCGGGCTGATCCCGCAGCGACCCGCATTCACGAAAACGGCGCCCATCGGCGCCGTTTTCATTTGTGGACGTTTCATCCACGGACTTCTTTCACGCGCCGGCATCGATCACCGGCGCGGATCATAGTCTTCGAATTGATCACGCAACGCCTCGTAGGCAGCTCGCTGCGTATCGCTTTCCGCCACCGGCGCGCGGATCGACAGTTCCACCAGCTGGTCCCCCGGATGCGTGCCCGGCATGCCGCGGCCCTTCAGACGCAGCTTGCGCCCCGATTGCGAACCCGCCGGTATGCGCAGATCCACCGTGCCGGCCAGCGTCGGTACCGGCACGGTGGCCCCCAGCGCCGCCTCCCACGGCGAGATCGGCAGCACATGCACCACATTGCGGCCGTCCAGACGGAAGCGCGCATCGTCGCGAACGCCCACCTCCAGCAACAGGTCGCCATTCGGCCCACCGGCCATGCCCGGCTGGCCCTGACCAGTCAGGCGTATCACCTGCCCCGGCTTGATCCCGGCCGGAATCTTCACCTGCAGCACACGCTCGCCCGAGGATGGGTCATGCATGGATAGACGGGTGTGGCCGCCATCGAACGCGGTCTGCAGGTCAATCTGTACCTGCGCCTGGATGTCATGGCCACGTCGCGGACGCGGATGACCGCCGCGCTGGCCCCCAGCCGCACCCCGGCCAAACAGACTCTCGAAGAAATCGCTGAAATCGCCGTCGCCGGCATCACCGAAACCCTGCTCGTGCCCATGCCACCCCGGTGGCGGACGGAACTGCTCGCCCTGCCGATAACCGCCGGCGCGCACCTGATCGTAGGAGCGGCGCTTCTCGGCATCCTTGAGCACCTCGTTGGCCTCGTTGACGGCCTTGAATTTCTCCTCGGCGCCCGAGTCCTTGTTTTTGTCCGGGTGGTACTTGCGCGCCAGCTTGCGATACGCCGATTTGATCTCGGCCTCGCTCGCATCGGGCTTCACGCCCAGAATGTCGTAATAGTCTTTGAATTCCACTCACCACTCCCCAACACGCAAACCCGCGGCGGATGATTCTCCACCGCGGGGTGTCCTGCAATCTACAACGGCTCAGTGGCCGCTGTTGATGGTAATGCGTCGCGGCGCTTCCAGCGCTTTCTTCGGTATCACGATTTCCAGCACGCCGAGCTTGCCGTGGGCGGTAATGCCCTCGGCATCGGCGCTGTCCGGCAACGCAAAGCGGCGATGGAACACGCCACGTGCACGCTCCACCCGGGTGAACTTGCCGTCCTGACCGCCATTACCGGCATCGCGCTCACCCTTGATGGTCAGCACGCCCTTGTCCATGTTCACCTCGATCTGCGCCGGATCCACGCCCGGGATATCGGCAAGGATCACGAAACGCTGTTCATCCTCGCGGATGTCCACGCGTGGTGCCCATTGACTGGTCACGACGCTGGAAGCGTCACTGTCCTGCGGCTGCAGGAATCGATCGAATGCCTGCCGAATTTCCTCGGGCAAATGGTGGCTGCTGTTCCAGATGGAATGACGACCCGTATGCATGTTGCTGTCTCCTCGAATGGATTGCGGTGCGATCACCGCCTGTGACAGAAAATAGGTGCGCCCGCGGACGATTCAAGGAGACAGGCTCGATCTGGCGGCTTAGCATGTTCAGATTCCCCACCCGAGTGCGACCCTGTATGACCATTCAGCCCGGCAGCATGATTCCCGACACCTCCATTCAAGTCATCGGCGGCGAAGCACAGACACGCCATACCGGCGAGCTGTTTGCCGGAAAAAAAGTGGTGCTGTTCGGCGTACCCGGCGCATTCACCCCGACCTGCTCGAACAAACATCTGCCCGGCTACGTCCAGCACTACGCAGACTTCCATGAGCGCGGCATCACGGTGATGTGCCTGGCGGTCAACGATGCCTACGTGATGCAGGCCTGGGCTGCTTCCCAAAACGTCCCCGCCGGCCTGCTGATGCTCGCCGACGGCAACGCGAGCTTCACCCGCGCACTGGCACTGGAGCTCGACGGCACACCCTTCGGCATGGGCCAGCGCACTCGACGCTTTGCGCTGTACGCCGAAGACGGCATCGTGCGCCAGCTGCAACTCGAAGCCCCCGGCGAATTCCGCGTCTCCAGTGCAGAAGCTATGCTGGCGTCGATCGGTCATTGAGAGGCACTTCTAAAAACCCCGTCACTCCTGCAAAAACCCCGTCATTCCTGCAAACCCTCCGTCATTCCTGCGAAGGCAGAAGCGCTTTTCAACAGCGAAGCTGGTCAATCCAGCTCTTCAACTACCCCGATCCATTGCGGATACCAGCTTGCCACCGAAGCAAATGCTTCCAACTTGTATAAGATGGTCTCAATTTTCCGCGTGCGCATCAGGCGTGTGAGCAAGGAGAGCTAGGTTATGAAGATCCAGGCCATTCAAAGAGCCGTGGTTATCGCGATCCTGCTCGGCGTCGTCCAGTGTTTCTTCGTGACCTTTTGCTGGTCCTATATCGCCAGCCACAGCTCGCTGATTCCGTGGCTAATGGATCTTGGACTGCGCAGTCAGGGCATAAGAGCTGCCGTATGGCCGATAGACTTCGTGATCAACATAGTCTTGTCGATTCCGATTGCCTTTGCGCTAGCCAAGCTTCGCCCGAAAAAGCTCGGGCTTTATCTTGTACTCGCAGTGGTACCGGCGTTCATCTGGTCGAACATGACTCTCGTTGGGAACCCTTACTTTGCGCAGTCCGTGGGCACCTTCGTACTTGCATGGATTCCAGAGCTGCTCGCTCTCCCCATCGCAGCGTGGCTCGTCAGCCTCACGCTCAACCGTGGAACGCCTGATCACTCGTCGAAGTCAAAATCGATCTTAGGCTCTGCCTGACTCGTGAATTCATGGGCTGCTTCTGCCGCCACCCGAAGCTGGCGATACGATTGGATGTCTTGACGATTCACCGGGGGAGCAATGACGGGGATGGATCTCGGTAGTCGAATTATTAAGGTCAACCATGCTGGCGAGTTTGGCGCCATATCCATCTACACAGGCCAGATCTTGGTGGCGAACGTCTTCGCGAGAGACCTGGTTCCAGAGCTTGCGGCGTTCCGCTCGCATGAACGCCGCCATCGAGAAATTTTCAGTGCCGAGTTGAAACGCAGAGGGCGGCGGCGGTGCAGAAGTTATTGGTTTTGCGGCGTTGGTGGCTTGTCGCTCGGCATCTTGACCGGCCTGTTGGGACGCTCTGCCATTTCAGCGACTACGGTCGCGGTGGAGAGCGTGGTGCTCAGACACTTGGAGAGGCAGCTGGTGGATCTACGCGACGTCGATGAGGCAGCCGTGTGCGCGATTGCAGCCATCGTCACGGAAGAGCGAATGCATCATGATCAGGCCGCCGCACACGTTCCAGACCACAGCCTATGGTACGGAATTCTGAAGCCTGTGGTCTCCGCGGCAACCGAGTCGGTAATCTGGTTGGGGATGAGACTCTGACCGGTTGAAACCGTAGCGGACGTTCGGTATGAGGCTGCGTGGGCGGGTGCACGCAGACGCGCAGGTCCAACTATTAGGCAGTAAGAAAACCATGATGGGCTACGTACTGATTTTGATTGGCGTGGTTTTACTGACCACGTACATCGCGATGCAGATCAGCCTAAGACGTCTGGTAGGGCGTCTAAAGCAAATTGACATGCTTCTATGGGTTAGCTTGGGAAGTCCGACGCCCACGTATTATACGAGGCTCAGGGACTACACCACTTCGAAACCCTTGGGCTCCAACACGCCCTCTACGGAGTACTCTGATTTATCAATGTGGTTAGCTCAGCGAAGTTACGAGCACCTGAACGATCCCCAGATCACTACAAATGCCATCCGATATAGGCTTCTCCGTAACTTGCAACTCGCAGTTTGCGTTCTCGCGGTTTGCGCGTTTCTATACACAAAACTCGGTTGATCGATAATGTCCGCTCTCAAAGCGGACCTTTATTAGCCTATCGGTGCCTTGCTATTGAAAACCGCCAATTGAGCTTCGAAGGCACGCTTGTAGGCGGGCCGCGCTTCGCCGCGGGCGACATAGGCAGCGAGGCTCGGAAATTCGGCCAGAATGCCCGATGGTCTCAGTCTGAGTAGTACCGATATCATCATCAGGTCGCCCGCGCTGAACGCGCCATCGAGCCAGTCCGCATCGCCCAGGCGAGCAGAGAGTTGGTCTAGACGGTAGCGGATGCGATTCACAATCAGAGGCAAGCGCTCCTTGGTCCAGGGCTTATCGCTCTCCGCAAACTTGGCAGTGACGAGTTCAAGGATCGGCGGTTCCACGGTGTTGAGCGCGGCAAACATCCATGTGATCGCGCGCGCCCGGGCGTTGGCATCGTCCGGGAACAGACCCGCATGGCGCTCGGCGATATGGAATACGATCGAGCCTGTTTCGAACAGGGCGAGATCACCCTCCTCATAGGTTGGAATCTGGCCGAAGGGATGAAGGCCCAGATGTGCGGGTTCCTTCAACGCACTGAACGACAGAAGACGAACGTCATAAGGCTGGCCCGCTTCCTCAAGCGCCCAGCGAACGCGCGTATCACGTGCCAGTCCCTTGCCGCCATCGGGCGACCGTTCAAGGGCAGTAATGGTGGGGGTCATTGGGGGCTCCGGGTGATTGCATGGCGCCATCCATGGAAGCCATGGCGACGACGAATATTTTCAACTTGGGTCACTCTATTCGCCTTGTTTGAAATACAACGCACGGACCGCCGCTGATTCGACCGGTGCAGATGACGCAGGTCACGCCAGCATGAGCATGCCTCGCGCTGTCCCCGTAGTGTCCGCCATTCTGTCCGCGGACAGAGAGCGGGAGCCGCGACGATTTATAACACTCTGAAAGGACATCGGAAAATGCTAGTCGCTTAGCTGGCACGATATTCGCTTCGAGCAAAGAGGCGCTGGAGTGCGGCAGTCCGTACCATCCGAGAGGTATGACATTGTTGAGCAACTACTTGATCTCGCACTACTCAGCTTCAGCGTAATCCGGCACTCACAGCGTTGATGATGCTCAGCATTGGCGTGGGCGTCGCATTGGCGATGACCACAGGGACGATAGAGCGCTCGATCGATCGACAGACCGGGCACATTCCAACTATCGAGTGACATCACAGGGGAGCGTTATGTGGGGGTATTACGTTGTGTTGGCGTTGCGAAGCAGCGCACGAAGCAGGGCTTTGACGGCGCTGGTTATCCTGCTGTTGGCTTTCGGGGTGTCGGCCTGCATGGTGAGCTATGCCGTGTTCCGTGCGACCACGAGCGACCCACTCCCCGCAAAGTCTTCCCGGCTTTACGTACCGCTGATCGACAATGTTGGTCCGTCCTACGACGAGCAGGGCGAGCCACATTGGTCGCTAAGCTACATCGATGCGATGGCGCTGTGGCAGGCACGCAATACGAGCCGGCTAACGTTGCTCTATGCCGCAACATGGCAAGTGGAATCGGATAATCCATTGATCCCCGCCATGTCGCTGGGTGGCGACGCGGTGACCGCCGACTTCTTCTCGATGTTCAATGTGCCTTTTCGCTTTGGCGGCGGATGGACGAGGGATGATGAAGCACAGCACGCCACCGTGGCTGTCATCAGTCGGCACTTGAACGAAACGCTGTTTGGCGGACAAAACAGTGTCGGGCAGAAGATCCGGCTGGATGGCCAACTCTTCCGGGTCGGTGGTGTGCTGGAGGACTGGAACCCGAGACCCCGCTTTTTTGACGCCGGCAGTCATGGAACTGTCTACAACTTCGACGACGCGGGGGACATCTACATCCCGTTCACCCGCGCGACCGACATGAAGAAGAACAGCCTTGTCGTTTTTTGCCCGACGGCGTCTTGGCAATCGGATAAATCCCACTGGGATGCCTACCTGCACAGCGAATGTGACCGGATCGATGCCTGGGTGGAGCTGGCGACACCCGCCGACGCGGATCGCTACCGCGAATACTTGCGCAACTATGCCGCGGAGCAGCAACACCTCGGACGCTTCTCTTGGGCGCCCAGCATACGCCTGCGCAATTTGACGGACTGGATGACATACCAGGGGGTTACTCCGCCAGCATCCACCTTGTCCATGCTGGTCTCTGCCAGCTTTCTGCTGATCATCCTGGTGAACGTCGTCGGGCTCATGCTCGCCCGATTCATGCGTCGAGCACCGGAAATCGGCATTCGCCGCGCCCTGGGTGCTTCGCGACTGGCCATCTACGGGCAGTTCCTGACCGAGGCGGCCACCATGGGCTTCGTCGGCGGCCTGCTCGGCGTGGCATTGACACTGCTGGGCGTATGGGGCGCTGGGGGACTTTTCGAGCCGAACATTGCACGTCTCGTGCATGCCGATACCTCGTTGATAGCACTGACCGTGCTGCTCGCCATGGCTGCCACGGTGGTTTCCGCCCTGTACCCGACCTGGCGGGCAGCGCAAACCCAGCCCGCCTGGCAAATCAAGATCAATTGAGGTTACCGTCATGGCACTAACCAGGATATTCATGCAGCTGCGCCCGATCGTTGGCGCACTGGGTCGACACAAGGTGGCCACCCTGCTCATTGTCATGCAGGTGGCGTTGACGCTGGCGGTGGCGTCCAACGCACTGTTTATCGTGGCAACACGGGTCGTCCATCTATCCCGCCCCACCGGAACGGACGAAGCCCATATCTTCGTTATCCGCAACGGGTGGAAGATGGGTCAGAGCTCGGCCCAGATCGATGCGAATATTCGCGCCGACCTGGATACCCTGCGTCATGTAGCGGGCGTGCGTGACGCGTTTTCCAGCCAGGGGTTTCCGCTGGAAGGATACAACGTCAATATCATCGCAAGACTGAAGCTCGAACCGGACCAGAAGACGCGCGCGCAATTGGCCACGTTCTTTGCTTCCGACGAGCACACGATCGATACACTGGGCATATCGCTGGTCGCGGGGCGCAATTTCCGGCCCGATGAAATCACCGCCATCAGCCCCGACGACAAGATGTCTCCTCCAGGCATCATCGTCACCCGCAGTCTTGCCGATAAGCTGTTTCCCGATGGTTCGGCTCTGGGCAAGACGATTTACCTACCGGATGGGCCTGCCGCCATCATCGGCATCCTCGCCAGCCTGCAGGGGCCGCTCAAACATTCGAGCCCCTTGGATGGCTATACCTTGCTGGTCCCGACGCATTATCTCGATCCAGCCGGTGCCGTGTATCTGGTGCGTACCGACTCCATCACCACGAAACCGGTGATCGCTGCGACACTGAAAGCGCTACGAGAGCGTAGCGGCCTACGCATCATTGACCCGAAAGAGGGCGTCTTTACCATGGCCCAGGAGCGTGAGCGCGCTTATGCAGAGGATCGTAGTGTGGCGGTGCTGATGAGCATCCTCAGTGGATTGCTACTGCTGGCTACTGCAGGCGGAATCGTGGGGTTGAGCAGTTTCTGGGTCAGCCAGCGACGCAAACAAATCGGCATCCGCCGCTCGCTCGGCGCAACCACGGGCGATATCCTTGGCTACTTCCATACCGAAAATTTCCTGATCGTCAGCGGCGGCATCGTACTCGGGGCGTTGCTTGCGTTCGTTGCGAATCTCAGCCTGATGCATGTCTATGAATTGCCACGCATGCCGCTTTACGTGCCACTACTGGGTGCACTGTTGTTGTGGCTACTCGGTCAACTGGCCGTATGGGGACCGGCGCGATACGCCGCCAAGGTGCCGCCCGTGGTCGCGATTCGCACAGAGTGAATGGCGATCGTGATTGCCTGATTTGGACGTGCCTGCTTTTGACTGCCGTTTTATGCGGTCGATAGCGGATGCGATTTATCCCTCTTGGCGAAGCCCATTACTCTCGTGGAGCGGCCAATGGCCGACCCACGAGAGCTCAGTGTGCTTTACAGGGTGAGCACGACGGTCACGCGCCAAGCTGGTAGCTGCAGCAACTGAGGCAGCCCACGCTCGCCAAGCGTCTGGTGCAGCCGTTGGACGTCACCGACTGGTTTCGTCCACCCGGCGTTACTTCATTGGCTTGCGGAATTTGTCGATGAATTTGTCGGTTTTGCCTTTGATTGATTTATCGAAAATCGGCAGCGAGTGATTGTCATCGGGGTTGCGCAGGATGTCGCTGTCGCCCACAAATTCGAAGCCAGCCGCGGTGATTTCCATCTTTGCCGCAGCGGGATCGATGCGATGCAGGGTATTGGTATCGGAGATGCCGCTACCCGAGGTGGCCGCATGGTCCAGCACCAGGAAGGTGCCGCCGGGTTTCAGTGCATCGAAGATGGATTTGTCGAAATGCGCCATGTCCGCCGGACCCATGAAGGGATCGTGCAGGTCATGGTAGTTCTGGGACGTCCATACCATGTCAACGCGCTCGGGAATGGCGATGGCTGCCACCGGCTGCACCAGGATTACCACGTTCGCATAGGCGGGCGTGCCCGCAAAGGTTTTCAGGGCTTGCAGCCGCTTGGGTGCGACCTTGTCCATCTCGACGGGCTGCAGCGCATAAACCACGCCCTTGGGACCGACGATCTTGCTGAAGATGCGTGTGTAGTATCCGGAGCCCGGCATCAGGTCGACGACCTTGTCCCCCGGCTTGATGCCGGCGAAGGCCAGCACTTCGGCCGGCTTGCGGTTGGCATCCTGTGCCTTGTCTTCCGGCGGCCGCCCGGCATCGGCGATGGCGGCCGTAATGTACGACGGTATCCCGGACTCGGCTTTCGCCGGCATGCTGGTCCAGGCAGCGAGAACAATGGCAACGACAAACAGACTATTGAGCTTCATCAGGAAAACCTCCTATGGAACACGAGTATCTGTGGCTACCCAGTTTACTTCCCAGGTCTTGCCCCCGTCGTCCGAGAATGCCTGTTCAAAATGACACGAATTCGGAGTGATGTCCGAAATCACAAAACGGATCAGGATGGCCCGGCCATTGAATGTTTCCTGGTCGAAAAACTCACCGCGCCCGTTTTTGAACTCGCCAATCGCGGGTACGCCGAGCGTACCACCGCCGCTGCTGGCCACGTTGAGGCTCCATTGGCGCGATGAGGGGTTATATAGACGCAGTGACAGAAGTTCGATGTGGCCTGCGTTGCCATCGATCTCGAGCTCACCCAGATTGGCCCTGCCATTCCACACCTTGCGAACGACGGTTGTGCCTTCGTACGTGACCCAGGTCGTGGAGCCGGTCAAGGGATGCACGAGCCGCGAAACGTGTGTCTTCCAGTTGCCTGTCTCAAAGTCGAAATCGTGCTGCCCATCGCGTTGCGCGGGCATGTGTTGAGTGCTTGCATCCGGTGCATCCGCGGAAGGCCGGGCGTGTCCCTGCAGCGGTTGCAGGAAGGCCATCAGGCTACACACAACCAGAGAAGTCCGAAGAGTTCTGAACATGTTCATCACCTTTCTCAGTAGACGACGTTGAGCGCCACCGCCGGTGTAACCGTGGTGACGGTGTTGTGGCCCCCCACAATCACGCGGGTGCCGAAAAGAACGCCAACGTTGGCATTCCAGTTGTATTCGATGGCCGGCGCGAAGCCGAACGCGACGCTGGAGCCGGAGTTCAGCCGGACGCTCGACGCATATGGCAGGCCGTTGGCATCCAGCGTGTCGACTCCGGTCACGGGTGTGTTGTGGTCGTGGCTGTAAGTAAGGTCGAGTGCCAGCACCCAGTTACGCGTGACGCTGTACTCCCAGGATGCATCGGCGGAGAACGCGCTGCCCGGCTTGGCATTGCCGCGGAATCCGGCATCCGTGCCGTAGACACTGACGCCGTTGACATTCACGTTGCTGGAATATGCCTGCGCCAGGTCAAAGCGCATGCGCAAGATGTGGCCATCCGGCAGCCAGAAATACGTCTGGCTGTTGAACTGCAACGTCGTGGTATAGGCGCCGCTGCCGAAGCCGTCGGTCGGCCGGTCACCCAGCCGATCGTACTTCCCGGTCGGAAACGTTTCCTGTATTTCGAAGGACGTCGTCGGAACCCAGCTGCCTTCGTGAAACTGGGTGAGCTGGTACTGCGCCAGCAAAGTGAAATCGCCCAGCCCGATACCGGAGCTGCTCGTGCCGTTGCTCACCGTGTTGTAGCCCACGACGGGAATCATCCCGACCGTCAGCCTGTTCGCGAGCCCGTAGAGCACATAAGCGCGCGAACCATAACTGTTCGAATGTGCAGCAGCCACATCGTAGATATAGGGCTCGAACAGAAAATGTCCCGGCGGCAAAGTCCCTGCCGAGTTCGCCAGCATCGGGCCGGTCCACCAGGCATCGTCCTGCGACTGGCGCAAGGTCAAGGAAGGCGGTGTGGTCGCCTGGCCATCGGTAACGCCGGTAGCTCCTCCAGCCGTGTCTGTTCCGGGCGCGACTGAAGTGGTTTGCGCAAATGCCGACAGCGGCTGCGCGAGAAAGCCGAGCATGCACCACGGGAAAAAAATCCCCATGCGACAAAGCGCAGCGATGGCGCCGCGCCGATCCGTCTTCATTGACTCTCCCTTGTCAGGTTTGCAATGAAATTGGGTTCCCATGTCTTGCCGCCGTCATCGGAGTACGCCTGTTCAAAACGATGCGCATTCGGCGTGATGTCCGACCAGGTACCTCGAACCAGGATGGTCCTGCCGTTGAATGTCTCCTGATCGAAAAGCTCTCCCCGCCCCTGCTTGAACTCACCGATCGCGGGTTGCTCCAGGGTGCCGTCGCTGCTACTGGCAAAAGTCTGGCTCCACTGGTGCGACTGGGGGTTGTAGAGAAACAGGGTCAGGCCTTCGAAGTGACCGTCGGGACCATCCGCCTCGATCTCCTCCAGGTTGGCGCGGCCGCCCCAGACCTTGCGAACGACCACGGTGCCATTGAGTTCGACCCACTTGTTGGAGCCTGTCAGCGGATGCTGCAGACGCCGGATATGGGTCTTCCAGCTGCCGTGGGCGAAGTCGAAATCATGCTGGCCATCATGAACGCTGGTGACGTTAACCCCGGCGTTCGCCGGCGCGGCTTTTGCAACCCGCGGAGCCTGAGACGCCATGACAGGACTCGGCTCGTTCGGGCTTGCCTGCCCGAAAACCGGGCTGGAATCCAAAACAAAGCCCATCGTGCAGAACACGCAGCAAAAGCAGATTTTCCTGAACGCCGTCATCGGTTCATCCTCTCGCTGATGTAAGGTCAGTGCGGAGAAACTAAGTCCGATAGTGGTTTACGAAAATAGCCACTTTGCTACGATGCGATATATCCACTTCAGGATCGATCGGCATGCGACGCATCTCTGCCAGCTTCCTGCCCCCGATCGCACTCGATGTGAAAAGCGAGACGCCGATGTACCACCAGTTGTCCGACTGGTTTCGGCGGGCCATCATCGATGGCCAGCTGCGGCCCGGGCAACGGGTACCGTCATCCAGAAACCTGGCCAGCGAACTGAAGGTATCCCGCGTGCCGGTCCTGAGCGCCTACGAGCAGCTCTATGCCGAAGGCTACCTGGAGACCTTCGTTGGCGCCGGCACCTGTGTCGCCCGATCGATACCTGACGAGACATTGAAACCGGCGCACACGAAGGCGCGCAGTGCCCCTCCGGAAATCCCGGGTCAGACGGCTCCGCGCCGAACCTCCCGGCGCGCGGCGTTGATGCACGCCCCTCCACAATCGTGGTTGCACAACCTGGGAGCGTTTCGAGTCGGCGTGCCTGCGCTCGACCATTTTCCTGCCAGGGTGTGGTCGAAACTGGTGAATCGGCATTCGCGCCAGCCAGGGGACACCATGGTCTATGGCGATCCGATGGGCTACCTGCCGTTTCGCGAAGCCATCGCGGAGTACCTGGGCGCGGTCCGCGCGGTCCGCTGCGATGCTTCGCAGATTCTGGTGACGACGGGATCACAGCAGGGTCTGCAGATTGCCGCGCACGTTCTGCTTGACCCCAAGGAAGGGGTCTGGATGGAAGAGCCAGGCTATCCCGGGGCGCATCAGGCATTGACGACGGCCGGCGCACGGATGATTCCGGTTCCGGTGGATCAGGAGGGCCTGGACGTGCCGACAGGCATCCGCCGCGGCCGCGGCGCGCATGCGGTTTACGTCACGCCGTCACACCAGTTCCCGCTGGGCACGATGCTGAGCGCTACGCGGCGCATGCAACTGCTGAGTTGGGCGGTACACAGCGGCGCCTGGATTATTGAAGACGACTACGACAGCGAATACCGATTCGGCGGCCGACCGATTGCTTCACTGCAGGGACTGGATACGGACGCGAGGGTCGTCTATGTGGGGACCTTCAGCAAGGTCATGTTTCCCTCCCTGCGCCTGGGCTACGTTGTTGTCCCCAAGGATCTGGTGCCGGCCTTTACCGCCGTTCGCGATGCGGCCGATACGTTTTCGTCCACGCTGTATCAACTAGTCATGACCGACTTCATTCGCGAAGGACACTTCGCACGGCACATCCGCCGCATGCGGGTGCTGTACATGGAGCGGCGGGCGACGCTGGTGGAAGCTATTGCGAAGCACATGGGAGACCAGCTCGAGGTGACCGGCGCCGAAGCAGGCATGCAGTTGGTGGCACTGCTGCCCCCTGGCGTTGACGATGAAGAGGTGGCGAGAAAGGCCGCCAAAGTGGGTGTTTCAGCCAGGCCGTTGTCCCGATGCTATTTGAATCCGCCAGCCAGGGGCGGCCTGATTCTCGGCTACGGCGGCGCGACCGCACACGAGATTCGCGAGGGCATCCGCAAGCTCAAGACCTGTTTCTGAACGCCATCCCGACAGACCTGAAAGTGGCTATATCGCATCGTAGCAAAGTGGCTATTTCGGTAAACCACTGCCTGCCCTAGGTTCTCTCGCAATGACTTCCCACCCCACGATCGGAGGCTATTCAATGGTTAGCTCATTGAAAGAGACGTCCAAATGGACTTTGCGCAAAGCTCTCATGCTCTCGATGACAGCTTGCACTGCGGCAGGCAGTGCCGCCGCAGCACAAGGCGCGGACCAGTCAGCAGCTCCCGTGCCCCCTGGCTATACAACCACGCGTACAGGCACGGTGCACGACTTTGAATACTTCACCGGCGGGTGGACGATAAAACAACATCGCTTGAAGAAGCGTGGCGTGGGCAGCAACGATTGGGAAGATTTTTCAGCGACGCTCTGCATGTCCCCCTATCTCGGCGGCATGATCACCGTAGACGAGCTCTACGTGCCAACCAAGGGCTGGGCCGGCCTGACCTTGCGCACCTTCAATCTGGCGAAGCACCAATGGTCGATCTATTGGATAAGCAGCACCGATGGAGAGTTGGAAACACCCGTGCTCGGCGGCTTCGATGGCAATCGCGGTGAGTTCTACGGCGAGGATGAGGACAACGGCCGCCCCGTGAAGGTTCGCTTCAAGTGGAACAAACTCGACCACGATCACGCTCGCTGGGAGCAGGCATTTTCGTACGACAACCGCACATGGGACACCAATTGGACGGCCGACTTCGTACGCGCCGACACGGCGGCGGTCTGCGTGGCTGGCCGCCCGAAGCGTTGACCCAGTAAGCCCAAGTCAATCCGCCTGCCCCGCCGCTGCGACAGAGGCGGCGGCTCGACCCTGGCGTTGAATATTTCTCTGGTCGCAAGCGGAAGCTGCACGATGGTCGATCGGCCGGCACGCTGTAGTGCCCGCTTCCGCCACCCAAACCTGTCACTACGTTTGCGGCTGCAGGACGATGATCGCCATGCCTAAGAGGGCCACGCATACACCGGTGACGTCCCATCGGGTAAGCACCGCGCCATCGACAAATCGCAGCCACAACAGCGCGACCGCAATATAGATACCGCCGTATGCGGCATACGTTCTTCCGGCTGCCGCAGGGTGCAACGTAAGCAGCCAGGAAAACATGGCCAGCGAAACGGCTGCCGGCACTAGAAGCCACAAGGATTTGCCCTGTTTCAACACGAGCCACGGCAAGTAACAGCCGATGATCTCCGCGAGAGCTGTTATCACAAACAGTGACACTTGCTTGAAGAAGTCCAACATTTCTCTTCCAGACCTGAGTTCAGGACGACCCTGTTTATAGTGCCTCAAATCTTTGAAGGGTCAGCTCCTGGCTGATGGCGGAAGTTGTGCGATTATCGAGCGGCTGACGCTCGGACCTGACATTCCAATCGATGACCAGTCACCAGCTGATTCCTGGGGACTTGATTTGTTCAGTTATTTCCATAATTCTAGAAATATGAAATCGACTTCCGCGCTCGCTTGTCTCAACGCATTAGCGCAAGAGCACCGCCTGAACATCTTTCGCCTGCTCGTCCAAGCCGGCGAGGTGGGCATGACGGTGGGCGAACTTGCCGGGGCGACGGGTCTGGCGGGGGCCACGCTGACCAATCATCTGCACATTCTGCGTCGGGCGGGAATGGTCAGCGACGAAAGGCAAGGTCGCGTGATCCAGTGCCGCGCGAACTACAAGCAGATGAACGCGCTACTCGGTTTCCTCACTGAGAACTGCTGCGGGAGTTCGGCCAAGGCTGATCGCTGCGGGCCAGTGACCTTATGCAAGTCGACCCGGTGACAGGTATGAAGCGCGTCTTGTTCGTCTGTATCGAAAATTCCAATCGCAGCCAGATGGCCGAGGCGTTTGCGCGCATTTATGGCAGAGATCAGGTGGAGGCGCTGAGTGCAGGGTCCAGGCCGTCGGGGTTGATCAACCCCAGGGCCATTCGATTCATGGAGGAACTGGACTACGACCTGACGACGCACTCATCCAAGTCGCTCAGTGAAATCAGTGGTGGGTTTGACGCTGTGATCACGATGGGTTGCGGCGACGAATGCCCCTGGGTGCCGACCACGCGTCGAGAGGATTGGGGACTGCCCGATCCAAAGAACATGGACGACCCGGCCTATCGCGCCGTTCGCGACGAGATTGCATCGCGCGTACGAACCCTGCTGGCGACACTGTGATGAACCTTTGGCGCAAATTGTTGGCCGAGTTCCTCGGCACGTCGCTGCTACTGGCCGCCGTGGTTGGCTCGGGCATCATGGGCGTCAATCTTGCGAACGGAAACAATGCGATCGCCCTTCTCGCCAATGCTGCCGCGACAGCCTGCGCCCTTTACGTTCTCATCGTGCTGTTCGGGATGATCTCAGGCGCGCATTTCAACCCGGTGGTCACGCTGGTCATGCGCGTGCATGGAGAGATCAGTGGTCGGGATGCGATGGCCTACATTTTGGTGCAGCTAGTCGCCGCTGTAGCGGGGGTAATGCTTGCTCACATCATGTTCGGTCTTCCGTTGATCCAAGTGGGCACGCACACCCGCGCCGGAGTACCACAGTGGATAAGTGAAGGTTTGGCCACCTATGGGCTGATACTGACTATTCTGCTGGGTCGCCGTCACCGGCCTGCCGCTGTCCCAGCATTGGTTGCAAGTTACATCTTCGCCGCCTACTGGTTCACTGCGAGCACATCCTTCGCGAACCCTGCAGTGACGCTTGCGCGGGCGCTGACCCAAACGTTTTCGGGCATACGACTTCAAGACGTCGCGGGCTTCGTACTCGCACAGATCGCCGGTGCTCTCCTGGGCTATGGAACGGCTGCCGCCCTGTGCACAGTTGTACCCGAGGCATCTCTCGCAACCGCCGACGCTGCAAAGTACTCCGCTTGAATGGTCGCAAGGTACTTTCCGCTTTTGGCCGATAGGCGGCATTGCAGCGTATCCTCCCTGCTCCACCGTATCAGGTTCCCCAATGGCCACGCAGATGCTTTTCCCCCAGGCCGACTTCCTGAACTATCTGGAACACATCAGCGAAGCCGCTCCGCAGGCCGCGAGGGCCCGGCTGTCCCCGCTGCTCGCCCGGATGTTTCTGACTTCGGACGGGAGCGGTGAACTGACGAAGGCCGCCGGCCACCTGATCCAACTGCTAAAGGCGCAGAAGGCCACGCTGCAGGCAGCATTCGACACGGAACTGGCCGCCGACGAGCTGCGTCGCTACCAGAAATTCGCCAAGCCGGGCCAGCCATCGCCCCACATTGTCCAGCTTCGGCAAAAGCAGGCCGCCGCTCGGCAAGCCTCCAGCCAGTCGAAACAAGCGTTGATCAAGGCGGCCGCTGCGTTCGTTCGCGATACCGGCATCGAGGTCCCAGAACGTGTGGCGCTTGAGCTGTACATCACCCGTTGGATCGATATCAACGTGCCGAAGGAATTTGTCCCCGCGACATAGCAAAGGCAGCGCAGGCATGTGTCGCGCTGGGCACCGAAGCGATTAGATTTCACTGATGAGGCACCCACGCCTCCGCGCGGATCCTGCCCATCGCTGGTTGCGGGGCTCGGTGCCAGCAAACTGCCGCGAGCAAGCACCATAGTTCGCAAATGCATGAGGGATTCGATGACACAGAAATGGAGTCCCCGACCCTGAGGTATCCCCACGTTTTCATGCAGGAACGCCAAGCTGATCGAGCAAACCTAGCGTCGGCTGGCTTATCTGTTCGATGAGTCGACTGAGCGGGATATGAAGCCATCGCCGCACCAAGGCTTCGCGGCCCAGACGCATGACTGAGTAAAGTCGCCGCTTCGATCGGAACGGTGCCAGCCATCGGTCGATGCCGCTCGCTTCGCATGCCATGCCGACCAGCCATGTGGCGAACGCGGCCAGCGCGCTGAGCAAGAGCAGCACCTCGATGCGAGGACCTTTGCGCGTGAGGCTGTCTTCGAACGCTTGCCCGTAACGATGCGATTTGAGGTCGCGAAACGACAGCTCAATTTGCATGCGTCGCGCGTACAGCGCGATCAGCTGACGCGCGGCGAGCTTGAGGCTTGGCGAGGCCATCAGCAGCCATGGTTCGCGCTCCCGTTGCGCATGCTTGCGGCTATTTGAATTACGTGCCGGCACACCTTGCCGATTGCGCTGCTTGCGGCCTCGGGGCGGCTTGGCATGTAGCACCACGCGTGCGGTCAGTGGATTGCTGCGCACGATCTCCATCTGCCCAAAGTCGCGTGGAGTTCGCTTCGCCAGTTCATACATGGCCTTGCACGACACCCACTGCGACGGCTCGTTCGGCACCTCGGCAGGTTTGAGATACGTGGTGTTGCGCAAGCGCCCCAGCCACTGCCAGCCCATCGCTTCTACCGCCCGGAACCACGGTGCCCGGAAGCCGGCATCCGTCACCAGGATCGGGCATCTGCCATCGGGCAACACGTGGGCCAAACGTTGCAGAAACTGCTTCTCGGCTTTCGGCGAACCTTGCTGCTCGCCGGGAAATACCATGTCAAGGATGGGCAAAGAACGACCACCGACGGGTATCGCGGCGCGCAGCAGATGCCAGCTTCGATCCTGCTTCAGATCCGACCAATCGATCACGATGACGGGCTGCTTATTGACCACCAACCACTGTGTCATCGCCCGATAAATGTGCTCGCGCTCGGCGTGGAGATGGTGATTGCCCAACAACCGATCCAGTGCCTTCAGCGGCGCGCGCATGCGCTCCGCTCCGGGCCACGCACGGGCTATGTCCATTAGCGTCAATCGCCGTCCCGTCAACAACGCCTCGACCGCGCGCAGCAACACGCGGCTGCGCAACGCATGCATCGAACTCAGTGCGTCGCTCAGGCACTTTTGCAATACTTCGGTGGCGCGCATGGTGTGGTCTCCTCTGGCTTCGTAACCCATGAGGAATGACCGCATCATGCGTGCACTGTTCCTTCAATCAGCATGCAAGGTATTGATTGATCGAGAAGATTCGTGGGGATACCTCAGGGGCTGACCAGAGCCTTCGATGTCGATGACTCTGTTCAAAATTTCAGCAACGCCTCTTCCACCACAGCGCTTCTGGACAAATACAGGCCGTCAGAGAGGCGCCCAATGTGGCAATCTCACCGTCGGTGCCGGCGCAAATCTGTTTTCACACAGCCTGGACCCGAAGCCGACCTTACTAAAGGGTAATATTCGAAGTGCAAATGGAACTGGCAGCCTAAATGGCGTGGCGCCCGTCATTGGCGGTCCAACTTCGCGACCATTCGATAAGGCTTGCCTTCCCGTTGGCCAGGTCGCATCTGTGGCCAACGCCACCTATCAGGGCCTTACGAACCGATAAGCGAAGCGATCGGTCTCGTTCTTGATCGAGGGGTCGAATACCTTGATCGAGTGCGGATCGGCTTTGTTTGCGAGCATGGCGCTTTCCGCGTCCAGCACGAAACCGGCCGCCTCCACCTCCTCGCGGACGGATGCAGGATCGATCCGATGCAGCGACTGCGTGTCGCTCGTGCCCGACCCTGCGGCCGCGGCGTGGTCGACAATGACGTAGAACCCACCGGGCTTGATCCATTCGTAGACGGCTCGATTGAAGTCGGCCGCCGTCGCGCCCTTGCCCTGCATCAGCGCGGTGTGGAGATCGTGGTAGAAAAGGTGCAACCACAAGACATCCGCTGGTTGCGTGATCTCCGGTATTTCGACGAGGTCCGCTGAGACGATTTTGACGTTCGCTCGGCCCGGCTCTTTCGCGAGCGTCTGCATGCGACTGACTTGATCTTCCCTAAGATTGGCGATTTCGGTCGGCACGAAGCTATAGACGCGTCCTTTGGACCCCACGACGTCGGAGAAGAGGCGCGTCCAGTCGCCGTCGCCTGGATAAACGTCGATGACGGTGGAGCCGACATCGACACGGGCGAACCGGATCAACTCGGATAGCTTGGATTGGCTGTACATACGAGATCTCCGTTGCTGTGTGACAGTCGACGAGCGCGTGGCGTGCTGGGCGATAATACACGGCTCATTCAGCGCCGCCCCGAAGGCGGTGGCCGCAGACGGCCAGCGGTACGCTGGCCCGGGAGCGTCCATGCTTTTTCGTACGTCGGACTGTGACCAGGTTAATCGGATTCGTAGTAATCCGGGAGGCAATAGCGCATCGAATTTAGCGATCACGATCCATCAGTCGAACTTGACCAAGTCCTTAAAGATCAGTTGACCCAGCTTTTATCGCGCGTCTGCACAAGGAGTCAGCCTTCCGACAGCCCGTACAGTTGGATCGGCGAGAAACCGAGATTTTCCGCAAGCGCACCAATGTCCGCTGCTGCATCGTCGCTCGCCAGAAAGGCGACTCGCCTGCCACAGCGTACAGCTGCATCTTGGTCAAGAACAGCGACGGGCAACGCAAAAGCTTCCTCCTGATTCCCTTTCCTACCGCCGCAGACAATTTGTGTACGCATTCCAGCTTGCAGCAAGCGCCTTTCGGGAAGGTCGGCTTTTGGCGGCGATAGCGGACGTGCCGTTCGCGATGGCATGACTTTCCGCTCATGCCCACGCAAGCCATGAATGCGAGAGTGGCTTACGTGGCTATCCATGGGTTCAGGAGCGCTCTGATGAAGATTCCGGTTTTGCCGTTCACTGTCACGGACTGGAACGAGGTGGCCGCCACCCGACATCCCGGCGAATCCGGCGAGGCGCTCTGGCGATCTTTCAATGCAGGTGAGCTAAGGGTGCGAGTGGTCCAATACAGCCCGGGCTATCTAGCCGATCACTGGTGCGACCGCGGCCATGTGCTCTACGTGCTGGAAGGTGAGCTTCATACGGAGTTGAAGGATGGCCGCAGCTTCGTGCTCACACAGGGCATGAGCTACCAGGTATCCGACTTCGGCGATGCAGCGCATCGCTCATCAACGAACACAGGAGCCACGCTGTTCGTTGTTGATTGATCATGGCGCTCTCAGCAGGCTTGGCAGGACGCCAATGCGAAGAAGCCCGGTGCCATCATCGCACCGGGCTCCTCCAAGACCATCGCTCAGGCAACGTATCAATCGCGCGACTTGGCTACCACGCTGCCATCGTCGGGATCGACCAGCAGATCGACCTCGTCACCATGTGCCGTCTTCGCTTCGGCGGCCCACAGGCCGTTGTCGAACTTCACGTCCTTGACGTTCTGGTAGCCGGCCGTAGTCAACTTCGCACTGATCTCGTCCTTGCTGAGTTTGGACGGGGTATCGGCCGGATACACCTTGCCGTTGACCGGCCCGACCGCGAGTTTGACCCACTGCTTGTTGCCGCCTCGTGCCTCGCTGCGCCACACGCCATCCTTGAATTTCAGGTCCTTCACTTCCTTGTAGCCGGCGTTCGCGATCGCAGTCTTGACGGCGTCCTCGGTCGAACCGCCAGTGGGCGGCTGAGTCGCCCACGTGGTTACCGTGGTGGTGTGATTCGCGGTAGTCGTCGTCGACTGGGTGGTGGCTGGCATGGCCTGCGCCAGGGCGCCGCCGCAAATCGACAGTCCAATCAACAGGGGAAGCATGCGCTTGATCATGAGGAACTCCGTGGGTGTTGAAACGAACAAGTGTCGCCAGCTTGCGCAGGCGTCGTTCAAATCGGTGTGAATCGGCGGCTCACATTTGGCGCCGATTCATACAATCACGATGGAACCACGATGTTCAGGACGAGGGCGTGAAAGCGGACTGCGGCAGGCCGGCTCCAAACGGTGGGCTTGCCTCCCCTGGATGCTAACTTTCCGCACTGCGATGAGGGCACCTGATCGGTTACCCTCCGGCTGAATCCCGTTGACCATACAGGGCCCAGCCGATGCACTTCGAACTGCCGGAAGCGAGCGTTCATTCACTGAAAGAATTCGCCAAACACTATTTGATGATTGTGCTCAGCATTCTTACTGCACTGTCACTGGAAGCATGGATTGAGCATGCGCACCATGAACGAGCTGCCGCCGAGGCCAGCGCTCGGATCGAGGCGGAGATCCACCAGAACGCAGTAGAGATCAAGCAGGCCCGAGATCATGATCGGGACCGCATGTTGTCGCTTGGGAAACTTCGCGACAACCTGCTAAACGATCTAAAGGCTCATGCGTCTGCGACGATAATCGATCAGCATCTCCACTCAATCATCGGTGGCGAGCTCTATCTCGACGGTCGCTGGCCCACCCTGCGCCACGAAGCCTGGGACGTCGCCGTGGCGAACCAGTCTGCCGGCTGGATCGATGCCGAACGGCTGCGTCACTATTCCAGCGTTTATGCCGAGCAAAATACCAAATCTGCCATCGTTGCCAATGAAATGACGGCGCTCCTCAGTGAATCACGAATGGCCGATACCATGATTGATATTCAGGCAGGCGACTATCAGCCGCGAGAGCTGCTGCACATCACCAACCAGATGGTGGGGCTGCTCAGCGAGGAGGTAAACGCTCTTGAGTATCTCGATCGGGAAATAGATGTCAGCTTACCCGGCAAGGCCGCTGGTCCAGAGGTAGTCGCGCTGGCTGCCGACCGATCTGCCTCACAGAGTCGATAACGACGACCAGTGCGCGCAGCGCCGCAACGAAAAACCCCCGGCATGACCGGGGGCTTTCGTTCAGAACAGCACCAAGCTTATTCTTCGGTAGGTGCTGGCTCAATCGTGTCTGAGCCTTCGCCATCGATCGGCATCGGCACATCAACGACGGCAGTTTCATCGCCGTTGTCTTCTTCCGCATCCAGCCGCATCACGCTGACCAGGGTTTCATCGGCGGGCAGACGGATCAGGGTGACGCCTTGGGTGTTGCGGCTCAGCTGCGAGACTTCGGCGACCCGGGTACGCACCAGCGTGCCCTGGTTGGAGATCAGCATCAGCTCGTGCGCCTCGGTCACTTGGGCCGCCGCCACCAGCGCGCCATTGCGCTCGGAACACTGGATGCCGATTACGCCCTGGGTACCGCGGCCCTTCTTCGGGAACTCGGCCAGTTCGGTGCGTTTGCCGTAGCCGCGCGCTGTTGCCGTGAGGATGTCGCCCTCGGCAGCCACGATCAACGACACCACGCTTTCGCCTTCAGCCAGCCGCATGCCACGCACACCGCCGGCGGTACGACCCATCGAACGCACGGTGTTCTCGTCGAAACGATTGACCTTGCCGTTGGATGCGAACAGCAGGATGTCGCTGTTGCCGTTCGTGAGTTCGACGTTGGCCAGCGCATCGCCCTCGTCCAGCTTGATCGCGATCTTGCCCTTCTGCAGCTGGAACGCGAATTCGGTCAGTGGGGTTTTCTTTACCGTGCCGTTGCGGGTGGCGAAGAACACGAAGCGATCTTCGCTGTACTCGCGCACCGGCAATACCGCCTGCACTTTCTCGCCCTCGCCCAGCGGCAACAAGTTGACTATCGGCTTGCCGCGCGCGCCAGGACCCGCGTCCGGCATCTGGTAGACCTTGAGCCAGTAGACGCGGCCAGTGCTGGTGAACGTGAGCAAGGTGTCATGCGTGTTGACGACCCACAACTGCTCGACAAAATCCTCGTCCTTCAGCGTCGACGCCGAACGACCCTTGCCGCCGCGCTTCTGCGCACGATAGGTGCTGGCCGGCTGACGCTTGATGTAACCGGTGTGAGATAGCGTGACCACCACGTCTTCCGGCGCGATCAGGTCGAGCACGTTGAGATCTTCCTGCGAATGCTGGATCTCGGTGCGGCGGGCATCGCCGAACTCGGCCTTGACCGCCTCGAGTTCGCCGCGGATCACTTCGAGCAGGCGTCCCGGATTTTCCAGAATGTCGATCAGGCCGCGGATCGTTTCCAGGATCTGCCGGTATTCGTCGGAAAGCTTTTCCTGCTCCAGCCCGGTCAGGCGCTGCAGGCGCATGGCCAGGATTTCCAGCGCCTGCGCTTCGGACAACTGGTAGCCGTCATCCTTCAGGCCGTCGCGCGGATCCATTTCTTCCGGACGCGACGCATGCGCGCCGGTGGCCGAGAGCAACGAGCGCACCAGCCCCGCTTCCCAGCGCCGAGAGACCATGCGCTCGCGCGCTTCGGCCGGCGACGGCGAGGTCTTGATCAGCTCGATCATCTCGTCGATGTTGGCCAGCGCGACGGTCAGGCCTTCGAGGATATGCGCGCGGGCACGTGCCTTGCGCAGCTCGAAAATCGTGCGCCGGGTAACCACTTCGCGACGGTGGCGAATGAACGCCTCGAGGATGTCCTTGAGGTTCAGCAGGCGCGGCTGGCCGTCCAGCAAGGCCACCATGTTGATGCCGAACGTGACCTGCAGCTGGGTCTGCTGGAACAGGTTGTTCAACACCACGTCGCCCATCGAATCACGACGGATCTCGATGACGACGCGCATGCCATCCTTGTCGGACTCATCGCGCAGTTCGCTGATGCCTTCGAGCTTCTTTTCCTTGACCAGCTCGGCGATTTTCTCGATCAGCCGCGCCTTGTTCACCTGGTACGGCAGCTCGTGGATGATGATCGTCTCGCGACCATTCGCCTCGGTCTCGACCTCGGCCTTCGCGCGCACCAGGATGCGGCCACGACCGGTGCGATACGCCTCGATGATGCCGGACGAACCGTTGATGATGCCGTAGGTCGGAAAATCCGGACCCGGGATGTAATGCATCAGGTCGTCGATGCCGAGTGTCGGCTCGTCGATCAACGCGATCGTCGCGGCGATCACCTCGTTGAGGTTGTGCGGCGGGATATTGGTGGCCATGCCGACCGCAATGCCGGCCGAACCGTTGACCAGCAGGTTCGGCACGCGCGCCGGCAGCACCAGTGGCTCGTGCTCGCTCTCGTCGTAGTTGGGACCGAAGTCGACGGTTTCCTTGTCGATGTCGGCAAGCAGCTCGTGGGTGAGGCGCGACATGCGCACTTCGGTGTAACGCATCGCGGCGGCGTTGTCGCCATCCACCGAACCGAAGTTGCCCTGGCCATCGACCAGCAGATAGCGCAGAGAGAAGGGTTGCGCCATGCGCACGATCGCGTCGTAGACCGACTGATCGCCATGCGGATGGTATTTACCGATCACGTCACCGACCACGCGGGCCGATTTCTTGTACGGTTTGTTCCAGACGTTGCCCAGTTCGTTCATCGCGAACAACACGCGACGATGCACGGGTTTCAGACCATCACGAACATCCGGGAGAGCACGGCCCACGATCACGCTCATGGCGTAGTCGAGATAGCTCTGGCGCATCTCATCTTCGATGTTGACGCGAATGATTTCTTTGGCGAGTTCTGCCATGAATATTCATTTCCCTGATGACGTAGAAGGACGCTGGCGCCGCGCCTCCAGCGCATGCGCAAGCGACCCGAAATCAACCCGATGAGTGTAGCACGGATGACATTAAAACGACAGGATTTAGTTGTTCTTAATCAGTGACTTACGCTGCCGTTCCGATGCGACTTGAAAGCGCCCGGAGCACTGCTTAAAAATTGATCAGCGCGGGCCATGGAGCACTGGCTGCCAGCATCACGGCCGGCCACCCATGCGGAGCCAGCAAGCTCGGCTCAAGGGGTGCTGCTCAGGCCCCGAAATGGTCATCCGACGCGCATCTCCAAGGCGGACTACACGGCTTGGCGCGACGACAGCATCACCAGCCGAACATCGCCTGCATCGCGATGCTGTTCGGCCGTTCGATCACGCCACGTTCGGTCACGATCGCGTCGATCAATTCGGCGGGCGTCACGTCGAACACCGGATTCCATGCCTGCGCCCCCTCCACTACGGTGCGCTGGCCAGCGGTGCTGAGCAGCTCGGTCGGGTCACGCAGCTCGATCTCGATTTCCTCGCCGGTACCGGTGGCCATGTCGACGGTGGAGGACGGCGCCACCACCATGAATTTGACGCCGTGATACTTCGCGCTGATGGCCAACTGGTAGGTACCGATCTTGTTTGCGGTATCGCCATTCGCGGCGATACGGTCGGCGCCGACAATCACCCACTGCACGGCACCGGATTTCATCAGATGCGCGGCGGCGGAATCGGCAATCAGCTGCGCCGGAATACCATCTCGCACCAGTTCCCACATGGTCAGCCGCGCGCCTTGTTGCCAAGGCCGGGTTTCGCCTGCATAGACGCGGGCGATCTGGCCGCTAGCAACACCGGCGCGGATGACGCCCAGGGCCGTGCCATAACCCGCCGTGGCCAGCGAACCGGTGTTGCAGTGGGTCAGTACACCGGCATGCGCGGGAATCAGCGATGCACCCAACTCGCCCATCTTGCGATTGGCAGCCAGGTCTTCATCCTGGATCGCCTGGGCTTCACGTACCAGCGCATCGGCATCGGCGCCGGCTGCGATGCGTCGTTTCATGCGGTCCAGCGCCCACATCAGGTTCACCGCTGTGGGGCGCGCTGCACGCAGCGTGAGCAGCACCTCGGCTAGCGATTCACCCTGTTTTGCCGCCAGCGCAACACCCCACGCCGCGGCGATGCCGATCGCCGGCGCTCCGCGCACGACCAGGTCCTTGATGGCCTGGGTGATCTGGGCTGCGTTGCTGCAATCGATCCAGCGTTCCTCGCGCGGCAATAGCCGCTGATCGAGCAATCGCAGATGGTCACCCTGCCATTGCACGGCGCGGATGCGGTCGTAAAGGTCGTAATCCATGCGTATGTCTTTGTTACTCAGTTAAACGGATGCGATCTGGGGATGCGATCTGGTCAACCTAACGGCGCCTCGGGCATGACCAGCCACATGATCAGATAGAGCACGATGCCCGATCCACCCAGCAGGGTCAGCAGGACCCAGGCAGCCCGCACCAGAGTCGGATCCCAGCCGAAATATTCGGCGATGCCACCGCAGATGCCAGCCAGGGTACGGTCACTGCGCGAACGATACAGACGTTTTTCCATAAGCCAACGATCTCCGCGGTAAAGGTGTCAGTCTCTCGCACTCAGCCATTGATGGATAGCCGGCGGCACTTCGCGCTGTGCGCGGCCGGACACATAGATACCGATATGCCCACCCTTGAACGCAAGCTGGGTGTAGTCGGTGGTACCGACGTGCTTGCCCAGTACGCGTGAGGCATCCGGCGGCACCAGATGATCCTGCTCGGCAAAGATGTTCAGCACCGGCTGCGTCACCATGCCCAGGTCCACCGGTTTGCCACCGATCTCGAGCGTGCCCTTGATCAGCTTGTTGCCCTGGTAGAAATCCTTGATGAACTGGCGGAACGCCTCACCGGCCTGATCCGGTGAATCGAAGATCCAGCGCTCCATGCGCAGGAAGTTCTCCAGCTCGGTCGGGTTGTCCAGGATGTCGACCATGCCGATGTATTTCTGCTGGTTCAGTCGCATCGGTTTCAAGGTGAGGTAGACGTAGTTCATCAGGCCAGCGGGAATGTTGCCCATGACGTCGACAAACTGGTCCACATTCAAATTCCGGCACCAGTGCGACAGCATGTTGTCCGGCGTGTGGAAATCCACCGGCGTGACCATGGTGATCAGGTTCCTGACCTTGTCCGCATGCAGTGCGGTGTAGCACAGCGAAAACGCGCCGCCCTGGCAGATGCCGAGCAGGTTGATCGCATCCAGTCCGTGGCGTTCGCGCACCACGTCCACACAACGATCGAGATAGCCGTTGATGTAGTCGTCCAGCGTCAGCCAGCGATCGGCACCGTCGGGATAGCCCCAATCAATCAGATAGACGTCCTCGCCCTGCTCCAGCAGGTTGCGCACCATCGAGCGGTCCGCCTGCAGGTCGGTCATCCACACCGTGTTGACCAGCGCATAGACGATCAGCAGCGGCGTCTTCGCGGTCGGTTTGCCATGGCCCTTGAAGTGCCACACCTTGAGCTTGTCTTCGCTATAGACCAGTTCGCGCGGGGTATTCGCATACTCCGGCTCGGGCATGCTGCGCAGGTGACTCATGCCCGCCGCAAGCTTGCGCTGGAAGGTAGCGATGTCGCCCAGAGCCTTGGTCGGGTCGATACGCAGTGGCGTGTACATGGCGACGTCTCCTTACTTGCGCTTGCGCGTGCTGGTGCGCGTAACGGGCTTGCCGCGCGACCGGGATGCCGCTGCGCTGCTCTTGACGGGGACTTTCCTGGCGGCAGCCTTATTGGCCGCAGCTTTCTTCACGGTAATCTTGCGCACCGCAGGAGCTTTTGCAACGGACTTCTTTACGGCTGAACGCTTGGGTTTGACCGTGGGCTTCGCAACTTTGCTTTTCACTGCGGTGGTTGCTGGCGCATGGCTGGCGGCAAGCTGATGTTTGAGCGCAGCCATCTCACGCCGCAATGCCTGCAGTCGCTGACCAAGACTGGATACTTCACTGCGCGTGGGCACACCCAGCTGCTGACAGATCTGTTCGGTCTGCTGTTGCTGCAGTTGGCGCACGCGCATCTGCGTATTGACCATCTCGCCGTAGACTTCGCGAAATTCTTCCGACAGCGCTAGCTCGGCATACGCCTCTTCCGCGGCGTCGATCCACAGGTCGTACAGTGCCTTGAGCGATTCGATCTGGCGACCCGGCTCGGCATGCTGCGCAAGTTTGTCCTGCAAGCGCTCCATGCCTTGCGAATTGGCGCGCTGGATCAAGGCCTGATAACGCGCGGATGCCTGCAGTGATTCCATGATCGCGGCGGCCAAGACCTGCTGCTGCATCTGCTGCTCGCGATTCAGACCGAACGCCGGTGTCGGTCCGAGTGCCTGTGCACGTGCACCCGACATATCACCGAAACCAGGGTGCTGCGCAGCCTGCATCCAGGATTGCCATTGCCGGGCAAAGCCCTCTGCACCCGCGCTGTCGATACCGCCAAACGCCTGCGCAAACGGCTGGCTGGCACCGCCGAACAACTGCTGCAATTGCTGCTGCCAATCTGCGGTCGGATTCGCAGCGCCGCCCGCGGCAGCGCCCTGCATCCAGTCGAAATACCCCTTCAGGCCGGCCAAGGTGCGCTCCAGCGTTTCCGTCCCGGCAGCAGGTGTTGTCGGCGGAGTGAAAAACGGATTCACCGCCGGCGGTGGTTGCTGTTGCTGCTGCAATTGCCGTGTCCAGGCATCCCAGGACTGTTGTGCCAGGGCCTGGTAGTTCCTGATGAAATCATCCCTGATGAAATCGCTTGCCTGGTCGGCCATCGGTGCATCCTCGTGCAAGGTTCTCCTCATCCTAGCAAAAGCATGTTGCGTGAAGACATCAGCGACAGAACATTCGCCCCAGAGCACTTGAATCAGGGCATCAGCGCCACGGTGCGAGCGCCAGAACGCACAAGGCCCGGTATGAACCGGGCCTTGTGGAATCACACTGACTTCAAAACTCAGGCGTTCGCGTTCTCGTCTTCCAACACGGCCTTCATCGACAGGCGGATGCGGCCCTGCTTGTCCACTTCGAGCACCTTCACCTTGACGATGTCGCCTTCCTTGAGCTTGTCGGAGACTTTCTCGACGCGCTCGCTGGAGATCTGCGACACGTGCACCAGGCCGTCCTTGCCCGGCATGATGGTCACGAATGCGCCGAAGTCCATCAGCTTGGCGACCTTGCCCTCGTAGATGCGGCCCGGCTCGACGTCGGAAACGATCTGCTCGATGCGCTTCTTCGCCGCGTCGCCCGCTTCGCGGTTGACCGAGGCGATGATCACGGTGCCGTCGTCGTTGATGTCGATCGTCGCACCGGTCTCTTCGGTGATCGAACGGATGGTCGCGCCACCCTTGCCGATCACTTCGCGGATCTTGTCCGGGTGGATCTTGATGGTGATCAGGCGCGGGGCGTACTCGCTCATTTCCGTACGTGCGGTGGTGAGCGCCTTGCTCATCTCGCCGAGGATATGCAGACGACCACGCTTGGCCTGCTCCAGCGCTACCTTCATGATCTCTTCGGTGATGCCGTCGATCTTGATGTCCATCTGCAGCGCGGAAATGCCATCGGCGCTACCGGCCACCTTGAAGTCCATGTCACCGAGATGATCTTCGTCGCCCAGGATGTCGGACAGCACGACGAAATCGCCGCCTTCCTTGACCAGACCCATCGCGATACCAGCGACCGGCGCCTTCAACGGCACGCCTGCGTCCATCATCGCGAGCGAGGAACCGCACACCGAAGCCATCGACGAGGAACCGTTCGACTCGGTGATTTCCGAGACGACGCGCACCACGTACGGGAACTCTTCGATGCTCGGCTTCACAGCCTGCACGCCGCGCTTGGCGAGGCGGCCGTGGCCGATCTCGCGACGCTTCGGCGCACCGAAACGACCCGCTTCGCCGACCGAGAACGGAGGGAAGTTGTAGTGGAACAGGAACGGATCCTTCGACTCGCCTTCCGGCGCATCGATGATCTGCGCATCGCGCGTCGTGCCGAGCGTGACCACGACCAGTGCCTGCGTCTCACCGCGGGTGAACAGCGCCGAACCGTGGGTACGCGGCAGCACGCCGACGCGCACATTGATCGCGCGGACGTCATCCAGCTGACGGCCGTCGATACGCACCTTGGTCTTCAGCACGCTGTCGCGCATGGTGTGATATTCAAGCTCGCCGAATTCCTTCGACAGCTCGGCGGAGTGCCAGGCATTCGCTTCAGCCTGTGCCTTCAGCTCACCCAGCACGTCAGCCTTGATCGCGGAGATCGCGTCACGGCGCTGCAGCTTGTCGCGGACCTGGAACGCTTCGTCCAGCTTGTTGCCGACGGCGCCCTTGATGGCGGCGACCAGCGACTCGTTACGGGCCGGCGGCTGCCAGTCCCATGACGGCTTCGCGGCTTCGGCGGCCAGCTCGGCGATCGCGCGGATCGCGATCTGCATTTGCTGGTGACCGAACATCACCGCGCCCAGCATGACGTCTTCGGACAGCAGCTTCGCTTCGGATTCCACCATCAGCACGGCACCGGCGGTACCGGCGACGACCAGGTCGAGTTCTGAGGTCTTCAGTTCGGTGTGCGACGGGTTCAGCAGGTACTGACCATTCGCGTAACCGACGCGGGCAGCGCCGATCGGACCCTTGAACGGGATACCGGCCAGGCTCAGCGCAGCGGACGCGCCGAGCAGCGCGACGATGTCGCCATCAACCTCGGGGTTGAGCGACACGACCTGCGCGATGACCTGCACTTCGTTCTTGAAGTCTTCCGGGAACAGCGGACGCACCGGGCGATCGATCAGACGCGAAGTCAGCGTCTCTTTCTCGGTCGGACGGCCTTCGCGCTTGAAGAACCCGCCCGGGATACGCCCGGCGGAATAGAACTTTTCGACGTAATCGACGGTGAGCGGGAAGAAATCCTGCCCTTCCTTCTGCTTCGTCGCAGCCACAGCGGTGACCAGCACCACGGTGCCGCCCATGCTGGCCATCACCGCACCGGACGCCTGGCGGGCAATTTCGCCCGTCTCCAGTGTGACTTCGTGACTACCGTACTGGAATGACTTGGTTACTTTTGCCACTTTGTTCTACTCCTCGTCCGGTGGATTAGCGGCGCAGGCCGAGGCGTTCGATCAGGGTCTGATAGCGCGCAAGATCGCGATCCTTCAGGTAGCTGAGCAGACGCTTGCGCTGGTTGACCAGCTTCAGCAGACCACGGCGGGAATGGTGATCCTGCTTGTGCTCTTTGAAATGGCCGGTGAGGTGGTCGATGCGGGCGGACAACAGCGCCACCTGGACTTCCGACGAGCCGGTATCGTTCGGCACGCGGCCGAAATCAGCAATGATCTTGCCGGTTTGTTCTGCAGTGAGGGACATGGGTATCTCTTCCTTAAAAGGCGATGCGAAGCTTGCGCAACGTCACCGTGATGACGTTGCGCAAGCTTCGCTTAATGAATGAAAGCGTTGAAATAACCTGTCTATTCTACTGATGCAGGTGGTGTTTCAACAAGTGCGGATGCGGCTTACGGGGATAATTAGTTAGTCCGGTGGCAGGTTGAAGCCGCGCACGATGCGCGTACGCCCCTCAGCATCGACCTCAAGCAATGCCAGCAACGCTCCGTCGCTGGCAAAAGCCGCACAGCGACCGGTGGGCGGTGACGGGGCCAGCAGGATCGGCTGGCCGCGCGAAATGGCCATAGTCTGCGCCTCATCGAGCTGAACAGCGGGCAGATCGGACAGACCGGCCGATACCGGCAACAGCCAGGCCAACAGCGCCTCGTCGTCCTGTTCAGCTGCCTGCTGCAACTCGTCCAGCGTCACCATACGCGGCTCGCGGAAGGGTTCTACCCATAATCGACGCAAGGCGGTCAGATGCGCGCCGCAGCCCAGATCCTCGCCCAGATCCGCCGCCAATGACCGCACATAGGTGCCGGAGCCGCATTCCACGTGGAGCTGCAGCGTATCGCCGTCGCGCGACAACAGATCGAGCCGGTGCACGTCCACCTCTCGCGCCGGCACATCGACGATCTCGCCGCGGCGCGCCTTGGCGTACAGCCGTTCGCCGTCCACCTTCAGTGCCGAATACATCGGGGGTACCTGGGAGATGCGGCCGCGCAATTTGGCCAGCGCCGATTCAATGCGGGCGTCGTCCAGCGGCGGCACTTCGCGCTGCTGCACGATATCGCCTTCAGAATCGGCGGTGTCGGTGGTGATGCCAAGGCGGCAGTCAGCGACATACGCCTTGCGCGCGCCAAGCAGGCTACCGGCCAACTTGGTTGCCTCGCCAAAACACAGCGGCAGCAAGCCGGTAGCAAGGGGGTCGAGCGCGCCGGTGTGGCCGCCTTTGGACGCACGCAGCAGCCGTCGCACGGATTGCAGCGCCTGGTTGGAACTCAGGCCGATCGGCTTGTCGAGCAGCACGATGCCGTGCAGATCGCGAAAATGAATGCTCGGGGGTTTACTCATCGATTCAGCGGTACCGGACGTCTAAGAGCCTGTTCAAAGTCTTACTGATTGGGGTTGAATCTAACAAGCGAGCTTGGCTTTCGGCTCCCTCCCCTGCTTGCAGGGGAGGGTTGGGGAGGGGTAAAGCTCTTGCCTCTGACGTGCTCAAGAGCACCCCCTCCCAGCCTCCCCCAGCAAGCAGGGGGAGGAGCCATGCCCGCGAGTCCTGAAGTAATCGCTGAGATTCGACATCAGAAAGATTTTGAACAGGCTCTTAGATTCAATCCTGCTTTTTGCCCGACTCGTCGTCCGCGGGCTTGGCGTCCGCAGGCGGCAATAAATCACGTGCCTGGCCGCGCAACAACGACTCGATGCGCTCGCCCTTGTCGACCGAATCGTCGTACTTGAACTTCAATTCGGGCACCCGCCGCATGCGCATGCCACTGTGCGCCAGCGAGTGACGGATTTCGTGACCCATCGCGTTGAGCGCCTTCACCGTCGGCAGTCCCTGCTCGGGCAGCATGGCGGTCACCCATACGGTGGCCCAGTCCAGATCGCGGGTAATTTCCACGTCGGACACACTGACGGACGACAGCCCGTGGTCACGCACAGCCGCATGCACCAGCAAGCCCAGCTCGCGGCGCAACTCGGCACCGATACGGTCGGTACGTTTGAAATCACGGGATGGCATAGGAATCTCCGAAGACAGAATTCCCTTCTCCCTGTGGGAGAAGGCGCCCCCTGGGGGGCGGATGAGGGTTCACGTCCCTGTATGAAATACGCGCAAGCCGTGAACCCTCACCCCCACCCCTCTCCCGGTGGGAGAGGGGCTCAAGTTCAAAGCGTGCGTGCCACTTCGGTGCGCTCGAAGCACTCGATCTGGTCGCCCGGCTTGACGTCGTTGTACTGCTTGACCGCGATACCGCATTCCATGCCGTTGCGTACTTCGTCCACCAGGTCCTTGAAGCGGCGCAGCGATTCCAGCTCGCCCTCGAAGATCACCACGTTGTCGCGCAACACGCGGATCGGCTTGCTGCGCTTGACCGAGCCCTCGGTCACCATGCAACCTGCGACCGCACCGAACTTGGAGCTGCGGAACACGTCGCGAACCTGCGCGGTGCCGATGATTTCCTCGCGCACTTCCATGCCGAGCAAACCGGTGGCCGCCTGGGTCACCTGATCGATCACGTCATAGATGATCGAGAAGTAACGCACGTCCAGGCCGGACGTCTCGATCACCTTGCGTGCCGAAGCATCGGCACGCACGTTGAAGCCGATGATGAGTGCCTTCGAGGCCGCCGCCAGCGTGGCGTCGGATTCGTTGATGCCGCCCACGCCGGACGAAACCACGTTGACCCGGACCCGCTCGTTGCCAATCTGGGTCAGCGACTCGCGCAATGCCTCGACCGAACCCTGTACATCGCCCTTGACGAGGATATTGAGGGTCTGCTGTTCGACGCCCTGACCCATCTTCGCGATGATGTCTTCGAGCCGGTTGCTCTTGCTGACCATGCGCGTTTCGCGGCGCTTGAGCTCACGCTCCTGCGCCACTTCGCGAGCCAGCCGCTCGTCTTCGACGCAGACAAAGTCGTCGCCGGTTTCCGGCACCCCAGACAGACCCAGCACCTGCACCGGAATCGACGGACCGGCTTCGAGTACCTGCTTGCCGGTTTCGTCGATCAGCGCGCGCATGCGACCGTATTCGATGCCGCAGACGATGAAATCGCCCTTCTTCAAGGTGCCCTGCTGCACCAGCACGGTCGCTACCGGGCCACGGCCACGATCCAGGCTGGATTCGATAACCACGCCAGAGGCGCGGCCATCGGCAACGGCCTTGAGCTCCATCACTTCGGCCTGGATCGAGATCGCCTCAAGCAAATCCTCGATGCCCGCGCCGGTCTTGGCCGATACCGGGATGAACTGGACGTCGCCGCCCCAGTCTTCCGGCACCACTTCGTACTGCACCAGACCCTGCTTGACGTTGTCGGGATTGGCGCCGTCCTTGTCCATCTTGTTGACCGCGACGATCATCGGCACCTTGGCGGCACGCGCATGTTTCACCGCTTCGATGGTCTGCGGCATGACGCCGTCATCGGCAGCCACCACCAGCACCACGATGTCGGTCGACTGCGCGCCACGAGCTCGCATCGACGTAAAGGCGGCATGGCCCGGAGTATCCAGGAACGTGATCACGCCACGCGACGTCTGCACGTGATACGCGCCGATGTGCTGGGTGATGCCGCCGGCTTCGCCGGAAGCGACCTTGGTGGTGCGGATGTAGTCGAGCAGCGAGGTCTTGCCGTGATCGACGTGACCCATGATCGTCACTACCGGCGGACGCGTGGTCTTCTCGCCTTCCAGTTCGACGTTCTGGGTATGTGCAGCCAATGTCTCTTCGGCATTGTTCTGGCTATCGGCAACCGGCGTATGGCCGAGCTCCTCCACGACCAGCACGGCCGTGTCATGGTCGATGCTCTGGTTGATGGTCGCCATCACGCCCATCTTGAACAGCGCCTTGACCACTTCGGAACCCTTGACCGCCATCTTCTGTGCCAGCTCGGCGACGATATTGGTGTCACCCACGACGACTTCGCGCACGACCGGCGCCGTCGGCCGCGAGAATCCATGCGGGCCCGACGGGGCATTGCTGTTGCCGCGCGACAGCTCACGGCCGCCACTGCGGCTGGGCTTGCCACGCTTGTTGCTGGAGGAGGAGCGGCGGGCCCGGTCGGCCTCGCTCAGATGCATCTGGCCGCCGGCAAAACGCTTGCCGCCGTCGCGCTCTTCCTTGCCACTGCCAGGCGTTTCATTGCGCTCGCGGGCATGCTTGGGTTTGTTGCGATTGGCGTCGGTCGACGGTGCCGCGGCGGCCGCACCGTTGGCTGCAGCCGGACGAACCACCGGTGCCAAGGGCGCCAACACCGCAACGGGCGCGGGCGCCGGCACGGGTACCGGCTTCACCAGCTTTTCGCGTTTGCGTGGCTCATGGATGCGCGGCAGGATCATGCCCAGGTCGCGCTGATCCATCCGCTGGACGGCTTGCGGGTCATCGACCATATCCGGCGCTGCGACACTGGCCGCCGGCTCCGGCGCTGCCTCGGGCTCGACGCTGTCGGTGACGACCTGTTCGGCTGCCGCGGCAGCGGCCTGACGCTGTGCCTTTTCGTGCTGCCGCTGCTGCTCATCCAGGGCGCGCTGCTGCGCTTCCTCATGACGGCGCTGCTCGGCTTCGAGCTGTTCCTGTTCTTCCTGCTCACGCTGCTGCTGGGATGCCTGCAGCTTGCGCACGGCATCTTCGCGCTCGACGTCGACGCTGGCTTCCTCGGCGATCACGCTGCGCTTGACGTAGGTGCGCTTGGCGCGCACCTCGACATTGACCGTCTTGGCCGAACCCGCCGTGCCACGGGCACCCGGCGTGGCCACTTTCAGCTCGCCGACCGTACGCCGCTTGAGCGTGATCTGGCGTGGCGCGCTGTCATCGGCCTCCGCAACGGCTTCATTCTTGCCGTGCGTGCGACGCAGGAATCCAAGCAGCTTCACCTTTTCGGTGCTGCTGATGATTTGCTCCTGGTCGGAGAATTTCATGCCCGCCTCGCCAAGCTGCGTCAGCAGCTTGTCGACCGGCATACCCAGTACCTGGGCTAGTTGTTTGATTGTGACGTCCGACATCGTGTTGTTGCTCCGCCGTTCCCGCGCTTATCGTCTGTGCGGCATTATCTGCGCCGCCACCTCCATCCGTGGTGAAAGGCTCCTGGGAGCCTTCCTCGGTGCACCCATCCAGGGTGCCGCCGCCCGCGGTTAGCCGCCTTTCTCCAGTCGCTCAATCATCGGCGCACGCGCGGCCATGATCAGCGCTGCAGCGCGTTCTTCATTCATGCCTTCGATGTCGATCAGGTCATCCACCGCCAGATCCGCCAGATCATCGACCGTGCTTACTTCGCGGGCAGCCAGTGCATAGGCTGTCGCTTCGTCCATGCCGTCCAGCGCCAGCAGCTCGTCGGACGGCTGATGTTCGTCGACGCCCTCCTCCACGGCCAGTGCCTCGGTCAACAGCGCGTCGCGGGCACGGGCGCGGAGCTCCTCGACGATATCTTCGTCGAAACCCTCCACCGCCAGCAGCTCGGCGCTGGGCACATAGGCAATTTCCTCGACGCTGGAGAAGCCTTCCTGCACCAGGATAACGGCAATCTCTTGATCCACCTCGAGTTTTTCCATGAACAGCTGGCGCGCGGCCTCCTGCTCGGACTCACTCTTGGCGGTGACCTGATCCTGGGTCATCACATTAAGCTGCCAGCCGGTGAGCTTGCTCGCCAGACGCACGTTCTGGCCACCGCGGCCGATAGCCTGGGACAGCTTGTCCTCGGCCACCGCGATATCCATCGAATGCTTTTCCTCGTCCATGATGATGGACTGCACTTCTGCCGGCGCCATCGCATTGATGACGAACTGCGCCTGGTTTTCGTGCCACAGGATGATGTCGACGCGCTCGCCGTTCAGGTCATTGGAGACCGCCTGCACGCGCGAACCACGCATGCCGATGCAGGCGCCGATCGGATCAGTGCGGCTGTCGTGGGCTAGCACGGCGATCTTCGCGCGGTCGCCCGGATCGCGGGCACAGCCCTTGATCTCGACCAGGCCCTGGCCGACTTCCGGCACCTCGAGCTTGAACAGCTCGATCATGAATTCCGGGGCGGCGCGTGACACGAACAGCTGCGGACCGCGCGCTTCGGACTTCACTTCGTAGAGATAGCCGCGAACGCGATCGCCGACGCGGGCCGATTCGCGAGGAATCGTCTTGTCGCGCGGAATGAACGCCTCGGCGTTGCTGCCCAGATCGAGGTAGATGTTGCCGCGCTCGACGCGCTTGACGATGCCGGTCACCAGCTCGCCGACGCGATCAGCGAACGCATCGACCACCTGCTGGCGTTCGGCCTCGCGCACGCGCTGCACGATCACCTGTTTGGCGGCCTGCGCGGCAATGCGCCCGAATTCGGCGTTCTCGACTTGCTGCTCGATGTATTCGCCCACTTCGGCGTCGGCGCGCTCATCCAGCGCATCCATCAGGCGCAGCTGGTAGGACGGCGATTCCATCTCGCCATCATCGGCAATCACTTCCCAGCGACGGAACGTCTCGTACTCGCCGGTATCCTGGTTGATCGATACGCGAATATCGGGCTCCTCTTCCGGGTAGCGCTTTTTCGCAGCCGAAGCCAGCGCGGCTTCCATCGCCTCGAAAATGACTTCGCGCGGCACGCCCTTTTCATTGGCGACCGCATCAACGACCAGCAAAAGCTCTTTGCTCATTGCAGCAACTCCATAGACGCCAGTGACGTCCTATCGCTCTAGATTGATTTATTTCGTGGCCTTGGGGGCCGCTGTCTTGCCACCGCGCTTGGGCTGCGGGGCATAGCCCAGTGCAACCCAGTCCGGCACCACACGCGCACTTTCCACCAACGCGTGCTCGAATTCGAATGTCTTGCCTTCCGCTTCCAGCGTGATCCGCTCGCCTTCCACCGCTACTATCTTGCCGCGCAAGCGACGACGCCCTTCCAGCGGCGCAGTCAGCAGCACTTTCACTTCCTGCCCACTGACCTTCGCGAAATGCGCGGCGGTGAACAGCGGTCGATCGAGGCCGGGCGAGGAAACTTCCAGCACGTAGTGGCCGGGAATCGGATCCTCGACGTCGAGCAGCGCGGACAACTCACGGCTGGCCGTTTCGCAATCCTCGACGCCGACCTCGCGACGTAGACCGTCCTCGCCGGACCCGCTCTTGTCGAGCCCGTCCTTATCAAGCAAGTCCAGGTAAACCCGCAGGGTACTCTGCCCGTGCGACGGGGTGAACTCCACGCCAAGGCATTCGAGGCCCAAATCGGCCAGGACCCCGCTGAAGCGTTGTGTCAGTGCGTTTATATCCATGGGCTCGTTCTCCCAGACCACTCTTTATCCGAGCGGCAGAAACAAAAAATGGGCTCCAACGGCCCATTTCCTTATCTCGCCGATGTACCTCCTCGTGTAGCTCCTTCCAACGCGGGATTGCCGGGGCAACCACTCGCGACGCATCCGTGCGCCCAACAAAAAAGCCTCACGAGGAGGCTTTCTTGCACCAAGAAAGATCTGGTAGCGGGGGCAGGATTCGAACCTGCGACCTTCGGGTTATGAGCCCGACGAGCTGCCAGACTGCTCCACCCCGCATCAGAGTCCGAAGAGTCTAACGGGGTGGCCAGTTTCTTGCAAGCCTCAACGTCAACTATTCAATAACAAATCACTACCGCAGTGATATCAACACGGCCGTATACAAGACATCAAAGATCAAACGCGCGCCGGCACCAACCAAGCAACGGACCCCAGTACAAACCCAGCGCCAGCAGCGACAGTGCATTCAGCGAAAGCACCACGCGCAGCGGCACATCGGGCTTCGACTGCAGCACGCTGCCTTCGGCCGGCTTGTCGAAGTACATCACCTTGATCACATACAAGTAGTAATACAGGCCGATGATTGCAAATACGATACCGACGATGGCCAGCCACATCATGTGTGCATGGATTGCCGCTTCCAGCACCAGCACCTTGGCCCAGAAGCCGAACAGCGGCGGCACGCCGGCCAGCGAGAACATCGCCAGCAGCATCAGGAACGCCATCCACGGCGACTTCTGATTGAGCCCCTTCAGGTCGGTGATTTCCTCGCATTCAAAACCTGCGCGCGCCAGCGCCAGGATCACACCGAATGCAGCCACGCTCATCACCGCGTAGCTGATCGCGTAGAACATGGCTGCGGCATAACCCTCGGGGCCGGCAGCGGCCAGACCCAGCAGCAGATAACCCATGTGCGAGATGGTCGAATAGGCCAGCATGCGCTTGAGGTTGGTCTGTACGATCGCAACCAGGTTACCTATCGCCAGCGACAGCACCGCCAGCACCGCCAACATCAATTGCCAATGCGCCGACAGATCACCCATGCCCGAACTGAGCAAGCGGTAAGCCATGCCGAACGCAGCCAGTTTCGAGCCTGACGCAATGAACGTGGTGACCGGGGTCGGTGCACCCTGATAGACGTCCGGAATCCACATGTGGAACGGCGCGGCACCGAGCTTGAAGCCGATGCCGACGATCATGAAGATCAGCCCGAACAGCAGCAGGTTCGGCGCCGTGGTGTACGCCATGACGTGGTGCAGTTGCGCCAGATCCAGACTCGGTGTGCCACCCATGCCAGAGGCGCCGTAAACCATCGACATGCCGTACAGCAGCATGCCCGAGGCCAGCGCGCCCAGCACGAAATACTTGATCGCCGCCTCGGATGGCAATTTCGAATCGCGATTCAACGCGACCAGCGCATACGAGGACAGTGACAGCAATTCCAGCCCCAGATACAGGGTGACGAAGTTGCCCGCCGAAACCAGCAGCATCACGCCGAGCACGGCAAAGATCAGCAGCGTGTAAAACTCGCCAATGAACAGTTTGCGATCGATCAGATATGGTCGCGCATAGACACATACCATCGCGGTAGTGCCGAGCGCGAAGACCTTGAGGATCTCCGCTACCTGATCGCGCACGAACATGCCGCCGAACGCCGTCACGGAGTGCGCCGGCTGACCGGCAATCACCAGGTAGATCGTCACCACCAGCACGGCGATCGCAAGCCAGTGCAGCATCGGGCGCTGCTCGGGCTTCATGAAGGCGTCCAGCAACAACAGCAGGCACGCCGCCGCCACCAGATAGAACTCTGGGAGCAGGATCAGGATGTCATTCAGGGTGGGCATGTTGGATCCCGATCAAATCTTGTGGATGGCGAGCTGCTGCACCAGGTGCGACACCGAAGTGCCCATCAGGTGAACCAGCGGCTGCGGCCAGACGCCGAGCGCGAGTACCGCCGCGGCGAACGCCGCCAGCACGAAGGTCTCGCGACCGTTGATTTCCTTCATCTCGGCCACGTGCGGGTTGGTGATGTCACCCCACAACACGCGCTTGACCAGCCACAGCGTGTACGCCGCGCCGATGATCAGCGTGAACGCGGCGAACAGGGCGATCCACGGGTTCGCACTGAAGCTGGCCACGATCACCATGAACTCGCCGACAAACCCGCTGGTGCCCGGCAGGCCGCAATTGGCCATGGCAAACACGACATAGAAGAAACCGAACCACGGCATCACGTTGATCACGCCACCGTAATCCTTGATCTGGCGTGTGTGCAGGCGGTCATACAGCACGCCGATGCAGGTAAACATCGCGCCCGAAACAAAACCGTGCGAAATCATCTGCACCATCGCGCCCTGCATGCCCAGCACCGCCATGTCGGTCTGGCCCTGCTCGCGCACCAGCATGAACGCGATGAAGATGCCCAGCGTGACGAAGCCCATATGGGCCACCGACGAATACGCCACCAGCTTCTTCATGTCCTCCTGCACCAGCGCGACATAGCCGATGTAGACGACGGCGATCAGGCTCAGCGTGATGACCAGCCAGGCGTAGTGCGCGCCGGCGTCCGGCGTGATCGGCAGGATGAAGCGCAGGAAGCCGTATGTGCCGACTTTCAGCATCACCGCCGCCAGCACCACCGAACCGCCGGTCGGCGCCTCCACGTGGGCATCCGGCAACCAAGTGTGCACCGGCACCATCGGCACCTTGATCGCAAACGCGATCAGGAACGCGAAGAAGATCCAGGTCTGCTCCTTCATCGTCAGCGGCAGTGCCGCCAGCGTAGCCATGTCGAACGTGCCTGCCTGCTGATACAGGTAGAGCAGCGCGATCAGCATGAAGACCGAGCCAAAGAACGTGTAGATGAAGAACTTCAGCGTCGCATACACCCGACGCGGGCCACCCCAGATGCCGATCAGGATGAACATCGGAATCAGGATCGCCTCGAACAACGCATAGAAAAGCAGCGCGTCAGTTGCGCAGAACACGCCGATCAGCAGACCTTCCAGTATCAGCATCGCGGCCATGTACTGGTGCGGCCGATCCTGGATGACCTGCCACGCGCCAGCGATCACCAGGATGCCGACGAACGTCGTCATCAGGATCAACGCCACCGAGATGCCGTCGACCGCCAGGCTGTAGTGGACACCCCACGAGGCGATCCACAGATAGCTTTCGTTGAGCTGCATGCCGCCTGCATCGGGGTGGTACTGCACCAGTAGAAACAGGCTGAGCACGAAGGTCAGCACGGCCACCAGCAGTGACAGCCAGCGCGCCAGGTTGGGCCGGCTGGAGCCGGCCAGCAGCACCGGAATGGCGCCGGCGACGGGGAGCCAAATCAGCAGGCTTAGCAAGTGATTGAACATGTGTGCTTGCTTCCCTTATTGCCCGACGAGACCGGAACCGACCAGCCCGGAGCCAACCAGCCCGGAATTAACCAGCCAATATCCGCCGAGCAGCAGGATCAGGCCGAGAATCATCGCGAACGCGTAGTGATAGAGATAACCCGATTGCAGGCGACGCATGGTGGCGGCAATGCGGTGAATCACGCTCACCGAACCATTGACCATCGTGTCGTCGATGATCGCCGTGTCACCCGCCTTCCAGAACAGTCGGCCGAGCTTGACGCCGCCACGGGCGAACACCGCGAAGTAGACATCGTCGACCCAGTACTTGCGGTCGAGCACCGTCCACAACGGCTTCAGCGCGGACTTGATCTTGCCGGCCATTGCAGGATTGAACAGGTAGATGTACGTGGTAATCACGAAAGCGAGGGCCACCAGTCCAAACGGCAACTGCCAGAACCCCTTCAAAGCCATCGCCAGCGAACCCTCGAATTCGTGCCCCAGTTCAGCCAGCACGTTGTTCGCTTCGTTGACATGGATCGCGCTGCCGAACCAGTTGCCGAACAGCATCGGCCCCACCGTGACATAGCCGATCAGCAGCGATGGAATCGCCAGCAGTATCAGCGGCAGCGTCACCACCCACGGCGATTCCTTCGGCGCATGATCCAGCACGCCCGGTTCATGGTGGCCATGATCGTCATGATGCTCGTCGTGATGCACGTGTTCGTGGTGCTCGAGGACCGTGAAGCGCTCCTTGCCATGGAACGTCAGGTACATCTGGCGGAACGTGTACAAACCCGTCACCAGCGCGCCGGCCATCACGCAGAAATACGCGTAGCTCGAACCCCAGCGATGCGAGAGGCCGACGGCCTCGATGATCGAATCCTTCGAGTAAAAGCCGGCGAAGAACGGCACGCCACACAGCGCCAGCGAACCGATCCACATCGTGATCCAGGTGATCGGCATGTATTTACGCAGGCCGCCCATATAGCGCATGTCCTGCTCATGATGCATCGCGATGATCACCGAACCGGCACCAAGGAACAGCAACGCCTTGAAGAACGCGTGGGTCATCAGGTGATACACGGCGCCGCTATATGCGGATACGCCCAGCGCCACCGTCATGTAGCCGAGCTGCGACAGCGTCGAATACGCGATCACCCTCTTGATGTCGTTCTGCACGATACCGATCAAGCCGGTGAACAGCGCCGTGGTGGCACCGATCACCAGCACGAAGCTGAGTGCGCCCTCGGACAGCTCGAACAGCGGCGACATCCGCGCCACCATGAAGATGCCGGCGGTCACCATCGTGGCCGCGTGGATCAGTGCGGAGATCGGCGTCGGGCCTTCCATCGAGTCGGGCAGCCACACATGCAGCGGTACCTGCGCCGACTTGCCCATCGCACCGATGAACAGCAGGATGCAGATCACCGTGGCGGCATCCCAATGCGTGCTCGCCGTGATCTGCAGTGTCTTGCCCACGAGGCTGGGGGCCGCGCCGAACGCTGTGGCGTAATCGAACGTGCCCAGGAAATACAGGATCGCGGCAATACCAAGCAGGAAGCCGAAATCGCCCACGCGGTTGACCAGGAAAGCCTTCAGGTTCGCGAAGATCGCCGTCGGTCGCTTGTACCAGAAGCCGATCAGCAGGTACGACACCAGGCCCACCGCTTCCCAGCCGAAGAACAGCTGCACGAAGTTGTTGCTCATGACCAGCATGAACATCGAGAACGTGAACAGCGAGATGTAGCTGAAGAAGCGCTGATAGCCGTCATCGTCGGCCATGTAGCCGATAGTGTAGACATGCACGAGCAGCGACACGAAGCTCACTACGACCAGCATCATCGCGGTCAGCCGATCGACCATGAAGCCGACGCTGGCGTTGAAGTGGCCGATCTGGAACCAGGTGTAGATGTTCTGGTTGTACTCGGCCGCACCACCAAGGGTGAGCTGGTAAAGCACATAGAACGACAGCGCGCAGGAAAGCGCGACGCCGAGGATGGTGACCGTGTGCGAGCCGGCCCGACCGAGGAACCGGCCGAGGAAACCCGCCAGCACGCACCCAATCAGCGGGGCCAGTGCGATGATCAGCAGAATGGATGTTGAAAGCTGCATCGGTTCAACCCTTCATGCTGTCGATGTCGGCGATATTGATGGTGCTGCGATTGCGGAACAGCAGCACCAGGATCGCCAGGCCGATGGCGGCTTCCGCCGCGGCCACGGTAAGAATGAAGAACACGAATACCTGCCCCGAGACGTCGCCGAGAAAACGCGAGAACGCCACGAAGTTCGTGTTCACCGCCAGCAGCATCAGCTCGATCGACATCAACAGCACGATGACGTTCTTGCGATTGATGAACAGGCCGGCGACGGCGATGCAGAACAGCACCGCGCCGAGCACGATATAGTGCGAGAGCGTGATCATGGTTTGGACTCCTGCGGCGGGACCGGCGATTCCCCTGCGGGACGCTCGGCGGCCATCTTCACGATACGGACGCGATCACGCGGATTGACGGCAACCTGTTGACTGGCCGACTCGTGGCGCATATCGCTACGTTGACGCAAGGTCAGCGCCACCGCCGCCACCACACCCACAGTAAGGATCAGCGCGGCAATCTCGAACGGCAGCAGGTATTGCGTATACAGCGCACGGCCGAGCCAGGCGGTGTTGGACAAGCCGGCGACGGTCGCCGGATTGGCGCCCATGATCTGCACATGCATAGCCCGCACGCCGATCAGCCCGAGCATCTCCACCAGCATGGCCAAGGCCACGATCAAGCCGACCGGCAGAAACTTCACGAAGCCCTCGCGCATTTTTTCCTGGTCGATGTCGAGCATCATCACCACGAACAGGAACAGCACCATCACCGCGCCGACATAGACCACGATCAGCGCCAGCGCCAGGAATTCCGCTTCGGCGAGCATCCACAGGCAGGCCGTGCTGAAGAACGTGAGCACCAGCGCCAGCACCGCGTGCACGGTGTTGCGCAAGGTGATCACCGACAGCGCGGCGGCCACGGTGACGAAGCTGAAAGCGTAGAAGCAGATGAGTTGGAACAGTTGGGGATTCATCTCGGCCTCAGCGGTACGCGGCGTCTTGTGCACGATCGGCCGCGATCTGCTGCTCGAAGCGATCACCGATGGCGAGCAACTTCGTCTTGTTCACGATATTTTCGCCGCGATGCTCGAAGTGGTATTCGTGGATGCTGGTCTCGACGATTGAATCGACCGGGCAGCTCTCTTCGCAGAAGCCGCAGAAGATGCACTTGAACAGATCGATATCGTAGCGCGTGGTACGGCGCTGACCGTCGCTTTCGCGCGGAGCCGAATCGATCGTGATCGCCAGTGCCGGGCAGACCGCCTCGCACAGCTTGCAGGCGATGCAACGCTCTTCGCCGTTCGCATAGCGGCGCAGCGCGTGCAGACCGCGGAAACGGTTCGACTTGGGGATGTGCTCCATTGGATAGCGCACGGTGTACTTCGGCTTGAACATGTAGCCCATCGTCAGTCCCATGCCCTGGAACAGCTCGATCAGCAGCAGACTCTTGAAATAAGCGGATATGCGATTCATTGGATTCTTTATGCCCCCATGCCCACGCCGACCCAGCCGTAGTACTTCATGCAGCCAGCGACCAGCACCCAGACGATGGCGATCGGGATAAGCACCTTCCAGCCGAGCCGCATGATCTGGTCATAGCGATAGCGCGGAAAGGTGGCGCGAAACCACAGGAACATGAAGGCAAACAGGAACGCCTTGATGAACAGCCAGATGAAACCGCCCGTCCAGATCCAGTTGACCCACGGCGACACGTCGGCGGTGATCACACCCTGCAGCGGGCTGAGCCAGCCACCCATGAACAGGATCGAGGCCAGGAAGCTGATCAGGATCATGTTGGCGTATTCGGCCAGGAAGAAGATCGCGAACGCCGAGCCGGAATATTCCACGTGGAAACCGGCGACGATTTCCGACTCGCCCTCGGCCACGTCGAACGGCGCGCGATTCGTCTCGGCCACGCCGGAGATGAAATAGATCACGAACACCGGCAGCAGCGGCAGCCAATACCAGTTGAACAGACCCTTGTGGCCAGCCTGCGCATTGACGATGTCGGTGAGGTTCAAGCTGCCGGCAAGCACCAGCACGCAGACCAGGCACAGACCCATCGCCAGCTCATAGGAGATCACCTGCGCGGCCGAACGCATCGCACCGAGCAGCGCGTAACGCGAGTTGGACGCCCAGCCGGCGAGAATGATGCCGTACACGCCCAGCGACGTCATCGCCAGCAGATACAGCACGCCCGCATTCGCGTTCGAAAGCACCATCTTGCTGCTGAACGGAACCACCGCCCATGCCGCCAGCGCCGGGATCAGTGCCAGCAACGGTGCCAGGTAGTACAGAAACTTGTTCGCATTGGTCGGAAGGATCACTTCCTTGATCAGCAGCTTGACCACGTCCGCGAACGCCTGCAGCAAACCGAACGGACCGATCTTGTTCGGCCCCAGGCGCACATGCATCCAGCCGATGACCTTGCGCTCCCAGTACACGAACATCGCCACGGCGATGATCAGTGGCAACACGATCGCCACGATGTAGAGGAACGGAATCAAGAGCTGATGGATAAGTTGATCAACCATGATGCTTATGCCTTGCTCAAGTTGATGGCCGCGCCATACGGCGGCAGCGTGGCGGTGAGATCCTGGGCAGCTTCGATCCATGCTGTGCCATCCGGCACGGACCGATCGATCACCAGCGGCAACAGCACGTCGCCGATGCGCACCTCGCCGTTCTCGGGCAGGCCCAGCCGCTTCGCCTCATCAGCGTTGAGGCGGACCGCCGGCGCACGGTTCAGCGGATGCGCATTCAATGCCGTGGCACGACGCAGCACGGCGTCGCCGCGATAGATCGGCCAGGTGGCCAGTCGGGTCAGACCGCTGACAGGCGCACGCGTAGCCAGACCGTTGCGCAGTGGCACCGCATGTTTGTTGATGCCGTCGCGCAAGCCGGCGAGGTCATCGAATTCAAAGCCGGCCAGTTGCAATGCGCCACCCAGCGCACGCAACACGCGCCAGCCCGGGCGTGCCTGACCGGGCGCCTTCGCACCGGCAGTCGCACCCTGCGCCAGGCCATCGACGTTGACCAACGTGGCATCGATTTCCGGCAGCAGTGCGATCGGCAGCAGCACGTTGGCCACTTCACGCAACGCCGGGCTCGCGTAGGCGCTAAACGCGACGACCTGGTCGGCAGCGCGCAACGCTTTCAATGCGGCGGTGCCATCGGCGAAATCGTGCGGCGGCTCGACGCCGTACAACACATAACCCTTGCGCGACTGCGTCAGCATCGCCTGCGCGTCCAGCCCACCATTGCCCGGCACTACGCCAAGCCCGGCCAGACCCACGGCGTTGGCGCCGACCGGCAATTCGTTGTAACCGGCACCCGTGGCCTTGGCGACGAAATGGGCAATCGCGCGCAACCACGAAGCTTGCGGATGAGTCACCGCGGCCTCGCCGAGTACCACGACAGCCTTGCCTGACTTCAACGCAGCAATCGCGTCGTTATCACCCTGGTCGCTTTGCGCACCGTTGATGGCATCGACGAGTGCAGCGGGTGCATCGGCACCGTCTGCCACGGCTGCCTTCGCCAGCGCCAGCAGCGCGTCGACGAGTGCCTGTGGTGCGACGATCGCCTCACCCGCCAGCTTGTAATTGAAATCGAAATGCACCGGATTGACGGTGTAGACCTTGGCGCCCTTCTTCACCGCCTGATGCAGGCGATGGTTCAGCAGCGGCATCTCGTGACGCAGGTCGGAGCCGACCAGCAGCGCGGCCCTGACCTGATCGACTTCGGCCACCGGCAACGCAAACGCCTGCGCCACGGCGTTGTCGGCAAAGTCGAGCTGACGCAGACGATGATCGATGTGCGCGCTGCCCAGCCCGCGGGCGAGCCGCATCAGCAGGTCAGCTTCCTCATTCGAAGTGGCGGGATGCACCAGCACGCCCAGTTCGTTGCCCGGCGACTTCTTCAGTGCCTCACCGGCAAACTGCAGTGCATCTTCCCAGGTCGTGACCTGCCACTGGCCATTGCGCTTGACTTCCGGCGCACTCAGGCGATCGGCGGCGTACAGGCCTTGATGGCTGTAACGATCGCGATCGGACAACCAGCATTCGTTGATCGCTTCGTTGTCGCGCGGCACCGTGCGCAGCACTTCACCACGGCGCGTGTGCAGCCACAGGTTGGAACCCAGCGCATCGTGGTAACCGATCGACGGTTTGGCAATCAGCTCCCAGGCACGGGCCTGGAACTGGAACGGCTTGTTGGTCAGCGCGCCGACCGGGCAGACGTCGACGATATTGCCCGACAGCTCCGTCCCGATCGTCTTGCCGATATAGGTACCGATCTGCAGATTCTCGCCGCGGCCCATGCCGCCGAGTTCGTAGGTGCCGGCAATCTCGCTGGTGAAACGCACGCAGCGGGTGCACTGGATGCAGCGGGTCATCTCAGTGGCAACCAACGGACCGATGTTCTCGTCCGCGACGACCCGCTTGCGCTCGTTGTAGCGCGACACGCTGCGACCGTAACCGAGCGCAACGTCCTGCAACTCGCACTCGCCGCCCTGATCGCAGATCGGGCAATCGAGCGGATGGTTGATCAGCAGAAACTCCATCACGTCGCGCTGGAATTTCAGCGCCTTGTCCGAACGCGTGGTCACCTTCATGCCTTCCGCAACCGGCGTGGCACAGGCCGGCTGCGGCTTGGGCATCAGCTTGCCGCCCATCTCCACGTCGACCAGACACATGCGGCAGTTCGCGGCGATCGGAAGTTTGCGGTGATAGCAAAAACGCGGAATCGCGACGCCCAGCGCATCGGCCGCTTCGATGATCATCGCGCCCTTGCGGATCTGCGTAGGCTTGCCATCGACCTCGATATTCAGCAGGTCCGGGGCCACTTTGTTGACAGGCTGCGCACTCATGCAGCGACTCCACGGTTAGCTTCGGCAAGCCGGTCTTCGGTCATCGACCGACCATGCTGCACGTAGTATTCAAATTCGTCCCAGTAACGCGCCAGGAAGCCCTGCACCGGCCACGCTGCTGCCTCGCCAAACGCGCAAATCGTGTGACCTTCGATCTGGCCGGCGACTGCCTTCAGACGATGCAGATCGTCCTGCGTGCCCTGCCCTTCGACGATGCGCGTGAGCACGCGGTACATCCAGCCGGTGCCTTCACGGCACGGCGTGCACTGACCGCACGACTCGGCAAAGTAGAAGCGCGAGATGCGATGGCAGACCTTGACCATGCACGTGGTCTCATCCATCACTACCACGGCACCGGAACCCAGACCCGAGCCCGCCTTCTGCAGGCAGTCGTAGTCCATCGTGCTTTCCAGCATCACGTCGGCTGGCAGCACCTTCATCGACGAGCCGCCCGGAATCACTGCCTTGAGCTTGTGACCGTTGCGCACGCCGCCAGCCATCTCCAGCAGATCCTTGAACGAGATGCCCAGACGGACCTCGAAGTTACCCGGATTGTTGACGTGACCGGAGACCGAGAAGATCTTCGGGCCGCCGTTGTTCGGCTTGCCTAGATTGAGGAACCAGTCCGCGCCGTTGCGCAGGATCGCCGGCACCGAGGCATAGGTCTCGGTGTTGTTGATCGTGGTCGGCTTGCCGTACAGGCCGAAGTTGGCCGGGAACGGCGGCTTGAAGCGCGGCTGGCCCTTCTTGCCTTCCAGCGACTCCATCAGCGCCGTTTCCTCACCGCAGATGTAGGCACCGGCGCCGAGGGCGCCATAGATGTCCACGTCCAGACCGGTGCCCTGGATGTTCTTGCCGAGCAGACCGGCGGCGTACGCCTCCTTCAACGCCTCTTCGAAATGCTCGTACGGCTCGTGGTGAAACTCGCCGCGCAGATAGTTGTAGGCCACGGTGGAACCGGTGCAATAGCACGCGATCGCCATGCCCTCGATCACCGAGTGCGGGTTGTAGCGCAGGATGTCGCGGTCCTTCGCGGTGCCCGGCTCGGACTCGTCCGAGTTGCACAGGATGTACTTCTGCATCGTGCCTTTCGGCATGAACGACCACTTCAGACCGGTCGGGAAGCCCGCGCCGCCACGGCCGCGCAGGCTGCTCTTCTTGATTTCCTCGATCAGCGCTGCCGGATCGGGTTTTTCGGCGAGGATTTTTTTCCACGCCTTGTAACCATCGACCTGCAGATAGCTGTCCATCGCCCACGGCTTGTCGAAATGCAGCGTGGTGTAGACGACCTGGTGTTCCTGGGGTGCGGGTCCGACGGCCATGATTATTTCAACCCGTCCAAGATTTCGTCGAGCTTCTCGGGGGTGAGATGCTCGTGATAGTGGCCATTGACCGTCATCGCCGGCGCATACACGCAGGCCGCGATGCATTCTTCCTCGCGCTTCAGATACACACGGCCATCCGGCGTGCTCTCGCCGGTCTTGATGCCGAGCTTCTTCTCGCAATGGCGCACGAGGTCATCGGCGCCATTGAGCCAGCACGAAATGTTGGTGCAAATCGCCACGTTGTTGCGGCCGACCGGTTTGGTCTCCAGCATCGAGTAGAAACTGGCGACCTCGTAGGCCCATACCGCCGGCAGGTCGAGATACTTCGCGACCGCGGTGATCAACTCATCGGTGAGGAAACCCTGGTTCTGCTCCTGCGCCGCGAACAACGCCTGGATCACCGCCGAGCGCTTGCGATCCGGCGGAAACTTGGCAACCCACTCGTCGATGTGATGGCGAGTGTGGTCGTTGAGAACGGCAAGCGGGTCAACGTTTCTGACCTGCTCGAAATGTCCGGTGGCTTTCATGTGTGCTCTTCCTCCGGGCTCAGCGATCGACTTCGCCGAACACGAGGTCATAGGTACCAATCATGGCGACCACGTCGGCGAGCATGTGGCCGCGCACGATGGTGTCCATGGACGACAGATGGGCAAAACCCGGTGCACGCAGGTGCACGCGGAACGGCTTGTTCGCACCGTCGGAAACCAGATAGCAGCCAAACTCGCCCTTCGGCGCCTCGACCGCGGCATAAGTTTCGCCGGCCGGCACGCAGTAGCCTTCGGTGAACAATTTGAAGTGATGGATCAGCGCTTCCATGTCCTCCTTCATCTCGACCCGTGACGGCGGCGCGACCTTGAAGTTTTTCAGCATCACCGGACCGGGATTCGCCTTCAGCCATTTCACGCACTGCTGGATGATCCGGTTCGACTGGCGCATCTCTTCCACGCGACACAGGTAACGGTCGTAGCAATCGCCGCCGACGCCGACCGGGATATCGAAATCCATCTCGGCGTATTTCGCGTACGGCTGCTTCTTGCGCAGATCCCACTCGACGCCGGAACCGCGCAGCATCACGCCGGTCATGCCCCACTGCTGGGCCAGCTCGGGACTGATCACGCCGATGCCGACAGTGCGCTGTTTCCAGATGCGGTTGTTGGTGAGCAGATCCTCGTACTCGTCTACCTTGCTCGGAAAATCAGCGGTGAACGCTTCCAGGTAATCCAGCATCGAACCTTCGCGCCAGCTGTTGATGCGCTTCAGGTCCTTGCCCTTGTGCCACGGCGATTCTCGATACTGCGACATGTGGTCCGGCAGATCGCGATAGACGCCACCGGGGCGGTAATACGTCGCGTGCATGCGCGCGCCGGACACCGCCTCATAGACGTCCATCAGCTCTTCGCGTTCGCGGAAGGCGTACAGGAACACCGCCATCGCACCGAGATCGAGCGCGTTCGAGCCGATCCACATCAAGTGGTTCAGGATGCGCGTGATCTCGTCGAACATGGTGCGGATGTACTGCGCCCGCTCCGGCGCCTCGATTCCCAGCAGGGTCTCGATCGCCTTCACATAGGCGTGCTCGTTGCACATCATCGAGACGTAATCGAGCCGGTCCATGTAGCCAATCGACTGATTGAACGGCTTGGATTCGGCCAGCTTCTCGGTGCCACGATGCAGCAGGCCCACATGGGGATCGGCGCGGACGATGGTCTCGCCGTCCATCTCCATCACCAGGCGCAGCACACCGTGCGCGGCCGGATGCTGGGGGCCGAAGTTCATCGTGTAGTTGCGAATTTCCTGCATGCTCAATTCTCCCGCCAGTGATCGGCGGCTTCGGCCTTGGCCTGCATCAGATCGGCGTCATCGCGGATGGTGCGCGGCACCAGGATGCGTGGTTCGATCGACACCGGTTCGTAGATCACCCGCTTCTGCTCGGGGTCGTAACGCACCTCGACATTGCCGATCAGCGGGAAGTCCTTGCGGAACGGATGGCCGACAAAACCGTAGTCGGTAAGGATGCGGCGCAGATCCGGATGGCCATCGAAGATGATGCCGTACAGATCGAAAGTCTCGCGCTCGAACCAGTTAACGCCCGGCCACACCAGGGTCAGCGACGGCACCACCGGTAGCGTGTCGTCTTCGCAAAACACGCGCAGGCGCAGGCGGTGGTTGTTCTCGATCGACAGCAGATGAACGACGGAGGCGTATCGGCGCGGCTCGTTGTGGCCACGCGGACGTCCGGCCCAGTCGAAGCGACCCATGGCCTGGCCTTCCACGCCGCGCGAGAAGCCATCACCGCCGGCGGTGTTGGTTTCCCACTCGGTCTGGCCATAGCCGAGATAATCGACGCCGCACAAGTCGATCAGTTCGCCGAAGCGGAACGCCGGCTCGTCGCGCAGCGCCGTGGCCACTGCGATCAGATCGGCGGCAGCCAACTCGGCGACAGTTTCGTTACGAACCGTGCTGACGCTCAGCGTCTCGCCAAATCGCGCGGCAAGTCGCTCGGCCAGCGAGGTCGCAGGTGTGTCGGACATATCAGAGCCTCACGAACGCGCGATGGTGCTGGTGCGGCGGATTTTCTTCTGCAACTGCAAGATGCCGTGGATCAATGCTTCGGCCGTTGGCGGGCAGCCCGGCACGTAGATGTCCACCGGCACAATGCGGTCGCAGCCGCGCACCACGGAATAGGAATAGTGGTAATAGCCACCGCCGTTCGCGCAGCTGCCCATGGAGATGACCCACTTCGGCTCGGGCATCTGGTCATAGACCTTGCGCAACGCCGGGGCCATCTTGTTGACCAGGGTACCCGCCACGATCATCACGTCGGACTGGCGCGGGCTGGGGCGGAAGATCACGCCGTAGCGGTCCAGATCCAGTCGCGCCGCGCCGGCATGCATCATCTCCACCGCGCAGCAAGCCAGACCGAAGGTCATCGGCCACATCGAGCCAGTGCGCGCCCAGTTCATCAGCTCATCGATGCGCGCCGTGGCAAAGCCACGCTGAGCCATGGGGCTGTCGCCGGTCGGTCGCAGAATGTCGTCGACCACATTCAGCGGCTCCGGGTTGTGCATCACCCGGCTGACGGAATCGATCACTCCCATTCCAGTGCTCCCTTCTTCCACACGTAGGCAAAACCGATGATCAGCAGCAGCAGGAACAACGCCATTTCGATCAGCGCGACGATGCCGATCTGCTGGAACACCACCGCCCACGGAAACAGGAAGGCGATTTCCAGATCGAAAATGATGAAGAGGATGGCGAGCAGGTAATAACGCACGTCGAAGCGCATGCGGGCATCTTCGAATGCCTCGAAGCCGCACTCGTAGGGCGCGAGCTTTTCCGCTCCGGGACGGCTAGGCCCCGCCAGCAGACCGACGGCCAGCAGTACCAGGCCAAGGCCGGTAGCAACGCCGATGAACAACAGAACAGGCCAGTATTCGGCAAGCACGATGCAACGTACCTCCGCGCCAACAGGCGCATCAGTGACCGCGGGGACGAATCCAGTAACTCACGGTCCGGCGACTTCGATTCGGCAGGCCGACAGGCCTTGGCTACTCAGCCACGCCTGCGGGCGTTGAGGCCGCGAGCGTCCGATGTTTCGCGAGATGAGTTCGCGAATCTCGCCATTGTATCAGCGGGCATGGGTACAACGACAAGCCTTGACGGCCGCCGCCATGCGGCGCACGTCACTTCAGCGACGTGACGATGCCCATCTGCTCATCCCATCACATGGTATGGGTGGGACGCTCGGACGTCAGCGTGCCGGCAAGGATGTTCTCGATGCGGCTGCGGGCAGCCTCGGCATCGCCCGATTCGTTGAAGTGGATGCCGATACCTGCGGCGCGATTGCCCTGCGCACCCAGCGGGCTGATCCAGACCACCTTGCCGACCACGGACAGCCGTTCGGTCTCTTCGGCCAGGGTTACCAGCAGCACCACTTCATCACCCAGCGAATAGTGCTGTGCGGTCGGTGCAAACAGCCCACCGTGCTTGAGGAACGGCATGTACGCGTTGTACAGCGAGGCCGCATCCTTGATTTTCAGTGAAATGATGCCCTGTCGGGCAGCCACGGGTTTCATGCTTGGCTCCTGCCGGGCGATCTTGTGCCCGAGCTCTGGTGACGCTGATCTTGTGGCGGATCTTATATGGTTGTCATCAAGCCGAACTACTGCAGCCGCACACCCTGTGCTCAGGCAACCCGCCTGCCGGACCTCAGGGACTCTCCGGCTGGCGCGCCAGCAGCGACTGACGCTCGTTGACGAGGCGCGCCCACGAAGTGGGCGGTACCCAGCCAGTCACCCACCCGGGAACCGCCTCGGCGTCCATCGGTCGCGAAATCCAGAACCCCTGCAACTGGTGACACCCCAGGGAAGCGAGCAGATCCCCCTGTGCCGACGTCTCGACGCCCTCGGCAATCACCGTTTTGGCCAGCATGCGGGCCGTCGTGATCACCCCCGCAGCGATCGCCATGTTGCGCTCCTCGCTGAGGATGTCCCGCACAAAACTCTGATCGAGCTTGATGTGCTCGATATCCAGCTGCTGGATGTGGCTCAGCGATGCACTGCCGGTGCCGAAATCGTCAAGGCCGACGCGGATGCCCCGTCGACGGCACTCCTCGATCACGATCTTGGCGCGAGCATGATCCATTGACGGGCCGGTTTCGGTCACTTCGATACCGAAACCCACGTCCATCACACCCGGATAGGTTTCGAGCGCCGTATCGATGTCGCTGAAAAACGCCGGGTGCAATAAATGGCGGGTACTGATGTTCACCGAAACGGGAACCGGAATACCGCTTTGCACCCACGCCTGGCATTGCTTCAGGGCCTCATCCAGAACGTAACGGCCGATCGGCCGCGCGAGTTGCGGGTCATCCAGCACATGCATGAAATTGGACGGTTCGATCAGCCCCTGCTCCGTATCATGCAGGCGAAGCAGGGCTTCCATGCCGGCAACGCCATGCAGGCCGGGCAACCCGTCGATGTACACAATCGGCTGAAACAGAAGCCGCAAGCGGGACTGCACGAGCGCCTGCGCCATCCGGTCACGCATCGCCTGCAGTCGATGCTGTTCCAGTTCCATGGTCGGTTCGTACAGCGCCCCTCGATCCTTGCCCTCTTCCTTCGCCTCATACATCGCAAGATCGGCGTGCCGAATGAGCCCTTCGGCATCGGATCCGTCAAGCGGAAAGAGCGTCCAGCCCACACTGGCGGATAGATAGAGTTGCTCACCCATCAGGTTGAACGGTGCCCGCAACGCTTGCAGGATGCATCGGCTGATCGCGTCGAGCTGCTCCTTGCTGTCGAGGCCGGAGATCACCAACGCAAACTCATCGCCACCGAACCGGGCCAGGACGTCGGCTTCGCGCAGCAAGCCCAGGATCCGCGCCGAAGCTTCGGCCAGCACCCGGTCGCCACCGCCGTGTCCGATCGTGTCGTTGACGCTCTTGAAGCGGTCGAGGTCGAGCACGCCCACGGCCAGCAGCGATTGCTGCTGCGCGGCCCGGGTACGCGCCTGTTCCAGCAGTTCGAACAGCAGGCGTCGGTTCGGCAAGCCCGTGACTACATCGTAGAAAGCCAGTCGCTCGACGCTGGCCTCATGCTTTTTCTGTTCGGTGATATCGCGCTGATGCCAGATCCGGCCCTGTGCAATGCCATCGATCTGGATGGGGGTGAAATCGCGCAGAAAAATGCGCCCGTCACTCATGGAAACTTCATCACCCTTGACTGGCTGGCCGTTGGCCAGGATGTCGCGAATCCGGCGGTACTCCCGCTCGGGATCCTCATAGGCGTGCTTCAGCTGGGCGTAGATCGAGCTGGATGGACGGCTCTCCAGTTCGGCCGGTGTTTCATCGATGCCGAACAGCGCACAGAACGCCTCGTTGGCAAATTTGACGCGACCGTCCTCGGAGATCACCAGAATGCCGGCGTGCTGGTTCGACAGGATGGTCCGGAAATGCTGCAAGTTGAAACGCAGGTCGTGCTCTGCCGCGATCCGCGCAGCATGCGCACGTTGCATCTGGATACCGAGCCCGAGCTCGATCGCCATTTCGGAAAAAACCTGAACCTCGATCGGCGTGAACGCATCGGCCTCTGCCGCGCCGATGGCGAAAGCGCCGATGGCAACACCCTCCACACGCAGGGGCAGCGTCAGCCATGTCTGCAGGCCCGGCATGGCAGCACCCGGCAGCCAGTCCGCACGACCGGACGACAGAGGATGCCGGACTACCGGCTGACCGGTCTCCATCGAGAGTGCAGCGGCATCGTCGGCATGTTCGACGGCGGTGAGACTGAGTCTGGCGTCCTCATCGACGCCGTCGGCAAACCCCTCGTGCGCGCGCAGTCGCAGTGTCTGTCCGGAGTCGTCCTCCAGCAAGCCGATCCAGGCGACAGGATAGCCACCGATACACCTGGCCACGCGGCAGGCATCCGTCAGCAGGACCTGCTCATCCGGGCTGCGCGTAACGACCTTGATCGTCTCGCTGAGCAGGCGCAACGCGCGTCGCTGGCGCCCTTCTTCCTGCACCGATTGCAGCAGGCGCATGCGCTGATCGTGCGCCTCCAGCCCCAGCCCGATGCTCGCTGCGGCCTGCTGCAGCAACTCGATCATCCGCGGCGAAAAGAAACTGACGTGCGAGGACCGTATCACCAGGGCCGCCCGCACCTCGCCAAACTTCATTACCGGCACGGCGACCGCGGAGCTGACCCCATGCCGCACATAGGCCGCGTGCGACATCTCCAGGCCCGGGGTATGGCGGATGTCAGCCTCCAGCTGTGGCTCGCCCTGCCAGAATGGCTGCTGCGCCACGGAAAACGGCAGGCGTTCCGGATAGATGTCCTCCATGCCAGGGGCGATATGGGCAGGAGCGATGCGCCTAAACCAGCCGGTGGTGTGATCCACCTCGCCCACCATCACCAGGCGCGCTCCGATCCGGCGTTCCAGCACCTCGATGACCGCCTCGTAGAGCACCGGAGGCTCGAGCGAGCGCACCAGCAGCTGGCCGATATCTGAAAGCGCCGCGTAGAAGCTTTCGCTGGACGCGACCACCGATCTAGGCTTCACCTGCATCGAGCTCTGATCCGGATTGTGCATTCACGTGGCCAGCCAAGTGGATGGAATCAGTAACTTTTACCTCGCCATGAGGCACCCTAGTCGGTTGGAATTGTTGCCCGCTTCGATCACGCCAAAAGCATGGCGCAACCCTGAGGCTGCACCAGCAACATCGTCCCCCCAAGACAAAAGCTAGCCCTGTCGACCAACCGATGCAAGGCACCTCGTTACATCGACTGAAACTGCCTCAAAGCTCGCACCAGCCCCAGTGGTCGAAAATCCACAGCGAAGGCAGGCCCCAGGCCAGCTTCGCGAAGCGCGGGGTGGCCTCCGCGGCGACCAGCGTCGGCAGGTGGTAGACGCCGTGGCCGTCACGCTGCAGCGGGGCATCCTTCCAGCGCCAGCTTTGCGCCCCCGCTGCGCTGGCCACGCTCAGCCGCAACCATGGCTGCAGCCATGCTGAGGGCTGCCAAGGCAGCGCCGTGGAGGACTCTTTCGGCATCTTCGGCACCTCGACATACCGTTCAGGCCGTGCAGCAAGGTGCCGCATGCGGTTGCCGCTCAACACCATCTGACTGTGATGGGCGGTCAATGCAGTGAGTTTTGTCGCCTGCTCTGCAGACGATCCACGGATTTCGAAGAATGCGCTGTCGGGCGCGTGACCATGCACCAGATAGGTCAGCAGTTGCGCCGGCGTTGTCTGCCCTGCCAACGCCAATCGGACCAGCACATGCGCCGCACCGTGATCCGGATGTCGGTCATCGAGCGACGGCATGGCGATGAGGCTGGGACGAAACTGCCCGATCACCGCGGCCAGGGTGGACACGGCGGTATTTCCCGGTTGCAGTAAACAATCGGTGACGCCCATGTCTGGCCAACCCAATGCGTGCAGTGCGGATGGCGGCAGCCCGAGCAGTTGCAGCGCCTGCGCTATTTCGGCATGACGACGGCGCCCCCAGCGCTGCCGATCGGCGTCGCGAATCTGCACTCGCCGCTCCAGCCAGCGTTGCGGCCACGGGTTGTTGTCGCCGGCGGTCAACAGCAGGATCCGCACTTCACCGCCCGCTGCCTGGACCTGCTGGATCAGCAGGCCTGCTGCGATGGTTTCATCGTCCGGATGGGGCGCCACCACCAGCAGTCGGGTCTGCGTGGAAAAAGTGGGCAACTCACGCTCTGGGGTGGTCGATGGCGATGCCTGGCCGACAGCTGCGCTCATCAGCGCCACTGGGCCAGCAACTCGAGCAGCAACAAGTCCCCACGCAGAGGCCCACGCAGGCTCTCGCGGGTACGGTTGGCCGCGTTATACCAATGGCCCAACGCCTCGACATCCAGCGCACTCGCCAACGGTCCAGTGCCTGCTGCTGCCCTGGCCTTGATCTCATCGGCGGCGGCCTGGGCGGCGAACCACAGCCGCTGTGTCGGCTCGTTGTCCAGCCAGCGCTTGACCACCTCCATCGGCTGGCCGCGGCCGGCAGCGAGTGCGGTCAGGTCCTTGCGCACTTCCAGCCGCCGATCGAGCGCACCCTCCTGTGTCCATACGCGGGCCAGACCGGGATTGCCGCCAGCAGCGTTGAGTGCGGCCGCCGCATCGCGAACGCCCTCGGCCTGCAACCAGGCCAGTGCCTGCGCCTCGTCAGGCAAATGAAACTCGATCCGCTGACAGCGACTGCGGATGGTCTGCGGCATCCGCCAAGGCGCATCGGCCAGCAAGATCAGCATGGTCTGCGCGGAGGGTTCCTCCAGCGTCTTCAGCAACGCGTTGGCAGCGGCCGCATTCATCGCATCAGCCGGATCGATGAGGGCGACCTGCCAGCCACCAAATTGACTGCTCATGGCCAATCGCGCCGACAGTTCGCGGATCTGGTCGACCACGATCTCGCTACGCTGCACGCCGTCCTTGCGTAGACCGAAACTCAACGTGACCAGATCAGGATGCGTACCTGCGGCGAACAACAGGCAACTACGGCAGTGTCCACAGGCATCGCCATCCAGCGGCTGCTGGCACAACAGGCCTTGCACGAAACGCTGTGCGAACGCGCGCTTGCCCAATCCGGCCATACCGCACATCAACAAGGCATGTGGCAACGCATCGCGCTGGCGACGTGCCTGTAATCGCGTCCAGTGTTCGGCGTGCCAGGGCAATCCCGTCATGGCTGCGATGCTCCAAATAACGAGGAGAGCGCCACTATGGCCTGCTGCAGCACAGCGGCTGGCGACTGGCTGGCGTCGACCACGCGGAAGCGACCTGGTTCGGCGGCGGCGCGTTCGCGATAGCACGCACGCACGCGTTCGAAGAAAGTGTCCGTTTCGATCTCGATGCGGTCGGCGTCGCCACGGCCAGCTGCGCGGGCACGACCGGTCGCCACTGGCAGGTCGAGCAACAGGGTCAGGTCAGGTTTCACGCCGGCGCATGCCCAACGCTCCAGCTCGGCGATGCGCTCCACCGGTTGGCCCCGACCGCCACCCTGATACGCGTAGCTGGCATCCGCAAAGCGATCGCATAGCACCCATTGCCCCGCATTCAGCGCCGGCTCGATCACCTCGCGCACCAATTGCGCACGCGAGGCAAACATCAACAGCAATTCGGTCTCGGCAGCCAGATCGCTGCGCGCCGGATCGAGCACGATGCCGCGCACCGCTTCGCCGAGCGACGTACCACCGGGCTCACGCGTCTGCACCAGCTTGATGCCGTGTTGTTCGACGTATTCGCGCAGGCCAGCCAGCAAGGTGCTCTTGCCGGCGCCCTCACCACCTTCAAGGCTGATGAACTTTCCACGCGATGTGCTGCCGGGTGCGGCACTTATCAAAGATGCACTCATTGGCAATGCTTCCGCTGATAACAGTCGACGTTGCGATTGTGTTCCTCCAGCGTGCTGGCAAATACATGCCCGCCATCGCCACGGGCGACAAAATAAAGTTCGTTGCCCGGCGCCGGATGCAGGGCCGCCTGAAGCGCCGGTTTGCCCGGTAGCGCAATCGGCGTCGGCGGCAGGCCTGGCCGGGTATAGGTGTTGTAGGGCGTATCGGTGGCAAGGTCGACCTTGTGGATGCTGCCGTTGTAAGCGGCGCCCATCCCGTAGATCACGCTGGGATCGGTCTGCAGCAGCATGTGATCCTGCAGGCGGCGCACGAATACGCCAGCGATCCGCGCCCGCTCATCGGCGCGGCCGGTTTCCTTCTCCACGATCGAGGCCAGGATCAACGCATCGTAAGGCGTTGCCAGCGGCAGGTCCTTGTCGCGCGCGGGCCACATCGCGTCGAGTGTCTTAGCCATCGCAAGGTGCGCACGCTTGAGCACGTCCAGGTCGCTGTCGCCTTTCACGTAGGCGTAGGTTTCCGGCAGGAAGCGTCCTTCCGGCGCTTCGCCGGTGGCCCCGATTTTTTTCATGATCGCCGCGTCATCGAGCGTGGCGGTGTCGTGTTCCAGTTTCTCGGCCTTGGCGAGCGCCTCGCGCAACTGGGCGAAAGTCCAGCCATCGACAATGGTCAAATTGCGCTGGAGCACTTTGTCGGTGGCCATATTGGTGAGCAGCTGGCGCGGCGTGATGCCAGCCTCAAGTGCGTACTCGCCCGCGTGCAGTTTGCCGGCGACGCGCATCTGTTCGGCCAGCAGCCACCAGTACAACGGGTCGGCCGAAGTCAGCCCTCGTTGGCGCAGTTCACCGACGATATTGCGAAAGCTGGTACCGCGGGCGATATCGATGCTGTCGCCCTGCGTTGTCACATGCAACGGCGCACGACTGAAACGATTGAAGTCATACCAGCCATACAGCAGCGCACCGACCGCGGCCAGCACCACGGCCAGCAGCAACACGCGCAGCGCTGCACGGCCTTGCATCGAATTGCGCCTCATCCACCCTGCTCCATCGAAAATCCCAGATTGTGCCAGTGTTGCTGCAGTTGACGGGTCACGGCGCCCGGCGCGTAGACGCTCTCACCCAGTGAATGTACCGGCAGAATGCCGCGCACGCTCGAACTGAGAAAAACCTCGCTGGCATCCCGCAGCGCATCCAGTGTCAAGGGTCCGACCTGCGCTTGCGGGCAGGTGTCCAGGACCTCGGCCCGGGCGACCCCGGCGACACCACAGCGATCCACCGCAGGCGTCAGCAGCACGCCGTCGACCAGTGCGAACAGGTTCGCCATGGTCGTCGAAATGACATGACCATGGATATCGCACAACACGCCTTCGGCGATCGCCGGATCGTTCCACTCGGCGCGCGCCAGCACCTGTTCAAGCCGGTTCAGATGTTTCATGCCGGCAAGCAGTGGCTGTTCGGCCAAGCGGATTTCGCACAGCCGGACCCGCATGCCCCGGGAATAGACTTCATCGTTTACGGAGGGTGGCGCGAAGGCCGCCACGATGCGCGTAGGTTGCGGTGACAGCGGCGGCGCGTAACCCCGCTCACCGATACCGCGGGTCCAGGTGATGCGCACCACCGCTTGTGGCAGGTCGCGACTGACGTCGAGTGCCTCGCACCACAGTTGCACCGGATCCGGGACCGGCAGGTGCAAGCGCTCGCAGCTCAGGGCAAGCCGTTGCATGTGACGTGACCACAAGGGCGCGACAGTGCCTACGAAGCGGATGCTCTCAAATAGGCCGTCGCCATAGGCCAGGCCGCGATCCAGGGCTGGCACGACTTCAGTCGGCGCACCATTGATCAGCGTGCGCGAGGCCATCAATCTGGCACTCCCAGTGCGCGCAGCAGGCCGCGGGCCTTGGCCCGGGTTTCATCCAGCTCCAGTGCAGCGACCGAATCGGCGACTATCCCGGCGCCAGCGCGCAGGCTTACCTCATGGTCAGTCAGGGTCAGCGTGCGGATCAGAATGTTCAAGTCGAGATCACCGTTGCGGTCGAGATAACCCAGTGCGCCGGTATAAGCACCTCGTGGTGCATCTTCCAGCGCCGCAATGATTTCCATGCAGCGCACCTTGGGACAACCGGTGATGGTGCCACCGGGGAACGTGGCCGCGATGACTTCACCAGGGGTCACTTCGGCACGCAGTCGGCCTCGTACATTGGACACAATGTGGTGAACGTAGGCGTAACTCTCCACCACCATCAACTCATCGACCTCGACCGTTCCCGGCACGCAGACGCGTCCCAGGTCGTTGCGCTCCAGGTCGATCAGCATCACATGCTCGGCGCGTTCTTTCGGATGCGCGCTCAACTCTCGGATGCGGGCCAGCTCGTCGTCACCCGGCAATCGCGCGCGGGTGCCGGCAATGGGCCGGGTCTGCGCGACGCCGCGGCGCACTTCGACCAGTCGCTCCGGTGAGGAGCTCGCCACCGCCCATGGCGGCTGTTGCAGCAAGCCGGCGAACGGTGCCGGATTGGCCCGGCGCAGTACGGCATACAACGATGCCGGCACGGGCGACTGCCCGTAACGTGCGCGCCAGGCGCGCGACAGGTTCACCTGAAAGATGTCGCCTGCCTGCAGGTGCTGGTGGATGCGCGCCACACCGTCGAGAAACAGTTCCGGCACATCCTCTTCCCAGGATGTTGGCGCGGGCATCGGAGGAATTTCCGACAGCGCGGCAAGATCGGCCTCCAGCTCATCCAGCAGGTTTTCATGGCCACCTTCGGCGACCAGGATGGTGCAATCGCGGGCATGATCGACGATCACGGCGGCAGGGCAGCGCAAAGCCAGCGCTACCGGCAATACCGACGGCGGTCGTAACCTCAGCGTGGGCTCGACTTCGCCAGCCAGCTCGTATGCCAGCATCAATACCCAGCCGCCATGAAACGGCAAGCCATCGTCATCGCCCGGAGGCAGTCGTTCGGCCTGCCAGGCGGTATCCAGCGCATCCAGGAAGCGTCCATCCAGAAGCTGGCCAGCTTCATCGCACAGACGGCCGTCGGCATGCAGCGTCACGCTGTCACGCGGAAACGCAAACAGGATGTCATAGCGTGACTGCGCGGTGCCGCGCACCACGCTTTCAAGCAGGCACGGATAGCGCTGTGGAAAAGCAGCGGCCGGCGCGAGCAAGTCGCGCCGGCCGCTCAAGACACGGCTGTGGTGGGTCACGCTCAGACGCGGCGGAATGCCAGCGTGCCGTTGGTGCCACCGAAGCCGAACGAGTTGGAGATGGCCACGTCGACCTTCGCTTCGCGCGAGGTGTGCGGCACGAAATCCAGATCGCAGCCTTCGCCCGGTTCGTCCAGGTTGATGGTCGCCGGCAATACCTGATCGCGCAGCGCCAGGATCGTGAAAATCGCCTCGACGCCGCCAGCCGCACCGAGCAAGTGGCCGGTGACCGATTTCGTCGAGCTCATCGCCAGCTTGTAGGCGTGCTCGCCAAACACCGACTTCGCCGCCATCACTTCGCCCAGATCGCCGAGCGGAGTGGAGGTGCCGTGGGCATTCACGTACTGCACATCCGTCGGGTTGAGCCCGGCATCGTTGAGCGTGTTCTGCATGCAGCGCGCGGCACCCTCACCGCCCTCGCTTGGTGCGGTCATGTGGAACGCGTCGCCGCTCATGCCGAAGCCGACCAGCTCGGCGTAGATCTTCGCGCCACGCGCCTTGGCATGCTCGTACTCTTCCAGCATCAGCACACCGGCGCCGTCGGACAGCACGAAGCCATCGCGATCCTTGTCCCACGGGCGGCTCGCCTTGGTCGGCTCGTCGTTGCGGGTGGACATGGCCTTGGCCGAGCAGAAACCGGCCATCGCGGTGCCGGTGGTCGCGAACTCCGCACCGCCGGCAATCATCGCGTCGGCATCGCCGTACTGGATCATGCGCGCGGCCAGACCGATATTGTGGGTGGCCGTGGTGCAGGCAGTCACGCAGGCGATGTTCGGCCCCTTCAGGCCAAACATGATCGACAGCTGGCCCGACACCATGTTGATGATCGAGCTGGGCACGTAGAACGGTGAAACCCGGCGCGGCCCCTTCGCGGCCAGCTCGAGCGTGGTGGCCTCGATGGTATACAGGCCACCGATGCCGGCACCGACGGCAACGCCGATGCGCGGCGCGTTCGCCTCGGTCACCTCCAGGCCGGAATCACGCAAGGCCTGGGTGCCTGCAGCGACACCGTAGTGAATGAACGGATCCATCTTCTTGACGTCTTTCAGCGGCATCCACTGCGCCGGATCGAAGCCACTGACCTGGCCGGCGATGCGCGTGGAATAAGCGGAGGTATCGAAATGGGTGACCGGGCCGATCCCGCTGACGCCCTTGAGGACACGCTCCCAGGCGGTGGCGATGTCGTTGCCGACCGGCGAAATGATGCCCATGCCGGTCACTACTACTCGACGCTTGCTCATGCTGTGTTCCTTCGTGATTCCGTAAACCCGCCGCGGACGGCCGCTTCGCGATACGGATCGTAGATACGCCATTCACCTCGACAGGGACGCATCTCGCACACCATACGGGGTCGGACGTTACAACAAACAGAAACGAAAACTGCGCCATGTCGGCGCAGCGTTCGATAAAACCTCGTGATCGGACAGGCAGCGTGGAACGCCCCGATCCTCACGGATCAATCATCAGATCGACGGTTGCGATCGATCAGTCCTTGGAATGGGCCTTGATGTAATCGACAGCCTGCTGCACGGTGGTGATCTTCTCGGCATCTTCATCCGGAATTTCGGTCTCGAACTCTTCTTCGAGTGCCATCACCAGTTCTACCGTGTCCAGCGAATCTGCGCCCAGATCGTCCACGAACGAAGCGTTCGCCGTGACTTCATCTTCTTTCACGCCCAACTGCTCGATGACGATTTTCTTGACGCGCTCTTCGATGGTGCTCATGTTGCCCATACCTCTCAAGGAGAAATTGTTTGTCTGGTGCAGTTTTGTCTGTACCGGCATGTTGCCGGCTAAAGGCCGGCCGCATTGTAGTGGCTAAGCGGTGGAGCCGCCACGATCCGCCGGTGATATCCAAGCGCAGGCCATGACGGCCAGCGCGAAAGGGTAATTGTCTCCTAAAACGAGCTCGGTGGCGACAACTACGCTCGCAGGCCTTACGGCATATACATGCCGCCGTTGACGTGAAGGGTCTCGCCGGTGATGTAGGCGGCGGCTGGCGAGGCCAGGAAGCCCACCGCCTTGGCGATATCCGACACCTCGCCGAGCCGGCCCAGGGCGATCTGGCCGAGCAGGGCCTGCTTCGATTCTTCGGGCAAGGCACGGGTCATGTCGGTGTCGATGAAGCCAGGCGCCACCACGTTGACGGTGATGCTGCGGGTACCGATCTCGCGCGCCAGCGACTTGGAGAACGCAATGATGCCGGCCTTCGCAGCGGCATAGTTGGCCTGCCCGGGGTTGCCGGTGAGCCCGATGACGGAAGCGATCGAAATGATGCGGCCCTTGCGGGCTTTCATCATGCCGCGCAGCACGGCCTTCGACGTCCGGTAGACCGAGCTCAAGTTGGTGTCGAGGATGACGTTCCAGTCTTCCTCGCGCATCCGCAGCAACAACTGGTCGCGGGTGATGCCGGCGTTGTTGACCAGGATCGACACTGCGCCGAATTCCTTCGCGATGCTGTCTACCAGCGCATCGACCGCCGCGCTGTCGGTGACGTTGAGCACACGACCGTGGCCGCCCTGCGCCGAAAGCCGTTCGCCGATGGCTACGGCGCCGCTCTCGCTGGTCGCCGTGCCGATCACCGTGGCGCCCATCGCCGCCAGCTCGTCGGCGATCGCCGCGCCGATGCCGCGACTGGCGCCGGTGACCAGCGCGATTTCACCTTGCAGTGGATTGCTCATCTGAATGGATTCCTGAATTCAATTGGGGGGAGCACGCGAAAAGAGGTCGATCACTTCCATTCGGCGTACGCGGCATCCAGCTCAGCCGGCGTGCCGATGGCACGCGTCTCGATGGTCTTGTCGATGCGCTTGATCAGGCCGGTCAGCACCTTGCCCGGACCGCACTCGGCGATGCGCGTAGCACCGCCGGCCGCCAGCGTCTGCACACATTCCGTCCATCGCACCGGCAGGTAGAGCTGGCGCTGCAGCGCGCCGCGGATCTCTTCGACGGTGCCGTAGCTGCGCGCTTCGGCGTTCTGCACTACCGGGACGGATGGCATCTGCCAGCTGATCGAGGCCATCCGCTCACCCAGCTTGTCCGCCGCCTCACGCATCAGCGCGCAATGCGAGGGCACCGACACGGCGAGCTTGATCGCCTTCTTCACGCCCAGCTCGGCCAATCGGGCCAGTGCACGATCGACCGCCTCGGCGTTGCCGGCAATCACCAGCTGGCCAGGTGAATTGAAGTTGGCCGGCGATACCACCTGCCCTTGCGCAACCTCTTCGCACACGGAGGCAATCTGCGCATCGTCGCCACCCAGGATCGCCGCCATCGCGCCGACGCCGGCCGGCACCGCCGCCTGCATCAGGCGACCACGCTCGGCCACCAGCGCCGCCGCATCATGCAGCGACAGCGCGCCAGCGCATACCAGCGCGCTGTATTCGCCAAGACTGTGACCGGACAGTTGTGACGGCTGTGCGCCGCCAAGCTTTTGCCATACGCGCCACACGGCAACGCTGGCAGCCAGCAACGCCGGCTGCGTGTTTTCGGTGCGATTGAGCTGATCTTCCGGACCCTGCGCACTCAAGTTCCACAAATCGAGACCCGCGCCCTGGGAAGCCTCTTCAAAAGTCGCCTGCACTTCGGCATGCGCAGCGGCCAGCTCGGCCAGCATGCCGATCGACTGCGAGCCCTGACCGGGGAAAACGAAAGCGAGCGAAGCGGCGGTTGAACTCATGAATGCGTGCATTCCATCGACTAAAACCGCCATGGTGCCAGCATCGACGCCCATACGCAGCTGTATTCAGGCGGCCGTATTCAGTTTCCCCGGCCATGAAAACAGCATGCCGCCCTTGGTGGGCGGCATGCTCGCATTCATCGAAGCGATGACGCCTCAGTAGCGCAGCAGTGCTGACGCCCACGTAAAACCACCGCCAAACGCTTCCAGCAGCAGGTTCTGACCGCGCTGCACCTTGCCCGAACGCACGGCGAAATCGAGCGCCAGCGGCACCGAGCCGGATGAGGTATTGGCGTGCTTGTCGACCGTTACGATGACCCGTTCCATCGACATGTTCAGTCGCTTGGCGGTCGCTTCGATGATGCGCAGATTGGCCTGATGCGGAATCAGCCAGTCGATCTGCGACTCAACCATGCCGGCAGCCTGCAGCGTCTCCTCGACCAGCGAGTCGAGCGTCTTGACAGCGACCTTGAACACTTCGCGGCCGGACATCTTGATGCGCACGCCATGGTTGGGTTCGTCGTTGAAACCGACCGACACGCCCACCGGGTTGTACAGCAGATGCTTGAAGCCCCCGTCGGCATGCAGGCAGGTGGCATAGATGCCGGGCTCGCTGGAAGCTTCCAGCACGACGGCACCGGCGCCATCGCCGAACAGCACGCAGCTTTCGCGTTCGGTCCAGTCGACCATCCGGGTCAGCGTCTCCGCACCGATGACCAGCACTTTCTTGGACTGGCCGCTGCGAATGAACTTGTCCGCGATGCCCAGCGCGTAGACGAAGCCGGAGCAGGCAGCATTGACGTCGAACGCCGCGCAGCCGTTCGCTCCCAGACGGTGCTGCACGAGGCAGGCGGTGGACGGAAAAATGATGTCCGGCGTGGTGGTGCCCAACACGATCAGATCAAGCTCGGATGCCTTGACGCCCGCCGCCTCCAGCGCTCTCTTTGCGGCCTCGTAGGCCAGATCGCCCGTGGTTTCTCCGTCGGCCGCGATATGGCGCTGACGGATACCGGTGCGGCTGTGGATCCATTCGTCGCTGGTATCGACGATCTTTTCGAGATCGGCGTTGGTGACCACACGCTCGGGCAACGCGCTACCGGTGGCAATGATGCGGGTGTAGATCTGGGACATTCAGCTATCCATCAACGAATTCAGAGGATCGAACGCCGCGGGCGACGGCAACATCGCCACGTTACGTTCCAGCGCACATAAACGCAAAACGGCGCGTCGCCGCGCCGTCCCGCATGATCGCATTCCGGGGAATCCGCAGACTCCCGCAGAACCCATCAATCCTCGACCGACACCGCACCCTTGGTTTCGATCACTTTCTTGCCGCGGTAGTAGCCATCCTTGGTGACGTGATGGCGCAAATGCACTTCGCCACTGGTCGGATCGGTGGACAGCTGCACGGTCTTCAACGCGTCGTGCGAACGACGCATGCCGCGGGTGGACGGGGTACGGCGGCTCTTGGCAACTGCCATGGTAGTTCTCCAGCTAAAACTTGATGATCTGTTACGACATGACCTGGAGCAGGATGATCCGGGCCGGTGGTTACTTCTTCAGTTCGCGCAATACCGCGAACGGATTTTCGGAGCGCCCCGACTCGGCGGAATCCTGTTCCGAGTCGTGGCCTGTCACTTCGTCGGGCAGGCTGCTGTCCGGATTGATCGGAACCAGCGGCAGCACCAACAGCAATTCGTCTTCAATCACATCAGCCGGCTTCAACCGGCCATCCTCGGCCACCAGCAGCGGTTCGCAGTCAGGCGGCAACCCGGCTTCGTCGCGCTCCTGCTTGATCAGGCCAAGCCGCGTATCCACCACGACCGGGAGCACAAAGGGCTCCAGCGTGCGTTGGCAGATCAGCGTAAGCGAAGCCTGCGCGCGAACGTCGACATAGTCTGTGCCAAAGCTGTCACGGCCGAAATCGAGTTCGTACCGCACCTCTCCATCGGCGCTGGCAAGCACCTCGCACAGGCGCGACATGACCGCGATGGGCAACGTTCCCTCGAATGAACGCCGCGCCGAGACCATGCGCCAAGCGTCCACGGACTCTGGCAGTGTCACGGACATAATCGGGAAATATTAGGTTTGAAGCCGCCCAAAGTCAACTAGCACGGCCGGTAAGCGATGGCAGGCAGCCACCAAAGAAGCTTATTTTGCCTGATCCCGCCCCAATGCGGCAGACTAAATCCCTTCGTCACCTGAGCGGCTACCCGTGAATGCCTATTTAACGTTCGGCGTAGCTGCCCTGCTGGTGCTGCTTATCTGTGTGCTGGGCTGGTCATTATGGCAACGCCGGCGCCAGACCCAGCGCAATGCCGGCCTGCAAAACCTGCTCGACCTGGCCGACCGGCTCGAAGCCGACCTCAAGACCTGTCGCGCCGGTCTGCAGCAGGCGCACGCGGTGATGTCGCTCAATCCCGACCTGCCCGCGGCCAGCGAACAGGATGCCCAGCATGCGATCGACGCCGGTTTGCGAGCGTTGCTGCAGCAACGCCTGTGGATACGCGACCGTTCCCCGCGGGCCAGCCAGCACGAGCTGGACGATGCGGCCCGTTCAATGCAGGCCACCCGCGACCGTCTGCAGCCCTTGCTGCAGGCGCTCACCCAGGCCCAGATCGACCTGAACAGCGCCATGCGCGAACATCTCCGCCGCGAAGCCGATACATGACCTCAGCGCGAACGACACCAGCTGGATTGGTGCTGGGTTCCACCTCGCGCTACCGCGCCGAGCTGCTGCGCCGGCTGTTTCCGGATTTCGAACAGCGCGCACCTGGCACCGACGAAACCGCGTTGCCGGGTGAAACACCCTCGGCACGCGCACTGCGGCTCGCCGTCGCCAAGGCCGAAGCGGCAGCCAGCGGACTGCATGATGCGCTGGTGATCGGCTCCGATCAGGTCGCCGAGCTCGACGGGCTGATGCTCGACAAACCCGGAACATCCGAACGCGCCCTCGCCCAACTCACCGCCAGTTCCGGCCGCGAAGTGCAATTTCATACCGCGCTATGCCTGCTGGATACCCGTGACGGCCGTCGACTTACCCATGTCGATCACACCCGCGTGCGTTTTCGTCATCTGAGTGCGCTGGAAATCGCCCGCTACGTCGAGCGCGAGCAACCGCTCGATTGCGCCGGCAGCTTTAAATGCGAAGGCCTCGGTATCAGCCTGTTCGAATCCATCGACAACCGCGACCCCAGCGCGCTGATCGGGCTGCCGCTGATTGCCCTGGCGCAGATGCTGCGGGAATGTGGCATGGCGCTGCCTTGAGGAGCGTGCTCCTGAATCCTGTGGGCCACCACCCAGAGTGAGTCAAAGGACGTGGTGCCGCGAGCAAGATACTTCACGATATGAGTGGTGAGCCGGGCGCTACACTGCGCCAGTCGCGACCGAGAAAAGCTGCACTCAACTTCCACCCCGCCCGCCCCTCTCTCATATTCACCGAGAAACCATGTCTGCCATCACTCCGCTCCGCGATGAACCTCTGCATCAACGCCTGGAGGCTGCGATGGCCCAGGTCAACCGGGTGCTGCTGGGCAAGCCGCGGCAGGTAAAACTTGCGTTTACCTGCCTGATTGCGGGTGGCCACCTGCTGCTGGAAGACGTACCGGGTGTGGGCAAGACGACGCTCGCCCACGCGCTGGCGGCGACTTTTGCGCTGGAGTTCCAGCGCGTGCAGTTCACCAGCGATCTGTTGCCGTCGGACATCATCGGCGTCAGCGTATTCGAGCGCGAGACCGGCCAGTTCCGTTTCCATCCCGGCCCGATCTTCACCGGCCTGCTGCTGGCCGATGAAATCAACCGCGCCAGCCCGAAGACGCAGAGCGCGCTGCTCGAAGCGATGGCTGAGGATCAAGTCACGGTGGACGGCCAGACGCACGTCCTGGCGCAGCCGTTTTTTGTCGTTGCCACGCAAAATCCGCTCGACCTCAACGGTACGTTCCCGCTGCCCGACTCGCAGCTCGATCGTTTCATGTTGCGGCTGTCTCTGGACTATCCGGACGCTGCAGCCGAACGTGCGCTCCTCACCGGCAGCGACCGGCGCGACCTGCTGGCCCAGCTGATCCCGCAACTCGACGGCGCTTCACTCACCGCCCTGTACCGGCAAGCACAAACGATCACCGCCAGCACCGCCTTGCTCGATTATCTGCAGGCGCTCCTGACCGCCAGCCGCCGGCACGCCGAGATCCGCGTGGGCCTGTCGCCGCGCGCCGGCCTGGCCCTGCTTGGAGCGGCGCGCGCCTGGGCGCTGCTCAGCGGTCGCTCGCATGTGCTGCCGGAAGATATCCAGGCACTGTTCGTACCACTGGCCGCCCATCGCCTGCTGCCAACGCGAGGCGCCAGCGGCGACACACTGGCGCGCAAACTGCTGGCCGAGGTGGCGGTGGATTGATGCGGCTCTCACTGCAGCGCCTGCAATCCTGGGCCGAACGGCGGTTGCCTGCGCTTACCCGCTATCGCCGCCGCGAGAGCCTGCCGATCGAGCTGCATCGGCGTCGCATCTATATCGTGCCGACCGGCTTCGGCATCGGTTTTTCCGTGCTGCTGATGGTCATGCTGGCCGGCGCGCTGAACTACGCCAACAACGCCGCCCTACTGCTAACTTGCCTGCTCGGGGCGGCCACCTCCACCAGCATGCTGGTGGCGTTTCGCAGCCTCAATGGATTGCGGTTGAGTCATATCAGCGCCGGCAACGCCGTCGCCGGACAACCGATGGAACTCACGCTGGCATTCGACTCCAGCCGCGCGCGCAGTGCGATCCGCATTGATCTCGGCAAGGATTCCAAAGCCTTCGCGCTCGATGCGAGCGGAACAACTCAGGTGAAGCTGGCCTTGCCCACTACCCAGCGTGGCTGGCAAGCGCTGCCACGCCTGCGCCTGTGGAGCAGCTGGCCGCTGGGCATGTTTCGGGCATGGAGCTGGTTGCATCCCGATCAATCGGTCCTGGTGTGGCCGCAGCCTGAAGCTGCCGGGCCACCACCGCATGCGCTCGCCGACGACTCGCGCCACATGCGTCTGCATCATGGCGACGAACTGGCCGCGCTGCGTGACTACCGCGCCGGCGATCCACGACGACACATCGCGTGGAAAGCCAGCGCCCATCACCACAGTCTGCTGGTGAAGGATTTCGAACAGCCGAAAAGTCGCCCGCAATGGCAACTGGACTGGCGCCAGCTACCCGGGCTGGGCGACGAGGCACGCATCGCCCGACTGGCACGCTGGCTGACGGAAGCACAGGCACAGCGTCGTCATTACAGCCTGTGGCTACCCGGCACCGAGATCCCCGCCGGCAATGGCCCGTTGCACTATGCGCACTGCATGAGTGCGCTGGCGCAATTGCCATGACGTTATGGCCACTGCGCAAAAGAGCTGCTGCGCCAGCCGTCGACCAGCGCGCGTTCGACCTGCTGAGCCTGACCGCGGCATTCGTGCTGGGCCTGCATACGCCGCACCTGCCGTGGTGGCTGACCATCGCGCTGGCACTGACCCTGGGCGGGCGCTGGTGGCAACGGCACGAGCATGGCGGTCGCGTGCCGCGCTGGCTCAAGCTGCCGCTGCTGGTGTTGTTGACGCTGGCGGTGATCACCTATTACGGCAGCATCTTCGGCCGGGCACCGGGTACGGCGCTGGCGGTCGGCCTGCTGACACTGAAGCTGCTGGAGAGCGAGACCGCGCGAGATGTCCGCGTCGGCGTCAGTTTTGCCTGTTTCGCGCTGATGACTGCACTGCTGTTCGATCAGGGCATGCTCCCCACGTTCTTCGTCGCACTGGGCCTGTTGCCGGCGCTGGCCACCCTTCGCGCGCTGGAGCCCGCGCAGCCACATATCAGCATGCCGCGCACCTTGCTGCCCGGCCTGACCTTGCTGGCGGCAACACTGCCGCTGGCGCTGCTGGCGTTCCTGCTCGTGCCGCGCCTGAATACGCCGCTGTGGGGCGCGCCGTCACCGAACGAAGCACAGACCGGCCTGAGCGACAGCATGTCGCCGGGCAACTTCACTGATCTGCTCACCGACGATCGGCCCGCGCTGCGGGTGAGTTTCGATGGCATGCCACCCGCGCCGGACCAGCGTTACTTCCGCGCCTATGTGATGTGGAACTATGACGGTCGCAGCTGGCGCCACATCCAGAGCCAGGTCGACACGGCACCGGCACCAGCACCGATCGAAGCCCGTGCCGCCATCAGCTATCAAATCAACCTGGAACCTACCCATCAACGCGTGCTGCCCGCGCTTGACGTGCCCCTGACTGCACCTGAGCAGGCGAGCTTGCAGACCGATCGTGAAGTGCTGGCCGACAAGCCGGTGAACAGCGCACTCAGCTATCAACTGCAATCGGCACTGCACTACCGACTGCAAGCTGAGCTGGATGATCGCTCGCGCGTGCTTGGCTTGCGCCTCCCGGCTGGATTCAATCCGCGCGCCCTCGCGCTGGCGGCCCAATGGCGACAACGCTATGGCAGCGATAACGGCGCGATCGTGCAGGCCGCACTGTCCCTGTTTCACGACGGCGGGTTTCGCTACACGCTGGCACCGGCACCACTGGGCCGCGATGCCGTGGATGATTTCCTGTTCAACACCCGCGAAGGCTTCTGCGAACACTATTCGTCGGCGTTCACCGTGCTGATGCGCGATGCCGGTATTCCGGCACGGGTGGTGACCGGTTACCTGGGTGGCTATTGGAGCCCCTTGGGGGCCTATCTGCTGGTGCGCAATTCAGACGCCCATGCATGGAGCGAGGTCTGGTTGGCCGGACGTGGATGGGTACGGGTCGACCCCACCGGCGCCGTGCGCCCCGGGCGAGTGGAGCTGGGTGCGGCAGCAGCGGCTGGTGACCAACTGGCCTGGTATCGCGATGACTGGATGCAGGGTCTGCGCAATCACTGGGACATCGTCAACCGTTGGTGGGATCAAGGCGTTATTGGCTTCAGCGCATTGCGCCAGCGCGGCCTGCTGACCCCGTTCGGTATTCGCGATACCGACACGGCGACGTTGAGTGTGTTGCTGGCGATCGGCAGCGTGCTGTTCGTCGCGATCGGGCTGGGTTGGGCCTTGTTGCGGCGACAGCCGCGAGACGCACTGCGTGGGACCCTGCGTGAGCTGGAACGGAAGCTGGCGCGCAAAGGTGTCGTGCGTCAGTCCGGCGAAGGTCCACAGCACTATCTGGGCCGTGCGGCGCGGGCATTGCCCGGACAACGAAGTGAACTGGCCATGTTGATGCAATGCTACCTGGAGTTACGCTACGCCCATGACGAACCGCCGCCTGAACCGTTGCGCGCATTTCAACGCGCAGTGAAGGATTTCCGGGTCGTCAACGTGGTCAAATGAAAGCTGATCCGGTGGCAGCGCCATGCCATCGCCCATGTTATGGAGAAGACACCATGTCCATGTACCGCCCGCTCACTGTCGCTACCGTCATCGCCTTGCTTGGCGGGTGCGCGACGATCCCGCCACCGCTGCAGGGCACCTACACCAATGTCACGACCGCCAGCGCGCAGCAGGGAGGCGCCAGCGGCAACCGCGTACGTTGGGGTGGCGAGATCATCAAGACCGAACCGGGGCCGCAGGAAACCTGCTTCTATCTGATGTCGCGTCCGCTGGACAGTCAAGCACGCCCCGAACTCGGCAACGGCAGCGAAGGCCAGGGCCGCTTCGTCGCCTGCCGCAGTGGCTTTTACGATCCGGAAGTATTTACCCGGGGCCGCGAGCTGACGGTTACCGGCACCATCAATGGCACGCTCTCGCAGAAAGTGGGTGGCTTCGACTACGCCTATCCGCGGGTGCAAGCGGACGTGGTTTACCTGTGGCCAAGGCAGCAATATGTCAACAGTGCCTATCCATGGGGTTACAACGACGGGTTCTGCGGTCCGTGGGGTGGTGGCTTCTACGGAGCGTGGGGTGGCTACGGAGGCTGGGGTGGCGGCCCGTGCTGGGGTGGACCGTATTGGGGCGGACCGCGAGGAGTGATCGTGGTGCGACCGCCACCGCCGCATCACATGTAATCGCCTACAAATCCGCACATGAAAACGCCGGCTTGATGCCTAATGCCAGTCAGTTAAGCTGACTGGCATTTTTCGTGGGGTATTTGTGGGGTCGACGTTTGACTTCACGAGGACACGATCGTTGTCGTCGTGGCGGCAACAGATAGACGCGAGCTTGCTGTCGG
>Ga0302311_10000094_pt1 | contig 107051 bp, 96 predicted proteins | sample III_Palsa_N1_3_FD_200449 | JGI IMG/M metagenome (GOLD analysis project Ga0302311, IMG submission 200449) | Peat permafrost microbial communities from Stordalen Mire near Abisko, Sweden - III_Palsa_N1_3 | ecosystem: Environmental > Terrestrial > Soil > Palsa > Peat permafrost | place: Sweden...
CGGAGGTCGGCGGCGAAGCATGGTGACGCCTTATGTTCCCGAGGCTGGCGATATCGTGTGGTTGCAGTTCGATCCCCAGGCCGGTCACGAACAGGCGGGTCATCGTCCTGCGCTGGTGGTGTCGCCAGCCAGCTACAACCGCATCCGGGGCATGATGATCTGCTGTCCGATGACATCGCGGATCAAGGGCTATCCGTTCGAAGTCGTGGTCAGCCAGCAGCCGCCAAGCGCAGTGCTGTCCGATCAGATCAAAAGTCTGGACTGGCGGGCGCGGCAGGCGTCGTTCAAAGGGAAGGTGTCGGCGGCTGTTCTGGTAGAGGCGCAAGCCAAGATAAAAACCCTCTTGGGTCTGTAGCGGCAATTGGCTAAATCAGGGGCAAGCACCAACGATGTGACGTGACTGCCGATTTTGTGGGATATACTGTGGTATAAAATTTCAGTAGTCTTGCCCTAGGTATTTGATTTAAAGTATCTTAAGGCGTTGAAATAGGCGGACTGCCTCTCCGCCAACTTCCTTTTTTGACATTGCGCTGGTTTCTGATGGTGCGCCTGGCCTCCTGGAACCCTGGAGTCTTTGTTGCGCTGCGCGGTAAACTGCTTCGCTGGGGTTCGAATTCCTGCGTCTCCGATACTGCGGTCGGCCTTCCGCTGTCGGGTAAGTGAACAGGTTTGCGGGAGCTTGCCGACGCCTCGGGAGTTGATACCGGGCGGGTAGGGGAGCATGACGGCGCTTCGCAACGAGACGGAAGCGTGATGATGCCGGAAACAGTCGATGCGCTCACGTTGCTTGCACCGATGTTGCGCGTCCGGCCGGAGCTTCTGGATTTTTGCCGGTTCGGTGGCGACTGGCGCTCGGTCCACGAGCCAGAAGACGCGGGCTGGGCGGCATTCCATATCGTCACCAAAGGCTCCTGCAGCATCGAGCGGACCGGTCAGCCGACGGTTTCGCTCCATGCCGGCGATGTGCTGCTGCTGCCCCATGGCGACGAGCACGTGGTATATGGTGGGACGGGAAAGCAGGACTTTCACGCGGCCACTGTCACGTATCGCGATTACATCCGGGTCAGGCAGTCCGAGGGCGCAGTCGTCCATACCGAGCTGATCTGTGGCCGGCTTCATCTTGAGAGCACCAGCGAAAACCTGCAGTTGAAGATGCTGCCCCGCGTGATTGTCTTGCAATTGAACGGGCTGCCGAATTGCCGGCAACTCGTTTCGATGATCCGAGCGGAAATAGACGGCGATCGCGCAGGCGCTGCGGTTATTACCCGCGACCTTGCTAGCGGCCTGTTTGTCATGCTGTTGCGGCAGTATCTTGAGACTGCGCCACCTCCAGAAGGGCTGCTGGCATTGCTCGGGCAACGCGAAACGGGCAGAGCGGCCGCCGCGATGCTGGGCGATCCGGGACGCGCGTGGGCTCTCGACGAACTAGCCGCGATTGCCGCGGTATCACGCGCGACGCTGGTGCGCGCGTTCAAACGGATCAGCGGCATGCCACCACAGGCGTTTCTCACCGAGGTCCGGTTGGGGATCGCCCGCGACCGGATCACGCAGACGTCCGAAGGTCTTGGCCAGATCGCGGCCGATGTCGGATACCAGTCCGAAGCCGCATTGAGCCGCGCGCTGCTGCGTCGCTTCGCAATCCGGCCGGGGGCCATGCGCCAAAAGGCTCAATGATAAGGGCCTCCGGCGGCCTAGGGCCATTGCCCTAGGGACCCGTTACCGTCTTGAACTGCGCGTCGCCTATGCATCTGCGCGCCCCCGCGTAGCGGCCCAACGTCTTCCGACGCAGCGGCGGGAAGCTCCGCCGAACAGACACACCAACGCGGACGGTAACGGGATGCAAGGGCAATGGCCCTTGCCCGCCGGAGGCACCTTCGATCCGCAAAGTCATGCGCTTGCGCCGCTGCGGCATCCCCCCGCCGCGCGTGGCTTGATAGAACGCGATCCGCTCGCGAACCCGAGCGCGCATCGATCAAGGACAAGAACATGGCCGCCGAATCCAGTGTCGTCATCATCACCGGGGGATCGCGGGGGATCGGCGCCGGGCTCGTGGCCGCCTATCGCGCGGCGGGATCTCGCGTGATTGCGATTGCGCGATCGATCGTCGAGCAGGAAGACGCCGATTACAACGCGCTGGCGGGCGACATTGCCGATCCGGCGACGGCGCGGCGGGCGGTTGAGCTTGCTCTCGCGCGGTATGGGCGGATCGATACTCTGGTCAACAACGCCGGGGTGTTTGTGGCGAAACCGTTTGTGGCGTTTACCGACGAAGACCTCGAGAGCCAGTTCCAGGTCAATCTTGCCGGATTTTTCCGGATGACGCAGGCGGTTGCCGTGCCGATGCTTGCTGCCGGTTCGGGACATATCGTCAATATTACGTCCAGCCTCGTCCGGCAGCCGCTGCGTGCGGTTCCTGCGGTGCTCGCTTCGCTGACCAAAGGCGGCATTGAGGCTGCAACGCGCTCGCTTGCGATTGAATTTTCCGAACGCGGCGTCCGGGTCAATGCGGTATCGCCGGGGATCATCGATACGCCGATGCATGACCCATCGATGCACGCCGCGCTTGCGACGCTTCAGCCGACGGGCCGACTGGGCACCATTACAGACGTCGTCGAAGCGGTGCGGTATCTCGACCGCGCGTCGTTTGTGACGGGCGAAATCCTCCACGTCGATGGCGGTCAGTCGGCCGGTCACTGGTAGGCGATGGTGGTCCCGCCCGCCTTGTCGCCCCGGCTTGCTAAAACCGGTTTGCGCGTGCCGATCATCCAGGCGCCGATGGCTGGCGTTGCCACGCTCGCGCTGGCGCTGGAGGTTTGCAAGGCAGGCGCGCTTGGCTCGCTTTCGCTGGTCGGCCTGTCGGTCGCCGAGGCGGCCAGCCAGATCCGGGCGATGAAAGCAGCGACTGCGGCGCCGTTTCAGGTGAACCTGTTCTGCCACGTCGAGCCCGCGAACGATCCTGAAAACGAAACCGCGTGGTTAAAGCTCCTGGAGCCGCACTTTCAGCGTTCCGGTGCCGTGCCGCCGGCTGAGCTGAATGCGCCATTGGGAACGTTCGTCGGCGATGACGCGATGCTGGCGATGGTGCTGGAATTGGCCCCGCCGATCGTGAGCTTCCATCTTGGTCTGCCGTCCGATGCAGCGATACGTGCCCTGCGAATTGCTGGTATCGAAATGATGGTGACCGTCACGTCGCAGGCCGAGGCACGCATGGCGCGCCGGGCAGGGATCCAGATCCTGGTCGCTCAGGGCGCCGAGGCTGGGGGTCATCGCGGAATTATGGACTTGGCGCTTGCCGACGAATTGCTGCCAACCCGGGATTTGTTGACGTCGCTACGGATATTCGACGATGTCGATCTGGTCGCGGCCGGCGGCGCGATGGATGGGGCGGACATAGCAGGACTGTTGGCCCTTGGCGCGGGGGCGGTGCAGATGGGCACCGCGTTCCTGTGTTGCGACGAGGCCGCGACGTCTGCACCGTATCGCCGCGCGATCCACGCCAGCGGACTGAATTCAACCGTTATTACACGCGCCGTGACCGGGCGACCGGCCAGGGCAATCGCCAATGCCCTGACGACAATCGCGGGCGATGACCGGGCCATTCCCGATTTTCCCTTGCCGGCGTCCGCCAGCGCCGCGTTGACGCGCGCGGCCGCGGACCGCTCGATCGACCTTGGCGCGTATTGGGCCGGCACGGGGTCAGCGCGGGCACGCGCAATGCCGGTGCGCCACCTGATCGCCACTCTGCAGGCGGAGATGGCCCACCATTTGAGGACGACACAATGACCGGAAGCGATATCCACGACGCAGAAACCTTCGACGTTATCGTGTGCGGCGCGGGGTCTTCGGGATCGGTGATCGCCGGACGGCTTGCCGAAAATCCCGATCTGAAAGTGCTGCTGGTCGAGGCGGGCGGCACCGATGATACGCCGCTCGTGCTCGATACCGACCAATGGGTCAGGACGCTGGGCAGCGATCTGGACTGGAACTTCCAGACCGAACCCGACGCGCGGCTGAATGGCCGGGCGCTCGCGTATTCGATGGGCAAAGTGCTCGGTGGCGGATCCAGCATCAACGTGGGGACATGGTCAAAGGGCCATGAAGCTGACTGGAATGGCTATGCCGCGCACGTCGGCGACACGGCCTGGCGCCATGACAAGGTCCAGGAGATTTACCGGAACCGCGTGGAAAACCACGCCATGCACATCGGACAGTCCGTTCCCGACGCATTTGGCAGCTCGTTCCTGAATGCTGCGCAAGGGGAAGGGCTGGCCCGGTTTCCCACGTCCGGCGCGAATCTCATGAAAAGCGCCAGCGGGTGCGCGCCGGTTGAAAACATCATCCACAACGGCGTTCGGCAATCGGCCTGGCGGTCGTATGTCTATCCGCGGCGCCATCAGCCAAACCTGACGATTCTGACGCATGCCGAAGTGACCCGGCTGATCATTGCGGACAACCGCGTGACCGGGATCGAGTATCGCCAGCAGGGTTCCGTCCGTCGCGCGAATGCTCGTCTCGAAGTCGTGGTCAGCCAAGGGGCGATCCAGACGCCGAAACTGCTGATGCAGTCGGGTATCGGCGACACGGCCGAACTGGAACGCCATAACATCGAAGTGATCCGGCATTGCCCGGGCGTGGGTCAGAACCTGCACGATCACGTTGCGCTCAGCCTGGTCTGGGAAGCGAGCGATGTGCCATTGCCACCTGAACTGCGCAGCACGGCGGTTGCGTTCTGGAAGACCGATGCAGGCCTGGCAGCACCGAATTGCTACGCGTATGCGATCGGCGTGCCTTATCTCAGTGCGGAAAATGCCGCCGCTTATCCGCCGCCGGAAACCGGGTTTACGCTGTTGCTGGGGATGCGCCCGGCAAGCCGGGGGCGGGTCAGCCTGACCGGCGCCGGTGTGGACGATACGGTACGCATCGACGCGAACTATCTGTCGGATCCGCGCGACCTGGCCGACCTGAAGCTGGGCATCGAACGCCTGCGTGCAATCGGCAATTCATTCAGCCTGGCGCCGTTCCGAAAGCGTGAACTGGCGCCCGGCGATCTGTCGGAGGGCGCGCTCGATGCCTACATCCGCAATGGCCTGACGACGTTCTGGCATCAGTCCGGCACGGCGAGAATGGGCAATGACGATGGCTCGGTCGTGGACAGCAGGCTGAAACTCCGTGGCATTGCGGGCTTACGGATCGCCGACGCGTCGGTCTTGCCGCATGTGACGGCCGGGAATACGATGGCGCCCTGCATCATCATCGGCGAACAGGCGGCTGCGTTCATCAGGCAGGATTACGGCATCTGACCGGCCAACCATGAAAACCGCTGAAACCCGTCGCATCGTGATCGCGGTGCTCGTCTCGCTTGGCTTCATGGGCGTGATCGCCGGCGCCGCGTCGGCGAGCGGCGTGGCCTTGCTGCTGTTCCCAGAGCTGGCAGCGCTGTCCTACGACGTGTTCCTGCGTCCGCGCGGCACCTGGGCCAGTGCGCCGTGGATGCTGGCCATTTCGCCCGCGCTGGCGGCGGTGCTGGGGATCTGCGTTACGCGCTATCTCCCGTATTCCGGCGTATCGATCGTGATCTGCATTGTCGGAACGATGCTCCTGCTTAAACTCATCCGGTCGCCGATTGTGCCGGCGATCTCGGCCTGTTTCCTGGCGCTCGCGCTCGGCGAAACAAGCTGGTTGTACCCGCTGGCGATCCTGTGCGGCACAAGTTCGCTGGCGATCCTCGGCTCGATAAACCGGCGGATTTACGTCGGTGATGCACAGCCCGTCGTGGCTAGTGCGGTGGACCAGATCGACGATCAGATCGAGACGCTGCCGACGCAGTACGCATGGGTGCCGGCCTTTGCCCTGTTCCTGACGATTGCCTACCTGGTCTCGCTTGGGTCGGGCATGAAAATGGTGCTGTTTCCGCCAGTTGTCGTCCTGGCTTACGAAATGTTTGCCCATGCCGACGTGTGTCCATGGGCCAAACGCCCACTGTTGCTGCCCGCGATCTGCGTGCTTGCGGCGTCGGCCGGGGTCGCCGCCATTGCCGCCTTGGGCGCGGGCGTGATCTCGACGGTTCTGGTCATGCTGTTCGGTGTCGTCCTACTGCGGGCAACGCGTATCCACGCGATCCCGGCGCTTGCGATCGGGCTGCTGCCGCAAATCATGGCGCACGCTGATTGGCATTTCCCGCTTGCTGTCGGCATCGGCAGCATTCTCCTGACGATCGGGTTCCTGCTGTTTCAGGCATTCCCGATCGGCAAACCGCATTCTGCGTGACATTGGAAAGACAGGCATGGCGACGTTCGTATTGGTTCCCGGGGCGTGGCACGCGTCATGGTGCTGGGAGCGTGTGATCCCGCTCCTGACCGCAAAAGGCCACAAGGCAATCGCGCCCGACCTGCTCGCGACGGGAGCAGATCCGACCCCACCTGAAAATGTAACTTTGGCGGGCTGGGCCGACCAGATCGCCGATATCGTGCGAGCAGAGCCCGATCCGGTCATTCTGGTCGGCCATAGCCGCGGCGGACTGGTCATCAGCGAAACCGCCGAACGCGTGCCGGACAATATCGATAGCCTGGTGTACGTTACGGCCTTCCTGCTGCTGGACGGTCAAACCCTGTTGGGCTCCAGGCGCAGCGGAACTGACGACGGCGACAGTATCCTGGTGGCGGGTCCCCAAAACACGACGACATTCCCACCCGGTCATGTGACCCCGGTTCTCTACAATACGACACCACCTGAATGGGCGTTGCGCGCTGCCAGTCTCATGGGGCCCGAACCCATGGACGCGTTCACCGCCCCGCTAACCGTCACCGCCGACCGGTTTGGCCGCGTACCGCGCGCCTATATCGAATGTACCGGAGATCGGGCGATCGCCATTGCGGTCCAGCGATCATTCCAGGCGCAGTCGCCCTGCAGCCCCGTTGTGACCCTGGCGACCGACCATTCGCCGTTCTATTCCGCCCCCGACGATCTCGCCGAAGCGCTTTGCGCGGTCGCTGCCGGGCGGCCACATGGGGCTGGGCGCGGATAACCGCTCGCTTGACCGGGGAGCGCAGAGCGATATTCAGGTGCCAGTTGGGGGATCCGGATGGCACAAGTTCCGAAATCGAGCGCGTCTCCGGAGGCGGAGCCCGCCAACGCCCGATGGGTGCTGCTTGCGACGATGCTCGCATCCAGCCTGGCGTTTATCGACGGGTCGGTGACCAATGTCGCGCTGCCATCGATCGCCGGCGACCTGCACGGCGATGCAGCCTCGCTGCAATGGATCGTCAACGCCTATCTGTTGCCGCTGTCCGCGCTGCTGCTCGTCGGCGGCGCTGCCGGCGATCATTTCGGGCGGCGACGCGTGCTCATTCTCGGGACCGCGCTGTTCGGGGTAGCCTCGATCCTGTGTGCCCTGGCGCCGAGCCTTCCGCTGCTACTGCTCGCGCGCGCCGTGCAGGGCGTCGGCGGCGCGATGTTGATGCCGAACAGCCTCGGGATCCTGGGCAGCACTTTCGCTGGCGAATCCCGGGGCCGCGCGGTCGGTACGTGGGCGTCGACCGGCGCGATTGCCAGCGCGGTCGGGCCGCCGCTCGGCGGCTGGCTGGTCGGCACGGCAGGTTGGCGCGCAATTTTCCTGATCAATTGTCCGGTCGCTATCGCCGCAATTTTTATCGCGTGGCGGTTCGTCGAGGAAAGCGCCAGTGGCAAGCAGCCGCTCGACGCTCCTGGCGCAACGCTGGCCACGCTTGCGCTGGGCGCGCTGACCTGGTCGCTGACCTTGTGGTCCAGCCATCACACCGGGTCGCCGCAGGTCTGGGCCGGCCTCGCGCTGGGGCTCCTACTGCTCGGCGTCTTCGTCTGGGTCGAGCATCGCCGCCGCGACGACGCCATGATGCCGCTGCAGATGTTTGCATCGCGCCCGTTTGTAGGTCTGACCTTGCTCACGTTCCTGCTCTATGGCGCTCTGGGCGGTCTGCTCGTTCTGCTGCCTTACCTGCTGATCGTGGGCGGGCATTATACGCCGCTGCAGGCGGGCCTGGCGCTGTTGCCGTTTTCGATCGTGATCGGCGGCGCGTCGCGATTGATGGGCCGCACGACCGAGCAGATCGGTCCGAAGTGGCCGCTGACGATCGGGCCAATTGTAACCGCAGCGGGTTTCCTGCTGCTGGCCCGGGTCGATCCGGACGCGAGCTACTGGACGAGCGTGATGCCGGGCATCACGGTTATTGCCCTGGGGATGGCGGGCGCGGTGGCGCCGCTGACCACTGCGGTGCTGTCATCGGTCGATCGCGAACACACCGGCACCGCGTCGGGGTTCAACAGCGCCATTGCCCGCACCGGCGGGCTGATCGCGACTGCGCTGGCCGGCGCGGTCATCGCGCAAAGCGGCGCGGCGCTGACCGGATCGTTTCGGTCGGCGGCGATCCTGGCCGCAACGCTGGCCGCCGCATCGGGCGTTATCAGCTACTTCACCTTGGCGGGCACGCGTCCGACTGCTCCATAACAGTCAGTCCTGCGGCGAAGGCGGGGCAAGGTCGCCAAGGACCGTCGGGATCAACTCGGAGACGGTCGGGTGGATCGGCACGGCCCAGCGGAGCACGCCGGCGGGTTGATCGGCGTTCATCATGTCGAGAATGCCGTGGATCGCCTCGTCGCCACCGGTGCCGAGGATCGCGGCGCCGAGGATACGCTGCGTTTCGGCATCGGTGACGATTTTCATCAGGCCCTTGGTCTCGCCCTTTTCGACGGCACGATTGACGCGGGTCATCGGCCTGGTCGACACGAGGATCGGGCGGCCCGATGCCCTTGCCTGCGCCTCCGTCATGCCGACCCGGCCGAGCGGCGGGTCGATGAACAGGCCATAAGCGGGCACGCGGTCGCTGACCTTGCGTTCCTCGCCATCGAGCAGATTGGCGGCGACGATTTCGAAATCATTGTACGCGGTGTGGGTGAACGCGCCGCGACCGTTGCAGTCGCCGAGCGCCCAGATGCCGGGAACGTTGGTCTGCAACCCGTCGTCGACCACGATGTATCCGTGAGCATCGGTTTTGACACCGACGGTGTCGAGACCCAGATCATCGGTGTTGGGCCGCCTGCCGACCGCGAGCAGCAGATGGCTCCCGACCACGGACGGCTCGCCGCTCCGGCAATTTACCGAGACCGCCACGCCGCTATCGTGCGCGGCAAATGCGATGCAATTCGCCGAAGTGCGGATCGCGATCCCCTCATCCTCGAGAATGCCGCGGATAGCCTCCGAAATGTCCCGGTCCTCGCGCGGGACCAGGCGTTCGTTGCGCTCCACGATCGTCACTTTCGCGCCGAACCGCCGGTACATCTGCGCGAATTCGAGGCCGATATAGCTCCCGCCGATCACGACCAGATGCTCGGGAATGACATCGAGCGCAACGATATCGGTGTTATCCAGATAAGGCACGTCGTGCACGCCGGGCATGTCGGGAACGCTGGCACGGCCGCCGACATTCAGGAAAATACGCGGCGCCGTCAGCAGTTCGCCATCGACCGAAACCGTATCGGGGCCTGTCAGCCGGGCATGACCGCGCAGGAACGTCATCCGCTCCATCGTCTCGAGCCAATGCTCGTTGCCGGTTCGCGCCTTCATCGTAACGCCATGCGCGCGCGCCGCGACTTTGCCCATATCGATGCCGACGGGCCCGGTCGTCACGCCGAAATCGCCTGCGCGCCGCGCCAGATGCGCCGCATAGGCGCTGGCGACCAGGGCCTTGGTCGGCATGCACCCGGTGTTGACGCACGTGCCGCCGACCAGCTTGCGCTCGATCAGCGCGACCGACATTCCCGCCGCGGTCAGCCGGCCCGCCAGCGATGGACCGGCCTGGCCGCCGCCGATGATGATGGCGTCGAACGCTTTCATGAATGGGTCCCCTGGCGCGGCCGGAACGGGGCGCAACCGGATGAATACCGTTCGATCCCGCCAAAGCGAGTTTTAAAATCGCACAAGCCCTGCGCCTTTGTTCGACAAGCCGTCGCCCGGCTTGCGCGATGTCTTGCGCGTCTGCATGCAGGGCGCGGCACCGCAGGAGAGTTGGCGTGGAAACGATCGGTCGTGATCTCAATGAAATGCAGCGTGTCCCGCTGGCGCCGTCGCACGTGGCTGCCATGCGCGCCGCCGGAACCAAAGCGGTTTACAGCGCTGGTTCGTTCGTCGCGCTGCCCGGTCAGCCGATCGATCGCTTCGTCTATATCGACGATGGCGAGATCGAGGTCGTCGACTCGTTTACCGGCGAGCGCATCGCCAATGCCACGCTCGGGCCTGCGCAGTTCATGGCGGAAATCGCATTTCTCCAGGGCGGGAACTGGTCGATGCAGCTCCGCGCGATAACCGAGACGCACGTTACCGAGATCCCGCGCGACGCAATGTTGCGCCTGATGTCCGAAATCCCGGAAATGTCGGACATCATCATCACGGTGCTGGCGGCGCGCCGCCGTCGCCAGTTGGAATCGTTCAACAGCGCGCTCGTCCTGATCGGCGAAGATGTCGATCGCAATGTCCGCGCAGTCGCCAATTTCGCCAGCCGCAATCGCCTGCCGTTTTCGTCCTACGAAATTTCCAGCGCCGAAGCACAGCGCGTCGCGGTCAGTTGCGGGGTGTCGGCGGACCGGCCCGCGGTCATTTTCGGCCGCAATCATGTCGTGACCGACCCGACCCCGGACAAAGTGGCCCGATTGCTCGGCGTCGCGTTCGACCTGTCCGAAGAGGAAGCGTTCGACGTGCTGATCGTCGGCGGCGGGCCCGCCGGTGTCGCTGCGGGCGTCTATGCGGGTGCCGAAGGGCTGAGCGCGCTGGTCGTCGAGGACACCGCGATCGGCGGCCAGGCTGGTACGTCGAGCCGGATCGAAAACTACATGGGTTTCCCGACCGGCATATCCGGCGCGGATCTGCTGTGGCGCGGGGAAGTGCAGGCGATGAAATTCGGCACGCGGTTCGTTGTGCCCCGGCGCGTCGCCAAACTGGAAAAACAGGACGGCGGCAGGTTTTGCGCCACCTTCGACAATGACCAATGCGTTTCGGTGTCCGCGGTGGTGGTCGCGACCGGCGTGCAATACCGCCGGCTGCCGATCGAGCGGCTCGCCGATTTCGAAGGCGCCGGCGTCTATTACGCCGCGACCGAAAACGAGGCGCGGCATTGCAAGGGCGCCGAGACGGTGATCATCGGCGGCGGCAATTCGGCGGGGCAGGCCGCGATGTTCCTCAGCCGGTCGGCGGCGCATGTGCGGCTGCTGGTGCGTGGTAATTCGCTGGCCGCGTCGATGTCGAATTATCTGTCGAGCCGCCTGGCCGCGGACCCCGCGATATCGATCGAATACGGGGTCGAGGTGACTGCGCTACACGGGGCTGAGAAACTGGATGCGGTGACTATCCGCAAGTTCGCCGACGGGACGACGCGCGACGTGGACACGTGTGCGCTGTTCGTGATGGTCGGCGCGGCGCCGAATTCCGCCTGGCTGTCTGGGCTGGTGGATCTCGACCCGTGCGGCTTCGTGCTGACCGGTCCGGGGGCCGGTGGCGCTTCGCCCTACGCAACGTCGGAGCCGGGCATTTTCGCAGTGGGCGACGTTCGCGCCGGCTCGGTCAAGCGCGTGGCCTCGTCGGTCGGCGAAGGCTCGGTGGTCATCTCGAAGATCTGGGAGCATATCAACGGCTGAGCCGTTCGGCGATCTGGAAAACGCTCAGCGCGGTCTATGTCGGCGGCGCCATTGCGTGCGCGGCGGGGGCTTTAGGGCCTCCGGCGGGCAAGGGCCAGGGGCCCTTGCATCCCGTTACCGTCCGCGTTGGCGTGTCTGTTCGGCGGAACTTCCTGCCGCTGCGTCGGGAGACAATCTATTCGCTGCGCGGCAGGGTACAAACGCATAGCCAGCACGCAGTTCAAGACGGTAACGGGTCCCTAGGGCAATGGCCCTAGGCCGCCGGAGGCCCTTAACTTAAAACTTCACCCCGGCGCGCACACCGAATGTCCGTGGCGGGCGCAAAGTCCCGACCGTAAACAGGCTGAACGGCGGCGGGAATGATTCGCCCAGGATGGTCTTGTTGAACGCGTTGTTGATGAATCCGCTGACTGTGAAACGATCGTTGTGCGCGACGAAGCTGGCCTGGAAATCGGCGGTCCAATAGCTGGGTTGCATTTCGACCGACGTGAATTCCAGGCCGGTCAGCGACTCTGTCTGGTAATGCGATCGGGCGTTGAGCACGATTTTTCCGGCATCGCCCAGCGGGATTGTCTGTTGTGCGCCTAGGTTGATCGTCCAGCGCGGCGCGTTGGGCGGGCGGTTGCCTGAACAGTCGACCACGTAGACTGCGCCTGGCGTGCCGATTGTCGGGCATGCCGTGCCGTTGCTGACGCCGCCGTTGAAATTGGGCTGGTTGTAGACGAACGAATTGTATTTTGCGTCGAGGAACTGGACGTCGGCGGTCAGCAGGGTGGTTGTCGTTGCCAGCAACTGGAGATCGGCTTCGGCGCCTTTCATCGTCGCGCGGCCGACGTTTTCGGTCGGGAAAATCGCGATGCCGGCGGAATCGGTGCCGAGATGGCTGATCTGCTGGTTGCTGTACCGCCAGTAGAACGCTTCGACGTTCAATTGCAGGCGGCGGTCGAAGAACCGGTTTTTCGAACCGATGGTGGAGGCGTTGATCTGTTCGGGCTGATAAACGCCGGCATCGGTGGAGAAGAAAAACCCGCCCGATTTGAAGCCGGTTTCATAGCTGGCGTACAGCAGGTTTTGCGGCGTTACGTCCCAGTCCGCTGCCAGGCGGTAGGTGAATTTTTCGAACGACGCGTATTTGGCATTGGCGCCGGTCGAATTGATCCGCGATTGGGTCGTGATGGTGCCGTCGGCGCCCGGAATGAAGTTCGGCGGCGCGGGCGGCGTCGCGATGTACGGTTGTCCTGCCGCCGTGGGGCAACCCGGGACATACGTCGGATAGTACGAAGTCGGCAGCACGCAGACCACGCTGTCGGAAATCAGCGTACCATTCAGGTGTTTGTCTTCGGTGGTATAACGGGCCCCGGCGGTGAACCGGATGGCGGGGGTGATCGCGTATGTCAGGCGGCCGAATGCGGCCATGCTCTTGTCGTTGGTCGTGAACGTCTGGTAGTTGTCGTTTGACTGGTGGATGTATTCCAAAACCGGTTCATCGACGTTTTCATCATAGAAAAACATGCCGGCAATCAGGCGCAGCGGCTTGGTATTGTCTGTCGCAAAGCGTGCTTCAAAGCTGGATTGGATGTCTTTTTCCTGCTGGTGAATGTAGAAGCCCGATGCGTCAGTCTGGAAATTGAGATTGCCTTCGCGATGCGACGGCACGAATGTGAATGTCCCGATCGATACGGTCCAGTCGATCGTCGACGAGATGCCCCAATAATGGTTCCGCTGGTACAGGGCGAAATCGAGCGGACGGAATGTCCGGCCGTCGAGCGTGTTGGGCTGGCTTTCATAATAGGCCTGGCCCTGGGCGGATTCGATGCCGATGCGGTTGTCGATGCCCAGCGCCAGCGGGGTTGCGCCCGCGCCTTTACCACCCTGGTGGAAATAGTCGCCGGTCACGACGATCTTCAGATTGCTGACGGGGTCGACGCGCAGGGACAGGCGGCCGCCGTAATCGTTCTGGTCATCGGTGCCGTCGTTCATATAGCCGTCGTGGCGGACATAGATGCCCGATGCGCGCAAGGCGGCGTTGTCGCCGATCGGCACATTGATCGCGCCATCGACGCGCACGGCATTGTAATTGCCATATTCGGCAGTGAGATCACCGGCATAAACGCCCAGGTCCGGCTTGTGCGTGATTACGTTGATCGCGCCGCCCGTGGCATTGCGCCCATAGAGCGTGCCCTGCGGCCCCTTGAGCACTTCGACGCGTTCGAGATCGTAGAAAAAGCCTGTCGTCGACGATGGCCGGCCGAGATAGACTCCGTCCACGTTGAACGAGACCGCCGCATCGGACAGCGCATTGCCGTTGAAATTGCCGACCCCGCGCAGATAGAAAATGCTGTAGGGCCCGGCAGGCGTTGCGACTTGCAGCGATGGTATGACCGAGGTCAACTGGTCGGGGCGGGTCACGCCGGCACTGATGAGGGTATTGCCCGAAACCGCGCTGATCGCGAGCGCCGCTTTCTGCAGGTTTTCCGATCGGCGCTGTGCAGTCACGACGATGTCGGCAATGCCTACTTGAGGAGGGGCAGGCGGGTTTGCTGCGGTGGGATCAGCGGGCGCGGGGGCCGCAGTCTGGGCAAAAGCCGGGGACACTGTCACGAGCGCCAAAATGGCAGCACCAGTGTTCAAAAAAATCGAATGCCGCACGGCTCTCTCCCTCATTTTTATTTTCTGTTTTTGTTTTCGCAAAACCATTCATATAAGTGAAATTCTTTATTTTTATCCAAAACCAATCATAACAGTTATAGGTGAGGCATGCGTTTCAGGGGTCTCGATCTCAATCTGCTTATTGCACTCGACGTTCTGCTCGAAGAACAAAGCGTATCGCGGGCGGCCACCCGGTTGCACTTGAGCCAGCCCGCGGTCAGCGCGGCCTTGCGCCGGCTCAGGACGTTTTTCGGCGATCCAATTCTTGCGATCGATGGCAAGCGCATGACGCCGACCGCGCATGCCCTGCGCCTGCGGCCCCTGTTGAAAGAACTGTTCGGCGATGTGGATGCGATGCTGTCGATCTCGCCGCATTTCGATCCGGCAACCTCGACGCGGCGGTTCCGGATCTGCGCATCGGACTTTGTGTTCAGCGCCATTCTCTACGACCTGTTCCAGCAGTTGGAGGTCGTGGCGCCGTCGCTGCAATTCGAAATCGTGCAGACCAGCGATGAAACATTGCGCATGCTCGAACTGGGCGAAATCGACCTGCTGATCATACCCGAGACCAATGCCAGCCACGACCATCCCTCCGAATTTCTGTTTGCAGAGCGCCATGTGGTCGCGGGTTGGCGCGACAATCCGGTCATGGCCGGGCCGATGACGGCCGCGCAATTTGCCGACGCCGGCCATATCTCGGTCCAGATCGGGCGGCTGTCGCGCGCCTCATTTGCGGAATCGCATTTGCGGGCCGTGGGTATCGAACGCAAAGTCGAGCTGCTGGTGACCGCATTCGGCCTGGTGCCCGATCTGTTGCTGAACACCGGGCGCCTGGCGATCATGCACGAACGGCTGGCGCGCCATGCGGCCAAAAGCCTGCCGATCACGTATCGCGACCTGCCGTTCGAAATGCCGATCATGCGTGAGGTCGTGCAATATCATCGGACGCGCGCGGATGATTCAGGCCTGCGCTGGCTGATCGACGAATTGAGCCGCGTGATCGCGGCGGCCGACGCGCGGGCCCTGGCCTTGGCATAAACCGCGATGATGCATAATCATAAATACAATCACTTTTACAGATGGAGTTTCGACCGATAATTTTGCCTTCAAGAGCGTTCTCCAGGACGCCAGTGGCAGGATGCATCCGTGGAAAAGCAATCGATCTTGATTATCGGCGGGGGCATCGGTGGCCTGACATCGGCGATCGCGCTGCGCCGGCGCGGCCATACCGTCACGATCATCGAAAAGGACCCTAACTGGGCGGTCTATGGCGTGGGCATCATCCAGCAGGCCAATGTCGTGCGCGCGATGACCGAGCTCGATCTGATCGACGATTATCTCGATGCAGGGTTCGGGTTCGACAATGTCGACCTGTTTACTCCAGCGGGCACGCATGCGGTCACGCTGACAACGCCGCGCCTGGTCGATGGTTTGCCCGCCAATGTCGGCATCGGCCGCCGCGCTCTCCACGAAGTGCTGGGCCGCCGCGCCAAACAGGCAGGCGCACAGGTTCGCCTGGGGGTTACCGCCACCAGCCTGAGCGATGACGGAACGGCGGTCACCGTGGTGTTCAGCGATGGCAAGGTGGAAACCTATGACATCGTGATCGGCGCGGACGGGTTGTATTCGCAAACCCGCGAGCAGATTTTCCCCCAGAGCACGCGCCCCGAATTCACCGGGCAGTCGGTCTGGCGCTACAACTTCGTCCGGCCCGATGACATGACCAGCCTGTGGGCCTTCGAAGGCGATATCGGACTCGGCATGGTGCCGCTGGCGCACGACCTGATGTACATGTTCATCACCACGCCGGAACCGGGAAATCCGCGCTATCCGGTGGCCGGGCTGGCCGATGCGATGCGGTCGAAACTGAAGGCGGCGCCGCCTTCGATTGCCCTGTTCCGGGACCAGATCACCGATGATGCGGGTGTCGTCTATAAACCGCTGGAATGGGTGCTGGTCGAAGGCGACTGGCATCGCGGACGGGTCGTCCTGCTGGGCGATGCGGTGCATGCGACCACGCCGCACCTGGGCCAGGGCGCGGGCATGGCGATCGAGGATTCGATCGTGTTGGCCGACGAAATCAGCCTCCACGATACGCCCGAGGCTGCGTTTACGGCGTTTCGCGCCCGGCGGTTCGAGCGCTGCGAATACATCGTCAAATCATCGCTCGCGCTGTGTCGCAGCCAACTGGGGCAGGGGCCCAGGATCGAACAGGCCGGCGCCACCCGGGACATGTTCCATGTCGTCGCCCAACCTATCTGACAGACTGAACTGGAATTGATCGCATGAGCAAAGTGAACGAGATCCGTTACGTGGGCTATGGCGCAACCGATCTTGCGGCAGAACGGGCGTTTTACGGCGATACCTGGGGCCTGGAACCGGTCCCGTCGGACGATGGCATGGCTTGGTTCAAGGCGAAGGGGCACGACGAGCACCAGGTCGTGCGCGTGCGCCAGGCCGATACCAACCGGGTCGATGTGATCGCGCTGTCGGCGGCCAGCCGCAGCGATGTCGATGCGCTCGCGGCAAAGGTCGCGGCATCGGGTGCCAAGGTCGTCAGCGCGCCGCATGACTTGTCGACGCCGGGCGGCGGCTATGGCTTCCGCTTTTTCAGCCCCGACGGCCTGCCTTTCGAGATTTCGAGCGATGTCGCGCGCGGGTCCACCGGCCCGGTCGAACGGTGGGACGCGGTGCCGGTCAAGATCAGCCACATCGTGCTGCATTCGCCCGATCACAAGGCGATGACCCAGTGGTTCGTCGATGTGCTGGGCTTCAAGGTCAGCGACTGGCTCGGTGATTTCATGTCGTTCCTGCGCTGCAACACCGCGCATCACCGGCTTGCGATCCTGCCCGGGCCGCCGTGCCTGAACCATGTCGCCTATGACATGACCGGCGTCGATGGCGTGATGCGCGGCATTCACCGGCTGAAACAGGCCGATGTGCCGATCGCCTGGGGCCCTGGGCGGCACACCGCGGGCAACAATGTGTTCAGCTATTTCGTCTCGCCGGGCGGGTTTGCGGTCGAATACACCTGTGACCTGGAAGAGGTCGATGACGAGACCTGGCAGGCGCAAGTGCACATTCCTGCGCCGCTGGTGATGGACCAGTGGGGTGTCGGCATCGGCGGTCCGCAGACCATGCCGCATCCCGCGCCCAATCCGGGCCTGTTTGAAATGGTCGAGGGCTGACGCGATGGCTTTGTTCGAATATTTCCCGAATTATATCTGGAACCTGTCGGTGTCGATCGCGATGGAAAGCGGCGCACAACTGGGCGAAATCATCGACATCGTCACCCCGATCCGAGAAGCTGCCAACAATGGCGCCGACAATGGTACGCAGCTCTTCATGCAGGCATGGATGGCCAAGGCCGACACGCTGATCGGTCTGGCGGACGAAGATGAAGCGCTGGGTCGGTCGTTTTCGGCGGCCAAGAAGTTGGAACGCGCAGCGCTGTATCTGTTCAACGGCGAACGGATGCAGGCGCATGGCGCACCGGGCCGCGCGGAAGCGTTCCAGCGCGCGCGCGATTGCTTCGACAAGGCGATGCTGCTGGGCCAGCAGAATTGCGAACGCGTCGAAATTCCGATCGACGGCGGCACGATGCCCGCGCTGTTCACCCGCGCGCCGGGCCCTGGGCCAAAGCCGTGCGTGGTCTATTGCAACGGCCTCGATAGCTTCAAGGAGCTGTTGTACTGGACGAAATTGCCGGAGGAACTGGCGCGGCGCGGTATTTCCACATTGTGCGTCGATCAGCCCGGCACCGGCGAAACGCTGCGCCTGCAGAACCTGCCCGCGACGCCGCATAGCGAACAGTGGGCGTCGAAGGCGGTCGACTGGCTGGTCGCGCGCGATGATATCGATCCGGCGCGGCTGGGCATGACCGGCATTTCGCTGGGCGGCCATTTCGCGCCGCGCGCAGTCGCGTTCGAACCCCGCTTTGCCAGCGGCGCAGTCTGGGGCGCGAACCACAACTGGGCCGAAGTGCAGCAGAAACGCCTGCGCCGCGAGGGTGAAAACCCGGTTCCACATTATTGGGGCCACGTGATGTGGGTGTTCGGCGCGACCGATATGGACGACTTCCACGCGAAGACCCAGGACATGACCCTGAACGGCGTGATGGAAAAAATCACCGTGCCATTCCTGATCACCCACGGCGCGCAGGATCGCCAGATCGACCTGGCCTATGCCGACCAGAGCTATGACCAACTGGTCAACAGCCCGCGGCGCGAGCTGCGCATTTTTACCCCGCGCGAAGGCGGGGTCGAACATGTCGGCGCGGACAACATGGCGTTTGGCCGCGATTTTATCGCCGACTGGTTTGCCGAAACACTGGGCGGGGTCACGGCGTAATGGCCCGGGAGCAACGGCGGTGAGCCAGCCCTATCTGCGCAATGCCTGGTATCAGGCGGGCTGGTCGCAGGACGTGGCGCCGGCGGACAAGCTGGTGCGCACGCTGCTGGATATTCCGATCCTGCTGTATCGAGACGATGCGGGCCAGCTAGTCGCGCTGCATGATCGCTGTCCGCACCGGTTTGCGCCCTTGTCCGAGGGGACATTTGCGGACGGCGTGGTGACGTGCGGGTATCACGGGCTAGGCTTCGACGGGACGGGCGCGTGCGTGAACAATCCGCATGGCCCGGTGACCCAGGCGATGCGCGTGCGCAGCTTCCCGGTGGTCGAACGCCATTCGGCCATCTGGATCTGGATGGGCGATGCCCCGCGCGCCGATCCGACGCTGGTTCCGGACCTGTCGTTTATCGACCAGACGCCCGCTTCGGCGCGGATATTCATGAGCATGCCGACGGCCGCCAATTACCGGCTGCTGACCGACAATATCATGGATTTGAGTCATGCCGATTATCTCCACCCGGCGTCGCTTGGCGGGATGATGACCTCGGCTAAGGCGCGCTCGTTCGAAAGCAATGGCGGGATTGTTGCGGAATGGATGGCGGTAAACTGCGATGCGCCACCCGCGTTTCAGGCGATGGTGCCCCCGCCGGGCAAGGCCGACATCTGGACACAGGTCATCTGGTCTGCGCCGGCCGTGATGGTGCTGGGCACTGCGGCCACCCCGACCGGTGTCATGCGCAATGCCCGCGATGAAGCCTATACATTGCACAACATGACGCCGGAAACCGCGACGACCAGCCATTATTTCGTCTGTTCGACGCGGCAGTTCCTGATCGACGACGCTGGATTTTCGGGGTTCCTTACGCAGGCGCTGACTCATGCTTTCCAGCATGAAGACAAGCCGATGCTGGAAAAACAGCAGCAGCGCATGGGCACCGACGATCTGTGGTCGCTCGATCCAATCCTGTTGCCGATCGATGCGGCCGCGGTGCGGGTCCGGCGCCGTCTCGACGCCCTGATCGAAGAACAATCCGCCGCCGTATAACGAATTAACCGGACTGCAAAAAAGTCGGGACAGGAGAGAGCCATGGCCACGAAATTGAAAACCGCCGCAACCCAGAAATGGAGCGCACCGACTTCGATCGAAGGGCGCAATTACCCCTACAATTGCTGGTGGGTCGCGGCGAGTTCGGACGAAGTCGGGCGCGATCTGCTCGGGCGCTGGCTGCTCGACACGCCGGTGTTGTTGTACCGCACCGAAGAGGGCCAGGCCGTCGCGATCGAGAACCGCTGTTCGCATCGCGCTGCGCCGCTGTCGCTGGGCTGCCTCAAGGGCGACAACGTCCAATGCGGCTATCACGGTTTCATGTTTTCGCCCGAGGGTGACTGCGTCAACGTGCCGTCGAACAACGCTCCGCTGCCGGCGGCGCGCATCCGCAGCTTTCCGGTGATCGAGCAGGCGCCGTTCGTGTGGATTTACCTCGGCGATCCCGATCAGATCGACAATGTCCCGCCGCCGCATGCGCTCGAATGGGCGGGCGATGACAGCTTTGCGCATGTCGTTGGCCATATGGACATCAAAGCCAACTATATGTTGCTCAAGGAAAATGTGCTCGACCTGACGCATTTCGGCTATGTCCATGCCAAATCGTTCGGCATTACCGACTGGGTCGATCCGCCCCGGTTGACCCGCGATGGCGATCGCGTCGGCTATCACCAGAGCTTTGTCGAAAGCCCGTTGCCGCCGTTGTTCGCGATCCCGCTGGGGGTGCAGCCGGGCACGCCGTTCAATCGCGAAAACTATGGCTGGTTTGTCTCGCCCGCGCTGCAGATTGCTGCAGTCGATCATATCGATCCCGCGACCGGCCAGATCATCGGCAAGTTCCGCATTACCCATGCGACGACGCCGGTCGATGCGACGCGGATGCAATACATTTACGTGCTGGCGCGCGACCACGGCAATTCGCCCGAAGACATGGCGATGCTGCTGAAAATGTCGAAGGGCGGCTTCGACGAAGACGAAGAGATGATCGAGGCGGTGCAGGAGATGATGTCGCGCGATCCGCGCGGCACAGCGGCGCCTGAAATCAGCGTCAAGTCGGATGGCCCGGGGATCGAGGCGCGCCGCATGCTGCAACGCTGGATGGACAAGGAAACCGGATTGTGATCACGCTTGCTGCTGCCAGTACGATTGTCGACGCCACGCTTGCCAAGGGGGCGGCGTTGAACTTCGCGCCGCTGTGCGTCGTCGTGCTCGATGCCGGCGGGCATGCGCTGGCGCTGAAACGCGACGAGCGCGCGTCGATCTCGCGGCCCGAAATTGCGACGGCCAAAGCTGCGGGATGCCTGGGCATGGGCTTTGGCGGGCGCGAAATCGCCAAGCGCGCTGCGGCCGTGCCCAATTTCATCGCCGCGCTGAACACGATCTTCCCCAAGGGCATTTTGCCGGTGCCGGGCGGGGTGCTCGTCCGTGATGCCCAAGGTGCCCTGATTGGCGCGGTCGGGGTCAGCGGCGACACATCCGACAATGACGAAATTTGCGCAATCGCGGGCATTGTCGCGGCCGGCCTCGTTGCGGACACCGGCGCATGACCGGCCCGATCGTTTTCACCGGCGCGCAGATCTTCGATGGCGCCACGCATCATCTCTATCCCGGCGAAGTGCGCGTCGAGGGCGAGCACATCACCGACGTCGCACGCGGGGACGAGCGCGTGCCGCGCGATGGCGCGCGCGTGATCGGCTGCGGTGGCCGCACCTTGATGCCGGGCCTGGTCGAGGCGCATGCGCATCTGACCTGGCCGACCAATGTCGAACGCGTGGTCAACGCGATGAAGCTGCCGATCGAAGAACATGTGCTCGCGACTGCGCACAACGCGCGGATCACGCTCGATCACGGGTTCACCAGCGCCTATTCGGCCGGCGCGCTGGGCGAGGGCATCGAGCCTGTCCTGCGCGACATGATCGACGCCGGGTACCTGCCCGGGCCACGGCTGCGCGCGTCGTCGCTCGAAAAAGGCTCCGAAGGCGTGATGGGCGTGCCCGCCGGCCACGATCCGACGCACGACCGGTCGATCGACGGTTTGCGCGACTACGTGTTCGCGATGAAGGCGAAGGGCTGCGACACGATCAAGTTCCTGCTGTCGAGCGACGAGGGATTTGCCCCGGGTGGCTCGCAGACGCTGATGTATTCGGAAGAGGAAACGCAGGCGATCGGCACCGCCGCGCGTGATGCCGGCATCTGGCTGGCCTGCCACGCGCAGGCATCCGAAGCGATCAAGCGCGCCGTCCGCGCCGGGTTTCGCGCGATCTTTCATTGCACATATGCCGATGAAGAAGCGCTCGACATGCTCGAAGCGGTCAAGGACACCGTGTTCATCGCCCCCGCGCCGGGCCTGCTCTACGCGCGCTGTTACGAGGCCGCTGCATTCGGGATCGGGCCGGAACAGGCCGCACTGCTCGGCGCGACCTCGGGGCTCGAACTGATGCAGCAGGTCATCCCGAAGATGCGCCAGCGCGGCATCCGCGTGCTCCCGGGCGGTGACTACGGGTTTCCGTACAATCCGGTGGGCCGCAATGCGCGCGACCTCGGGCTGTTCGTCGATCTGTTCGGCTTTTCACCGGCGCAGGCGCTGGTTGCGGCGACCGGGCAGGGCGGGGAGCTGATGGACATGCCGCTGGGCAAAATCCGGGAGGGGTATCTGGCGGACTTGCTGGTGGTGTCCGGTGACCCGCTGGCCGACGTTTCCATTATGGAAAACAAGGACAATCTGGCCGCGATCATGAAGGGCGGTGTGTTCTACAAGGATCATATGACGCGCGGGCCGATGCAGTGACGCGAGCATCGCTGCAGCTCGATCCGTTTGACGATCGCTTTCTGGCCGATCCTTATGCGCATCACGCGGTGCTGCGCGATGCGGGCGCGGTGGTTTTTCTGGAACCGATCGGCTGTTATGCGATGGCGCGTCATGCCGATGTGCAGGCGGCGCTGATCGATTGGCAGACGTATGTGTCCGGACGCGGGGTCGGCCTGTCCGATTTTGCACAGGAACAGCCGTGGCGACCGCCATCGCTGCTGCTGGAAACCGACCCGCCGATCCATGCACGGACCCGCGGACTGATGAGCCGGATCGCGTCATTGTCATCACTGCGCGCGGTCATGCCGCAATGGCGGGTCAAAGCCGCAGCCATGGTCGAGACTCTGCTGCAACAGCCTGAGATCGACGCGGTTACCGATCTGGGTGAGGCATTTCCGCTGTCGGTGTTTCCCGACCTGATCGGTTTGCGCCACGAGGGTCGCGAGCATCTGATCCCTTATGGCACGATCGCCTTCAACGCCTTTGGCCCGCGCAACCGGCTGTGCGAAGACGCGATGGCCAATGGCGCCGTCGCCACCGCCTGGGTCGCCGACAGTTGCAAGCGCGAAAACCTGACCCCCGGTGGCTGGGGCATGCAAGTCTATGAGGCGGCCGATCGCGGCGAATGCGACCCACACGAGGCGGAACGCCTGGTCCGCTCGTTCCTGACTGCGGGTGTCGATACGACGGTCAACGGCATCGGCAACATGATCCACGCCTTTGCCACCAATCCGGACCAGTGGCAGCGGCTGCGCAACGATCCCACGCTGGCCAAGCGCGCATTCGAGGAAAGCCTGCGCTGGGATGGTACGGTTCAGACGTTTTTCCGCACGACCGCGCGCGATGTCACGGTCGATGGTCATACCGTGCCGCAAGGGTCGAAAGTCCTGTTGTTCCTTGCCGCCGCGAACCGCGATCCGCGCCAGTGGGCAGATGCAGACAGGTTTGACATCACCCGTTCGGCCAGCGGCCATGTCGGCTTTGGCTTTGGCATCCATCAATGCCTGGGGCAGATGGTCGCACGGATGGAGGCAGAAGCGGTGCTGGACGCTCTTATCCGCCGGATCTCCGCGATCCGGCTGGTTGGCAAACCGATCCGCCGTCTTAACAACACACTCCACGCGCTGGCTTCGCTGCCGGTCGCACTGGAAGCAAGGGTACACGCATGAACCGGCGATTTGTCGACCTGTCGATCTATCTCGAAAACGATGTCGTGACTGATCCGCCGTTCATGCGACCCAAAATCGAATACATGAAGCATCGCGAAACGATGCCCGAGATGGGCCATTTCTTCCCTGGCGTCACTGCAGAGCAAGTCGCTGGCGGCGAAGGCTTTGCTGCGGCCGAGACGATCAACCTGTCGACGCACAATGGCACGCATCTCGATGCCCCATGGCATTTCCATCCGACGCAGGATGCACTTGGCGAACACGGTGCGCAGCCGTCGATGACGATCGACGAAGTGCCGCTCGACTGGTGTTTTCGTCCGGGAGTAAAGCTCGATTTTCGCCATTTTCCCGACGGCCATGTCGTCACCGCCGCCGAAGTGGATGCGGAACTTGCGCGGATCGGGCACGAGCTTGCGCCGCTGGACATCGTGCTGATCAATACGGCGGCGGGCATGGCGGTGGGCAATCCCGACTTCGTCAATATCGGCTGCGGCATGGGCTATGAGGCGACGATGTACCTGACCTCGCGCGGGGTGCGCGTGACCGGCACCGATGCGTGGAGTTGGGACGCGCCGTTCAGCCATACTGCGCGCAAACTGGCGGAAACGGGGGACACTTCGCTGATCTGGGAAGGCCACAAGGCCGGCCGCGACATCGGCTATTGCCACCTGGAGAAACTGCACAACCTCGAAGTGCTGCCGGGCAATGGCTTCACTGTAAGCTGCTTTCCGCACAAAATTCGCGGCGCCTCTGCGGGATGGACCCGCGCCGTCGCTATCTTTGAAGAATAACAACACCAGACAAACCGGGCGATGACCCGGGCGGGAGTGGACATGGCGACTTATCTGAAGAACACATGGTATATGGCCGGGTGGAGCGAGGAGCTTACCGAGGCCATCCTGCCGCGCCGGATATTCGACCGGCCGATGGCGCTGTTCCGGGCCAGCGATGGTTCGGTCAAGGCGATCGGCGACCGTTGCCCGCACCGTTTTGCCCCGCTGAGCCTGGGTGAGAAACACGGCGACACGATTGTCTGCGCCTATCACGGGCTCGAATTCAACGGCGCGGGCCAGTGCGTGCGCAATCCGTTTGCCGAGCGCATTCCGGCTGCGGCGCAAGTCGACGCGTGGGCCTGTACCGAACGGCACGGGATCATCTGGCTATGGGGCGGGATTGCGGCCGAGGCCGATCCGTCGCTCATTCCCGATTTCGCGATGGTCGAGAATACCAGCACCGTTCGCGCGGTGCGGGGATACACGTTGCTGGAGGCGCCGTTCGAATTCGGCACCGACAACCTGATGGATCTGTCGCATATCGAATTCGTGCACAAAGGCAGCTTTGCCGGCGCCGGGGTCATTTTTGCCGGCACGCACAAAGTGATCGACGAAGGCGACACGCTGCGGTCGAACTGGTGGATGCCGCGCGTTCCCTCGCCGGGCCATACGATGGGGCAATATCCGCCCGAGATGATCACCGACCATTGGCTCGACATGCGCTGGTCGGCGCCCGCCTCGATGCATCTCGAAATTGGCGCCTGCCCAACGGGGACCGAACGCGACACCGGGATCATCGTGCAGCAATGCCACATCCTGACCCCCGCCAGCGCGACGACCGCGCATTATTTCTGGGCGAGCACGCGCACGCATGATCTCGATTCCAAAGAGACGGACATGTTTCTGCAAAACCTGTTTGCCCAGGTGTTCGACGACGAAGACAAGCCGATTATCAAGGCGGCCTACGAAAACCTGGAAGGCGAAAATTTCTGGGACGCCAGGCCGATCTCGCTGGGCATCGATGCCGGTGGAACCCGCGCGCGCCGCAAACTCGAGGCGATGATCGCGCAGGAAACTGCCACGTGAAAATCGTGATTACCGGCGCTGCGGGATTTGTCGGGCGCGCCCTGACCGCATCGCTGGGTTCGGCGCACAGCGTCATTGCGGTCGATCAGCACTTGAACGGCATGCCGGGGATCGCCGGTGACCTGGCCGATCCGGCAGTCCTGCAGGCGGCCTTTGCCCACGGCTGTGATGCGGTCGTGCATCTGGCGACCGTGCCCGGCGGCGCGGCCGAACTCGATCCGGCGCAGGCCAAGCGGGTCAATGTCGATGGCACGATGGCGCTGATCGATGCCGCCGCAGCGGCCGGTCACACGCCGCGCTTTATTTTTGCCAGCAGCATCGCCGTATTTGGCGATCCGATGCCGGCATCGATCGATGACACGACCCCGCTGGCGCCCAGAATGCTGTACGGTGGGCACAAGGCGATCATGGAGGAATGGATCGCGACGCAGACGCGCCGCGGGGCAATCTCCGGATTGTCGCTGCGTTTTCCGGGGATCGTCGCGCGGCCGAAGACCCCGTCAGGCATGAAATCTGCGTTCATGAGCAACGTGTTTCACGCACTGAAATCAGGCGAGCAGATCGAACTGCCGGTCTCGCCCGACGCCACATTGTGGTTGATGTCGCTGATGTGCCTGGTGAGCAATATCGAACACGCGCTGGGAATCACCGCGACCGGCAGCGTGACATTGCCCGCCGCGCGCATGACCCTGGCCGCGCTCGTGGCGCAGATCGCGGTCGAAGCAGGGGCTGATCCCACGCTTGCGACTTATGCGCCCGATCTCGCGCTGGAGGCCGCGTTCGGGCGGCAGCCGCCGCTGACCACCGCGCGCGCCGACGCGCTCGGTTTCCGGCATGACGGCGATCTGACGGTGCTGGTGGCTTCGGCATTGAACACGCTTTGAAAGGACGACAATGAAACTTGCCACCCGCGCCAATGGCTTGCCCGATGGCCAGTTGATCGTCGTTTCCGATGACGGCGGGCGGTTTCTGCCCGCGACCGTCGCCACGTTGCAGGCAGCGCTGGAAAACTGGGCGAAATGCTTGCCCGGCTTGCAAGCTCTGGCCGCCCGGCTGGCGAATGGCGAGGGCGAGCCGCTCGTGATCTCCGAAATCCGCGCGCCGATGCCGCGTGCGTGGCAATGGCTCGACGGTTCGGCTTTCGCCAGCCACGGCGCGTTGATGGAAAAAGTGTTCGGCATCGCGCCGATCGAAACCACGCTGCCGCTGATGTACCAGGGCGTGTCCGACAAATTCTACGGGCCAAACGACGATGTCGTGTTTGGCGACGAAGCGCTCGGGATCGATTTCGAAGGCGAATTCGGGGTCATCACCGATTTCGTGCCGATGGGCACAACGCCGGCCGAGGCGATGCAGCATATCTGCCTGATCGTGCAGATCAACGACTGGTCGCTGCGCATGCTCGCCGCGCCCGAAATGAAAACCGGGTTCGGCTGGGTCCAGGCCAAGCCGCCGTGCAGCATGGCGCCGTTCGCAGTGACGCCGGACGTGCTGGACGATCAGTGGCGCAATGGCCGCGTGTGCCTCGACCTGGTGGTGGACTGGAACGGCACGCGGTTTGGCGCGGCCAATGGCGAACCGATGGGCTGCGGCTTTCACGATCTCGTCGCACATGCCGCGCGGACCCGCGATTTGGTCGCCGGCACGGTGATCGGATCGGGCACCGTCTCGAACGAGAATTACCGCGAGATCGGCTCGTCATGCATTGCAGAACGGCGCGGCATCGAAATGGTCGACCAGGGCGCGCCAAAGACCGGCTTCATGCGGTTTGGCGACCGCATCCGGATGGCGGGCACGATGGCCGATGGCCGCACGCCGTTCGGCGAAATCGACCAGAAAATCGTCAAATCCTGACTAGGAGTGAGCCCCGCAGTGACCAACCCCTATCCCCCCATCCGCCGCGTTGTGACCGGCCATGACGCGCAAGGCCTGGCCGTGGTGCAGTCCGACGACCACTTCGCCAGCCAGCCGATTGCGCTGGGCGGCTCGGAATTCGCGCTGTTGTGGACCACGGCAACGGTGCCGGCCGACAACAACGACCCGACCGATGGGCGCGAGCGCGAGGCCGGACTGACGATCCACCAGGGGTCGGTCATCCGCGTCGTCGATTTCATGCCGGGCGGGGATTCGCCGTTCCATCGCACCAACAGCATCGATTTCGGGATCGTGATGGCGGGCGAGATCGAGCTGGAACTGGACGATGGCTCGAAAACCATCGTCGGCCCCAATTCGGTCATCATCCAGCGCGGCACCAACCACAAATGGCGCAACCCCAGCGTCGACACATACACCCGGGTCGTGTTCGTGCTGATCGAATCCCCGCCCTATCTGCACAACGGCGAGCCGCTGGACCAGATGCAGCCGTGATGTTCAGCCTGGCAGGTCGCACGGCGCTCGTCACCGGATCGACGCGCGGCATTGGTCGCGCGATTGCAGAGGCGATGATCGGCGCGGGCGCGCGGGTCGTCATTTCGAGCGAAGACCCGGACGAGACAGCCGCGGTCGCCGCAGAACTGGGCCAACCCGGCATCGCCGCCGATGTCTGCGATGGTACCGCACTGGCGGCCCTGATCGATGGCACAGTCGCTACGCTTGGCGGGCTCGATATCGTCGTATGCAACGCCGGCATCACCGGCCGGGCGGGCCCGTTTGCGACGATCGACATGGCCGATTATGCACGCGTGATGGCGATCAACCTGACCAGCCAGGTGGTCCTGACCGGGCTCGCGCTGCCGCATCTGGCCAGGCGTAAGGGCTGCGTGATCCTGATTTCGAGCCTGGCCGGATTGCGCGGCAATTCTGCGATCAATGCCTATGCACTGGCCAAGGCGGGGGTCGCGCAACTGGCGCGCAACCTGGCGGTGGAATGGGGTCCGCAAGGTGTGCGAGTCAATGCGATTTCGCCAGGGTTTATCGCCACCGCGCTGTCGCAGCCGCTGCTCGATGATGCGGCGTTCATGGCCCGGCGCATGGCGATGACCCCGCTGCGACGCCCCGGCACGCCCGATGAAATCGCCGGCGCCGCTGTGTTCCTGGCCAGCGCCGCTGGCGGATTTATTACCGGTCACAACCTCGTGGTCGATGGCGGCACTTTGATCACCGATGGCAGCTAGACCGCGATCTGGATGTTATATATCAGGCGCTTATGACCATCCAGATCGGTATCGACAGCTTCGCATCCCTGACAACCGACGCAGCCACCGGGCAGGCCGGCACTGCTGCGGATTGCATGGCCCGGCTACTGCTGGAAATCGAGACGGCCGATCGTGCCGGTCTCGATATATTTGGCGTGGGCGAACACCATCGCGTTGAATTTCTCGATTCAGCCCCCGCAATGATCCTGGCCGCCGCCGCCGCGCGCACCGAAAACATCCGCCTGACCAGCGCTGTGACCGTCCTGAGCACGGCCGATCCGGTCCGCGTGTTCCAGCAATTTGCGACACTCGACCTCATTTCGCGCGGCCGCGCCGAAATGGTCGTCGGCCGGGGCTCATTTGGCGAATCCTATCCGCTGTTCGGCTTTCGCGGCGACGATTACGACGCGCTGTTCGCGGAAAAACTCGATCTGCTGCTGCGCATTCGTGCCGAAACCCAGGTCACCTGGAGCGGGCGGTTTCGCCCTGCATTGAACGGGCAGGGCATCTATCCTCGCCCGCACCAGGCGCAGCTACCGGTATGGCTGGGCGTCGGTGGTACGCCGCAATCGTTCGTGCGCGCGGGGACGCTGGGCCTGCCACTGATGGTCGCGATCATCGGCGGCGGGTTTCAACGGTTTCGTCCACTCGTCGATCTCTATCGCGAGGCGGGACGGCGCGCCGGGCATGCGCCCGAAACGCTGACCGTCGGCGTGCATGCGATGGGGTTTGTGGCCGACACCAGCGATCTCGCGCGCGACACGTTTTTCCCAGGGTGGAAGCGCGTGTTCACGGAAATCGGCAAGGATCGCGGTTGGGCACCCCCCACGCGCGCGCAGTTCGATGCCCAATGTTCAGCCGATGGCGCGTTCCTGATTGGTGATCCCGCGTATGTCGCGGCGAAGATCGTGGCCGCATCCGAAACATTGGGCGGACTGTCGCGGATCACGTTTCAGATGACATCGGCAGCGGGCGAACGCGACGCGATGTTGCGTTCGATTGAATTGCTGGGGCAAACCGTAAAGCCGCTGGTCCATACTGCGCTCAAAGCAGGTCGGTGACGGTCCCGGGAATGGGATAGCCCCATTCGTCATAGGTTTCGGAAATGACGCGCGCCAGGATCCGCAGTTCGGGCGAACGTTCGCCTTTGCGGAAACTCATGATGATCGGTGATGTGGCCGGTTCGCTGATGTCGAGGTAGCGGACGTCTTCGGTGCGCGACTGGCGGACGGTTTCGGGAACCACGCACACGCCTTCTTCGGCGGCGACCATGCCGATGGCGATCTGCAATTCACGCGCTTCATGGGCAACCCGCGGGGCGAGGCCATGGTCGTGAAACAGCGACAGGACCTGGTCGGCATAGCTCGGTCGCGGCGCGCGCGGATAGAGGATTTGCGGTTCCGCAGCGATTGCGCTCAACGCGACCGGGTGTGACGATTGCGCCAGCGGGTGCGTTGCCGGCACGGCGACCACCAGGCGTTCTTCGCGCAGGATCGTGCGCACGACGTGTTCGTCTTCGAACCGGATGCGGCCGAAGCCCACGTCGATCTTGCCGTCTTTCAGCGCGGTAATCTGTTCAAGGCTGCCACATTCTATCAGCGACAGGTCGATATCCGGCGCGAGCGCGCGGAACCGGCGGATCAGCGCGGGCAGCCGGGCGTAGATCGTCGATGCGACAAACCCGATCGTAAAGCGCCGGCGATCCGCCTTGGTCGCGCTCGCCATCATCTGCTGCACTTCGCTGACGCGGTTCAATACCTGGTTGGCGTGTTCGTAAAACAGATGGCCCATCGCGGTCAGGCGCAGCGGCCGCGTGCCGCGCTCGATCAGGACGGTGCCAAGCGAGGCCTCCAACTGCTGGATCTGGCGGCTGAGCGGGGGCTGCGCCATGTTCAGCTTCTCGGCCGCACGCGTAAAATTGCGCTCATTGGCGACGGTGACGAAATAGCGGAGTTGGCGCAGATCCATCACGATACCCTAGGGGTATGAACGATAGACCGCAATGATCTTGGATCGGGAGCGATTTCTCCGCTTTAAGTGCCTGACTAATATCGCACGGGAGAGCGAATCAGATGGCGCGCCAGCCCACTATCGAGACATTCATTGTCGATCTGCCGACGATCCGGCCGCATGTGCTGGCGATGGCGACGATGCATCGCCAATCGATGGTGATGGTCGTCGTGACCGATGCCGACGGCGTGCAGGGTGTCGGCGAGGGCACGACGATCGGCGGCCTTTCCTATGGCGACGAAAGTCCCGAAGGGATCAAGCTGGCGATCGACCTGTATATCGCGCCGCTGGTCGCCGAGCTCGATATCACGCGGATCGGCGCGGTCATGGCGACGGTCGGCAAGCATGTCGTCGGCAACCATATCGCCAAATGCGCGGTGGAAACCGCACTGCTCGACCTGGCCGGCAAGCGACTGGGCGTTCCGGTCAGCGAATTGATCGGCGGTGGACGTCGCCGTGATACATTCCCGGTGGCCTGGACCCTGGCGAGCGGCGATACGGCCAAGGACATCGCCGAGGCCGAGGCAATGCTGGCGGCGCGGCGGCACAACATTTTCAAGCTGAAAATCGGCAAGCGCAGTGTTGCGGCCGATGTCGCGCATGTCGGCGCGATCAAGGCGGCGCTCGGCGATCGCGCTAGCGTGCGGGTCGATGTCAACCAGGGCTGGAGCGAGATCCAGGCCGATCGCGGCATGGCGATGCTGCACGATGTCGGGTGTGAGCTGGTCGAGCAACCCATCGCGAAATTCGCGATCCCGGCGATGGCCCGGCTGTCGTCGCGCCACACGATCCCGATCATGGCGGACGAAGCGCTGCACGGTCCGATCGACGCGTTCGGGATCGCTGCGCAGGCTGCGGCCGGCATTTATGCGGTGAAAATAGCGCAGTCGGGCGGCCTGTTTGCCGCGCACACCGTGGCGATGATCGCCGATGCCGCGGGGATCGGACTTTATGGCGGGACTATGCTCGAGGGCACGGTCGGCACTGCGGCCTCGGCGCATGTGTTCGCGACTTTACCGGCGCTGCAATGGGGCACTGAACTTTTCGGGCCGCTGCTGCTGACCGACGACATCGTCACCGAGCCGCTGGTCTATGCCGATTTCGAACTGACTGTGCCGACCGCGCCCGGCATTGGCGTCACGTTCGACGACGACAAAGTCGCGCATTTCCGCCGCGACCGCACCACCACCCAATTCAGCCTTCAGGGAGCCTGAGCCATGTTGTTCCAGGTAGAAATGACCGTCACGATCCCGCTCGATTTCGACCCAGCCGAGGCCGATCGGATCAAGGCGACCGAGAAAGCTTATTCCCTGGAACTGCAGAAAACGGGCGAGTGGCGCCATATCTGGCGAGTTGTCGGCCAGTACGCGAATGTCAGCATTTTCGATGTCGCCAGCAACCAGCGCCTCCACGAAATCCTGATGGGGCTGCCGCTCTATCCGTTCATGACGGTCAAGGTGACACCGCTGTGTCGGCACCCATCGGCCTATCGCGACGACGACACCTGACGCGAACGAACCCAAAAAAACGATAACGGAGAGAGAGCAATGACCGAAGATTTCGTCCAGACCCCCGCCATTCAGTCACTGCTCGATCGCGCGAGCGGGCAGGACGTCACCGGCGGCGATCCACGCCTGAAAACCGTGCTGCGCGACCTGTTGCAGGCCGCGATGCAGATCATCGTGCGTCACGACATCGGCGAAAGCGAATTCTGGAACGCGGCCAAATACCTGGCCGAGGGCGCCGGCGAAATGGGCCTGATCGTGCCTGGTGTCGGGCTCGAACATTTCATGGACCTGTACAACGATGCGCGCGACGCAGAGGCCGGCCGCAATGGCGGCACGCCGCGCACGATCGAGGGTCCGCTCTATGTCGAAGGTGCGCCGCTGGTCGATGGGGCGGGCGATGTAAACCTGACCAGCGATGCCGACGATACCGACACGCTGTTCATGAACGGTGCGGTGACCGGGCCCGATGGCGAAGCTGTGGCGCATGCGATCGTGCATGTGTGGCACGCCAATTCGCAAGGGTGGTATTCGCATTTCGACCCCACTCGCGAACAGACCCCGTTCAACAACCGCCGCCGGATCAAGCTGGGCAGCGATGGCCGTTATGCGTTCCGCTCGAAAATGCCCAATGGCTATTCGGTGCCGCCGGGCGGCGCGACGGATGTGTTGATGAAGGCGCTGGGCCGCCACGGAAATCGCCCGGCGCACGTCCATTTCTTTATCGAGGCGCCGGGCTATCGCACGCTGACCACGCAGATCAATTTCGGCGATGACCCGTTTGCGGCCGACGATTTTGCATTCGGCACGCGCGAAGGCCTGTTGCCGGTCCCCAACCGCCAGGGCGACACCGCGCAGATGAATTTCGACTTCGTGCTGCAACGCGCGGTCGACACCGGCGACGAGCATTTTTCCAGCCGCGCGCGTCTTGTCGGCGCCTGACACACATTGAACGGGAGGCGAGCATGAAACTGTTACGCGAACGTATCGAAACCGCAGTCGTCGATGATCCGGAAAGCGGTACATTCCGTTGCCGCCGGGATATCTTCACCGATCCCGACCTGTTCGATATCGAGATGAAGCACATCTTCGAAGGCAACTGGGTCTACCTGGCGCATGAAAGCCAGATCCCTGCGACCAACGACTGGTTTTCGACCTGGGCGGGCCGCGTGCCGGTGATCATTTCGCGGACCAGGGATGGATCGCTCAACGCCCTGGTCAACGCCTGTTCGCATCGCGGCGCGGCGCTGTGCCGCCGCAAACGGGGGAATGCGCGCATTTTCGTGTGCCCGTTCCACGGCTGGAGCTTTACCAACGACGGCAAGCTGCTGAAAGCCAAGGACGAAAGCACCGGCGCCTACCCCGCAAATTTCGATACCGACGGCTCGCACGACCTGACCCGGCTGGCCCGGTTCGACAGCTATCGCGGGTTCCTGTTCGGCAGCGTCAATCCCGATGTCGCGCCGCTCGAGGAGTACCTCGGCGAAACCCGCGTGATCATCGACCAGATCGTCGACCAGGCGCCAGACGGCATCGAAGTCCTGACCGGCAATTCCACGTATACCTATGAGGGAAACTGGAAATTGCAGATGGAAAACGGCTGCGACGGGTATCACGTCAGCTCGGTTCACTACAATTACGCCAAGACGATGGGCCGCCGTGCGCATGGCGGGACCGAGGCGGTCGATGCCAATGGCTGGTCGAAGGCGGTCAGCGGCGTCTACGGCTTCGACAACGGCCATATCCTGCTGTGGACCAACGCGCTCAACCCCGAATTTCGCCCTGTCTGGGCGCACAAGGACGAGCTTGAACAACGGCTTGGCACGGATCGCGCGGCGTTCATCGTCAACCAGACGCGCAACCTGGCGCTCTATCCCAACGTATTCCTGATGGACCAGTTTTCGACCCAGATCCGCGTGGTCCGGCCGCTGAGCGTCGATCGCACCGAAGTGACGATCTACTGCTTTGCGCCCAAAGGCGAGAGCGCGCACCTGCGGGCGAAACGCATTCGCCAGTACGAGGATTTCTTCAATGTCTCGGGCATGGGCACGCCGGACGACCTCGAAGAATTCCGCACGTGCCAGACGAGCTATTCGGGCGCGAACGAGTTGTGGAACGACCTCAGCCGGGGTGCGCGCCGCTGGATCGCCGGGCCCGATGCCAATGCGACAGCGATGGGCATGACGCCCTTGCTGAGCAGCGAACGCAGCGAGGACGAAGGGCTGTTTGTGCGCCAGCATGAATACTGGGCCACGAGAATGCTCGCCGCAATCGAGAGCGACTCGCTAGAGGCTGCACAATGACGATCGATCACGCCACTATTTGCGCATTCCTCTATCGCGAGTCGGCGCTGCTCGACGATCGCCTGTGGGACGACTGGCTGAAATGCTATGCGCCCGACGCCGAATACTGGATGCCCGCGTGGACCGATGACGACGACATGGTCACCGATCCGCAAAGCCAGATCTCGCTGATCTACTACGCCAATCGCCAGGGCCTGGAAGACCGCGTCTATCGCCTGCAAACCGAGCGATCGAGCGCCAGCATGCCCGAACCGCGCACGGTGCACATGCTCGCCAACATCGAGATCGTTGCGCAGACGGAAACCGCCGTCGATGTCCGCTACAACTGGCATACGCTCAGCCACCGGGCGAAAGTGACCACGCAGTATTTCGGCACGACGTTCTGCACGATCGATGTCAGCGGCGCCGCGCCGGTGATTGCGCGCAAGAAAATCGTGCTGAAGAACGATTACATTCACCAGGTGATCGACGTGTACCATGTCTGACGGGCCGATCTTTCCAGGCCGATTTTCCGGCAAAGTCGTGGTGGTCAGCGGCGCGGCGCAAGGGATTGGCCGCGCGGTAGCCTTGCGCGTGCATGACGAAGGCGCGCGGGTCCTGCTCGTCGATCGATCACCGTTGGTCCGTGACGTGGCGCGCGAAGCGGGCGAGCGGGCAGTCGCTTTCGAGGCCGATCTGGAAACCCATGCGGGCGCCGCCGCCGCGATTGCGCACGGTGTGGAGGCATTCGGCCGGATCGACGTGCTGATCAACAATGTCGGCGGCGCGATCCGCATGCGGCCGTTTGCCGAATTCACCCCCGAACAGATCGACGCGGAGATCCGGCGCTCGCTCTTCCCGACATTGTACATGTGTCACGCGGTCCTGCCGACGATGCTGGCGCAAGGGGCGGGCACGATTGTCAACGTATCATCCAACGCAACCCGCGGCATTCGTCGGGGGCCCTATTCGGCGGCCAAGGGCGGGATCAACGCGCTGACTCAAAGCCTGGCGATGGAATATGGCGAGGCGGGCATCCGCGTTGTCGCCACCGCACCCGGCGGCACGTCGGCGCCGGCCCGCCAGGTCCCGCGCAACGCCGAAGGCGACAGCGCAGCGGAACAGGCCTGGATGGCCGACGCCGTCGCGCAAGTAACCCAATCGACGTTCTTCAAACGCTACGGCACTTTGCCGGAACAAGTCGCGCCGATCCTGTTCCTTGCCTCGGACGAGGCGTCCTATATCACCGGAACGATCCTGCCCGTCGCCGGCGGTGATCTGGGCTGAAAGGTTCGACGTAATGTCCACGAAGTCGAAGGATCCCGCATGACCATGGAACACGCTGCGGTCGGCGACGGCGCGCGCATAGCCTATCGCTGGGACGGGCCAGAGGGCGCGCCGGTGCTGGTGCTGTCGAACTCGCTGGGAACCGATGTGGGCATGTGGGACCCGCAGATCGCCGCATTGTCGCAGGACTTCAGGGTTTTGCGCTTTGATGCGCGCGGCCATGGCCAGTCCGACGCGCCCGCCGGCGCCTATTCGATCGACCGGCTCGGCCGCGACGTCGTCGAATTGCTCGACGCGCTGGATGTGGCCAAAACCCATTTCTGCGGGCTGTCGCTGGGCGGAATGATCGGGCAATGGCTGGCAGTACGCGCGCCGGACCGGCTCGACCGCCTGGTCCTGGCCAACACCTCGGCCTACATGGGCCCGCCGGCAAATTGGCAGGCCAGGATCGAAGGCGTCCTGACCAACGGCGTCGCGCCGATCGCCGAAGCATCGATCGCGCGGTGGTTCACCCCCGAATTCCCCGATCGCGATCCCGCCGCAGTGGCCCCGATCCGCACGATGCTGCTGGCCAACAATCCGGTGGGATACGCCGGCTGCTGCGCCGCAATCCGCGACATGGACCAGCGCCACACAGCAAAGCTCAACACCGCGCCAACGCTGGTCATCGCCGGCCGGCTGGACCCGGCGACAAGCGTTGCCGATGGCGCGTTTCTGGCAGACCAGGCCGCCAATGCGCGGCTGGCGGTGCTGGAAGGCGCGCACCTGTCGAATGTCGAATGCGCGGAGGTCTTTACGTCAGGCGTTCTGGAGTTCCTTAAACACCCGGGCTAGTTCGTAGATTGGTCGGATCACCCTTTTCAGGACCGCCTTGCAACAAGACAGATCCGGATTTCACCCGCACGACTCCGACGCTGACAATTTTTCAATTGCGTGTTTTGGATTTCACCGATGCGCGCTATATTCACGACATGGCCAAAGTTGTGATCACCAAGCTTGAAGGCGCAAGAGCGCGCGATGTCAGCACAACGGGCTCGACCGTGAAGCGCAAGCGCGTCATCGATGGTGGCGGCGCGAAGACGATCTCGACGGTCGACGCTGGCAGCCCGAACTTCGGAAACGATCTTACACTCGTCTTCGCCCGCAACGTGGCGCGCGCGCGACAGGAAAACAAGCGCGTCACCGGCGCGGCCGACCGTTTCCCTGCCAAAGGCTGAGCAACCTGTTTTCCTGATTGTCGCCGGGCCGAATGGCTCGGGCAAGAGCAGTGCCTATCAGGACACCGAGTTCGAGATGGCCGGGCGGACCATCTGGATCGTCAATCCTGACCTCCTGACCCTGCGAATACTTGAAAGTGAGGGGCTGACCCTGCCCGACGCCAATCTTGCCGCCGTGCAGCGGATCGAGGGTTGGCTGGACGCGTCGATCGATGTTCACAAGAGTGTTGGGGTCGAGACTGTTCTGTCCACCCCGAAGTACCGCAGATTGGTCGACAAGGCCAAGGCGCGCGGGTTCGTGATCTGGATCATCTACGTGGTGCTCGATACCGCCGAGCGCAATATCGAGCGCGTGCACCTTCGTGTCGCAAAAGGCGGGCATGCTGTGCCGGAAGACAAGATCCGGTCACGTCGGCAGGGCTCGCTGGCCCAGTTTCCCTGGTTTCTCGACCAGGCCGATCAAGCCTGGATCTATGACAACAGCGGGGCGACGCCCAAACGCATCGGTTACAAGGAAAACGGCGTCGTCAGGCTGGGCGAGGATTCCCTGCCGTTTGTCGTTGAAGCCGTTCAGAAGATCGACGAGCCGTAACGAGCATACGCCCTCGGCGATATCAGCGGCTGCGAGCGGACCCGACTACCGCAGCGCACGCGCCAAACCCGATCGACACGCGCCCGGGGGCATGCGCCCGCGCGCTGAGTGTCACTTCATCGCCATCGACAAGGAATGTGCGCTGTTCGCCATTAGGCAGCGTCAGCGGCGTGGCGCCGTTCCGCGAAATCTCCATCAGGCTGCCATACCCCTCGTTGCCGGGAGTCGAAATCGTGCCGGTGCCCAGCAGGTCGCCGGGGTTCAGGTTGCAGCCGTTGGCGGTGTGATGCGCGACCATCTGCGCGATCGTCCAGTACATATTGGACGCCGGGCCTTGGCTGAGCCGCAGGGCGGGCTGGCCTTCGTGGCGCATTGCCTCGGTGGTCAGTGTGACGGTCAGGTCCAGCGCGAGCGCGCCGGTTTGCTGATCGCAATCGTCCCATAGATAGGGCAGTGGCGCGGGGTCGCCGTTGGGGCGCTGGGGCTGGGCGATGCGGAAGGGGGCGAGCGCTTCGCTTGTCACCACCCAGGGCGATATCGTCGAATGGAAATTCTTGGCGAGGAACGGCCCGAGCGGTTGGTATTCCCACGCCTGAAAATCGCGCGCGGACCAATCGTTGAGCAGGCACAGTCCGGCGATATGGCGCGCCGCATCGGCGATCGCGATCGGATCGCCCTGCGCATTGCCCGCGCCGATCCATACGCCCAGTTCCAGCTCGTAATCGAGCCTTCGCGTCGGGCCGAAATCGGGCTCTGTGGCATCGTGCGCCTTGCGCTGGCCACGGGGGCGGATCACCGGAACACCCGAAGGGCGGATCGACGATGCGCGGCCGTGATAGCCGATCGGCACATGTTTGTAGTTCGGCAGCAGCGGGTTGTCGGGGCGCAACAGCTTGCCGATGTTGGTCGCGTGATGAATGCCGACATAGAAATCGGTGTAATCGCCGATCGTAACGGGCAGGTGCATCGTGCAGTCGGTGGCCGCGTGCAGATGCGGGGCGAGTGCGGCGCGATGGGTGTCGTCGCTCAGCAGGCGCGACAGGTGCTGACGCAGCGCGACACGCGCGGCGGCGGGTAGCGCGAACAATGCGTTGAGCGTTAAACCATGCAACGTACCAGCGGCCGGTTCGGGCAGCAGCGAAGCAATCGCCGCCAGATCGAGGATGCGATCCCCGATCGCCGTGCTGGCGCGCGCACGCCCGCCATGAGGCGCGAAAATGCCCAGCGGCAGGTTCTGGATCGGGAATTCGGCATGGCCCTGCGCGCTCGCGACCCAACTGGTCAGCGCGGGATCGTGCGTTTCGTCGATGGCGAACGGATCGGTCATCGGGGCAGCCGGGCCTTTTCAAATCCGGCCCAGACCGCGTCGTAGTCGGTCTGCAAAGTCGGGGTGTCCTGCGCCCAGCGAGTCAGGTGGATCGGGTGACGGCTTTCGAACATGAAGGCCATCGTGTCCGCGATCCGGTGCGGCACCAGCGGCGCGGCGATGGCTCTGTCATAGCTGACCTGGTCGGGGCCATGCGCGTTGCAGGGATTGTGCAGCGAGGCGCCGCCCGGCACGAACCCGCCGGCCTTCGCATCGTATGTTCCCGCGATCAGGCCCATGAATTCGGCCATCACATTGCGATGAAACCACGGCGGCCGAAACGTCTGTTCGGCCACCATCCAGCGCGGCGGAAAGATCACGAAATCGCAATTGGCCGTGCCCGGCGTATCGCTCGGCGAAGTTAGCACGGTAAAGATCGATGGATCGGGATGGTCGAAGCTGACCGTGTTGATCGTGTTGAACACGCGCAGGTCATAGCGATACGGCGCCAGATTGCCATGCCAGGCGACGACATCGAACGGCGAATGCGGCAGGGTCGTCGCCCATAGTCCGCCCTGGTATTTCTGGATCACCGTAAACGCCCGGTCGACGTCCTCGAACCAGGCCACCGGCGTTTCGAAATCGCGGCTGTTGGCCAGGCCGTTCGATCCGATCGGGCCCAGTTCGGGCAGGCGAAACAGCGCGCCGTAGTTTTCGCAGACATAGCCGCGCGCCGCGCCATCGCTGGGCGTCACGCGAAACCGCATCCCGCGCGGGATCACCGCGATCTGTTGCGGCACGAGATCGATCCGGCCCAATTCGGTTTCGATGACCAGGCCGCCCAGTTCGGGCACGATCAGCAATTCGCCATCGGCGGAGAAAAACACGCGATCGACCATCGCGCAATTCGCGGCATAAAGGTGGATCGCCATGCCGGTACCAGCCGCAACGTCGCCATTGCCGCCATACGTGACCAGCCCGTCGACGAAATCGCACGGCTCCGTCGGCAGCGGCAAGGCATCCCAGCGCATCCGGTTGGGCGAGGGCGTACACGCGGTGAACGGCGCGGATTGCACCAGCGCGCCGCCGTCATAGCGCACGAACGGGGCATGCTGCGCCGTGGGGCGCAAACGATACAACCACGATCGCCGGTTTTCCGCGCGGGGCGCGGTAAATGCAGTGCCCGAAATCTGTTCGGCATACAGGCCATAGGGCACATGCTGCGGCGAATTGCGCGCGATGGGCAGTGCGCCCGCGACCGCCTGCGTCGCATGATGGTTGCCGAACCCGGGCATATAGCCGGGTACCGGCTCAGCGTGTTCGCCGGGCATTTCCTGAACCTCTCATCATTTTTTTCGTCATGCACCATTAATGCCGCGCCGACCATTATTACACCGCTGCTGGAAAATTAATCGAAATCAGATGCGACGAAACATCAGTCCAGCAAGCGTTGAACGCCGCATCCGGCGCAGTCATGCGCCGAGGATGAAGGAGATGGTATCATGAAGAAGCTTTTGATGATTGCAGTGGCCGCGGGTGTGGCCCTCGTTTCGACTGCGCAGGCAGATGCTGCCGATGGTTGCGGCCGCGGATTTCACCGTGGACCCCACGGCAATTGCCACCCCAACGGCGGCCCAGGGTTCGGTGGACCAGGTCCGGTGATCGCTGTCGGCCCGCAGATCGGACTGTTCTACCCCGGTCACGGCTATTGGGATGGACATCGTTATTGGGGTCATCGCGGCGGTCGCGACGGTCACTGGCGCTATAACTAAGTCGTAATCTGGGCGAGTGGGCCGGGTCTGCCGCAATGCAGGCCTGGCCCGCGCGCTCGATTATCGCCGGCCATGATTGGGCCGGTACATTGGTTTTTCACAACTTGCGCCGCATGCTCTACGCTGTCCAAGTCGGGACTTGAAGGCAAAGCGTGGGATAGGCCGTGAAACTGTTGCTGCTCGAAGATGACGAGGCGACCAGGGCGCATCTGGAGCGCATTCTGGTGGCCGCCGGGCATGATGTCGATGTGGCGACCAATGGTCATGACGCGATAGCGATGGGTTCCGGGGGCGATCATGCGCTGCTCGTGCTCGATCGCATGGTGCCCGGGATCGACGGGCTGGGCGTGTTGAAAGCGCTGCGTGCCGCAGGCGTCCAGGCGCCCGCGCTGTTCCTGACCGCGATGGACGGCGTCCACGACCGGGTCGAAGGGCTCGATGCCGGCGGTGACGATTACCTGGTCAAACCATTTGCCGCGATCGAAGTCGTCGCACGGGTCAACGCCCTGTTGCGCCGCCAACCCGCGCATGACGTATCGACAGTACTGCGCGTCGGCGATCTGGAAGTCGACCTGCTGCAGCGCCGCGTGTCGCGCGCAGGCTCGCGGATCGTGCTGCAACCGCTGGAATTCAAACTGCTCGAATACCTGATGCGCCATACCGGCGAAATCGTGACGCGATCGATGCTTCACGAAAACGTCTGGTCGTTTCATTTCGACCCGCAAACCAATATCATCGAGAGCAATATGAGCCGGCTGCGGTCCAAAATCGATCGCGGGTTCGGCCACGAATTCATCCACACCGTCCGATCAAAGGGATACCGGTTTGTTGCGCCGTCTTAGCGGGTTTCGCAGCGGCGCGTTTCGCTTTGCGCTGTTGCTCGCGCTGGGGTTTGCGGCGAGCTCGGCGATGCTGCTCGTCGTCGTCGAACGGTCGATCTCGCGCTATGCCGCCGCGGCGACCGAGGGCGGCTTGCGCAGCGAAGCGGCCGTGCTGCAGGACGATGATCGTGACGGCGGGCGCGACAATCTGATCAAGGAAATCGAACGCCATCGCCGCGCGGGCGCCGAGGAAGCGTTCCATTACCAGGTCGCCGATCGCGACGGCACCATGCTGCTCAACGATACCGACGAACGCGCTGCCAAACTGGGCAAGGGCACTGTCGCGGTCCACGATGGTCCTGGCGCTGCCGTGGAAAACTTCGAAAGCCTGGGCGTACCTCTGACCAACGGCGGCGTGCTGGTCGTAGCGACCGATACATACGATATTCTCGAACTGCGCAACCGGCTCGACTGGATCACGATCCTCGCCGGCGTGGGCATCACCGTGTTCGCGCTCGCGGGCGGCTATGTCACCGGCGGGCTGTTCATGCGGCGGCTGGACCGCGTCAACGAAGCGATCGGCCACGTCGTTGCCGGCAACTACGCACAGCGCCTGCCCACGATCGGGATCAGCCCCGAATTCGACCTGCTGACGACCAATTGCAATGTGATGCTCGACCGGATCGCCGCGCTGATGGACGGATTGCGCCAGGTCACGACCGACATCGCGCACGACTTGCGCACCCCGCTGAGCCGGTTGCGCCAGCAACTGGAAGCGACGCTCGAAGCAGGCGATGCGAGCCAATACGAAGCCGGCATCGAAAACGCGATCGTACAAACCGACCAAATCCTGACAATCTTTCGCGCCCTCCTGCGCATCGGCACACTCGAAGGCGGCGACGGCCGCCAACGCTTCGGCACCGTCGACCTGAGCGAAGTCATCGGCCGCGTCGTAGCCGCGCACGAACCCGTCGCCGAAGACGAAGGCCAAACCCTGATCGCCGAGCACCAGGCGGGGGTAACCGTGGCAGGCGATGCCGACCTGCTGGCACAGATGATGACCAACCTGATCGACAACGCCATCCGCCACACGCCCGTCGGCACCCGGATCGTCAGCCGCCTCGAACGGACCGACAGCGGCATCGTGGCCAGCATAGCGGATAACGGCCCCGGCATCCCGGCCGACAAACGCGAAAATGTGCTGGCCCGGTTCTACCGCCTCGATCGCAGCCGCAATCTGCCGGGCGCGGGCCTCGGCATGTCACTGGCCGCCGCGATCGCCTCGTTGCATCACGCGGACATGGTGCTGCTCGATAACGGGCCGGGACTGTTGATCCAGGTGACGTTTCCCGCGGCGGGCGCTTAAGGTGCCTCCGGCTGGCTAGGGAATTGCCCATGAGCACGAACTTAGCGTATTTACGTCGTCCCGGGTTTGATCCCATAGGCGCCAAGTTATGGTCGCAAATGCCTCACATTCCCAACCCCGCTCATCCTGAGCCCGTCGAAGGATGCGCGCTGAGGCCAGCCCAATGCCGGGACCGGGCACCCAGATCTGACCTCGCGCGCATGCTTCGACAGGCTCAGCACGAGCGGGTTTGGGGGATCTTGGTTTACCTTAGCGCCTATGGGACTTGATCCGGGATCCCGCTGTCTTTTGTTCAGAGCTCTCAATTCAAGGCCGACGGCGAAAGAAGAAGCGGGATCCCGGATCAAGTCCGGGACGACGATTTTCTTGAGTTCGCGCTTATGGGCTATACCGTCCGCGTTGGCGTGCTTGCTTGGCGCAGCATCGTGCCGCTGCATCGGAAGACGACGCGATCGCCGCGCGACCGGGTCAAACGCATAGCCAACACGCAGTTCAAGACGGTAAAGGGTTCAAAGGGCCCCTGGCCCTTTGCCGCCGGAGGCATTTAATATCAGGCCGGATCGAAAATCGACCACCCGGTTTTCTGCACAAGCCGTTCCAGCGCCAAAGTCCCCAATTGCGAATTGCCGCGTTCATTCAGCCCGGGCGACCACACCGCGATCGACGCGACGCCCGGCGCGATCGCGAGAATGCCCCCGCCCACGCCCGATTTGCCGGGCAGGCCGACGCGAAACGCGAATTCGCCCGAGCCGTCGTAATGTCCACAAGTCAGCATCAGCGCGTTGATGCGCCGTGCGCGCTGGGGCGAAACCACTGATCGCCCGGTTACCGGATTGCGCCCGCCGGCCATCAGGTAGCGTCCGGACAGCGCCAATTGGCGGCAGGACATCGCGATTGCGCATTGGTGGAAATACAGGCCCAGCGTGCGCTCGACCGGGTGATGAATATTGCCGAAAGCGGCCATGTAATTGGCCAGCGCGAAATTGCGGAACCCGGTTTCGGCCTCGCCGCGTGCGACATGTTCGTCGATCACGATGTCGCTGTCATCCGCCAGCGCGCGGACGAAGCGTAGGAGGTCGCCGATCGCTTCGCGCGGCTCGTAGCGGCCGAGCAGCATGTCGCAGACGACGATCGCGCCGGCATTGATGAACGGATTGCGTGGGATGCCGCGCTCGGTTTCGAGCTGGATGATCGAGTTGAACGCGCTGCCCGAGGGTTCGCGGCCAACGCGTTGCCAGATCGCATCGCCGACTGAGCCCAGCGCCATGGTCAGGCTGAACACTTTGGAAATGCTCTGGATCGAAAACGGGACTTCGGCATCGCCTGCGACGTGGATGGACCCATCCGCCAGGACGATCGCCATGCCGAAATGAGCCGGCGAAATCGACCCCAGCGCCGGGATGTAATCGGCGACGCGTCCGCGATCGGCGGCTTGCGCCATCTCGGCGGCGATTTCGGCCGTGATTGCTTCCAGATCGTGTGAATGACTGTGCACCGTAAACTCCCGCGCACCCTGTTTCATATTGAATTCACCAGGGCAAGGCGGTTACCGTCGGCGCATCACGATCGGGAGCAATGGGATATGACACGCACAGTCCTCGCCGCCTTGGCCGCCGCAGCGATCATGCTGTCACCCCCGGCATTCGGTGCAGAGCCGGGCGGGCGCATTACCGGCGTCGGCGGCGTATTCGTGACGAGCAAGGACCCAAAAGCACTGGCAAAATGGTATCGCGATGTGCTCGGGATAAAGCTCGAGCCATGGGGCGGGGCGATCCTGCGCTATGATGCGCCGGGCCATCCGCCGATGGCGCTGTGGAACGCGATGCCCGAACACGACGAAGAGATTGCGCCATCGCACCGCGAGTTCATGATCAATTTCGCGGTCGATGACCTCGATGCCTATGTCGCCGGCTTGAAGGCCAAGGGCGTCGCGATCCTGAAAGTCACCGGCGACGCGACGGGCAAGTTCGCGTGGATTCTCGACCCCGACGGCACCAAGATCGAGCTGTGGCAGCCGGCTCCGAAATAGCCGCAAAGCGGAACATCCGGGTTGCACCATCGTTTCTGCTCTGACACGTCAGACGCGAAAAATTTGCGCCTTTTCGAAAAGGATCGACCATGTCCCAGATCGTCACCCGCCTGTTCGACACGCTCGAACAGGCCGAACGCGCGGTCGTCGAGCTGGAACGCGCAGGCGTGCCCGGCGACGATATCAGCCTGGTTTCGCACCAGCCACGTGAAGCGTCCGGCGTTGGCGCCAAGCTGGGCGGCGCGATCGGCGCGGGCGGGGTCCTGGCAGGGCTAGGTCTGCTTGCGATACCCGGGCTCGGACCGGTAATCGCAGCGGGCTGGGTGGCTTCAGCCGCAGTCGGTGCGGTTGTCGGCGGCGCTGTGGCTGCGGGCGCAGTCGGGCTCGTCGGCGCTTTGACCCATGCCGGGGTCAGCCGCGAGGATGCCGACATCTTTGCCGAGGCGGTGCGCCGCGGCGGAACTTTGGTCAGCGCGAAAGTCGAGGACGATCTGCTGGCGCAGGCCGACGCGGCGCTGTCGCAAGTCGATAGCGTCAATGTCGCGACACGCGGCAAATACTACAGCAGCACCGGCTGGAACGGGTTCGACGAAAGCGCCGATCCCTACAGCGAGGACGAGATCCTGCGCGAGCGTGCCAGCGTTCACTGACGCGAATACCCGAAAGCTGCGCCATGACCCATACTGTCGACAAACTCGTGATCGTGCCCGACGACATCGATCTCTCACGCTCTCCGCTCGCGGGCCAATTGGGCGAGGAAACGTATGTCCTGGGCGCGTTCAACCCCGGATTGACGCGGCTGCCCAATGGCAATCTGCTGATGATGGTGCGCATTGCCGAGGCCTTGCGCACGCCTATCCGCGACGGTCATGTCCGCTCGATCCGTTGGGATGAGGGGCGTTACGTCCTGGATGCCTGGCCGCTGGAACATGTCGATACCGCTGATCCACGCACGATCATTCTGCGTGGCGGCGGGTGGAAAATCATCGCGCTGACGTCGATATCCTGGCTGCTGCCGGTCGAATTGACGCCCGATGGCCTGGAACGCGTGGCGATCCATTATGACAAGGCGATCGCGCCGCAATACAGCTTCCAGTGCTATGGCGTGGAGGATGCGCGGATCAGCAAAGTCGGCGATCGGCACCTGATGACGACGTGTTCGGTCAGTCCGGAACGCCAGTCGGCGACGCTGTACAGTTCGACCAACGGGCTCGACTGGAAATTCGAAGACATCCTGCTCGATCACCAGAACAAGGACATGCTGATTTTCGAAGGGCTGGTCGGCGGCCAGTACTGGGCGCAGACACGGCCGCTGGGCGATCTCTATTTCGCCTATCCGCCGGGCAGCGAATGGCGCGCGGGGCCGTCGATCAACCTGGCGACATCGCCCGACGCGCTGCATTGGAAGCCCCATCGCGAACCCGGCCTGCGTCCGCATTCCGGCACAGTTGCGACCGCGCGCATGGGTGCCGGCGCCCCGCCGATCCTGACCGATCGTGGCTGGCTGACCCTGTGGCATGGCGTCGAGCCCAAGGAAATCGTGGGCGTCTACCGCACGTATTGGTCGCTGCTCGATCGCGACAATCCGTCGATCGTGGTGCAGACCAATGATGCGCCGCTGATCGAGGCCAATCCCGAATTGACCCGCCCGATCGAGCATCAACTGTATCTGCGCGATGTCGTGTTCACCACCGGGATTGCCGATGGCGATACCGCCGGCGCGCCAGGCCATTACATCGTCGCGTCGGGCGAAGCCGACCTCGCGTGCCGGATCACGCATATCGCGAAGTACCGGTTTGCTCCGCCTGTGTGAATTATGACTTCAGCGTGATCCACACCGGCGCGTGATCGCTGGTTTTTTCCCAGCCACGAACATGGCTGTCGACTTGCGCATCGGCCAGCCGCGCAACCAGCGGCGGGCTCAGCAGGAAATGGTCGATGCGCAGCCCGGCGTTGCGGGCATAGGCGTTGCGGAAATAATCCCAGAATGTGTAGATCGTCTCGTCTGGATGAATATGGCGCAGGCCATCGGTCCAGCCCTGGTCGATCAACCGGGCAAACGCGGCGCGAACTTCCGGCGCAAACAGCGCATCATCCTGCCACCGTTCCGGTTTGTACACATCACGCTCTGTCGGCATCACATTGAAATCGCCGGCCAACAAAACCGGCAATCCGCTGGCCAGCAATTCGGCAGCATGCTCGGCCAGGCGATCGAACCACCGCATTTTGTAATCGAATTTCGGCCCAGGGCGCGGATTGCCATTGGGCAGGTATAGCGCGCCGATCAGGACGCCATTGATCGCCGCCTCGAGATAGCGGCTTTGCGTATCCTTGGGCTCGCCCGGCAGGCCGCGCCGGGTCTCATGGATTTCGCCAACCCGGCTGAGCAGCGCCACCCCGTTCCAGCTTTTCTGCCCAAGCCAGATCGCGTCATAGCCAAGATCGCGAATGGGGCCCTCGGGAAACTTCTCGTCAGGCGCTTTGAGCTCCTGCAGGCAGACGACATCAGGCTGCGCCTCTGCCAGCCAGCGCAACAGCACCGGCAACCGACCGTTGACGCCGTTCACATTGTAAGTCGCGATTTTCATTCAGAGATCGGGCAACACCTGATCGGCGCGCCCCCAGCCTTTCAGGTCCTTCGACGCGGCCCGCTTGATCAGTTCGGCAGCATCGCCGACATGCCAACGTGACGCCGCGTCCATCTTGCGCAATTCCTCCCAGGTCACCGGCACGGCAACCGGCGCAAATTCGCGCGCTCTCGCGCTATAGGGCATGACAGCGGTGGCGCCGCGCTGGTTGCGCAGATAATCGATAAAGATCTTCCCGGTGCGCTTTGCCTTGGCCAGCGCCGCGGTAAACTTTTCAGGCTGCGCCTGCGCCAGCGCCAGCGCAAACCGATAAGCAAAATCCTTGACCGCCGGCCATTCCGCCTGCGGCGTCAGCGGTGCAATCACGTGCACACCCTTGCCGCCGGTCACCATCGGAAACGTGACCAGCCCGATTTCGCCCAGCAGATCCTGCACGTGCAAGGCCGCCGCAATCACATCCTTGAACGCCAGACCCTCGTCGGGATCGAGATCGAACACCAGCCGATCCGCCTTTTCGACATCCTCGATCCGCGCGCCCCATCCGTGGAATTCGATCGTGCCCATCTGCACGCAAGTCACCAGTCCCGCAGCATCATCCACGAACAGATACGCCTCATCGTGCCCATCCTTCTCGGCAATGCCGACCTGATGAACATGGTCGCCAAAACTGCCGGCATCATGCTTCTGAAAGAAACACTTCTTCCCGCGCCCCTGCGGACACCGAACCAGGCTGATCGGCCGACTGCCCGCCCACGGCAGCATGATCGGCGCAACCTGCTGGTAATAGTCGGCAAGCTCGCCCTTGGTAATCTTGCCCTCGGGAAAGATCACGCGATCGCGATTGGTCACTTTGACCAGGCTGGGCTCCGCAGTCTCCGCAACCGGCGCCTGCTTTTCAAACACGATTGCTTCGGGGCCTTTGTCCTGGCGCAGCCCGACATAGCTCGAATGGCGCAGCACGCCGTCAGACGTCACTTCCATGAATGCGACTTCGGCTACAAGCTTGGGCGCAATCCAATGCGCCCCGCGCACCGCCGCACGCGGAGCCTCGACCGTCGCCGTCTTGACCTCAAGCGGCGCCATCAGGTCGAGCAGCTTGTCGATCTCCGCCCCATCGAACCCGGTCCCGACTTTGCCCGCATAGCGCAGCTTCCCGCCCTCGTTGACGCCCAGCAACAGCGCACGAAACCCGCGCTGCTTGTCCGAAGGGGTCCAGCCGACGACCACGAATTCCTGCCGCTGAATACACTTGGTCTTCACCCAACTGCCATTGCGCGATCCGCTGTAAGGCGCATCGGCACGTTTCGACACGACCCCCTCCAGGCCTTCCTTGCAAAACGTCTCGAACAACTCTTCGCCGCGCCCCGCAATATGGTCCGAATACCGGATCTTCGCCGTTCCCTCGCCGATCAGCGCCGCAAGCTTTGCCTTGCGCTCGGACAACGGCAGCCCGGTCAGGTCCTCGCCATCGAGCGACAGCAGGTCGAACGCATAATACAGGATCTGGCCGCGGTCTTCCTTCAGCGCGGTCTGCAGCGCGTGGAAACTGGTCCGCCCCTTGTCATCGAGCACCACCGCTTCGCCATCGAGCAACACAGACGATGCATCCAGCGCGGCGGCATCGGCAACAATCCCGGCAAACTTCTCGGTCCAGTCGAGCCCAGACCGCGTATACGCCCGGCCATCGCCACCGCCCGTCGCGATCAGCGTGCGATACCCATCGTATTTCATCTCATGCACCCACGCCTTCCCAGCGGGCACATGGTCGACCAGCGCCGCCAATTGCACCGGCTGAAATGGGGGCAGGGCACCCTTGGCCTTTGCCGGCCTGGCTTTCGCAGGCTTGGTTTTCGTCGGCGGGACCGGCTTCTTCGCCGCCTTGCCCTTCTTCCCCTCGGCAATCTGCGCCATCGTCAAACCACTGCTCACCCCGGTCAAATGCGTCGCGATCAGATCGTCGGACCCACCCGCGTACTGATCGGCAACCTTGCGCAACAACCAGTTCTCGCCCTTCTCCTTCCCACGCGGTTTCAGGCGGATCATGATCCATTCGCCCTTCATCCGCTCCCCATGCAGGATAAAGTGCAGGTGCCCCTCGGGGATCGTCTTGCGCGGATCCTTGCCCGCGATCGTCTCCCAGGTCCCGGAATCCCACAGCATCACCGTCCCGCCGCCATATTCCCCCTTGGGAATGGTCCCCTCGAACGTCGCATAATCAAGCGGATGGTCCTCGGTCCGCACCGCCAACCGCTTGTCATCAGGGTTAGAACTCGGCCCACGCGTCACCGCCCAGCTCAGCAAAACCCCATCAAGCTCCAGCCGAAAATCATAATGCAACCGCGACGCATCATGCTTCTGCACGATAAACACGTCGCCCTTCGCAGGCCCGGTCGCCCCCGACGGCTCGCGCGTCTTCGCAAAATCACGCTTCGCCCGGTAAACCTCGAGTGCATCGGCCGTCATGACCCAAACTCCAATTGCCCCAGTTCGAAATGCACCAGAACACCAGAAGTTCGCCGCATGGCTCCAATCGCACACTCAAGCATTGGTACAACGAACGACACAAGGAACACCACGATGGCGGCAAGACCCTATTGGCGCGGACAGATCCGCCTCGCGCTCGTGTCCATCCCCGTCGAAATCTATTCGGCCACCAAAAACGGCGCCGCAATCGCGTTCCACCAGATCTACGAACCCACCGGCGAACGCATCAAATACGAAAAAACCGTCCCCGGCATCGGCCCCGTCGACGTCGATAAAATCATCAAAGGCTTCGAATACGAAAAAGGCAGCTACGTCCTGCTCGACGAAAAGGAAATCGAAGGCGTAAAACTCGAAAGCAAGAAAACCCTCGAACTCACCCAGTTCGTCGATAGCCACGCCATCGACGCCATCTATTTCGACAAACCCTACTACGTCGTCCCCGCCGACGACCTGGCCGAAGAAGCCTTCGTCGTCGTCCGCGAAGCCCTCAAACGCAGCCACAAGATCGGCCTGGGCCAACTCGCGATGCGTGGCCGCGAATACGTCGTCAGCATCAAAGCCTGCGGCCGCGGCATGGTCATGGAAACCCTGCGCTACGCCGACGAAGTCCACAAAGCCGCCAGCTATTTCCGCGACATCGGCGACGCCGAACCCGATCCCGACCTGCTCGACCTCGCCGGCAGCCTGATCGACAAAAAAACCGGCAAATTCGACGCGAGCGAATTCCACGACCGCTACGTCGACGCGCTGAAAGACCTGATCGAGCGGAAGAAAAAGGGCAAGACGATCACGATCGATGACGATTCCGGCAGCGAACCGCGCAAGGGGAATGTCGTCGATCTGATGGCGGCGTTGAAGAAATCGTTGGGGTCGTCGGGTGCGGCGAAGGCGAAAGTTCCGGCCAAGAAAGCGGCTGCTAAGCGTTAAGGTGCCTCCGGCGGCCAAGGGCCGGGGGCCCTTGGATCCCGTTACCGTCTTGCTCCGCGCGTTGTTCAGGCCTTTGCGTCCCGCCGCGCTGCGGCTGTATTGTCTACCGACGCAGCGGCCGGATGTGACGCCGAGCAGACGCCCCAACGCGGACGGTAACGGGATCCAAGGGTAATAACCCTTGGCCGCCGGAGGCCACTTCAACCCAAACCCCAAAAAAGACGCGGACCCAATAGCTTCCCCGCGTGTTGTGGACATGATGCCGACGCAAATCGCGCGTCCCGATGGCCACCCTGCGGTCACGCGTCCTTGTTACATGATTGGAGTCCGATGCCTGACGATAGCGCTTCTCCACCGTCAGACGAGAACAAAGCCAATCAACCCGATGCTGATCCGCCCAAAGGGCAGGACGGGCAAAAGGACGACCGCAAGAACAAGGACGAGTCGAAAGACGGCGATTCCAAAAAGGACGATTCCAAAAAAGATTCCGGCGGCACGCTGCGCAAGCATCCGATCCTGCTCCTCGTTGGCGCGATCGTTGCGGTCGTCGCGATTGTCGGCGGCATTCTCTATTGGCTGCATGCGCGCAATTTTGAATCGACTGACGATGCGTTTGTCGATGCGCATCTGGTGCAACTGGCGCCGCAGATTGCCGGGCGTGTGACGTCGGTTACGGTGACCGACAACCAGCAGGTCCGCGCCGGGCAGATGCTCGTGACGATCGATTCCGCCGATGCGCAGACCAAAGTCGCGCAAACGCAGGGCCAATATGCGCAGGCGCAGGGACAACTTAAAAACGCGCGGGCGCAGATCGCCGTCAATGAGGATGGGTACAAGCAGGCGCTGGCCGATGTTGCCGCTGCGCAGGCGAGCGCGGTCAATGCGGCGCGTGATCTGGCGCGGTATAATGCGCTGACATTGTTGAACGTTTCGGCGGTGGCGCAGCAGCAGTATGACAAGGCGCGTGCGGATGCGGAACAGACCGCGGCTCAGCGCAACAGCGCGTTGCGTCAGGCGCAGTCGCGGCTCGATCAGGTCAGCGCCAGCTATACCCAGGTCAGCGCGCAGCAGGGCGTTGTCGATGCCGCGCGGTCGCAGATTACGCAGGCGAATATTACCGAAAACTACACGCGCATTGCCGCACCAGTGGATGGCCATATCGCGCAGTTGAGCGTGGCTACGGGCAATTATGTCCAGCCGGGCAGCCAGATGCTCGCGATCGTGCCGCTGCGCATCTATGTCACGGCCAATTTCAAGGAAACGCAACTGGCGCTGATGCGTCGGGGCCAGCCGGTCGATATCGTGGTCGATTCTTGCCCGGGCCAGACGTTGAAGGGCCATGTCGATTCGATCCAGCGCGGCGCGGGCCAGGCGTTTGCGATCCTTCCGCCTGAAAACGCGACGGGCAATTATGTGAAAGTGGTGCAGCGCGTGCCGGTGAAAATCACGTTCGACGCGGTGCCGAAGCAATGCGTGCTCGGGCCCGGCATGTCGGTGGAACCCACCGTCCGGGTGCGCTGACGTGTCTGACGGACCACCTGTAAATACCAAGGACGGCGGCTGGACGCCCGAACGGTCGGTCGCCGGCGATCGCAATCCCTGGTCGATTGTCGCGGTCATTTCGATCGCGACGTTCATGACCGTGCTCGATACCTCGATCGCCAATGTCGCGCTCGATCATATCGCGGGCAGCCTGGCGGTCAGTTATGACGAGGCGACGTGGATAACGACCAGCTTCCTGGTGGCGACGGCGATCGTCATCCCGATCTCGGGGTGGCTGGCCGATGTGATCGGGCGCAAACGGTATTACATGATCTCGGTCGCGGTGTTTACGTTCGCGTCACTGCTGTGCGGCCTGGCACCCAATATCTCGTTCCTGGTGCTGGCACGCGTGTTGCAGGGCGCGGCCGGCGGCGGGCTGGCAGCGGTCGAGCAATCGATGCTGGTCGATACGTTTCCGCCGGCCAAGCGCGGGATGGCGTTTGCCGCCTACGGCGGCGTGGTGATCGTCGGCCCGGTGGTGGGTCCGGTTGTCGGTGGGCTGATTACCGACAATTTTTCGTGGCACTGGTGTTTTCTGATCAACGTGCCGATCGGCGTGCTTTCGCTGTTCCTGGTCAACGCCTTCGTCACCGAACCGCCCGCGATGATCGCCGCGCAGAAGAAGCTGCTGGCCAACGGGTTGAAGATCGACGTGATCGGGTTCCTGCTGATCGCGCTGGCGCTCGGTGCGCTGGAGATCACGCTCGATCGCGGGCAGGAGGATGACTGGTTCGGCAGCTCGTTCATCACGACGTTCGCGATCATTTCGGCGGTGTCGTTCATCCTGTTTATTCCGTGGGAATTGACGCGAAACAAGCCGATCGTGCCGATCGCGATGTTTGCCAATCGCAATTTTGCCATTGCCAGCGTGTTCCTGATGATGGTCGGCGTGATCATTTTCGGCACGACGCAGTTCATCCCGCAACTGTTGCAGCAGGTGCTGGGCTATACCGCGACCAATGCGGGGCTCGCGCTGACGACGGGCGGCATTGCGACGGTCCTGGTCATGCCGCTGACCGGGTTGCTGGTCGGCCGGGTCGATCTGCGTTGGCTGATCGGGATAGGGTTCGCCATCCAGGCGTTTGCGCTGTGGAACATGAGCCACCTGAACACCGACATGGCGTTCAGCAATGCGGCAGAGGCGCGCATGATCCAGTCGCTGGGCCTGCCGCTGCTGTTCGTGCCGATCACCAATATGGCCTATGTCGGGCTGAAACCAGGGCAGAGCAACCAGGCGTCGGCGCTGATGAATGTCGCGCGCAACCTGGGCGGGACGATCGGTATTTCGACTGTGCAGACAATGCTGACGCGGCGCGAACAGTGGCACCGCGCGCGCCTTACCGAAACGCTCAATCCGCTCAATCCGAACTACAATCACGGAGTGAACTATATCGCCCAGCGCCTGGTCGAACATGGCCAGCCGCGCGCGCTCGCCATGCGCGAGGCGGTGGGGATGTTGAGCGCCACAATAACCAGGCAATCGGCGATGCTGTCGTACATCGATGTGTTTCGCCTGTTGATGATGATCGTGCTTTGCGCATTCCCGCTGATGCTGCTGTTGCGCGGACAGAACGATGGAGCCCACAAATGACGATTTCGCGCCGAATCACGCCCCGTTTGCTGGGCCTGGCCGCGTTGCTCGGCAGCGTGAGCGGCTGCACCGTCGGACCGAATTATGCTGCGCCAAAGCTGGTCGCGCCGCCCGCGTTCGTCGAAGCGTCGGCGGCTCCGGCGCTTGGCCCCGATCTCGCGCAGTGGTGGACGCAGTTCAACGATCCGCTGCTGAATGAACTGATCCGCCGCGCGCTGGTCGACAATCCCGACCTGCAGACATCGGGCCTGCGCGTGAAACAGGCGCGCGAACAGGAAATCATCACCGGCGCGGCCGAATTGCCGACCTTGAATGCCAGTTCCAATGCGCTCGCGCTGCGCACGAATGGCGGGTCGAACTCGATCATTCCGTCGAGCCTGAACACCTATAGCGCGGGGTTCGATGCATCGTGGGAACCCGATCTGTTTGGCGGGACTCGCCGTGCGATCGAAGGCGCACGCGCCGATACGCAGGCCGATCTGTGGGCACACCGCGACGGGCAGGTCTCGCTGATCGCCGAAGTCGCGCGCGATTACCTGACCTTGCGCGCACTGCAGGCGCGCATCGCGATCGACCAGACCGAACTGACCAAGCAACGCGGCCAGTTCACGCTGATTTCCGCGCGGCGCAAGGCGGGCTTCGTCACCAGCCTCGACGTCAACCAGCAGTCGCAGGCAGTGTCCAACGCGATCGCGCTGATTCCGCAACTGGAGGCAGAGGCCAAGGCGCAAACCCACGCGATCGCGGTCTTGCTGGGCCTGGCACCCGCCGCGCTCGATGCGACGCTGGTGCCAACGCCAGCGCCGATCGTCGTGCCGCCGCAATTGCCAACAGGCCTGCCATCCGAATTGCTCGACCGGCGTCCCGACTTGCGCGAGGCAGAGCGCAAACTGGCATCGGCCACAGCGCAGATCGGCGTGCAGACGGCGAACCTGTACCCCAAGATCAACCTGATGGCGCTGGGCGCCTTTGCGGGGCCGAGCGTGGGCGGACTTTTCTCATCGAACAATCTGTCGGGCATCGGCCTCGGCATGTTCACCCTGCCGATCTTCAACGGCGGCAAGACCCGCGCCGCGATCCGCGAAGCCGACTACGGCGCAAAAGCCGCCGACCTGGCCTATCAATACACCTTCCTGAAAGCGCTGCGCGATGTCGAAGACGCGCTGTCACAAGTCCGCGCCGACGAAACCCGCCGCACCGCGCTGGCGCAGGCAGTCGATGCATCACAACACTCGCTGAAGATCGCGCAGGATCAGTACGCGACCGGGTTTGTAACGTATATCAACGTCTTACAGGCGGAAAACGCGGTGCAAGCGAACCAGGACATGCTGATCCAGGCCGATGCGAAAAACCTGACCGACCTGGTCGCGCTATACAAGGCGCTGGGCGGCGGGTGGTCGTAACCCACCCGCTTGTTATCCAAAATCAGCTAGATCCGCTCATCCTGAGCCCCGTCGAAGGATGCGCGCCGATGTTGCCCCAACACCCGGCGCGCTATCCTGGATCAACTGCCGCGCGCGTCCTTCGACAAGCTCAGGATGAGCGAGACCTGTTTTTATATCAACAGCTTGAAGTAAGACTGCGCATCAATCCTTCGGCACCCAAACGCTAACACTGCCGCCATTGACCCGCACAGTCACACGCCCCTCGTCATCGGCAACGACATCCTCGTCACAATGCCCCAGAAAATCGTAGAACGTCTTCCCCGCGTGATCACCACCCAGTTCCACAGTCTTCGAAGCCTCCGGCCCATTGGCGATCATGACGACACACCCCGGCGCATCGGCCGTACCATGACGCACAAACGCAATCGCATGCGGATCATCGAACACATCAGTCTGCGGCCCATTGGCAAAGCGTTTGCGCGCCTCAATCAGCCTCGACAGATCGTCAATAACCGGCATCTCGATCTCGTGGGTTTCTCCATCTCCGCCGCTATCGCTATATTTCGCGCCATAAAGGTCAGGGTAAAACACACAAGGCACACCCTGCTCACGCAACAGGATCAGCGCATAGGCAATCGGCTTGAACCAAGGCTCAACCGGCGATTCCAGCGCCTGCAACGGCTGCGTGTCATGGTTGGCGACAATCGTCACAGCCTTGTCGGGCAGGGCCGAAACCAGCGAGCCATCGAAAATCGTGCGCAGATCGAAATCGCCACCCGTTTTCGAAGCTTCGGAAAACCGATGCTGCAACGCGACATCGAACAGCATCAACTGGTTGTCGACTTTGTCGAGATAGCCCTGCAGCGTCTCCATTTCGGGCGCCCAGTATTCGGCGACCACGAACAGTTCGCTGCCAAGCGTTTCGCGCATATGCCCGACCCAGTCGCGGAAAAACCACGCCGGAATATGTTTGGCCGCATCGAGCCGAAACCCGTCGCACGGCACTTGTTCGGCAAACCACCGGCCCCAGAATTTCAGCTCTTCGTAAACCGCGTTGTTGCGAAATTCGACGTCCGACCCCATCAGGTAATCGAAATTGCCGTTTTCCTCGTCGACGTCCTGGTTCCATTCGCCGTCGCCATATTCGTTCAGGATCTTGAACACGCCGGTGCTGTCCGGGTCTTCGACATAATCGACCCCGCTGAAACAGCGCTTGTCCCATTCGAATTTCGAATATTTGCCCTGGCGTCCGGGGAATGTGAAGCGGGTGTACGCCAGCGCCTCGAACGGATCGCCGTCCTTCTGGTTGCGGTCGTCTTCATTGACGCGCTGCACCTCGACCCGTTCCTTGTCATCGGCGCCCATCTTGTGGTCGAACACGACGTCGTGGATCACGCGCACGCCCGCATCCTGCAGGCTTTTTGCGGCCGTTTCCAAGCCCTTGCGATCGCCGTATTTGGTGGCGACCGATCCCTTCTGGTCGAACTCACCCAGGTCGAACAGATCGTAGGTGTCATAGCCAACCGACATGCCGCCGCTCGCGCCCTTGTAGCTGGGCGGCAACCACACGTCGGTAACGCCCATCTCGCCCAGCGACCTGGCTTTTTCCGAAACTTCACCCCACAATTTGCCGCCATCGGGCGTGTACCAGTGAAAGAATTGCATCAATGTGCGGTTTGTCATGCGTGCCCCGGTTTCGATTTAACTCATGCATTAGGTAAATGCATGGTGGCGTCATTGGTTGCCTGTCATTTAGGGAGGGCTGGCGCGCGCCCGTACCGCGCCAGGATCGCGCGCACTTCCTCGTGGGGCAGCGCGAAATAACGCGCCCCATTGACCCCGGTCATGGTCTTGGCCGCAACCAGCGCGTTGACGATCGCCTCCTCAGTCGCCTCGACCGCCCCTTTGAACAGCGGATCGATCGTGGTGTTGGCAATGGGTGAGATCGGGCTCGCGCCGCCCTGGTCGTCATCATCGACTTCGCCCGGCTGCGTCGAGAAGCTGACGATCAGATCCCCCGAACTGTTGCCCGAATACGACCCCAACCGCGCCAGCCCCATCGCCGCGCGTTTCGCCAGCCGGTTGAGCTGCACCGGCAGAAGTGGGGCATCGGTCGCGACAACGATGATGATCGAACCCTGATCAGGCGGCACCACGCCTTTCGCGCCATCGGTAGTGCAGGGGGGCAGGTGCCCCGCAGCCGGTGACAAAGCCGGATCGAAACACGGCAACCAGCGCTTGCCCAGCGCCTCACCCACCGGCGCGCCCGCGATCCGCAGCACTTTGCGATCGCCGGTGTTGCACTGCACGAGCACGCCCACGGTGTATGTCGCATCCTTGATCGTGACCACACGCGATGCCGTGCCGATCCCGCCCTTGAACCCGAAACAGACCATGCCGGTCCCGCCGCCGACCGCGCCTTCCTCGACCGGGCCACCATGCGCGGCATCGAGCGCGGCCATCGCGGTTTCGGATGTGACGTGAAACCCTTCGATATCGTTCAGCCGGCCACTGGCGGTTTCGGCAACGACGGGCCAGGTGGCCGAACCGAATTTGCGCGAGGTCCATTGCTGGATGCCGGCATAGACTTGCCCGATCGCATTGGTATCGCTGATCCCGATCGGCCCCTGGACCACCCCGAAATCTTCGAGATACGCCCGGCCGGTCATCTCGCCATTGCCGTTGAGATCGAAGAACCCGCCGTAAACGGATTTGCCATCGGCATGCCCGCGCGGGAAAATCACGGTGACGCCGGTGCGCACCGGACCGATCCCGACTTTCAGCGGACCACTGCCCTCGATCAGCGTTTTGTGCCCGACTTCCACCCCCGGCACATCGGTAATCGCGTTCAGCGCGCCGGGAGTGCCTTCGAACGGAATACCCAGGTCGCGCGCGCGTTCGGGTGGATTGGCCGCTGCAAGCAGGGTTAGCGAGGCAAGCGCGAGCAAAATCCTCATGCGGCAGTACCCACATGCATGTCCATTTTTCCCGCCGCGAAGAATATCGTTTGCAATCAAATTAAATGAAACAGTCACCGGACCAAAAGTCGATGCCCCGCGTTCCCGCAACAGATCGTCCCATAACAGGGCAAAATTGCAGGAACAGTCAATGCTTATCAAGGCCGGTTTTGATATTGGGTTCGGTACCAATGCTCGCACCCCGATGTCCGCTCTGTTGAGCGTCCACCCCTCGCGCAACCGCGATTTGCAGACCCGGCAGAGCCTGGTCATTTCGCCGAATGTGCCGAGTTACAATTACGTCGACGCGTTCGGCAACACTGCGACGCGGTTTGCGCTGCCTGCGGGCGGCGGTACGCTGCGCAGCGAATTCATTATTGCCGACAGCGGCTTGCCCGACACCCGCGCGCCCGACGTGCTGGTGCATGACGTGCACGAATTGCCCGCCGACGTCCTGCCGTTCCTGCTCGCGAGCCGGTATTGCGAAACCGACCAGATGATGCAGACCGCATGGTGGCTGTTTGGCGGCCTGACCGGACGCAACCTGATCGAAACGATCGTCGACTGGGTCCACAACCACATCACCTTCGGCTATCAATACGCGCGCAACACCCGCACCGCGGCGCAAGGTTATCAGGAACGCGTGGGCGTCTGCCGCGACTTTGCGCACCTGGCGGTCACGATGTGCCGCTGCATGAATATCCCCGCGCGGTATTGCACCGGCTATCTCGGCGATATCGGCGTGCCGGTGTGCGACGCGCCGATGGATTTCAGCGCGTGGTTCGAAGTGTTCGTCGACGGCGACTGGTACACGTATGATGCGCGCCACAACATGCCGCGCATTGGCCGGATCGTGATGGCACGCGGCCGCGATGCGACCGATGTCGCGATCACGACCAATTTTGGCAATGCTTGGCTGACCAAATTCGAAGTCACCACGTATGAAGTGGTCGAAGAAAGCCTGCGCAGCGCTGCCTGATCAGGACAGGCGGGCGATCAGTGCGCCCGCCGCCTGCGGATTGCGTTCCTTGAACCCGCTGATCACGTAAAGGTAGACATCGCGCGGCGCGCTGTCGGCCGGGGCTGCGAAGGTGTCCAGCCCCGGTGGGGCCTCGCCATGCGACCATTGGGTGGCTCGCTCGGCCCACTGGTCCAGCGCGGACGGCGCATAGCCGAGCGGGTAGTCTTCGGTCGCACCCATGATCCGGGCATAGACGAACGGCGCGGTCAGGTCGGCGATCTGGGTGAATTTGCTGTCCCCCGAGACTACGACGGCCACGCCATAGCTGCGTGCCATCGCGACGAATTCGGGGGTGCAGAAACTGTCGTTGCGGACTTCGACAGCATGGCGCAGAGCGTGCCCCTCGTGGCGTTCGGGCAGCAGTTTCAGGAACGCTTCGAAATCGGCAGGATCGAACTGCTTGGTCGGCGCGAATTGCCAGTTGATCGGGCCGAGCTTGTCTTTCAGCTCGGTTATACCGCTTTTGACGAACCGCTCGATGCTTTCCCCAGCTTCGGCCAGGACGCGACGATTGGTGGCATACCGGGGTGCTTTCAACGCGAACACGAACCCGGGCGGAGTTTCGTCATGCCATTTGGCAAAGGTCTCGGGCTTTTGCGATCGATAGAACGTGCCGTTGACCTCGATCGACGTGAACTGGCGACTGGCGTATTCCAGCTCGCGTTTCTGCACCAGGTCCGCCGGAAAAAATGTGCCGCGCCACGGCTCATAGGTCCAGCCGCCAACGCCGATGCGAATTGTGCCGCCAGTTTTCGTTCGGGTGTTCATCGCGCTTGAATGCAGCACTTGGCCGGCAGGCGTCAACCGATGCTTCCATACGAAGACCGGTCGTGAATGGAACGGACCACACCCGGGTTGCCGACAATAAGCGACCCGGCCGGCACGTCGCATAAGACCACCGCACTGGCGCCGACCATCGCGCGATCGCCCAGGGTCACGCGCCCGATCACCACGGCATTGGCCCCGATCGTGACGTGGGCGCCAATGATCGGCACCGTCGCATCGGTGCCGTCACGCGACCCGATCGTGACGCAGTGACGCAGCGTGCAGAAATCGCCAATCACGCTGGCCCGGTGCACCACCAGACCGACCCCGTGATAGATGCAAAGCCCTTTGCCGATGCGCGTGTCGACCGGAATATACACGCCCATCACATAATCGATGATAACGCGATACACAGCATGGGCGACCCACGCCGCGAGCTTCGCCGCAAAATTACGGTCGCGGTTCGCATGCAGAAACGCCGTAAACCGGTACGCGCCAACAATTAGGCGCCCTTTGCTGTTTCCGGCGTTAGCCGCCCGATCTGCACGCCGCGCCTCGCGATAGTCTGAGAATGTCACAGCGCCAGGCCTTCGCGCAAAGTCAGGCCATAGCGTCCCGCCGTGCCCCGTAACGCGACCGCCATACGCTCGCGCTGCTGGTGATAGACACTGTCATGGCTCAACATGGGCGTCACGCTAGTCAGAGCATTTAGCGCCATCGCTGCCTCGCTAACACGCCGCGGCGACCGCCCGGGGGCAAACCGTTGTTCAATCGCACCGAACTGCGTGGCGATTGCGTGCGCAGCGCGGGTGGCGATTTTGCGATACACCGTGGTGACCGAATGCGCTGCCGCGCGATTGGCGCGCCGATAGGCGTGCGCCAAGGTTTCGATCCCTTGCGCCGCGTGCGGCAACCGGTAGCCGCCAGACGGCAGGGCCCAGTTGCGCACCCTTTCGCAAAGCGTGCTGGCGGGCAGCGCGTGCGGCCTGTGATCGATCTGCATCGACAGGCACCAATCGTTCCATTTGAAGCTGCCGGACCGTGGATCGAACGTAGTCGACAGCCATGGCGTGCGCAGCACGTCGGCGACGATCGCGCCGTGCATGGCACCTGCGATGACCAGTTCTGCCGATTGGATCTTTGCCAGGATCGCGCGCGAATCCGAACGGGGATCGACAAATTCGACGCCCGCGATCGCGCAAGCCTGCGCCCACGCGCCGCCATCTACAGTCATGTAGTGCGGGATGAACAAAGTGCCGCTGCGGCTTCGCGGCGAAGGCCAATATTCGGGCAGCAGCGACAGCAGCATCGCGCCATCGGTTATGGCTTTGTCGGGCGCAAGCCCGAGGCACTTCGCCGATAGCGGGCCGCGCACCGCGGCAACATCCCAATGGCGTGCACAACCGGACGGCGCGGGGCCATAACCGATACCGCTGCCCATGATCACCATAGGCTGGCCTCCGGGCAGGTTATGATTGAGTATCGACCCGATCCCGCAAAGCCGGACGTGTTCGGCCTGCATCGTCCGATCGGCCAGCAGCGCATCCCAGAGCCACCCGTTGAGCGCGTCGCCGAAATTGTTCTGGTGATCGAAGAAGTAATGCAGGTTCATGGCATGACCAGGCGATCGGGCGCCTGTGTATCAAGCGGGACTGGTTTGGGCGCGGTGACAAAGTTCATGCGCGCAATGACCGCGATCGGCCAAGGGTTGGTGGCGGCATAGACGGCGGCGCCCTTGTCCTGCCGGCTTTCGAAATAGATCGATCCGCCCATCGTCGCGCTGTTTGAATCGACCACATACCCGCCGTAGCGTTGCAGGGCATGCGCGATGATCAGATCGGCAGGCGGCGACAATCCGAGTGCCGTCAGCGCCGCGTCAGACAGCGCAGGATCGAGCTGGATGCGTGCGCCCATCGGAATGGTCGCATGCGCAGAGCCACTGCCATCGCTGTACATCGCGGGATATTGCACCAGGCCCGGCCCGGATCCGGGCCCGCGTATCAAGTCTTTCGTCCAGGCGAGCGCCAACGCGTGGCGGATTTCGCCGTGGCGCATTTCGGCTTCGCGGATCAGGCCACCGCAATATGTGGCGCCCGCCGCACGGCCAAGGCTGGGCAATTGCGATCCGATCAGTGACCACCCGACGCCACCGAAAGGCGTTATTCCGCCGGTGGTGATCGCGATCCCGTCATCGCTCGGCCGTGGTTGCCAGAAACTGAGGAACCGCTTGCGCTCCGTATCGACGACACAGGTCATGCCATCGGTGTTGCGCTGCGCCAGGCGATAGGATGCCGCCATCATCAGCGCACGCGATATGGGCACATCAGGAATAGACCACCGGTCGAATCCCGCGCCTGCGAACTGCAACGCGCGCCGCTCATCGGCCCCGGGATAAATCACTGCGACGCCGGCGCTGCCCCAGTTCATATTGATCGAATGGCCGCGCGCGAGATAGGCCTCCATCGCGGCCGCCGAATACGCCGCGACGGTGGCATCGCCGATCGGCGTATTCCAAGGGGATTGCGCTGAAAACCAGACCGCCGGCGCGTCGGGCGCCTGTCCGGCCAGCGAGACACTGGCGATGATCACCAGCGTTATCGCGCGAAGCATAGGGGGCACATGAAACGGTCGCGGAACCAGACTGGTGATCCAGATCCGGCCCTTGCGCAGCGGGAAATGGCGCCAGGCGATCGCGCGCAAGGCCTGACGGATTTCACTGCCGGGCGTGAACCGCCGATTGAGCGCCGCATGATAAAGCTCGATATGGGCGATATGCCGATCCACCCCGGGCGGTAGCGCATGGCTGGCGTTGAACTGTTGTGCCGACGTGCGAAAGTGCCAGCCGAGCGGCGGGCAGGTGTTCATCGCGCGGTTGGTCGCGCCAAGGCGATACGTCGCCCGTGGCGCCGGATCGAACGCGATCGCATGGTGCAGCGCAATCCGCCCCCATAGATCGAGATCTTCACCGTGGCTGACGCCGGGCGCAAAACCGCCCAACTGCGCCAGCACATCGCGGCGAACGCAGACCGACGACGTATAGAACGGCTGCTGGCCTTTGGTTGCGGCGATAAAGTATGCGCCGATGACACCGCGTCTGCCCACACTGGCATGCAGCCGGGTTGCGGTGGTCGCGGTGCTACGCTCACGGCGGTAACACGTTCCAAATGCCGCGCAATCGGGAAAATCGCCGATCAACCCTGCGATTGTGGCCAGATAATCGGCGTCCCAATGGTCATCGCCATCGAGGAAAGCAACGTGGGCATGCTTCGCCTGCTGCCACCCGGCATTGCGCGCGGCCGCAGCGCCCTGGTTATGCTGGCGAACAAGCCGGATGCGCGAATCGGACAGCGCCGCGATCACGTCGCCGCTGCCGTCGGAAGAGCCATCGTCGATCACGATCACTTCGAAATTGCGGTGAGTCTGGCACAGCACGCTGGCAATCGTCTGGGCAATATCGGCGCGCTTGTTAAAAAGCGGGATCACCACCGATAGCGCAATCGCGCTGCGATCGGAAATGACGTCTGGGCGTGGGATCCGAACTTGCCGGGTCATGGCGACGACTGTCGCACGCGCGAAAACCAGAACCGCTGCGCAATAGCTGAGCACACCTGCAACGGATGCCGTTGCGATTTTGATGAGGGGCGGCCCGCTCAGGCGCTGCGCCGCATAGGTCGCCAAACCGACGATCGCGCCGCATACGAAGGCTGGTGCAATCGTGCGCAGATAGCCGACTATCGTGATGCGGCTCGACCCTGTGACCAGCGCCATCGAGGCCGGGTACACCAGATAGGTCGCTGCCGTGTAGCCGATCGCGACCCAGATCGTGCCGAAAAGCGCCATCACTATCATCACCGGAACCGAAACCAGTGCGCCTGCGAGCGCAAAGCGGGCCTGATGGCGCGGGCGGCCGGTCGCGACCGAAAACGCTTGGTTGAAAATGCCCAGCGATTGCAGCGCGCCGGCGGGCATCAGTACCATCATGATCGGCGCCGCCTCGATCCACTTTTCGCCGAACAGCAGGCGCACCAGCGGCTCGGCCAATCCTGCGCTCGCGAAAAACAGCGGCACGGTCACCAGCGACGCGCTGGCGATAATGGTCAGAAACCGTCGTTCAAGCTCGTCAGCAAAGCCCTGCAACCGCGCGAAAATCGACAGCGACACCTGATAGAGCGCAGTGGTGATCAGACCGTTCGCCGCAAACAGCGCGCGCCGGGCGACCGCGTAAATTCCCGCGGCCCGCACCCCAAGGACCAAGCCGACAATCACCAGATCGCTGTTGCCCACTGCAAAATTCAGCGCGCCCGTCGCAAACAGATGCCGGGTAAACGCCCATGTCGCGCGATAGTCGGCGGGTTTGGGAGACGAAGCTGGCCGCCACGGACTGAACCAGCGCAGCAGGCCGGTGCCCACGGCCGCCTGGATCAGCGCCTGCAACACGATCGCATAAGCGCCGAATTTCAACACCGCCATCGCGATGCCGCAGCACCCCGCCACACCGACCGAGACCAAGGTCCGGGTCGCCAGCGCGCGCATCGCCAATATGCGGGTCAGCCAGGCCTGATGGACAATGCCAAGGGCAAGCAACCCATTGGTCAGCGCGGGCACGATGAACAACCCGGCGATATAAGGGGCACCGCCGAGCACGACAAACAGGGCATCGGCAGCGACGACCAGTACCAACTGCACCAAGCCAAGCGCGAGTACGAGGCGATAGGCGGCCGTCGTCGCGGCCTCGCATCCGTCTTGCGGCACAGTGATGACATAGCCGTTGATGCTGGCCGCAATAACGGTCTGGAAGGCTTGGACGATCACCAGCGCCAAGCTGGCGCGACCGATGTCTTCGGGCGCCAGAATGCGCGCGGCGATGAAAAACACCGCGATCTGGGCAAGCTGCGCCCCGCCATTTTCGAGCGACGACCACGCAAAGCTCGATGCCATCTTGCGGGTGGATAGCGGTTCAGCCGCCATAGTCGGCGTCCGCCAAAAGCGATCGATATGACGCGAGCAGCGCGGCCTTGTGCGCCGGCAGCGAAAGGCGATCGCGGGCAATGGCATGCGAGGCCGACGCCATTCGCGTCCACAACGCGTCGTCGCCCGCCAGCGTGGCCATTGCGGCGGTCAGTGCGGCGATATCGCCGGGCTCGATGAGTAAGCCGCTATGGCCGTGATCGACCAGTTCGGGAATCGCGCCGACGCGGGTGGCGATGATTGGCATGCCGCTGGCCATGGCCTCGATCACGGCCATCGGCGCGCCTTCGGCATAGGATGGCAGGACAAGGACTTGCGAGCTGCGCATGATGTCGTCGCGCGCTGCGCCTTCGACCCAGCCGAGGCACGTCACAGTCTGCGCCAGACCATAGGCCTCGATCGCCGCCTGCAGTTTTGTGCTATCCCCGTTGCCGCCGATGCGCAGCGTGAATGCGGTATCGCCCGCCGCCAGATCGCGGGCGGCATCCATCAGATCGAACACGCCTTTGCGCGCACCGATCAGACCGAGAAATACAAACGTCCGTGGTCCCGAAAGGTCGCGTGGCGTTAGTTCGGGCGGGACCGACACCGCATTGGGCAGGACCAAGACGTGCTCTAGCGCAAACCGCGACAGTAGGTCGGCGCGCCAGCGATCGGACAGCGCGATGACCAGGTCGAATCGGCTGAGGAAGCGCCTTACCAGCCAGCGCGCGAAACGCGGTTGACGATCGTATTCGCTCAGGAATGCTGCGCCGTGCATGTGCAGGATGCGCCGGCCGCGCTTCAAGGCAAAGAACGGAGCGGTGACGAGCATCTTGCGATAAATGCTTGGAAAATCCCCGACATGCGCGTGCACCACATCGATCCGGCGTGACGAAAGCGAAAGCATGAGCGCGCGCGCAAAAGCGCGCATCATGTGCCAGAATTTCTGCGCGACCGTGCCGTCGCGGTGGGACTCGATATGGAGCGTGGTCACCGGCCAGGTTGCGGTACCGACATAATTCATCACGGCAGTCGACACGCCGCCCCGGGTGCGCCGCAGCGGCGAGATATGGCAGACGGTGATCGGTGTCTCAGTCACAGCGGGCAAAGATGTCGGTCAAACGGCGTTGCAAATAAGTTTCGCGTTCGATTTGGAGTGAAGTGCGGTCGCGGCCTTGGCAGGGGAGGATTGTCGGGTAATCTGCCAGTGACAAATTGGCTTGCGCAACGTGGCTGATGGTCCATCGAAAATAGCGAACAGGGCGGGCTCATGGGGCAATTCTCGGCAGTTATTTTTTCGACGCTCCCTATGTTCTGTCTTTCCCTTATACTGTTCTTTCGGCGACCACTGCATGCGACAATGTATTTTCTCGTTTTCCGGTCGATATTTTCTGTCGCGGCTTATCTGCATATCGGTGGCATCGGAAACCTGCCATTTTTCGTTCCAGCATTTGTCATGCTGTGGCTGGTATTCGGGCTGTATTTTGCGTTTATTTCGGTCAACCTTGGTCCGCTTGCGCTCAATGCCAGCCTGATTGTCCTGTGTGTCGCGATGGTCGTCAGCTCGACGCTGTTTGCCGTGATCAGCCCTGACAATACCGGCGAATTTGGCACCACGACCCTGAAATTCATACTGCCGGTCGGCGTTTACCTCGGCGCTTATGCGGGCCTGAGGACAAACGACGATTTCCGAAAATTGCCGGGCTTGCTCGCCGGATTTCTGATCGTGCCGGTGTCTGTCGGCATTCTCCAATCGCTGGCAGGCGTGTCCTACGATTATGCGCAGGACGCATTTGTGCATGGGACGCGGCCGGTCGGCACGATAATCGATCCCAATGCTTATGGCATCTTCCTGTGCATGGGCGCGTTCCTGGTAGCGCCATTCGCGCTTCGCAAAGGGGCCAGGGGCATGAAAGCGCTGCTGGTGGCGATTGTGCTCGCGATCCTGTTGGCCAAGAACCGCGGGTCGTGGATCTGCGCCGCGGCGGCCACGACCATCGGCATCGCGGTGTTTTACCGATATTTCAACATGGCAAAGGTGCTCGGGCTGGCGGCGGTGGTGACGCTCGTTGCCGCGCCGGTTGTGCTGGCGCGATTTGGGGACTTGGGCGGGCTCGATCAGTTCGGGCAGTCGCAGGACACATTTTCCCAGAGGCTCGAACAATCGCAGCATCTGCTGGGCGTGGCGGCGCTGGCTCCGATTACCGGTTACGGGGCGGGATCGGCGGAGCAGCCATGGGGCAGCAGCACCATCAGCCGGCCGCCGCACAACGATTACGTGCGCATGGTCTATGAATACGGCATACCCATTGCGCTTATGTACGGGATTTTCCTGTTCCATCGTACGCATCCGATAGCAGGCGCGAGGTTGTCGCGGATGCCGGCGGTTCAGGCTGCGAGTTCCTCGGCGGCCTGCTGCTGAGCAGCTTTCCAATGCCAAGGCAGGAGTTCGTGAAGGCGGTTCTGAGGGATGTCGGCGATCCGGGCGAGAACGTCGGTGAACCAGGCGAGCGGATCGACTTCGTTGAGCCGGGCAGTGCCAAAGAGGCTGAACATCATCGCTGCGCGCTGGCCGCCGCGATCCGAGCCCACAAATAACCAGGCTTTTCTTCCCCGAGCTACTGCGCGGAGCTGGCGCTCGGCTGCGTTGTTCGAGAGACATATCCGGCCATCGGCGAGGAACGTGGTGAAGCCCGCCCAGTCGTTTTGAAGGTAGGCGATGGCCTTGGCCACGGCATCGTGACGCGAGAGCTTGCCGCGTGTCTCACGCATCCAGGTCTCCAACTCGGCAATGATTGGAGCCGACAGCTCCTGGCGAACGGCGAGGCGCTCGTCAGCAGGTTTGCCGTTGATGTCGCGCTCGATGGCAAAGAGCCGGTCGATGATTGCAAGCGCCTCGGTCGCCAGCGGCGAGATGAGCGGCGCGGTGCCCTTTTTCTTTCGTTTGAGCTGCTGGCGCAGGTCGACGAGCTTGAAGAATTCCCGGCGTGCATGAGCCCAGCAATTTGCGCGCGTCATGGGCTTATCCGCCCAGCCTTCCTCGAACAGGGCATTGAAGCCGGCATACCTGTCGACCTGGAGAATACCGGTATAGCCGGCCAGGTGGGCGCGAGGATGCTCGCCCCTGCGATCGCTTGAGTAGTAGCACAGCGCAACTGGCGGCGCCGGCCCGCCGAACGGGCGATCGTCGCGCACATAGTCCCATATCCGCGCCACGCTGGTTCTCAGCTTGGCCAGAAGTGGAACGGTGGTGTCGTCAGCATGCAGGCGGTCTGCGGCAAGCCCGTGCGCCTCCAGCAGCAGGAACAGAGGTTTCACCGCCACGCAGATTGCGCCGATCTGATCGGCGAGCGTCGAGAGGCTCAAGGGGATGCCTTCGGCCTCGATCCGATCGCGCTGGCTATTGAGGGGCTGATGCAGGCCGTACTTCTGGAAGGCCAGGTTTGCCAGGAAGTGTGGCCCGAACATCCCGCGCGGGGTCACGTGGAAGGGCGCAGGTGGCTGACTGATTTTCTCGCACTTACGGCAGGAGACCTTTTCCCGGACCGTCTGGATCACCTTGTGGCGGGCCGGCACTCGCTCAAGCGTTTCGGTAATCACCGGGGGAAGATGGCTCAGGTCGTCCGAGCCGCAGCATGGGCATAGCTCTGGCGCCGCGATAACGACCGTCTCGCGCGGCACGTCGGCCGGAAAGTCGCGGCGGGTGGATCGTTTGCGGGTAAACGCTGCGACTGCGGTCGTCTTGGCAGCGGCAATATGGCCAAGCAGTTCGGCCTCGCTCGCATTGGCCTCGAGTTCCTCGAAGGTCAGTTCGAGCTGATTGAGCAGGCGCCGGCTGCGCTCGGAGCTCGCGCCGTATTTGTCGCGGCGCATCTTCTCGTTCATCAGTTCGAGGTGAGCGTTGCGGGCCAGCAGGTCGGCATTGATCGCCCAGACTTTGGCAAGCCGTGCCTCGGCTTCGAGCGCTTTGGCCTGGGCTTGATCTGCCTGTTCACGAGCAACGGCAAGTTCAGCGCGCAGCTTGAGAAGCGTATCGGATGGGTCGCTTAAGGCCATGCTATTTTTATAGCACGAATATGCCAGAAACCTCAGGTTTTAAGCCAGTTTCTCCGTAGATTTCGGCCCCGCCAAAAAGCCCGGACGGGCAGTATTGCTCCCGCTGGCGATCAGCCGACCTGCGTCGGGCGCCAAGTCTCCTGGGGGTTGCGCCAGTCTATGCCCTCAAGCAGGCAAGCCATCGCCGAAGCCGAGATCGCGACCGTCCCGTCCTTTGCGGCGGGCCACACAAAACGCCCTTTTTCCAAACGTTTCGCATATAACGACATCCCGAGGCCGTCATGCCACAATATCTTGCACAGGGATCCGCTCCGGCCCCGGAAGACATACAGATCGCCAGCGTGGACGTCCTTTTTCAAGACCTCCTGAACCTGCAAGGCGAGCGATCTCATCCCGCGACGCATGTCAGTATGGCCTAACGCGAGCCAGATTTTGCCGCCACTTGGGACCGGGATCATCGGATCAGCGCCTTCAAAACAGCAGCGGCTACATCCGGCGACGCCGATGCATAAATGCTCACGCGCCGTCCGCCAGGCAAATCCACCACAACACCTGGCACTGCCGGCAACTGGTGACTGCCTTCGTCGTCAACCACGATAGCTTCGACGAAGCCGACCTCCGCAGGCGCGGCAGCGGCCCGCACTCCAGTTTTCCGGCGCCACGTATAAACCAACGCCGTCGACACATCATAATGCCGGGCTACACGGGCCACGCAAGCACCGGGCGAGAAGGCCTCGGCCAAAATCTTCGCCCGCTCGTCCTCACGCCAGCGTCGCCGACGCTCAGGCCCACCGAAAACCGTCATCTGACCCACAAAACCGCTCCTACGACCGCTCTCAAGAGCGAACTTAAGAGCGGTCCTTAACGCCATGGGCAAGGCGACCCTCAACGGACGCGTACGTTCCATCAGTTGAAGATCGCGATACGCATGCGCAATCAGGACAACTGGGTGTTCGGATTTTCCGCGACATGCTTCATGACGTACGTGATCCTTATTTCGCTTGTCCAAAATCTGATCTACGATTCGATCATGTATTCGACGATCATGTTGATGCTCGCGATCATGCACCGGAAGTCGGTTTTGAGCAGTTGCTGCGATCAGTGCGCCGCGAGCGATTCAGCGGCAAGCACAGGCCACCACTATGGCGACCTGCATCCTCAACCCGGTGTCGCAGGCATTTTCTTCAGCTTGCGCACCAGTCGGTTGCGCCCCATCAGCCACACGAAATACGGCGCCATGACCAGATAACGCCGCCACAGCCGCCGCGGTTCGCTCAACAGGCGGTGCAGCCATTCGAAACCGCTGCGCTGCATCCACAGCGGCGCGCGTTTGACATCGCCCGCATGGAAATCGAATGCAGCGCCGATCCCGATCAGCGTCGCGCCAGGAATGCGGCCGAGATGATCGCGCATCCAGTATTCCTGCTTCGGCGTGGACAGACCGACCCAGACGATATCGGGCGTCGCCGCCGCGATCTGCTCGGTCGCCGTGGCGTCTTCATCGGGTGTCAGTGGCCGAAACGGGGGCGTACTGGTGCCGACAATCTGCAATGCAGGAAACCGCCGCTTCAATTCGCCCGCCATGCGTTCGGCGACGCCCGGTTTCCCACCATAGAAATAATGGCGCGCACCGCTATCCTGCGACACACCGCATAGCGCAGCGACCAGGTCGGAGCCGCACACGCGTTCGGTCTGCTTGTAACCGCGCGATTTCAGAATCCACACCAGCGGCATCCCATCGGGCGTGATCATCCCGGCGCGCAAGTGAATGTCGGTAAACGCCGGGTCGTCCTGCCCCAACATGATGCCATGGACATCACGGACGCAGATATAATTGCTGGTCCGCCGCTCGACCCACCCCAGGATCGTCTCGACCGCGCCCGCCATCGTCAACGCATTGACCGGCACGCCCAGTATGCGCGTCGCCAAAATGGCAGAACCAGCCCGGGTTCGATCGGCGTCGATGCTCGCAGGCTGCGGGAAGAAAATGCCCGACTCCGCAGGGCCTGCCGTGCGAAGATGGCTGGCGACATCGACGAGTGCGCTCGCCTCGACTACCATCACCATGCGCTGCACAGAGTTTGTGCGTGGCGGAATGTGGTGAGTTTGTGTATTCGATTGATAAATTTAAATATTGATTGGTGTGTTGTGCAGTTTGACAAGAAAAAATGGCACAGTTTCGCAACGCGAATTTCGCTCTTTGTCATGTGGCAGTCCCCACGCGTCGATGCATTTGTGAAAGCGGCAAAGTATTGCCGCCATCACATGGCTGTCATCGAATTTTCAACTAGGAGACCGAACATAATGATCAATCGCGGTTAAGCCACGCCAATCGGTTCCATTTTGACCGGGATGGTTATCGCATGGTTAATCATGTGCAATTTTGGCACCATTGGGCAATTGTACGCGCTGCCCTATGCCCCTGAATCGGTTCGTGCGGAGCCTTCGACTCGAGGTGCCATGTCTAGTTGATGTGAACCTGTCGGGTTTGTTCAGGGCCTCCGGCGGCAAAGGGCCAGGGGCCCTTTGAACCCGTTACCGTCTTGAACTGCGCGTTGCCTCATGCGTTTGCGCGCCCCGCGCAGCGGCGTCATTGTCTACCGACGCAGCGGCGGGATGCTCCGCTGAACTGACGCACCAACGCGGACGGTAACGGGATGCAAGGGCAATGGCCCTTGCCCGCCGGAGGCATCTAAAGCGCCCGCCGGAGGCACCTAAAGCGCCCGCCGGCGGCACAATTGGGGAGGGGCCAAGCCCCCGCCCGATCAACCGTTGGTCGCGAAACCGGGGTACAGCGTCATGCCGCCATCGATGAAGATGGTCGTGCCGACGATGTAGTCGGCGTGGTCGGATACCAGCCAGGCGGCGGTTTGCGCGATGTCTTCGGCTTCACCGATCCGGCCGTAGGGGACGAGCGTCATCAGCTTGTCGTAGGCTTCTGGGGTTTCCCAGGCTTCGGTGTTGATCGGGGTGCGGATGGCGCCTGGGGCGATTGCGTTGATGCGGATTTTCTGCGGGGCGAGTTCCTGCGCCATGCTTTCCATCATCATGTGAATGCCGCCTTTCGAGGTGGCATAGTTGACGTGGCCGCCCCAGGGAATGACCTGGTGGACGCTGCTCATGCAGATGATCTTGCCGGCTGCGCGGCTGACTTCGGGCACGACGCCGCGCCGTACGAATTCCTTGACCGCTTCGCGCGCACACAGGAATTGGCCGGTCAGGTTGACGTTGAGCACGGTCTGCCATTGGGCCATCGTCATTTCGGTGAATGCGGAATCGCGTTGCAGCCCTGCATTGGCGACCAGGATGTCGACGGTGCCGAAATCGGCGATGACCGCGGCAAACATCGCCTGGACCTGGGCTTCGTCGGAGACGTCGGCCTTGTATGCCTTGGCTGTGGCGCCGGCAGCCGTGATCTTTGCGATCACTTCGTCGGCATCGCCCGAAACATAGTTCACCGCGACCGTTGCGCCGGCCTGGCCCAGTGCGAGCGCAACCGCCGCGCCGATCCCCGAATTGGCGCCGGTGACGAGTGCGATCTGCCCGGTCAGCAGTTTGGGCAGCGGGGGCAGGGGCACGGGCGAACGATTGGCGGTGGGGGTGGGCTCGATTACAGGGGACTGTGGCATGGCATTTGATCCTTCGCGGTCTGGGCGATGAGCAGGGCGATCAGGCCGGTCCAGCCGGTCTGATGCGAGGCACCGAGGCCGCGCCCGGTGTCTCCGTGGAAATATTCGTTGAACTGCACCAGGTCGGCAAAGGCCGGATCGTGCGTCGCCAGCGGGTCGTCGGCGATATAGGGCCGCCCGCCGTTTTTGTCTTTCAGGAACAGGCTTTGCAGGCGCTCCGACAGATTCTCGGCGATCCCGCCCAAAGTCAGCGTCGCGCCACCTTCGGTGGGCACGGGCATGGTGAACTGGTCGCCGTAAAAATCATCGAGTTCGCGCAGGACTTCGATCAACAGATAGTTGATCGGCATCCACACCGGCCCGCGCCAGTTCGAGTTGCCGCCATAAATGCGGGTTTCGCCTTCGCCGGGCTCGTATTTCAGTGTGAACTGTTCGCCATTGTATTCAAATAGATAGGGATTGGCGAGATGGACCTTCGACACAGAGCGAATGCCGAAGGGCGACAGGAACTCACCCTCGTCGAGCATGCGCGTCAGCACTGCGTTCAGGCGGTGTTTGCGCACCAATGACAGCAGGCGATGGCCGTTGGGGCCGGGCGTATCCCAGTCCGACACCAGCGCGGCGTAATCGGGGCGATGGGTCAGGAACCAGCGCGCGCGCGCGGCAAAGCTGGGCAGGTTGCGATCGAAATCGAGCGGCAGCACTGCGCTTGCCAGGATCGGCAGGATCCCCGCGATCGAACGGATGCGCAGCTTTTCCGAGTCCGCGCCGGGGATGAGCAGCATGTTGTAGTAGAACTGGTCCTGTTCGTCCCACAGCCCTTGCGCATTGCCATCGACCTGGCCGTGAATGGCATCGGCGATGTAGATGAAATGTTCGAAGAATTTGCTGGCCATGTCTTCATAGCCCGGATCGACCGAAGTCAGTTCGATCGCGATCCGCATCAGGCCGAGCGCAAACATCGCCGCCCACGCGGTGCCGTCGGTCTGTTCCAGGGTGCCGCCGCCGGGCAGCGGCTGGCGCATGTCGAACACGCCGATATTGTCGAGCCCGAGGAAGCCGCCTTCGAACAGGTTGTTGCCCTCGGCATCCTCGCGATTGACCCACCAGGTGAAATTCAGCAGCAGTTTCTGGAAGATCCGGCGCAGGAAATCGTAATCGGCAATGCCGGTGGCCTTGCGATCGATCGCAAAGATGCGCAGCGCGGCCCAGGCATGGACTGGCGGGTTTACATCGCTGAAATTCCATTCGTACGCCGGCATCTGGCCATTGGGGTGCAGCATGCGGGGCTGGGTCAGCAGCAGCATCTGCGCCTTGGCGAATTCGGCATCGATCAGCGCGAGCGTGACCGCCTGAAACGCGAGGTCCCATGCGGCAAACCACGGATATTCCCAGGCATCGGGCATCGACATGATGTCGCCGCCTGATGTCGGATCGACATTTCCGGTGGCGAGGTGCTGCCACCCGCCGTTGCGGATCTTGCCGCGGCCCACTGGCGGCGCGGGCATGCCGGGATCGCCGACCAGCCAGCGCCACACGTCGTAGCCATAGAACTGCTTGCTCCACAGCATGCCGGCCAGAGCCTGGCGCTGGACGAGGCGTTTGTCGGGATCGGTAATACCGCGCTGGACTTCGGCATAGTACGCGTCGGCTTCGGCCAGGCGCTGCGCCGCGATCGTGTCGAAATCGGCGAATGGTGTCGCCAGCGGTTCGGTGCGCAGGCGCACGCGTACCAGCCTGGTTTCGCCCGGCGCCAGCGTCATCGTGACATGCGCCGCGGCCTTGGTGCCCTGCTGCGCGGGATTGACCGTATCGGTATGGCCGCCGATGACCGCGTCGTTGATGCCGTCTTTCCAATAGCCCGCCTGTGGCTGGCCGAAGATGCGGCCGCCATTGGTTTCGTTTTCGCAAAATAGCAGGGGCGCATCGGTCGCGTCGCAATACCAGTGGTACTGGCCCAGCAGCGGATGGCCCAGCGAAATGCCGCCATCGGGCTCGGCCGCCAGGATCGGGCGCGGGGCGCCTTCTTCCCAGCTCCAGGTGTTGCGGCACCACACTTGCGGCAGGACGTGGATCGTCGCCGCATCGGGCCCGCGATTGGTTACGCGGATCGACATCAGCACGTCGGTGGGGGACGCCTTGGCATAATCGACGGCGACATCGAAATACCGGCCTTCGTTGAACACGCCGGTATCGCCGATTTCGTATTCGCGCTCGTCGAGGCCGCGACTGGCATTGACCGATTTCAGCGCTTCATACGGAAATGCGGCCTGCGGATATTTGTACAGCATCCGCATCGAGGCGTGGCTGGGCACGCCGTCGGTGTACCAATACAGTTCCTTGACGTCTTCGCCGTGGTTGCCCTCGGCATTGGTCAGTCCGTACAGGCGTTCCTTCAGGATCGGGTCGTTGCCGTTCCACAGTGCGAGCGCCATGCAGATGAGCTGGCGATCGTCCGAAAACCCGGCGAGGCCGTCCTCGCTCCAGCGATAGGTCCGGCTGCGCGCGTGATCGTGGGGCACATAGTCCCAGGCATTGCCGTCTTCGCTGTAATCCTCGCGGACCGTGCCCCATTGCCGCTCGCTGAGGTATGGGCCCCAGCGGCGCCAGGCGCGGTCTCCATGCATGGCCGCGACTCTTTGATGTTCGCTGTCTTGCATGGATTTTCCTTTGAAGTGGGCCGTTACCTCGCAACGGCGCGCGGATTTGTAAACGACTTTCGCCACTTAAAGTTTCAACGTTGTGAATTGGAACCTTTCGCATGGGCCTCGCATTGTTGGCACATGACCAGACAGTTGCCTTTCACGTTCGGTATCAGTGAGTTTACGACGATGCCGTGGTCGTTCGATCAGGATGTCGCGCGGTATGCCAGACTCGGTGTCGATACGATCGAGGTGGTCGAGGAAAAGCTCGACGACGGGCGCTTTGCCGAACAGATGCAGTCGATTGCGGCGGCGGGGCTGAAGATCAGCGGCGTGCAGCCCAAAGTGCGGACGTTCTTTGGGAGCCGGATGACGCCGGAGCCCAAGGCGCTGAAGGATCGTGTCGCGGCTTTGCGCGGGTCGATCGAACGTCTGGGCCGCTATGCACCCGGCGTACCCTTCATCACCAATACCGGCGCGCATCCCTGGGGCGACATGGCCGAGGCGATGAAAGTGGTCGGGCAAAGCCTGAAAAGCCTCGCGCAAGTCGCCGCCGACAATGGCGTTATTCTGGCGCTCGAGCCGCTCAATCCGACGTCGGTCAATGTCGAAAGCGCGATCTGGACGATTGACCAGGCGCTGGAGGTGATCGACGCGGCAGGGTTCGACAATGTCGGGCTGTGCCTCGATTACTGGAATATCTGGCAGAACGAAGACGTCGAGGCGGCGATCGTGCGCGCGGGCGACCGGATTTTTACGGTGCAGGCCAGCGACTGGCGCACGCCGCGTTCGTTTGCCGATCGGATCGTGCCGGGCGCCGGCACAATCCCCCTGTCGCGCCTGATCAAGGCGACCCGCGCGGCGGGTTTCACCGGATCGTACGTCGTTGAAATCTTTTCGCTCGATGTCGCAGACTCTTTGTACGATCGCGACCTGGAAGAGGTGGTTCGCCAGAGCCGAACTGGTATGGCTGCGGCCTGGGCGGACGCGCATTGAGTCGGCCCTGCATCTGACAGGAACATGCTGATGGCCGAGCATTATGATATCATCGTGATCGGCAGCGGCCCGGGCGGCGCATCGCTCGCGCAGAAGCTTGCCCCGACAGGAAAGCGCATCCTGATTCTCGAACGCGGCGAGTATCTGCCGCGCGAACTGGATAACTGGAATGCAAAGGCGGTGTTCGTCGACAACAAGTACCAGGCGGACGAGAGCTGGATCGACGTCGATGGAAAATCCTTCACTCCGGCGCTGCATTACAACGTCGGCGGTAATTCGAAAGTCTATGGCGCGGCGCTGTTCAGACTGCGCGAGCGTGATTTCGAGGAAGTCGAGCATGCCGGCGGCGTCTCGCCCGCCTGGCCGCTCGGCTATGCCGCGTTCGAAAAGTACTACGACGAGGCAGAGGCGCTTTTCCATGTTCACGGTCAGCGCGGCGAGGACCCGAGCGAACCGCCGAGCAGCGTGCCCTATCCTTACGCACCGGTCATGCATGAGGCCAAAGTCGCCGAATTTTCAGACAAGCTGACCGAGATCGGGCTGCACCCGTTCCACATGCCGCTGGGTATTCTGCTCGATCAAAAGGCCGACGGCAGCGCCACGCCGACCAGCACCTGCATCCGCTGCGCCTATTTCGACGGCTTTCCCTGCCTGCTGAACGGCAAGGCCGATGCGCAAGTGATCTGCATCGATCCCACGCTGGCCGCGCATGATAACGTTACGCTGCTGACGGGCGCGTATGCCTCGAAGCTGGAAACCGATGAAAGCGGCCGTCGCGTTACGGGGGTGCACGTAACGCGTCGCCAAGGAACCGGGGAGGGCGCGGAAGAGGTCTACACTGCCGACACCGTGGTCGTGGCGTGCGGAGCGCTGTCATCAGCGCTGCTGCTGCTGCGCTCGGCCAACGCGCAACACCCCAACGGCCTCGCCAATGGATCCGATCAGGTCGGGCGCAATTACATGCGCCACGAAATGAGCATCGTCATGGCGGTGATGACCCATGTGAACCCGACAGTGTTCCAGAAGACGCTCGCGTTCAGCGACTGGTATTTCGGCTCGGATGACTGGGGTTATCCGCTGGGCCTGATCCAGATGTGCGCGACCACGCATCTCGCCCAGATCAAGGGGGAAGTCCTGCCCAAATGGCTCGAATGGCTGCCTGATCTACCGTTCGATCAGATTGCCAAGCACTCGATGGATTTCTGGTTGCAGGCCGAAGATCTGCCGATCGCGGACAACCGGGTCTATTACCGCGACGGCAAAGTCCATCTCGACCTGGTGCCAACCAATCCCGAAGCGCTGACGCATCTCAAGCGCAAATTGAACGACACGTTGGCAAAAATCGGCTGGCCGGCAAAACTGCTGACCCGTCCGCAGATCCTTGATCAGGATATCAATCTGGCGGGCACCGCGCATCAGGCGGGCACCTGCCGGTTCGGCACCGATCCGGCGACATCGGTACTCAATCTCGATTGCCGCGCGCACGAGGTCGACAATCTTTATGTGGTCGATGCCAGCTTCTTTCCGTCGATCGGCGCGGTCAATCCGACGCTGACGATCATCGCCAACGCCTTGCGCGTGGCCGACGTGATCGGTGCCGCACTGTGACCGCCGCGATGGTTGCCGCGCTGATCGTGCGGTGCGGGCTGGTGCTGCTGTTCCTGCCGTTCAGCGCACTCGACAAGGTGCTCAATTTTACCGGCGCGGTGGGGCAGGCGCAGGAAGTGTTCAAGCCGCGCGTGCTGGCCGCCGCCGTGCTGTTGTGCGGGTTGGGGATCGAGATTTTCTGTTCGCTGGGGATCATCACCGGCGTGGCCGATCGCGCGGCGGCGTTCGTGATGGCCGGGTACTGCGCGATGACCGCGGTGCTGTACAAGCAGTTCTGGGCGCAGGGTGATTTCTGGGCCAATCCGGGCGGCAAAGGGCGCGGGTTGTTCTGGGATTTCCTGAAGAACCTGTCGCTGGGCGCTGGGTTCCTGGTGATCGTGGTTGGCACCAATGGTCATGGTCTTTCGCGCTTTATGCATGCGCCTCTCGCGTCGACCCATCCCTATAGCGCCGAACCATGATGCATTCCATTTCCTGTTTCCGCTTGGTTTCGCGCGATCGTGACCGGCTGGCGCGGTTTTACGCGGCCATTGGCTTTACGATCGGCACGGTGGCGCCGATCGCTACCGCGGAAATGGCGCTGCTCGGGCTGGCCGGCGCGGGCACGCGGCTGGCGATGACGCTCGGGCCGAGTCTGGTTGAACTCGATTGCTTCGAACAGCCGGGGGCGGCCTATCCCGCCGATACGACCGCGTCGGACGGCCAGTTTCAGCATCTGGCGATTGTCACGACCGATATTGCGGCGGCATGGGCAGACGCCGTCGCGGCGGGCGCAACCGCGATCAGCCGCGATGGGCCCGTCGTGTTGCCTGCATCATCGGGCGGCGTCATCGCGGTCAAGTTTCGCGATCCGGTGGGACATCCGCTCGAATTCCTGCAATTTCCGGCTGGGTCGAATTCGGCCTGGACCGGGGCGGGGGTGCTGGGCATCGACCACAGCGCGATTTCGGTCGCCGATGTCGATCGCAGCATCGCGTTTTACGCGGCGCATGGCCTGACGCAGGGCGAACGGGGTTTGAACCAGGGGCCGACGCAAGTTGCGCTCGACGGGATCGACGCGGTTGTCGTCGATGTCGTGCCGCTGCTGCCTGAGCGCGCGCCGGCGCATCTCGAACTGCTTGGCTATCATGGGCCACGTGGGGCAGGGCGCGATCCGTTGATGGCCAACGACATCGCCGCCACACGGATCGTGTGGCACGCGGATCGCGATGCCCTGGTCCGCGATGACGACGGCCATCTGCACCAATTGGTCAAAACACCCGCCTGATTGCGGCAAATTGCATCTGTTTGCCGTAGAATTGTCACAAGCCTCTTCCCAACCCCGATTGTCTTGCCTAAGGGCGGCACATCCCCGGGGGGCCGCTACTGTGCGGCTGAGAGGTGGGCAGCAGCCCACGACCCGCTGAACCTGATCCGGTTGACACCGGCGTAGGGAGGGTTGGCGGCCAGTCCGTTGTCCCTCCAGTGGAGTGGACGTAACGTATGACTGCAATAATCCTGAATCTCGATTGCCGTTTTCGCTGGTTTGCGCTTGTCGCGCCGGCGCTTTTGCTCGCAAACCCTGCATATGCCGAAACGCCGGCCGATGATGCCGACCAGGCACCCATCCGCGTCGTCGGCCATCCCGATCCCGAAGGACTGTTGCCCGACCAGACCGCGCCAAAAGCGGTCAGCGCGATCTCGGCCGAATTCATCGTCAAGCAGGCGCCGACGTTCAACGCATTCCAGCTGGTCGGCCTGCTGCCCGGCGCCAATGTGTCTTCCAGCGATCCCTATGGCCTGTCGGTCAGTTCCAGCCTGACCCTGCGTGGGCTGGGCCAGGACGAAATCGGGGTCCTGCTCGAAGGCGCGCCGCAAAACGACATCGGGTATTATTACGCTTATCCGTCGCAGTTCGCCGACGCCGAAAACATCCGCCAGGTCACCCTGGCGCAAGGCACCGTCGATATCGACTCGCCTACGGTTGGCGGCGCAGGCGGATTGCTGTCGCTGACGCTCGATGACCCGAAAGCGCGGCCGGGTGCGTTGGTCGACCTGTCGCTTGGTTCGTACAACGAACGGCGCGAATTTGCGCGGATCGACACGGGCACGATCGGCAACACCGGCCTCAAAGCGTTCGTATCGGTGTCCGACAACCGCGCCGACAACTGGCGCGGCGCGGGCTATGACACGCGCCAACATGTCGACGCCAAGCTGCTGGACGAATGGGGCAATGGCAACCGCGCCAGCGTCGCGCTGTCGTTCAACCAGGGCGATACGTCGACCTATCCCAGCCCTACCCTTGCCGATTGGCAGGCCAATGGCCGCGGGTTCAATTACGACAAGCAGTACACCGACGGCGACACCAATTACTGGCGCTTTTATCGCAGCCCGTTCCGCAATCTGTATTTCTCTGCGCCGGTGCACCTGGTGCTGGGCGACCGGCTGACGCTCGACACCACCAGCTATCTGCAATTCGGCTATGGCAATTCGCCCTATGGCACGCAGCTCGCGACCACCGGCAATTACCAGGGCACCGAGCTTCTGGCGCAACCGATCGCGCTGCCCGGCGCCGAAAATGGCGTCGCGACTGTGCTCGGCAATTACACCGGCCGCCAGTTCCGCGTGGGCGACGTGACCAAGCTGACCCTGCAACTGGGCGTGCAGAAATTCACGGCTGGCCTGTGGTTCGACTATGGCACCGACCACGACGTCCAGTCCTACACCTCGATCAATCCCGACGGCACGCCGACCGACATCTGGGGCTATGCGAGCAAGGCGATCCACACCGCCGATGGCCGATTGCTCGCCTATGAAGACGAGCGCACGACCACGGTGACCAAGGCGTTTTTCCTGGCGGACAGCGTGGCGCTGACCCCGCGCCTGACGCTCGACGTGGGGTTCAAGGGCGTCGACGTGCTGCACAATGGCCAGAATTATCTGCCGGGCCCGCAATCGGGCGTGCATTTCGACAGCTTTGCCGCGCTGCCGCGCGCGGCGGTGCAGTACAAGATCGACGATCACAACCAGGTGTTCGCCAACATAACCACCAATTTCCGCGCGCCCGACGAATACACGCTGTACAACACATATGACAGCGGCACCCTGAGCGGCGCGGGCACGACCGCGCTGAAGAACGAATATTCGGTGTCGGAAGAACTGGGCTATCGCGTGATCGGGCCCAATGTTTCGGCATCGCTGACCGGGTTTCACTACCATTTCCGCAACCGGCAACTGGCGACGGTGATCGACTCCGGCGGCGCGCTGATTAATTCGACGATCAACGCCGGATCGCAGACGTCGTATGGGGTCGACGGCGAACTCGATTACCGGCCCGCCAAGGGTGTTAGCCTGTATGTCTCGGGCGAATACCTGCACGCGCGAATCGACAGCGATCTGCCAGTCGATGGCGATTACCTGCCCACCGCGGGCAAGCATGCGGTGTCGAGCCCGACCGAGCAATTCGGGCTGGGCGGCACGTATGACGATGGCCGGTTGTTCGGCAGCTTTGCTCTGAAATATGTCGGGCGGCAGTATTCGACCTTCACCAACGACGAAAGCATCGCGGGCTATGCGACGCTCGACATGTCGGTCGGCGTGCATCTGGCCGGCCTGATCGACCAGAAACGCACCGATCTGCGGCTGAATGTGATCAACGCGACCAACCCGCATGTGCTGTCGGGCGTCGAGGCGATCAGCACCAATGCGCAGGACACCACCGGGCGCAATGGCACAATAATCGGCGGTTCGGCGCCTGCGTATTACATCGGGGCCGGGCGCGCCTTCGTCGTAACGTTGTCGCGCGCGTTCTGATGAGCGCGAGCGCGGGTCATCTGGTCCACGGCATGGGGTTGGCGCTCGAAGCGCCAACCTGGCCGGTGATCACGCGCGATGAGGCGGCCGCAGTCCTGCGGCATTACGCGTCGGTGGGGCAGTTGATCGACTTGCGCTGGCACTCGCCGCGTCCGTTTTCCGCCGCGACTCTGGCGGAAACCGACTGCGGCGAATTCGTGCTGAAACGCCATCATCATACGGTGCGCGATGCGGCGGGGTTGGCGCAGGAACATGCGTTTATCGCGCATCTGCGTAGCAATGGCCTGTCCGTGCCCGAAATCATGATCGCGCGCGATGGCACTAGTACTGTCGCCTCGGGCGAATGGACATACGAACTCCACCGCAAGGCCCTGGGCACCGACCTCTATCGCGATGCGACCTCGTGGACGCCGTTTGCGACATACGATCAAGCTCGCGCGGGCGGCGCTGCGCTGGCGCGGCTGCACGCTGCGGCGCAAGGTTTCGACGCCCCGGTGCGCCCGCCACAACCGCTGGTCGGCAGCTTCGCCATCCTGACCGCGCCCGACCCGCTGGCAGGAGCGGCGGCCTATATCGCCGCGCACCCGGCACTGGCCGCGTTTCTGGCGGACAGGCCATGGCGGCGCGATCTAGCCGAATTGTTTGCGAAATTGGGCGATGGCCTGTCCGCATATCTGGCCGATCAGCCCGCATTATGGACTCACAACGACTGGCACCCGTCGAACCTGCTGTGGTCGCCAGAGGGCGAAGTCAGCACGGTGTTCGATTTCGGGCTCGCCGATCGCAGTTGCGCGGTCCATGACCTGGCCACCGCGATCGAACGGTGCGCGGTGCAATGGCTCCAACTTGGGGCAGGGCGCGATAACGCAATCGGCGACACCGTAACTGCGCTCGCGCTCATCGCTGGATATCGCAGCGTGTTGCCGCTCGCGCCGCAGGATGTCGCCGCCGTGGTTCATCTCCTGCCGCTGGTGCATGTCGAATTCGCGCTCTCAGAAATGGACTATTTCGCGGGCATTCTCCGCGACCCGGCGCAGGCGGCACAAGTGTGGGACGACTATTTGATCGGCCACGCGCACTGGTTCCTGTCCGCCGCGGGCCGCGATTTCCTCGCCGCGATAGAAGCCGCCGCCTGATGTCGTGGCTCGAAATCGCGGGCGTGGTTACCAGCTTCGTGGCGATCTGGCTCACCGCGAAACGGCAGATGCTGTGCTGGCCGATCAACCTCGTCGCCTGCGCGCTCTATTTCAAACTGTTCCTCGATGTGCGGCTCTATTCCGACATGGTGCTCCAGGCGCTGTCCGCGATCAGCATCGCCTATGGCTGGATCGTCTGGGCGCGCGGCAAGGCGGACGACGGCACCGTCATCGTGCAGCCGCTGCTGCGCGGCCCGGCGGCGATCGCGCTTGTCGCCGGCGCAGTCGGCGCGGTCGCGATCGGGTGGTTCACCAGCCATTACACCAATGCCGCGCTACCGTGGATCGACGCGACGCTGACCAGTTTCAGCCTGGTCGCGGGATACTGGGCCGCGCGGCGCCACGCCGCCAACTGGCTGGCGTGGATCGTCATCGACACGATCTATGTCGGCATGTTCGTGTTCAAGGGCCTGATGCTGACCGCGGGGCTATACGCGGCAATGATCGCGCTGGCCGTGCTGGGCTACAGACACTGGACAGCACCGCGCAGCACGGTTTGATGCACGCGACTTGCCTTGTTCGGCAGCGCATAGATGCGATCCTTATGCTATCGCGCCGCAATGACTGATGACCGACGTTCTTCGCCCGCCGCATTGCGCAACCGCGATCCGATCCTCGATGTGCTGCGCGGCGTTTTGCCTGCGAGCGGGCGCGTGCTGGAACTCGCGAGTGGTAGTGGCGAACATGTCATGCATTTTGCTCGGCATCTGCCCGATTTGGACTGGCAGCCGTCCGATCCCTCGCCGGATGCGCGGCAGTCGATCGCGGCCTGGGCCAGTGCGGAGGGATTGCGCAATGTCGGTGATGTGGTCGACCCGGATGCGGCGCTTGGTCCGTGGCCGGTCGGGCCGTTTGCCGCGATCTTGTGCATCAATATGATCCATATCAGCCCGTGGCCCGCGACGGTGGGCCTGATGCAGGGTGCGAGCGGCGTGTTGCCGGCGGGCGGCGTGTTGTATCTTTATGGGCCGTATCGGCGTGGCGACCGGCCGTTGGCGCCGGGCAATGCCGCGTTTGACGAGGATTTGCGTGCGCGCAATCCGGCCTGGGGTTTGCGCGACCTCGATGCGGTGATCGCTTGCGCGGCCGAACATGGCTTTGTGTTCGATCGGGCGATCGACATGCCTGCCAACAACCTGTCGGTGATTTTCCGCAAGGCTACCTGAGGCGGAGGCGCACGGCGTCTTCGGTCAGGATTACCACCTGGCGGCCGATGTCGATCAGGTTTTGTGCCTTGCGGTAGGGTTCGCTGGCGGTGACCCATTTGCCGAAGGACTGGCGGTTGGCGATGACCAGCATCGTCGTCGTCGTGCCGACTTTGCCCAGGACGCGCGCGCCGGCGCCGGCGAGGCGGTTGGCGAGTGGGCCGTCGATTGCTTCGCCGACGATGACGACGCGTTCGCCGAGCAGGGGGCCGGTTGTTGCGGCCCTGGGCGATTTGGCGCGGGGGATCGTGCGCCGGCTCATCCAGCCGGGCAGGTCGATGCCGGTGTGTTCGATCGCCTTGAGGATGACCATGCCCGATGCGCGCGCGTCGCTGAGCGCGTCGTGGTGGCGGTGATCGAGCCCGAGGTAGCTGGTCAGGACATTCAGCCGGTGGCTCGGCAGGTCGGGCCAGGCGGCCTTGGCCACGCGGACGCTGTCGAGCCAGGTCGTTTCGATCAACGGATACGCGCCGACCCGGCATGCGGCGGCCAGCGCGCCTTTGTCGAAATACGAATGGGCGACGGTGATGCGGCCGCGCAAATGGCCGTCGATTACGGCATGGATGTCGCCGAATGTCGGCTGACCCTCGACATGGTGGGGCTGGATGCCGTGGATGGCGATGTTGAAACCCGAAAACTCGTCGAGCGGATCGACGAGCGATTCCCAGGCGAACACTTCGCGCCCGTCGCGAAACCCGACCACGCCGATCTGGCAGATGCTGCTGACCCGCGAACACGCGGTTTCGACATCGACGACGACGAAATCGGGGGCGCTATCGAGCGATTGTTCGAGGATCGTCAGAGTCATTACCGGCGCATAGCAAGCTGGCGATCAGACGCCAATTGTTGCCGCACCAAAGATGGTGGGCGCATCGCCGGGCTGCCATGGGGCATAGCGCACCATGACCGCGGCAAATAGCGCAGAGGCGAGGTGGCCCGCCAGCCATTCGTGGACGTGGGGCAGTGTTTGCGCGGCGAACCATGCGGCATCGGTCGCCGCGAATTGGCGCACGAACGGCATGATCGCCATGTCGGCGAGGCCCTGCTCTTGGCCGCAAAGCTGGCCATGCGTCGCAAGTCGCGCGTCGAGTTGGTGTAGAAATGCCAGGCCGCTTTCGCGATGGGCCATGGCGTCGCTGTCATGCCGATGGGGATATTTGTAGCGATCGAGGTCGTGTTTGAACGGGCCGTCGCTGGTCGCGATCAGGTCGGCGTCGGTGCGCGTCAGCCACCAGCGCGGATCGTTGCGGCCAAGGCTCCAGTGCATGATGTCCAGGCTCTGGTCGATCACGGTGCCGTCGGGCAGGATCAGCACGGGTACGGTGGCTTTGGGCGAGGCGGCGATCAGGCTGTCGGGTTTGGCGGACAGCTTTACTTCGCGAAGCTCGCACATCGTGCCGCTGACCATGATCGCCAGACGGGCGCGCATCGCATAAGGGCAGCGGCGGAAACTGTAGAGTACGGGCAGGGTCATGGCACGAGCCCGTAATGCGTTTCGACCGCGATGCCCAGTTGTCCCAGCCATTCGCGCGGCAGCGTGCCACCCGCGCAGACGATGACCGCGTCGTTGGCGATGACATGCGTGCCGGTGGCGTCGGCAATGACGACCGTATCGGCGGTGATGCGCACGGGTATGGCATCCAGGTGGACGGCAATTGCATCGGTTTGCGCCAGTGCCGCGCGGTTATCGGCGCGCGCGCGCGCAAAACCGGCGCCGCGATGGACCAGCGTGACAACGGTGCCGGGGAATTCGGCCAGCGCGATCGCCGCCTCCAGTGCGGAATCGCCGCCGCCCACGACCATCACGCGAAGGCCTGCATATTGCCCCGCATCGCTCAACCGATAGACCACTTTGTCGAGCTCTTCGCCGGGCACGTCCAGCCTGCGCGGGGTGCCGCCCCGACCCATCGCCAGCAAGACGCGGCGCGTGCGATAACGGGCTTTGTCCGACACCACGACCAGGCCGGCGGGCTCCCGCTCGATTGTCAGCACGCGTTCTTCATAGCGGGGCGCCAGGCCTGTTCGCGCGATCACATCGTGCCAGAACGCGAGCAGGCCCTCCTTGCTGATGCTGCCAAGCCGAAATTCGCCGATCAGCGGCAGAGTTGCGGGCGCGGTCATCACCACTTTGCCGCGCGGGTAATGCGCAACCGATCCGCCCAGCGTCGCCTGATCGATCGCGACATGGCGCAACCCATGCGCAATCGCGCCAAGTCCCGCGGCCATGCCGGCCGGGCCGCAGCCGACGATCACCACGTCGAGCTGGTCCGCTTCGTTTGCGGGCTCGGCTTTCAGCGCGCCGGCAATATGGTCGATCGCCTCGCGCCCCTGGTTCATCGCGTTGCGGATCAGGCCGAGGCCGCCGAGTTCGCCCGCGATATGAATGCCCGCGACGCTGGTTTCGCCGCCGGGGCGCAGCACGGGCACATCGATGCCGCGCGCCGGGGTGCCGAATACAAGTTGGATCGCGCTGGTGGGGCACGCATCGTAACATGTGCCATGGCCGACGCACGCCCAGGGCTCGATCAGCGTCGCGATCCGCCCGACCATGCCGAGCACGTCGTGTTCGGGGCAGGCGCGCACGCACGCGCCGCATCCGATGCACCGCACCGGATCGGTCACCGGGTGTAGGCCGGGCGGTTCGGCAAGGCCTGTGGCGCGATTATGTGCCAGCAGTGCGCGATTGCGCAGCGTGCGCTTGCGTTGCAGCCACGCCCAGCCGCCGATCGCCAGCATTAGCGGGACCGCATAGACAGGCACAAGAAACAGCGTCGGGATCATCGTTTGGCAGTGGCGTCCTTTGTTGGCCCAGTGATGGCAAAAGGTCGGCGAATGCTAGAAAAATCTGGCATCACAGCATTTGCCCGAAACAAGGGTGGATTCGCGAATCAAGGCTTTTCAATGGACGGCGCAGTACCAGGGATCGGCAACAGCGGGGCACAACGCCCTGTGGGATTGCGCGCGATCTGGGTCGATTGCGCGGTTGGGGCGCTCGTTGGCGCGGGGCTTGTCTGGGGCTGGACGACGCGTGGATGGGCCAGCCTCGATCCGCATAACTGGCCGGGCTATCTGATCGGGATCGCCGGCACGCTGATGATGGTCGCGGCGGCGGGGCTGTCGTGGCGCAAACGCCGGGCGCAGGCGCGGATCTCGGTTGCGGGCTGGTATAATGCGCATGTGCTGCTCGGGCTGTTTGGCCCAGTGCTGGTGCTGGTCCATGCGCGGTTTGCCTGGGGCTCGATCAATTCCAGCTTTGCTCTGGGCGCGATGGGGCTGGTCGTCGCGACCGGCCTGATCGCGCGTTATCTGCTCGGCCCGGCGCGTCGGCACGGTCTGCGCTGGGTCGAGGCCTGGCATTACGGCCATGCGCCGCTGTGCATGGTGCTGGTCCTGGCGGTGATCGTGCATGTCTACATGGCGCATGCGTACTGATGCGCTGGTTGCTGCGCCTCATATTTGCGTGCCTGCTGATGGCGGGAGCGGCGCATGCCGAAACCGTGATCGAGCGCCTGGTCAGTCCGGGCCCGCTATCGCCCGCGCATGCAAAACTCGAAGCGCGGTGCGACACCTGCCACCTGTCGTTTCATCGCCAGGCGCAGGACAAGCAATGCCTCGCCTGTCACACCGGCATTGCGCGTGACATCGCGACGCAAACCCGCTGGCACGGCCTGGTGCCAAAGGCGCGTAGTCAACCGTGCAGCAGTTGCCATGTCGAACACCATGGCGCGGGTAAACCGCCGCTGACGGTATTCGATCGGTCCACGTTCCATCACGATACGCAGACCGCCTATCGCCTCACCGGCGGCCATGCGCGCACCGCCTGCGCTGCGTGTCACGTCGGGATGAAGCTGTACCGCGAAACGCCGCAGGCCTGCGCAAGCTGCCACGCGCGCGCCGATGTGCATCAGGGACGATTGGGGCAATCTTGCCAGGGGTGCCACACGACCGCGAACTGGCGCACGGTGACGCCATTCGATCACAATCGCACGCGCTATCCGCTGACCGGCGCGCATCGCACGACACCGTGCGCGGGGTGTCACGTCAATCAGCAATGGCGCGGCGTTTCGACCGATTGCGTGTCGTGCCATGTGCGCAAGGACGTTCATCGCGGCGCCGATGGGCCCAAATGCGGCACATGCCATCTGACGACCGATTGGCGCACGGTCGTGTTCAACCACGACAGCGTTGCCGCGTTTCCGCTGGTCGGCGCGCATCGTGCGGTCGCGTGCATCAGCTGCCACGCGACGACCGCGCGGCCCGACAAGGCGCCGGTCGCCTGCGCAGGATGCCATGTGAAGGATGATGTCCACCGCGGCAGCGATGGCCCCAAATGCGCCGGGTGCCACAGCCAGGCGACGTGGAAAGTCGCCAGGTTCGACCACGCGAAAACCACGTTCCCGCTGGTCGGCGCACATGTCAAAGTGGCGTGCATGACGTGCCACACGGGTTCGGTCGATACGGTCAAAGTTGGCGGCCAATGCATCGATTGCCACCGCAAGGACGATGTCCATCGCACCGCGCTGGGTCCGGTATGCGAACGCTGCCACAAACAGACCAGCTTCGTGATCCCCGGCATTCCCCGCATCATGACCCCGCGCCCGGGCAAAGCCGAAAAAACGGCACCCACTGTTGCAATCAAATCGGGTGACTTTCCGCGGTCGGGGCTTAAGCCCTGACACACAAGGCACACCGCACATGGAAGACGCCGGCGCACATTAGAACTGCGGCAGACGGGGAACGATTTGACCCGATCGCCTGCAGTGCGTCTTGCCTGTGCAACGTTCGCGGCATAGCGGGCCTTGACAGACAAATTCAGGAGCAGGGCGATGACCACCGACTACACTTTGGCCAGAGCGCTGCTGAACGATCCGCTGACCAATCGCGGCACCGCGTTTTCGCTCGAGGATCGCGACCATTTCGGGTTGCACGGCTTGCTGCCGTCGAACGTCCTGATGCTCGAGGAACAGATCGACCGCCGGCGCCAGATGCTCGAAAGCATGGACACCGATTTCCATCGCTATGCGTTCCTGCGCGAATTGCAGGACACCGACGAAGTCCTGTTCCACGCGCTGGTCCACAGCGACCTGCCGCGCATGTTGCCGCTGGTCTATACACCGACCGTGGGCGAGGGCTGCGAACGGTTCAGCCAGATTTTCCGCCGGCCGCGCGGGCTGTTCCTGGCCTGGCCCAACCGGCATCAGATCCGCTCGATCCTGGCCGATCCGGCGCTCGACCGCGTCAAGGTGATCGTTGTGTCGGATGGCGAACGCATTCTGGGGCTCGGCGACCAGGGCGCGGGCGGCATGGGCATCCCGATCGGGAAACTGGCGCTATATACCGCCTGCGCCGGGCTGCATCCCGCCGAAGTGCTGCCGATCCTGCTCGATTGCGGCACCGACAATCAGGACCGCCTGAACGATCCGCTGTACATCGGCTGGCACGCCAAGCGCGTGCGCGGCGCCGATTACGACGCGTTCGTGGAGGAATTCGTCAGCGCGGTCGACGAACGCTTTCCCGACGTGCTGCTGCAGTGGGAGGATTTCGCGGGCAAGAACGCCTATGACCTGCTCAACCGCTACGGCCACCGCCTGCTCAGCTTCAACGACGATATCCAGGGCACCGCGGCGACGGCGGTCGGCACTTTGCTGTCGGCGGTTCACACCACCGAAGTGTCGCTGTCGGAACAGCGCTTCATCCTGTACGGCGTGGGCGCGGCGGGCAGCGGCATTGCCGAAATGCTCGTGCGCGCGATCATGGCCGAAGGCGTCGACGAAAAGACCGCGCGCGGCACGATCTGGCCGATCGATCGCGACGGCCTGATCCTGTCCGACATGCCCGACCTGCCGCCGCAGCAAGTGCCACTGGCGCGCGATCCCGCCGATATCGCCGGCTGGCCGCGCATCGGCAACGGCCGCATCGGGCTGGAACAGACGATCGCGCATGTCCGCCCGACCGTCCTGATCGGAGCCTCGGGGCAACGCGATGCGTTCAACGAAGGCGCAATCCGCCTGATGGCCAGCCTGACCGAACGCCCGGTAATCTTCCCGCTGTCGAACCCGGTGTCGCGCGCAGAGGCGCATCCCGCCGACATCCTGCGCTGGAGCGATGATCGCGCCATCGTCGGATCGGGCAGCCCGTTCGGCACCCAGGGCGTAACCCAGGTGAACAACATCTACATTTTCCCCGGCATCGGTCTCGGCGCACTGGCAGCGCGCGCCAGCGAAGTCACCGACGGCATGTTCATGGTCGCCGCGCGGCGCCTGGGCGAATTGCGCGGCGAAATCGGCGATGGCGGCGCGGGCCTGCTGCCCCCGATCACGGCGTTGCGTGAGGTGGCATTGCGGATCGCGGTTGTCGTCGCGGAACAGGCGATGGCGGAAGGCGTTGCGCAAGCGCCCGCCGAAGCGATCACGCGTGAGGCGATCGCCGAACTGATGTGGGAACCGGAGTACGCGTAAGCGCATCCCACGATTCTGCCGACGCTACCTGTCGCAAAATAGTTCTATTTCGCAAGATCCGCTCATCCTGAGCCTGTCGAAGGATGCGCGCGACGGTTAGCCTGGGCGATGTTGTAATCGTGCTGGGCGGCCGTGGGCGCGCATCCTTCGACATGCTCAGGATGAGCGGAGTTATTATAATTTAAGTGAAAATATGCCGGTTAGCTCGGCCGCAAGACCAGTGCAGCAATCCCCGTCGCATGGTCGGTCATGAACAGGTAGGCATCCGTATCCGCCTTGCGATCCTTGTTGATCGATTTGGCCGGGATCGAGCCGGTGGTCTTGTCCTGGTGCGTGATCAGCCAGCGTTTGGCTTTGTCCAACGCGGCCACGTCTGCCGGGCTGGTGGTTTCGTGCGCCACTTCGCGCAAGGTGAACGCGCCTATCGCGGTCGCATAGCCGTCGCTGGTGGTGGGCAGGGGGGTCTTGTCCACGCGCTGCCATGGGGCGAGGGCGGGCAGGCTCCAGCCGCCGTCGGGGCCTTGCGCGGCGACGAGTTCGGCGACCACGGCGGCGCGCTGCTCGGGGGTGGCGATGCCGTGCAATTCGCTGTCGGCGATCAGGATCAGCATGCGGCTATACAGCGATTGCCCGGCCAGGCCGCCGCGCAGATACCCGCGCAATGCTTCGATATTTGGCGCGATTGTGGGGTCTGCGGCGTAGCTGGCAGGGGCGCGTGCGACGGCGAGCGCCGCAAGCGTCGCGCCCCAATACGTCGCGGTCGGCGATTCCCAGGGTTCGAGGTGGAAATTGAGCCACGGGAACCCGCCTTTGGTGTCGCCGGTCTGCATCTGCAGCGCCCACATCTGGGCAAAGGCCTGCTTGGTGTCGACGCCGAATACCGTGCCGCGTTCGTTGTCGCGCGTCACCAGGAACAGCGCGTTCAGGACCGATTCGACGCCGCGCGATTCGCCGGTTTTGCCCGCGCCACTTTTCTGATCGTAATAGAACGGGCCGATTTCGTTCCACAGATAGACCCGCTTGGTCACATCGTCGAGCATCGCGATTTCGGCGGGGCTGCGCGTGCGGTCGCCGAGCGAGCTGCGCAGCACCGGGCGCGCGAGCATGCCCGGCAGGGCAGTATGGCACGACACGCACATCGTATCATTGGTGCGCTGCGCCTTGGGCCACTGGCGCCACCACGCGAGCCGTGTATCGAGATAATGCGCGGCCGCCGCCGCATCCCAGGTCTGCGCCTTGGGCGTTGCCGCCCCGGCGCGATCGACCGGGGTCTGCGCCACCAAGGCCACAGCGAACGCGGCGCTCGCGCCGAGCAACAGGCGCCGGTGCGCCACGTGTTTGAACAGGGTCATGGGCCGGGATGATATGCCAAACTGGACAAACGTCCTAGAGTGCGCGGAGCCCAGCGCTAATTAAGGTTGCGCGACCGGTTCGCGGCCATTGCCGCCCTGCGCGATCGCGGTCCGGGTCTGCTTGCCCCAGCCACCGCCGCCGCGCAGAAACGCGATCCAGCCCCAACACGCGCCAGCATGGCGCAGGAGCTGAAACGTGAACGGTTCGAAGATCGACGCGATCAGCGCTGGCCCCAGGCCCAGCCCATCACCCTGGCCGGTCCAGCGGCGATAGAGCGTGATCGACCACAAATGGAAGGTCAGGTCGATGACGACTTTGGCCAGCATCAGCAGGACGATCGTACCCACTACTGGCAAAGTCCCGCGCACAAACAGCGAGATCAGAATGCCGAACGCGATCAGCCCGTAGATCGGCTGCACCGTGTCGAGCGCCTTGACCACCAGCATGCGCGTGCCGAGCCGGCCAAACCGTGCATTGCCGACCATGTCGCGGTTCCAGTGCTGGGTCTGCAGAAACCCGCCGAACCAGCGCCGGCGCTGGCGCATGAACGCCATCGGGCTGGCCGGCGCATCGGTGCTGGCGACCGCATCGCCGATCACGCGCACGCGCCAGTCATGCCCGTTTTCATGCGCAAAGCGATGCATGCGGTGGATCAGTTCGTAGTCCTCGACCATCGATTGCGGATCGAACCCGCCCGCGCGGATCAGCGCCGAACGCCGGAAACCCGCAAACGCGCCCGAAATCAGCAGCAAGCCATTCTGCTGCATCCAGGCAAAGCGCGACAGGAAATTGCGCACGTATTCATAGCGTTGAAACCATTGGAACAGCCGCTCGACCGGGCGTTTTCCACACATCGGGATCAGCACGCCGGTCGCGGCGACCAGTTGTGGCTCGGCCGCAAAGGCATCGCGCATCGCTTTCAGCGCACCCGGCTCAAGCAAAGTATCGGCATCGATCGTCAGCACGAGGTCGGTGTCGATCAGCGGGATCGCAGCGTTCAGCGCGCGCGCCTTGCCGCCATGCGGCAGGCGCAGCCAGCGCAGCACAGGCTGGATGGGCGAGGGCGGGCTTATCTGGCCGAGCACAGGCGGTTCCAGGCCATAGACCCGGCGCAGCACGTCGGCGCTGTCGTCGTTCGAGCCATCATCGGCGAGCACGATCAGATCGGGCGGGCATTCCTGCGCCATCAACGTATCGATCGTGATCCGCAGTGATGTGTCTTCATTGTGCGCGGCGATGATCGCAGCCAGCGATGCCGGCGGCGCATCAGGATCGAGCGGCTGCGCAGAACGCATTGTTTTACGCAAAGGCCACAACTGGATCGCGGTGAACGCCAGCAGAAACGTGTCATACCCGATATAGGCCAGCCCGACCGACCAGCCAAACAGGCTCGATCGGATCAGGCTCTGCCAGAACAGCACGACGAACAGCGCCGGCCCGGCCCAACCGAGCGCGGTTCCGATCCAGGGGACAGCGCGCGGTGACAGTCGCGGCGAAAGCGCGTTAAATCCGGGATCAAGAATGCTCATTGCTGAATCCTGTGCGATCTGGGATGAACCTCAGCTTGCAAACGGCAGCGCCATGGCAGGTTTTGTCGGATCGTGACACAGAATTTCCAGGAGAGTTTGGCGCATGCCCGAAAGACCGATCAACGGCCGTTACACGGCGATTGCCGTAACGCTGCATTGGCTGGTGGCGATCGCCATCATCTACAACCTCGTCGAAGGGCTGCTGTTCAGCGACGACACACCGCGTTCCGCCATCGAATTGCACAAATCGATCGGGATCACCGTCATCGGGCTGTTCCTGTTGCGCATCCTCTGGAAAATCGGCCATCCCGGACCCGCTCCACTACCCGGTTTGAAACCGTGGGAGCGCAAGCTGTCGGTCAGCGCGCACCATTTGCTGTACGTCTTCATGGTGTTCGTTCCGCTGGCAGGCTGGCTGCACGATTCCGCATGGAAAGGCGCAAGCACGCACCCGCTCAAGCTGTATGGCGTCATCCCGTGGTTCCGCTTTCCCCTGTTTGGCGGGTTGGACGATGCGGGCAAGGATTGGTGGCATGAGAATCTGTTTACCGTGCACAAGTACTCGAGTTGGGTGCTGATCGGTCTGGTGGGCCTGCATATCGCGGGCGCGTTGAAGCACCAGTTTCTTGATGGTAAGCCGCAGTTTCGGCGGATGTGGTTCGGGAAGTAGGTCGCGTTTGTTCAGGGCCTCCGGCGGCCTAGGGCCATTGCCCTAGGAACCCGTTACCGTCTTGAACTGCGCGTTGTTCGGGCATTTGCGCGCCCCCGCGCAGCGGTTTGATCGTCTACCGACGCAGCGTCGGGATGCAACGCTGAACACGCGCACCAACGCGGACGGTAATGGGATGCAAGGGCCCTTGGCCCTTGCCCGCCGGAGGCACCTTATCGAGATTTGGCATCACTTCTCGACGTCGCGGAAGAAGTGGGATCCCGGGTTAAGCCCGGGATGACGAAATTGGGGTTAGTCAGCTCACCGCCGGGCGGCCAGTTCGGTGATCCGGGCGCTGGCTTGCTGTTCCATTGATTTTAGTTCGGCGATGGTCATTTCGAGGACGGCGTGTTGTTGTTTCAGCAGTTTGATGCGTTGGCGGATGCCGGTGACCAGGTGCTGCATTTGTTCGAGCTGGGTGGGGTCGGCGTCGTATAGATCGAGGAATTCCTTGATCTCGCGGATTGAGAAACCCAGGCGTTTGCCGCGCAGGATCAGTTGCATGCGCGCGACATCGCGGCGCGCGTAGATCCGGGCATTGCCGACGCGGGCGGGTGCGATCAGGCCTTTGTCTTCGTAGAAACGCAGCGCGCGATGGGTGATGCCGAGTTGCGCGGCGACGTCGTTGATGCCTTTCAGGCCGGCCAGTGCCGCGCCTGTTTCGCTGCCGATATCGTGGTCAGGGTCTGCGGCCAAGTCGATGGTTGCCAATGGCTAGTTCCCCCCAGGTGTGATGCGCAACCGAACAGAAACGGCGCGCGAGATCAAGGCGTATTCGCCGCGGCGGTGCGCGCCAGTTCCTCGGCCACGAGTTCTTTTTTCGACAATTTGCCGATCAGGGTGCGTGGCAGTTTGTCGCGAATTTCGATCTGGCGGGGCAATTCGATCTTGCTCAGGGATTCTGCCAGGAATGTGCGCAATTCGTCGGGGGTGATCTGCGCGCCTTCGTGCAATTTGACGAATAGCTTGGGGCTCTGGCCGCGGTAGGGGTCGGGAATGCCGATTGCGATTGCTTCTTCGATCGCGGGGTTGCGGTAGGCGGCTTCCTCGATCGCGCGGGGGTAGACGTTGTATCCGCCGCACAGGATCACGTCCTTGATCCGGTCGACCAGGTAGAGGTAGCCGTCATCGTCGAAATAGCCGACGTCGCCGGTGCGCAAGGCGCCGTCGACGAATGTCGCGGCGGTTTCTGCGGGCTGGTTCCAGTATCCGGCCATGACTTGTGGGCCGCGGGCGCAGACTTCGCCGCGTTCGCCGTGTGGCATGATCCGTGTGGGGTTTTCGGGATCACGAATTTCAAGCGTCGTGCCGGGAAACGCGACGCCGCACGAATTTGCGCGGGCTTCACCAAACACCGGGTTGCACGCGATCACGGGCGAGGCTTCGGTCAGGCCATAGCCTTCGCAGATGCGCACGCCGGTGCGGTGTTCGAACGCGTCGCGCACGTCAAAGGGCAGCGGTGCGCCGCCCGAAATGCACGCGATGATCCGGCTCATATCGGGTAGGTCTTCGTCGGACAGCGCGTTCATCGCGATAAACAGGGTGGGCACGCCAAAGAACATCGTCGGCGGTTTGCGCCGGATTGCCGCGCACATCGCCTTCATTTCAAAGCGCGGCAGCAGCACCAATTCGGCGCCGATCAGCACCGAGAAATCGAGCACTGCGGTCAGCGCGAACACGTGAAAGAACGGCAGCACGGCCATCGTGCGCTGTGGCGGGGGCAGGTCCACCCCGATATGGCGGTGCTGTTGCAGCGCATTGGCGGTCAGGTTGCGATGGGTCAGCATCGCGGCCTTTGGCGTGCCGGTGGTGCCGCCGGTGTATAGCAGCACGGCCAGGTCGTCGGGCGCCAGGTCGACCGGATCGGGATCGGCGCGGCTGAGCGTCAGCTTGACGAAATCGATATGGTCGGCGGTGCCGGGCCGCGTCGCAGGGACGCGTGCGTGGAGCGACCGTTTCAAAAACCGCCAGCCCAGCGCCTGTGGCCAGGGCAGGATTTCGGCCATCGGGCACATGATGATCGCGCGCAAATCGCTGTCGGGCGCAACGCCCAGGACTTTGTCGTGAATTTCCGCGATGTCGGGCACGGCAATCGCGACCGCGCCGGAATCATTCAGCAGGTGGCGCAATTCGTGTGGGGTATACAGCGGGTTGCAATTGACCACGACCACGCCGATGCGCGCCGCGGCATAATACAGCGCGATATAATGCGGCGTATTGGGCAGGCACAGCGCGAGCCGATCACCCTTTTGCAGGCCCAGGTCCTGCAACCCCCGCGCCGCGCGGGTGACCAGATCGCCGATCTGGCCCCAGGTCCAGCACCGCCCGAGGAAATCGACCCCGGGCTGCCGACCATGATCGCGCACTGTGTTTGTCATCAGGTCACCGACCAGCATGACCGGGGGTGCCCAGTCTGCCGTCGGTGCTGTTGCAGTTGCGATCATGGTGGCCCCAGTCATGTCAGCAAATCAGAAACGCAGACGTCCGCCCAGCGAGAAGATGAACACATGCGCCGACGTCACTTCACCGCTCATCAACACCGGAGTTGCGACAGGTGTTCCCGCATACGGTTCGGTCGGGGCGTCGATCGTCGCGGATTTCAGCGTGAGGTAATTGAAGGCGCCGTCAAGCGTCAAATTCCTGAACAGCTCATGGCTGACGCCGGTGGCAAAGGTCCAGCGGTTGCTGTCGGGCACGCGCGCATCGCGTTCGTCGTCACGCACCGGGCTGACATCGCGCTGCACCCCGCCGCGCACGGTCCAGGTCGGCGCGACAGCGGCATCGACGCCGATCGCGTAATTCCAGGTGTTGCGATAGTTTTCGGGGATCGCGGTGTTGAGCGGCGCGCCCAGGTTGATCGCCGAGAATTCGCTCCAGCCAAAGCGGATGACCTGCGCATCGAGTGTGAAGATCGAGTTGAGCTTGTAGCGCGCGCTGCCGCCCAGTTGCCATGGCGTTGCGAACGAAGCCCGGGTCGCGGTGGTGCCGTTTTCGGCGGCGAGCGGCGCGAGCAGGCCCGACACGGCGATCTGGCCATCGAGATGATGCTTGATCGACGACTTGTAGCTTGCGCCCAGGCTCAACTTGCCCATTTCGATCCGCGTGCCGAGCGAATAGCCGACATCCCAGCCATGGCCCGACAGGGTCTGCTGGCCATCGGGCAGTGCGGCCGACAGGTTGGGCAGCGCATTGCCAAAGGTGGCGCTGGCGCGCTCGACATTGACGCCGCCGCCAAAGTTCAGGCCGATGCCATCCACATCGAAATGCAGCGCCAGGCTGGGCTGGATATCGATCGTGCGCAGCCGCGTGTTTTCGGCGGAATAACGCGCGAAGCTGTCTGCCGGATAGTTGGTGGTGAAATTGTAGGGCGCGCTGATCGCCAGGCCGACCGCGATCTGGTTGGTGAGTGCGTGCGCGATTGCGCCAGTTGGTACCAGGCCGTTGCTGATCGGATTGGTCCGTGTCGGGTTGCCGCCGACTGATGCTGGCTGCTGGCCGGGGCGTACGATCAGGCTGCCGGTGTCGTTGATCGTCGCGCGGGGCAGGATTTCCGTGGCGTTGATCGACGCATCGCCGCCGGTCATGCCGCCGATCGAAGCCGGGTTCCACCACAGGCTGTCGGCGCCGGTGTCGGCGATTTCGCCCGATTCAGCGCGGCCGGTGGCGCGTGTCGATTGTTCCTGGATATAGAAACCGGCCGCAAATGCCGGGGTCGCCGCGAGCAGCGTGGTGCCGGCGAGCAGCGCAGCCAGGGTCGATCGGGTCGTGATAAACTTGGTCATGGGGCATCCGTCCTTTGGGGGGAGTTTTTTTGGGGGGTAGTCTTGCGTAGCAGCGCAAGTGTTAGCGAATGCGCTGCCACGTCTGGGATTTGCACAGGGGCCAGATCACGCATCCCTTGACGGTCATCGTGTTTGGTCCGGATAGTGTCATCGTGGCGTGATAGGTGTGGCCGTCTTCGGGGTTGTAAATCGTGCCGCCGGACCAGCCGTTTTCGGCGCGCGAAAATCCGGCGAGCATCGTCACGCCTTTGAGCAGCTGACTGCGCAAGGCGGCATCGACATTGTGCGTGTCGCGCGCGTCGGGGTTGGCGTTGATGGCGTCGGATGAGAGCAGGTGGCCACAAATGCCTGCGCCGCAGGGGGTGATTTCGACGACGCCGTGTTTCGACGGTGTGGACCAGTGGCCCATCGCATCGTCAGGCCGGGCGGTCGCGTTGGTGGACATTGCCAGGCCGGTGAAAAGCGCCGCCAAGCCGATCACGGCGTGCGAAAAACCCTTCATTTTCATGCATCCTCATGCCGATTGGACTTGGTATTCGCCAGCGTCATTCGCTGTGTCGAATCGGCCTATGGCGCAATTTTTAATTGACGTATAGGGAAACTTGCGCACCATTTGAGGAAATGGAATGGGCGCAATTTGGTGGTGCAAATCGGCATCAGTTGGGTTTTGCGCACGACATCAGTCGCGCAATACAACATAGCCCCGCCCCTCAGGGGAGGGGTTGGGGAGGGGTGTCCAACGCCCGATTGGTTATGCAATTCATGCGGCGCTGTACACCCCCACCCAACCCTCCCCCTCCAGGGGGAGGGCTTTTTCGGGCTGGTGTGGCGCGTCTTATTTAGCGCGTGCGGTGCCATTCCTGGTTCTTGCACGCCGGCCATACGATGCAGCCTTTCATGTTGAGCGTATTGGCGCCCGACATGGTGATCGTCGCCTTGTACGTGTGGCCGTCTTCGGGGTTGTAGATCGTGCCGCCTTCCCAGCCATCGGCCGAGCGATGAAATCCGCTCAGCAGCGTGATGCCTTTCAGCGGACGGTTGCGTTTTGCGGTATCGGTATTGCGGGTGTCGCGTGTGCCCGGCGCCGAATGAATGACATTCGATCCGATCAGGCGGCCGCAGATGCCGCCGCCGCAGGAGCGGATCTCGACGACGCCATTGTCTGCCGGCGTTTTCCAGCGGCCGATCGCGCCGCCCGGGCTTGCAAGTGCAGCGGTTGCGCCTGCACATAATGTGACGAGGGCTGTGAGGCCGACGATAATTTTCGGAAATCCGGTCATGTTGATCTACCCTGTTGTCCGAAAAATCCGGGGGGTGTTGAAACGGTCTCTGGCGGAAATGCAAATTGACGTATAGGGAAGGTAGCGCACCTTTAGAGCGGCCTTGTATATGGGCACCTCTTCCAAACGCACGGCGGGCGGTATCGGGTGCAATGATCTGACTATCGAGGAAAAACGAAATGCCTGAAATCGTCATTGCAGGGTTTGCCCGGTCACCGTTTCACCTTGCCGGCAAAGGCGCGCTGGCCCGCACGCGGCCCGATGACCTGGCCGCCGCAGTCGTGCACAGCCTGGTCGAGCGCACCGGTATCGATCCGTCGGCGATCGAAGACTTGGTGCTCGGTTGTGCATTTCCCGAGGGCGAACAGGGGCTTAACGTTGCGCGCATGATCGGACTGCTGGCTGGACTGCCGCTCTCGACCGGTGGCATGACGATCAACCGGTTTTGCGGTTCGTCGATGAGCGCGGTGCATTACGCCGCGGGCCAGATCGCGCTGGGTGCGGGCGAAGTGTTTATCGCGGCCGGCGTCGAGGGCATGAGCCGCGTGCCGATGTCGGGCTTCAACCCGATGCCCAATCCGGTGCTCGCGAAAAGCAGCAGCGCCTATATCGGCATGGGCGACACCGCCGAAAACCTCGCCAAGCGCTATGCCATCGACCGCGCGACGCAGGAAGCGTTTGCATTGTCGAGCCAGCACAAGGCCGCCGCCGCGATCGCCGCGGGCCATTTCGCCGACGAAATCGTACCAATCACGACCAAGGCTGGTGTGGTCGACCAGGATGGTTGCCCGCGTCCCGGCACCACCGCCGAAGCGCTTGCCGGGCTGAAGCCTGCGTTCAGCGCGACCGGCACCGTTACAGCGGGCACGTCATCGCCGCTGACCGATGGCGCCAGCGCTGTGCTGGTCACCAGCGAGGCCTACGCCCGTGCCCACGGCCTGCCCATTCTGGCGCGCGTGATCGGCACCGCAATTTCAGGATGCAGCCCCGACATCATGGGCATCGGCCCGGTCGAATCGAGCCGCAAGGCGCTGGCACGCGCCGGCATCACGGTCGCCGACCTGGATGTGATCGAATTGAACGAAGCGTTCGCCAGCCAGGCGCTGGCATGCATTGCGGATCTCGGGCTCGATCCGGCGAAGATCAACCTCGATGGCGGCGCGATTGCGCTCGGCCATCCGCTGGGCGCGACCGGCGCGCGGATCGTCGGCAAGGCGGCATCGCTGTTGAAGCGCACTGGTGGCCGTTATGCCCTGGCGACGCAGTGCATCGGCGGCGGCCAAGGCATCGCCACCGTGCTGGAGGCGGTTTGATGACGACGGAAATCGCTAAAGTCTGCGTCATCGGCGCGGGCGTGATGGGCGCGGGCATTGCCGCGCAAGTCGCCAATGCCGGGATTCCGGTGCTGTTGCTCGATATCGTGCCCAAGACGGGCGATCGCAATGCGGTTGCTGCGGGCGCATTGGCCAAGCTGGCTAAAGCCGAGCCTGCGGCATTCATGTCGTCGCGCGCGGCCAAGCTGGTCGAAGTCGGCAATATCGAGGACGATCTCGCGCGCGTTGCCGAATGCGACTGGGTGATCGAGGCGATCATCGAACGGCTCGACCTGAAACACGCGCTGTATGAGAAACTCGATGCAGTGCGCCGTCCGGGGACGGCGGTCACGTCGAACACCTCGACGATCCCGCTCGGCCATCTGGTCGAAGGGCGCGGCGAGGCGTTTGCGCGCGATTTCTTCATCACGCATTTCTTCAATCCGCCGCGGTATATGCGCCTGCTCGAAGTCGTTGCCGGTCCCGCGAGCGATCCGGACCTGGTGGCGCGGATTTCCGATTTTGCCGACCGCAAATTGGGCAAGACGATTGTCGCGTGCAAGGACACGCCGGGCTTCCTCGCGAACCGCGTCGGTACGTTCTGGCTGCAGAGCGCGGTCAATGCCGCGATCGAACTGGGGCTGTCTGTCGAAGAGGCCGATGCGATCGCGGGCAAGCCGATGGGCGTGCCCGGCACCGGGATTTTCGGACTGGTCGATCTGGTCGGGATCGACCTGATGCCGCATTTGAAAGCCAGTCTGACCAGCACTCTGCCGGCCGATGACCCGTACCAGGCGATCGCGATCGATCACCCGCTGATCGACCGGATGATCGCCGATGGCTATACCGGGCGCAAAGGCAAAGGCGGATTTTACCGGCTTAATCGCGCGGAAGGCAAACGCAAGGAAGCGATCGACCTGGCGACTGGTGAATACCGGCCGCAGGTCAAGCCGGCGTCACTGCCGGGCGCAGCGCAAAAGGATCTGCGCGCCTTGCTCGCACAGCCTGGCAAAGTCGGCGCATATGCCTGGGCGATCTTGGGCGCGACGCTCAGCTATGCGGCCATGCTGGTGCCGGCGGCATCCGACGATGTCGTGGCGATCGATGCGGCGATGCGGCTTGGGTATAACTGGAAATACGGGCCGTTCGAACTGATCGACCGGATCGGTGTCACCGATTTTGTCGCGCGGCTTGAAGCCGAAGGGCGGCCGGTTCCCGAAATCCTGCGCATTGCGGCGGGGCGTCCGTTCTATCGTATCGAGGCTGGGCAGCGTCAGGTGCTGGGGCTGGACGGTGCGTATCACAATGTCATGCGGGCCGAGGGCGTGTTGCTGCTTGACGATGTGAAGCTGACTGCAAAGCCGATCCTGAAAAACGGATCTGCCGCGTTGTGGGATATCGGCGATGGCGTCGCTGCGTTGGAATTCACGTCGAAGATGAATGCCATCGACGGTGAAATTCTCAAGCTGATCGGGCAGGCTGTGCCGCTGGTCGCCAGCAAGTTCAAGGCGCTGGTTATCTATAACGAAGGCAGCAATTTCTCTGCTGGCGCCAATCTCGGTCTCGCGATGTTTGCGGTCAATATCGCGGCGTGGGGCGAGATCGAGAAGTTGGTCGGTGGTGGGCAGATGGCGCTAAAGGCGCTGAAATATGCGCCGTTCCCGGTGGTTGCGGCGCCTGCTGGCATGGCGCTGGGTGGTGGTTGCGAAATCGTGATGCATGCCGATGCGGTGCAGGCGCATGCCGAAAGCTATATCGGGCTGGTCGAGTGCGGTGTCGGGCTGGTTCCGGGCTGGGGCGGGTGCGGCGAATTGCTGGCGCGTTGGCAGGCTACGCCTGGGTTGCCCAAGGGGCCAATGCCTGCGGTCACCAAAGTGTTCGAGACGATCTCGACCGCGACCGTGTCGAAATCGGCGGCACAGGCGATGGAACTGGGGTTCCTGCGCGCCGGCGATGGCATTTCGATGAACCGCGACCGTTTGCTTGCCGACGCCAAGGCGCGCGCTTTGGCGATGGTGCCCGATTATAAGCCGCCTGTGCCGCCTACGTTCCGTCTGCCGGGTGCAGGGGGCAAAGCTGCGATCACGCTCGCGGTGGAGGGGTTCCAGGCGCAGGGCAAGGCCACGGCGTATGATGGCGTGGTCGCCGGGTATCTTGGTGACGTGTTGACCGGCGGCGAGGCTGACCTGGTCGACACTGTGAACGAGGGCGATCTGATGGCGCTGGAGCGCAAGGCATTCCTGACCTTGATCCGCAAGCCCGGAACGCAGGCCCGGATCGAGCAGATGCTCACCACCGGCAAGCCGCTTCGCAACTGAATTAGAGGACAGCTACCATGCAGGTCTATACTCCCCCGTTGCGCGATATGCGCTTTGTGTTCAACGAATTGCACACCGATGACGGCTTTGGCGGATTGCCCGCCTTTGCCGAAATCACGCCTGATGTCGTCGATGCCGTGCTGACCGAGGCGGCGAAGTTTTGCGACGGCGTGATCGCGCCGATCAACCGCAGCGGCGATGAAGAAGGCTGCCATTTCGAAAACGGCGTCGTGCGCACGCCGGCCGGGTTCAAGCCGGCGTGGGACCAGTTTGTCGCGGGCGGGTGGAACGGGCTTGTCCTGCCGACGCAGTGGGGCGGACAGGGCCTGCCCGAAGCGCTGGGCAAGCTGGTTGATGAAATGGTGTGTGCGGCGAATATGTCGTTCAGCCTGTATCCGGGCCTGACCAATGGCGCGATTGCGGCGATCGATGGCTATGCCGACGACGCGTTGAAAGCGACGTATCTGCCCAAGATGGTCGGCGGCGAGTGGTCGGGGACGATGTGCCTGACCGAGCCGCAATGCGGGACTGATCTTGGGCTGCTGCGCACACGTGCCGATCCTGATGGCGAGGGCGGATATCGCGTGTCGGGCGCGAAAATCTTTATCTCGGCGGGCGAACAGGACCTGACGGATAACATCGTTCACCTGGTGCTCGCGCGCCTGCCCGATGCGCCCAAGGGCGTGAAAGGCATCAGCCTGTTTCTCGTGCCCAAGTTCCTGCCGGACAAGGCGGGGCAGTGGTCGGTGCGCAATGGCGCGCATTGTACGGCGATCGAGCACAAGATGGGGATCAAGGCGTCGGCGACGTGCCAGATGCTGTTTGAAGACGCGACTGGTTGGCTGGTCGGCGAACCCAATCGCGGGCTCGAGGCGATGTTCACGATGATGAATGCGGAGCGCGTGGGCGTGGGCATTCAGGGGCTGGGCGTTGGTGAAGCTGCGTATCAGGCGGCGGTGTGGTATGCGAAGGATCGCGGGCAGGGCCGGTCTTTGGCTGGTACGAAAAGCCCCGACAAGCCTGCGGATTCGATCATCGTTCATCCCGATGTGCGGCGTATGTTGCTGACGATGCGCGCGTGGAATGAAGGATGCCGTGGGATCGCGGGCTGGGTTTCGCGGGCGCTCGATGCGGAGAAGCATGCCGAGGATCCGCAAGTCCGCGCGCAGGCTGCCGATTTCGTTGCGTTGATGACGCCCGTTGTGAAAGCGCTGTTTACCGACCTGGGGCTCGAAAGCGCGAGCCTGGCGGTGCAGGTTTATGGTGGGCATGGCTTTATTCGTGAGAGCGGGGTTGAGCAGTATATGCGCGATGCGCGTATCGCGATGTTGTATGAGGGCACCAACGGCATTCAGGCGCTTGACCTGGTTGGGCGCAAATTGCCTGTGAATATGGGGCGCATGTTGCGCGGGCTATTCCATCCGATTTCGGCGTTTATCGAAGACAGTGCGGCGGATGCTGCTTTGGCGCCGTTTATTGTCGGGCTGAAACGGGCGTTCGAAGCTTTGCAGGGTGCGACTGCGATGATTGCCGAGCGTGGTATGCGCGACCCTGAGGAAGCCGGTGCGGCGGCGACTGATTACTTGCGCCTGATGGGGCTGGTGGCGATGGCGTATTGCTTTGCGCGTGCGGTTAAAGTGGCGCAGGCGCGGTTGGGTGAGGGGTCGGACGAGGCTTCGTTCTACACCGCGAAGATCCAGACGGCGCAGTTCTTCTATGACCGGTTGCTGCCTCAGGCGACTGCTGCGTTTCTGGCGATCAAGTCGGGTAAGGCGTCTACGATGGCGCTGGATGAGGCTGCGTTTTAAAACCAGGCAGTTACAATTATTTTTCGCTCATCCTGAGCTTGTCGAAGGACGCGCGCTGGGTTTGGTTTGGCTAACTTGCAGAACCAGGCCCGACTGTTGCGCGTGTCCTTCGACAGGCTCAGGATGAGCGGGAATTGTTATATGTTCTGGGGTTAAAGTAAGGCTACAGATCAGTCCTCGAACCGCCGTACGTGGCGCAATTCGGGGAATAGCCAGCTCCATGCGCCCGCAATCCCGACGGCCATCACGCCGCCGAATACCACTGCGCCCACCGGCCCGAGCATTGCCGCAGCCAGCCCGGATTCCATTTCGCCCAATTCGTTCGAAGCCGAAACGAACAGGCTCGATGTCGCGCCGACCCGGCCGCGCATGGGATCGGGCGTGATCACCTGGACCAGGGTCTGGCGGATATAGACCGAGATCATGTCGGCCGCGCCCAGCAGGACCAGCATCGCGAGCGACAGCCACAACGATGTCGACAGCCCGAAGACGACCGTCGCCAGCCCGAACACCACGACCGATCCGAGCATTTTCGGGCCGATCCGGTCGGTCACCGGACGAACCGAAATCCACAGCGCGGTGCCGACCGAGCCCACCGACGCCGCCGCGCGCAGCAGGCCGAGCCCCGATGGACCGACATGCAGCACATCGCGCGCATAGGCGGGCAGGAGCGCGGTCGCACCGCCGAACAGAACGGCGAACAGATCGAGGCTGATCGCGCCGAGCAGCATGCGCGTGCGCATCACATATTGCAGGCCTTCGACGATCCGCTCGATCGGGTGGCCATTGGCGCGTGCGACTTCGCGCAGCGGGGTGCCGACCATGCATTGCGCGGCGATCGACAGGCCGATCAGCGCCGAGGTCAGCCCATAGGCCCACGCGCCGCCCAGGCCATAGGCAAACCCGCCGAGCACCGGGCCGATGATTGCGCCGATCCGCCCGCCGACGGTGTTGAACGCGATTGCGCGGGGCAGGACTTCGATCGGCACCAGCGCCGGGCCGAGCGCATTCATCGCCGGCATGTAGAATGCGCGCGACGACGCAAAGGCGGCGGCGGAGGCATAGAACAGCCATGACCCGTGCGCGCCGGACCATTCGGCGGCAAACAGCGCCAGCACGGCGAGCATCTGGCCGGTCAGCGACAGCCGGACGACCAGGCGCCGGTCGAACCGGTCCGCCACGAGCCCCGACACGGGATTGAGCAGCAGAACCGGCAGGAATTGCGCCAGGCCGATCAGCCCGATGCGAAACGACGCCGCGCGCATGTCGAGCGTCAGCCGCGCCGCGTCATAGACCGCCCAGCCTAGCACCACGACGAAATTGGATTGCCCCAGCACCGCGAGCAGCCGCGCCAGCAGGAACCAGCGGTACGACGGTATGGTCAGGGGATGCGGATGATCATTCACGTGTTCGCCATGGCGCTTTGCCCGCGGGCTGCCAATAGTTTCATTGTCTTGACCGGTATTGAATGTCATGTCTGGGCCAAACCCAAGCCTCATAACCGGAGAGTCCCGATGGCCGCTTATCTGATGTTTATCCGCGACCGCGTTCGCGAAGAGGCCCCGATGGCCGAATACAGCAAGATGGCGCAGGCATCGCTTGCCGGGCACCAGTTCGAACCACTCGTCGTCTATGGCGGGGTCGAAACGCTCGAGGGGTCCGAAGTCGAGGGCGTTGTCCTGTTCAAATTTGCCGATAAAGCCGCCGCGATGGCCTGGTACGACAGCCCGGAATACACCGAGGCGCGCAAGATCCGCAATTTGAATGCCGATTATCGCGTCGCCGTGCTTGATGGAATTTGAAGGTCCGATGACGCAATCCCGCGCTGAAATCCTCATCCGCGAATTCTTTGCGCGGGTGTGGAATGCGCCGCACGACCTGTCGGCGATCGATGAATTGATGGCGCCGGATTATCGTATCACCACTGCCGGCCATGTCGTCGAGGGGCGCGATGCGTTCAAGGCCTGGGTTGGCGCGATGCAGACGACGCTGTTGCACGCGGCGAACGAGCATATCGAGATCTTTGCCAATGCTGCGGGTGATCGGGTGGTGTCGCGCTGGGTTACGCGCGGGGTCAACAACGGTATGTTTGGCCTGCCTGCCGACCAGGCGCCGGTTGAATTTACCGGCATTGCGATCTGGCGTGTTGAAGGTGATCGCCTGGCCGAATGCTGGGTCGAGCGGAGCGCGTTTGAATTGTACGAGCATCTGCGCAAGGGGTGATCCCTCGCGCCTCGCGCCCACCCCACCACCCACGTCGTCCCGGGCTTGACCCGGGACCCCACTTATTTTTGCGCCACGGCA
>Ga0302311_10000095_pt1 | contig 106577 bp, 111 predicted proteins | sample III_Palsa_N1_3_FD_200449 | JGI IMG/M metagenome (GOLD analysis project Ga0302311, IMG submission 200449) | Peat permafrost microbial communities from Stordalen Mire near Abisko, Sweden - III_Palsa_N1_3 | ecosystem: Environmental > Terrestrial > Soil > Palsa > Peat permafrost | place: Sweden...
AAGGCTATCGACGCGCGCCTGGGGGACATCGCGGCGCCCGTCCGGCCGACCGGGTTGAGAACCTGGCGCCGACCGCTGGCCACCGCCTGAGCCAGGGTCCTAAGTCCTCCTCCCCCTCGATGGGGGAGGTAGGCTCGCGCAGCGAGGTCGGAGGGGGTGGAGCGGTCACCCCGCCCGTCTCGCGCGTCGCGCGATCCACCCTCCCCATCGAGGGGAGGGAGGGATTTGACGGGCCAGCCTGGCCTCGCCTTGGACACGCGCCGAATCTATAGAGGGCGGAACGTTCGGTCGGGAGATCATGGATGGCCATTCTGGCGCTCGTGGCGGCCGTTGCGGCCGCCGGCGGTCCTGCTCCGGACTTTCCGGTTCCGATCGGTCCGGCGGCGGACGGCAAGGCGCATTGCTATTCGCCGGATATGGCCCGCAAAACCTGCGCCTCTCTGGCCATCTACAGCCACAACGCGGCCGGCGATATCGTGGGTGCGACAACCGTTGTCCTGGCCAAGGGCCCGGTCGTCACCATGAGTACGGCTTCGGTCATGACGGTGGAGGGCGGGCGCCTGTGCAGCACGCTGCACAAGGCCGACCTCGACGCGGCCCAGTTCACGATCGACGGCGCGGCCCCCGACGACGCCCGCGCCGTTCAATTTCATAACGCGGTGGCCGATCAGTTCTCGCCGATCATCGACCACAAGGTCTGCGTGACCTACGAGCCCGACGGCTCGGGCTTCACGGCTCACACCTCGTTCGACGGCCTGCCGCGCCCGAGCCTCGATCAGCGAGTGATCTGGGTGACGCCGGCGGACGGTTGGAAGGTGACACCCTGACGTGGGTCGGTAGATCGCTCTATCTAGCGTCGGCGGCGGGCAATAGACGGCTGGCCGTGTTGGCGACGATCAAGCCGAACAGTAGCATGGCGGCGAGGTTGAGGACGATGGCCTCGGCGCTGGGGTGATGTGGCTTCGGCCAGGCCGCGGACAGCGGCAGGACGACGAAGTTCATCACCACGAACACGCCAACCCCGTAGAGCGCGCCCATGGCGACGGGGCGGCGGAACAGGATCGGCAGCTGGACCCCGGCCAGGACGTAGATCTTGGCGATGATCAGCGACATCAGCCATTGCAGCCCAAGGCCCAGCCCCATCGTTCCCAGACCGCCCTGGTACGAGGCCCTGCCCAGGAGACCGCTGGCTATGGCCTGCAGGATGGTTCCCGGAGGGACTGAGTTGATGAGCGCGGCGACGAAGATATCGAGCGTGCCGGCGACGAGGCCGCCCACGGCGATGGCGAGGCCGAGCTGGCGCAGCGAATAGGATCCGGTCAGCGACATCTCAGGCCGTCTCCGACTCGACCGTGGCCGCCGCCTGGGCCGGGTCATAGTAGAATTGCTCCTCGACGATCAGGTCCCCCCGCCAGGTCTGCAGCGCCAGTTCGTCCAGACGCCGCACCCCGCCATCGAGCGTCGTGACCTCAAACTCCCAACCGATGACCACGCGGTCGCCGTCGACGATCACCGGGCCGGCGCGGCGGGTCGCGATCCGGCTCACCGACCCCAGCATGGCCTTCTCGGCGGCGATAAGGAGGTCGCGGCCGACGCGCGGGGGCCCCAGATTCTCCCTCATGCTGGCGTCCGGCGCATAGAAGTCGGCGATGGCGTCGACATAGCGCCCGTCGCGCACTGTGGCGACGAAGGCGTTGACCCGTTCCCGGCTAGGCATGGTGAGACCTCCTGCTATGGATGCACGCTAGATCGATCTATCTATCCGTTCAAGTTGTTTCACTGATCGATCTAGCTACACCCTGGTCTTGGGTCGCAAATCACCCTATCGAGGCGGCCCATGAGCGATGCATCCGACACCCGCCAGCGCCTGGTGCGCGCGGCCGAACAGCTTTTCCGGGTGCAGGGCTATTCCGGCACGGGTCTCAAGCAGTTGACCGCCGAGGCCGAGGCGCCCTGGGGCTCGCTCTATCACTTCTTTCCGGCCGGCAAGGCCGCCCTGGGGGCGGAGGCGGCCCGCTACGCCGGCGAGCTCTACGCCGACGGCTGGCGCCGCGCCTTCGAACAGGCCACCACGGCCGGGGAAGCCGTCGAGCGCATCTTCCGGGCCGAGGCCAGAATCCTGGAGAGCAGCGACTATCGCAACGGCTGTCCGATCGCCTCCACGACCCTGGACGTGGCCAGCGTCGACGATGGCCTACGCCGCGCGTGCGCGGCCGCATTCGAGCGCTGGATCGACGCCATCATGGAGGGCCTGGAGGCCCACGGCGCGCCGCCGCACGCCGCACGCCCGCTGGCGTTGTTCATTCTGTCGACCATCGAGGGGGCCATTACCGTGGCCCGCGCGGCCAAGGACCCCGCGGCGCTGATCGAATCGGGACACTTCACCCGCGACGCCGTCGACCGCGCGGCGGTGGACTGGGCCTAGCCTGTTGACCGGTCCCGCTTCGCGGCGGAGGGTTGGAGAAAGAGGAGGAGCCCATGTCCATAACCGGCCGATGCTATTGCGGCGAGCTGCGCTACGAGGCCGAGGCGCAACCGATCTTCCGGGCGCAATGCCATTGCCGCGAGTGCCAGTACATCTCAGGCGGTGGGGCCAATTTCGTCCTGGGCGTGCCGGCGGCGAGCTTCCGTTACGTGCACGGCGAGCCAAAGGCGTTCAAGCGCCAGGACCTGGCGGAACCGGCGATCCGGGAGTTCTGCGGGACGTGCGGCACCCACATTCTGACCCGCACGCCGCGCAACAGCGAGGTGGTGATCCTCAAGGTCGGCACGCTGGACGATCCGACTGTCTTCGGCGGATCGCAGATCGCCATCTGGACCGTCGACAAGCAGCCCTATCATCACATCGCCGAGGGCGTGGCGACCTTCCCCGGCTTCCCGGGCTGATCACTTTGGATAGGGCGTCCCGTCGCGATGGCGATAGAAGTCGTCGTCGGGCTCCGCCACCATGTCAGCCTCGGAATAGACCGTGCGATCGAGCGTGTTGCGCGCGCCGACCTCCAGCAGCTTCGCCGGCGAGCTGGAGCGGTTGATAATGTGGTGCCCATTGGCGTCGCCGGCCTTGAAGGCGGTGCAGTCGCCGGGGAGGAGGATTTCCTCGCCGGCGTCGGTCACCAGGACCAGTTCGCCTTCCAACACCCAGACGAATTCGTCCTCGTGGCTGTGCCAGTGCCTCTGGCTCGACCAGGTGCCCGGCGACAAGGTCATCAGGTTGACGCCGAACTGAGAGAGGCCGCCGGCGTCGCCCAGCGCCTTGCGTTCGCGCGGCGTGCAAGGCGCGTCATATGGCGGCGGATAGGCGCTGCCCCGGCGGACCGGAACGGCCGGAATGTCGATCTTCTTCATGGGTCCTCCGAGATGTGGCGCGGCTTGGCCCGCAGCCGCGGCGACCGTAATGAGGAGCCTGATCGGAGCCAATGATGATCGATCCCGTCGAACTCGCCCGCGACCTCATTCGCCGACCGTCGGTGACGCCGGCCGACGCGGGGGCGATGGACATCGTCGAGGCGGCGCTGACCGACCTCGGCTTCGCCTGCCGCCGGATGAAATTCGGCGAGATCGAAAATCTCTACGCCCGGCGCGGAACACGCGGACCCAATTTCTGCTTCGCCGGCCACACCGACGTGGTGCCGCCGGGCGAGACGGCGGCCTGGCGCCACGGACCCTTCGACGGCCGGATCGAGAACGGCGAGCTGCATGGACGCGGCGCGGCCGACATGAAGAGCGCCATCGCCGCCTTCGTCGCCGCGGCGGCGCGGGTCGGCGAGACGCCCGGCTCGCTCTCCCTGCTCATCACCGGCGACGAGGAGGGCGAGGCTGAGCATGGCACCAAGGCCGTGGTCGCCGCCTTGGCGGCCGAGGGGGAACGGATCGACCACTGCCTGGTCGGCGAGCCGACTTCGAGCGCGCGGCTGGGCGACATGGTCAAGGTCGGCCGGCGCGGCAGCATCAGCGCCGAGGTGGTCGTGCGCGGCGTCCAGGGCCACGTCGCCTATCCCGACCGGGCGGCCAATCCGGCCCCGGTGCTGGTGAGTCTGCTGGCGGCGCTCGACGCGCGTCAGCTCGACGAGGGTTACGCCGGCTTCCAGCCCTCGAACCTCGAGATCACCAGCATCGACATCGGCAATCCCGCCGGAAACGTCATTCCCGCCGAGGCGCGCGCGCGCCTCAACATCCGCTTCAATCCCGCCCACACCGGCGCCAGCCTGGCCGCGTGGCTGCAAGCAGAAGCCCAGGCGGCCGAAGCCGGCTTCAAGGGATCGGTGGCCCTCACCTCCCGGATCAGCGGCGAGGCCTTTCTGACCGAGCCCGGCGCGTTCACCGCCCTGGTGGCGCGGGTTGTGGAGCAGGCCACCGGCGTCGCGCCGGAGCTGTCGACCACCGGCGGCACCTCGGACGCCCGCTTCATCCGCGCCCTCTGTCCGGTGGTGGAGTTCGGCCTGGTCGGGGCCACCATGCACAAGGTCGACGAGCGGGCGAGCGTCGCCGATATCCAGGCCCTGACCCAGGTTTATGAGCGTCTGATCGGCGACTACTTCGCCGCCTTCTCCGGATAGTCGACGCTCACCAGGACGAGGCCGGCCGCCGGGGCCACGGGACCGCAGGCGGCGCGGTCGCGCGCCTCCAACGCGGCGCCGAGCTCCGCGATCGTCCAGCGTCCAAGGCCGACCTGGACCAGGGAGCCGGTCATGGAGCGCACCTGGCGATGCAGGAACGAGCGGGCGGCGAAGGCGAGCCGCACCTCTTCGCCCGCGCGGGTCACGCGCGCTTCGTCCAGGGTCTTGACCGGCGAGGCGGCCTGGCAAGCGGCATCGCGAAAGGTGGTGAAGTCGTGTCGGCCTTCCAGCAGGCGGGCGGCGGCGTCCATGGCCTCGACGTCGAGCGGCGCGCGCAAGTGCCAGACCCGGCCGACATCTAGCGCCGGGCGGCCCGGGCGATTGAGAATACGGTAGAGATAGCGCCGCCCCTGGGCGGAAAAACGGGCGTGAAAATCCTCGTCCGCCACCTCCGCCGCCAGCACGGCTATGGGCGCCTCGGCCAAGTGCGCATTGAGCGCGTTCATGACCACGGCCGCAGGCCACGCCTTCTCGAGATCGACATGGATCACCTGCCCGGTCGCGTGCACGCCGGTGTCGGTGCGGCCGGCGGCGTGGATACGGACCGCCTCGCCGCAGAAGGCCGTCACCGCCCGCTCGATCTCGGCCTGGACCGTCGGCTGGCCGGCCTGGGCCTGAAAGCCGCAATAGGGTCCGCCGTCATATTCCACGGTGAGGCGATAGCGCGGCATCAGGAAAGCCTGGTCCCGGCCGCCAGGGGAAAGCCACGCAGGAAGTCCTTGGCGTCCGCCGCCGCCCGGCCTTCGCGCTGAACCTTCAGGATGCGCACCGCGCCGGACCCGCAGGCGATAAGCAGGCGGTCGTCCAGGAGCTGACCCGGCGGCCCCTCCCCGTCCTCGACGCGCGACAGCAGCGCCTTGACGCGCGCCGCGCCGCGCGCGCCTGGGGCCTCGAACCAGGCCCCCGGAAAGGGCGACAGCCCCCGGATGTGGCAGTCGACGCGGGCGGCGTCGCGGTCCCAGCGGATGCGGGCCTCCGAGGTCTTGATCTTGCGGGCGTAGGTGGCGCCGTCCTCGGGCTGAGGCTTGGCGATGGCGTGGCCGCCCGCCAGACGCTCCAGGGTCTCGACCATCAGAGCCGCGCCCTTGTGCGACAGCCGCTCGGCCAGGGCGCCGGCGGTGTCGAGGGCGTCGATGCGGGTGGAAACCCTGGCCAGCACCGGTCCGGTATCCAGGCCTTCGTCCATGCGCATGACCTCGGCGCCGGTCACCGCGTCGCCGGCCATGATCGCCCGCTGGATCGGCGCGGCGCCACGCCAGCGCGGCAACAGCGAGGCGTGCAGGTTGAAACAGCCGAGCCTGGGGGCGTTCAGGATCTCAGGGTTAAGAATCTGGCCGAAGGCGACGACCACGGCCGCGTCCAGGCGGAGCGCGGCGAACGCCGCCGCCTCTTCCGGCGCGCGCAGCGAGGCCGGCGTGCGGGCGGTCAGGCCGTGCGCCTCGGCGAAGGCCTGGACCGGCGAGGGCGTCAGGGTCTGGCCGCGACCGCGCGGGGCCGGCGGCTGGGAATAGACGCAAGCCACCTCGTGCCCGGCGGCGAGAAGCACGGCGAGGGTCGGAACAGCAAAATCGGGGGTGCCGAGAAAGGCCAGGCGCATGACGGCCCTTCCCTATGGGAGCGCTCTTCCCAGCGCTAGAGGCGCGACGGTTCCAGCTCCTCCGCGCGGGCCTTGCGGACCTTGGCGACGGCGCGCTGGCGTTTCAGGCGCGAGAGGTGGTCGATGAACAGCACACCTTCGAGATGGTCCATCTCGTGCTGGATGCAGACGGCGTAGAGGCCCTCCGCGTCTTCCTCGACGGCCTTGCCGTCATAGCCGAGATAGCGGACGCGCACCTTGGCCGAGCGCTCGACCTCATCATAGATCTCGGGCACCGAGAGGCAGCCCTCTTCGTAGGGGACGGTCTCCTCCGAGGCCCAGACGATCTCGGGATTGACGAAATAGCGGGGTTCATTGGCCGCATCGTCGCGCGACAGGTCCATGACAATGACGCGCTTGGGAACGCCGACCTGGATGGCGGCGATGCCGATGCCGGGAGCGTCGTACATGGTCTCCAGCATGTCATCCATCAGCGCGCGCAAATCGTCGTCCACGGCCGCCACCGGGGCCGAGACTTTCTTCAGCGTCGCGAGGTCGCTGTCGACGGTGAGGATGCGCCGGACGGTCATTTCGCCGAGGTATGCACGGCCTCGCCCAGCGTCAAGACTGGTTGCGGGTCGGCCGATTCGACAGCGAGCTTGACCAGCGGGCGGACGGCGGCCTCGACGGCGGGGACGTCAGCCAGCGGGGTGGAGGCGTTGTCCGCCTTCAGCTCCTCGAAGCGGCGCGCCTGGGTCAGCACCTGGGTTTCCAGCGAACCGACGAAGTCGTTGTACTTGCCGACCGCGCTCCCGAGGGCGCGGCCGAGGCCGGCCACATGGCCGCCCATCACCGACAGCCGCTTGTAGAGATCGCGCCCGAGTGCGGCGATCTCCTTGGCGTTGACCGCCTGCTGCTCCACGCGCCAGCCGTAGACCACGGCCTTGCACAGGGCGAAAAGACTGGACGGCGTCACCAGGATGACGCGCCGCTCCATGGCCTGGGTGTAGAGATCGGGCGCCCGCTCGACGGCGGCGGCGAGAAACGCGTCGCCCGGGATGAACATGGCCACGAAGTCGGGCGCCGACGGGAACTGCTCCCAATAGGCCTTCTCGGCCAGGCTCAGCATGTGGGTCTTCACGCTGGCCGCATGGCGGCGGTAGGCGTCCTCGCGCACGGCCTCGTCCGTCGTCGCCTGGGCCTCGAGATAGGCGGTGAGCGAGCATTTGGCGTCGATGACGAACACGCCGCCCGGCAGGCGGACGACGACGTCGGGGCGCAGCCCTTCCACCTGGACCTGCTCCTCGAAGTCATGGCCGGGGCGCATGCCGGCCAACTCCAGGACATTGTGCAGGATGTGCTCGCCCCAGCGCCCTTGTACGCCGGCACCGCGACGCAGGGCGGTGGAGAGCTTGCGCGCCTCTTCCTGGGTGGCGTTCGAGGCGGCCAGCAGATTGTCGATCTGGGCCTTGAGGCCGCCGGCTTCGCGCGCACGGGCCTCTTCGGCCTCGGACACCTTCTTCTCGAACTTGGCCAGGGTCTCCGTCACCGGCTTGAGCTGGGCCTCGATCCTGGCCTGGCTGAGCGTGTTCTGGGCCTCGAAGGTTTCCGCAGCGCGTTTGACGAGCACATCGGCGACCGCATTGGCCGACAACGCCGCCTGGGACCTGATCGTGTCTTCATTGCCGCGCGCGTGTTCCAGCTCGGCCAGCGCCCGGCCCGTTCGCGCGCGCTCGGCCATGGCCCAGACCACGGCGCCCACGGCGAGCGCGAGGAGAATCAAGTCCAGAATCGAAACCGAGTTCATGCTCCGTTCTGTATCAGAGCGGGGGGCGATTGTATACTTTGCAAACGATTTGGGACTAAGATAGCGTCTGTCTCCTGAGGGGGCGCTGGATGATTCCATATTCACGACGAGGTCTATTAGGGGGCGCTGCGGCGCTCACATCAGCGCCGCTCATCGGGTTTTCCAATCCAGCACCGAGGGCTCCGCCGGCCCAGCCCCAAACGGCGGCCACCCCCGCGAAGCCCGCGCCTACGCCACCTTCTTCTCAGCCCGCCAAAATTCAGGTTCCTTCTGAACTGATGTTGTATTGCGCGGTGCGGCTAACATTCGCGAACTCAGCCGGAACTGGCTTCATATATCCGTTCTTTAATAATAATGGTCGATGTTACTATGGAATCGTCTCCAATAGGCACGTATTTGAGATTGAACCCGACGCATGCAAAAGCATCTTCTCTGACGAATGCCAATTTTATGATGAGGGTTATTTTAGCTTAACATTGCAGAAGCCAGACGGAACGCCGGACACCGGCAATGTGACTGCTATTCATATGACTAATATTCGGAAGCGGATAATATTGCATCCAACCGTCGATCTGGTCGTGTATTTCATCACGGATGTGATAAATCAATTGGTCGAAAATAAGACACCACCATATATCGTCCCTATAACACCTGATATTATTCCACACGCTAAGCAGTGGGCCGACTTTACACCGTTAGAAGACATTGTAACTGTCGGATACCCCGGGTTCTTATGGGATAACGTCAATGTCTTGCCCTTATTCCACAGCGGCCGCACGGCAAGTCCAGTCTACATTGATTTCCAGGGACGAAAGGAGTTTCTTGTCGATACGGCTACTTGGCCAGGAGCAAGCGGATCGCCAGTTTTCATCTACAATCAGGGAACCGTCTTCGATCCGCGGACCCGAAACGTGACTTTTGGCGAGCGAGTATACTTCGTCGGTGTGGTCTACGGGGTTGGCCGCCAGGAGGTTGATGGATCTGTCGTCATAGTGAATGCGCCCACGCACGCGATCTCGCAGACTCCCTTCACGTCAGCGGTGGCAATACCTACGAACCTAGGTGCCTGTATCCGATCAACAAGGATTCTTGAGTTCGAGCCGGTCATGGCGAAGTTGGGCATGCCTGTGCCGGCTGGATACGTGATGAGGGATGCAGCTTCCTAAGGTTTCTACCTGGTCAATGCTCCCCGTCGATACGATCTGCGCTGACGGTGGCTTTTGGGGCGGCGTCCGTAGGTTCTGGATAGATGGCGAGGAAAGCTCCCCATAGACCAGAGGGACGGTAAGTGCTGCAATGGCAACCCAACCGGCCATTGGACTAGGTCCCGGCCTTCGGTGGCCTTGACGCCTTCGCCAACGTCTTCAAACGGTTGTCGAAACCTTCTTCGCTTTCGTCACACTCGATCTCGCGCGCAAGCGCGCGAAATTTCTCAATCTGAGGAAGGGCTTCCTTGAGCTTCTTCGCCTTTGGCATGAGCATCCTTTTATCCACAGCCTGTGGATAGTTGGGCATCTGCCAGTTTCATGCCTTGCGAGCCGGGCGCGAAGCAGCGCAGACTTCCCTTCGTGAGCCTGGAAAGTCCGGCCCAGGGCCGTGCTGGGTGGCCGCCCGGCACAGTTCTCAAGACAACGGTCATAGCCCTCCGGGGCACTGGGGCGGCTCCGGCCGCTCCTTCTTTCTTACCAAACTCCTAACATTCGGGCCGTGCAAGCGGCACGGAATCGTTGCTTGATGCAACATGACAGATTCGACTCTGGCTCTCAAGCGATCTAAAGCAAACATCAGCGGATTTCGGCGAGAATTGGCCGGTCTGAGCAGGAATTTGCTGGGATTTGCCATGGGAAGCCAAATTCGGTTCACAGCTCCCGCCAAGCTCGTCGGCTACCTAAACCGTTTGGCGCGCGATACAATGCTTGGAGACACGGCCAATGAGGTGGCTCTTGCCCTTCTCATGGTCGAAGCCGAGCGACGGCTGCTTTCCGATTTTCACTCAAGGGAGGTGCCTACGGCGGAGGAGCCCGCGCCGCAGGCCGCTAAGAGTTAGGATCGAAAGGCAATAAGAGCTGATTACCTTCAGGCTGGATTTGGAGCCGCGCCCTCCAGCGGAGGCTACGCAACCGCCCCAGTTTGGGCTGACGCCCACCCGCGACCAGTTGGCCGGTAGGTTAACCGCTTGCCGACCACGCCTAGCAGCGCGCGGGTGGCGCGTTCCTGATCGTCAACGCCCAGGGCGACCCGGTTGGAATACCGAAAGTCAAATTCGGCGACGTAGCGGTGCAGGTGCTTCTTGGCGCAATGCTGATAGACGCCCCGCATCCCGCGCTTGAAGATCGAATAGAAGCCTTCGACCGTGTTCGTGTGGATCGCCGGGTCGGCGCGATTCACATACTCGCCGGTCGCGTGGTCCACGACGTAGTGGCGCCGGAAATTCCAGCCGAGCGTCTGGTAGACCCGCGAACCATCGGTCATCAGCACGGCGTCGCGGGCGATGTTCGCGCCCAGGATCGGGGCGATGTCCTTGACGGACAGCGTTTCGATCACGAACGAACGGGCACGGCCGGTATCGCGGTCGATCAGCGACAGCACCTTGTTCATGTGGGGCTGCTTGAACAGCTTGCCGGGCGCGGGAACGTGATCGGGATCGCGGCCGATGAAGGTTTCATCGACCTCGACAAAGCCGCCCTCGGAACCGAAGGTCGCAAGCTGGCCGGCCTGCATCGCCTCGCGGATGCGATGGGCGAGAAACCATGCCGTCTTGTAGGTGACCTCTAGGGTGCGGTGCAGTTGGTGAGCGGAAATGCCCTTCTTGCTCGACGTCATCAGGTGCATCGCTTGAAGCCAGACGTGCAGCGGGAGCTTCGACTCCTCGAAGATGGTCCCCATGCGAACCGTGAATTGCTTGCCGCAGTCGCCACAGCGCTTCAGGCCATAGCGAACACGTTTGGCGGGGTTGGCCGGAATGGCCTTGATTCGATCCACGCCACCGCAATGATGGCAGACAGGACCGTCAGGCCACAGGACCGCTTCGACCCGCGCAAAGGCCGCTTCTTCGTTCTGGAAATGAGGAGCGTTTAGGATGGACATATCGTTGAATCCCTTGATGATTCAAACTAGCACGTCCTTATTTTGTTTGCAAGGTATACAATCGCGGAGCGGGGTAGTGGGGTCATTTGAAATCCGCCGCCGTTGACAAGCATGGCGCCAATCCGTCGGTCAGCTTATCGTGCGGGCATGAGCGGCAAGCTGTTCCTCTCTCTCGTGTTCGCGCTCCTGTCTATAGGCGCGGGCCTTCTCCGACTCATTCCGCCTCACTCGTCATGGTGGCAGGGCTTGACCGCCTTGGTTGTCGGAGTGGTCTGGCTGGTGAACGCGGCGATCTATTGGCGGAAACAAAATGCCAAAAGGACCTGACGGTCCAGAGCGGGGCCACCCGCGTCACCCCTCCTCGGCCCAGGCCTTGATTAGCTGGTGGGCGATGGCCATGCCGAAGGGCGCGCGGGCGTCGGCGTGATCGCCGCGGATGAGGGCGCGGGCTTCCTCACGGCTGAACCAGCGCACCTCGTCCAGCTCCACCTGGTCGGCGACCGCCTCGCCGTCCTCGATCTCGGCGATGAGGCCGATCATCAGCGACATCGGATAGGGCCAGGGCTGGGTCGAGTGGTAGCGCACCTTGGCAGCGACAACGCGCGCCTCCTCGTAGAGCTCGCGCGCACAAGCTTCTTCGATGGATTCGCCGGGCTCCACGAAGCCGGCCAGGGCGGAATACATGCTCTGGGGCCAGGCGGCCTGCCGACCCAGCAAGCAGCGTTCGCCGTTGACCGGCAGCATGATCACCACCGGATCGGTGCGCGGGAAATGCTGGGTGTCGCAGGTGTGGCAGATGCGCTTCCAGCCGCCCTCGACCACCTCCGACGGCGAACCGCAGTTCGCGCAGAAGCGATGCTTGCGCCGCCATTCGAACGTCTGTTTGGCGGTGGCGACAATGGCCGCCTCGGTGGGCGGCAGGATCATGGCCACGCCGCGCAGATCCTCGAAACGGCCGAGGCCGGCGAGTGGGCCGTCGGCGGGATCGGCCTCGCCCTCGAGATCGACCGCGAACACCGGCGTCTCTTTCCATAGGCCCAGAAACAGCAGGCGTTCCCAGCCGGCCGACAGGGCCTTGGCCATGCCGGCGGCGAGGTAGGCGATCTGCACGCCGCCGGCCCCCTTGTCGCTTTTTGGCGCGTCTTCGATCAGCGGCTTGCCGTTCCACAGGGCGAGCGCCAGGGCGTCCGGGTCGGCCAGGCGCTCGGCGAGCCACGCATCGTCGGCGCGGCGATAGCTTTGGCGTTCGAGCGGATTGCCGGCGAAGACGTTGACGAAGCTGTCGAGAGGCATGTGACCTCTTAGCCGAGCGTTAAGCGCCCGTCAGCCTCAGTCGGATATCCTGGCGCATCGTATTGACGAATGTATGTATGAATGACCACATAGACCTGTGACTGCTATCGCAGGTTTCGATTGGGACGAAGGCAACCGCGGCAAATGCCAGCGCCACGGCGTGTCGATCGAGGCGTTGGAGGAGGTCTTTCGCGGAGAGGTTTCAGTGTTCCCGGATCCGGCGCATTCGGCCGGCGAGACGCGCTTCAAGGGCATCGGTCGGACGGGCGAAGGTCGCCACGCGTTGGTCGTTTTCACTTTACGCGAGCGCGCCGGAAAGATGCTCATCCGGCCGATCAGCGCGCGGTACATGCATCGAAAGGAGGTCGAACACTATGAAAGAGAAGCTGCCCACGCTGGCCAGCGATGAAGAGGCGGAGGCGTTTGTCGCCGAAGCCGATCTGACTCGGTTCGATCTCTCCGGCATGCGGCCGGTGCGCTTCGAGTTCGAACCCAAGAGCGAGCGGGTGAACATGCGTCTGCCGAGATCGCTGCTGGACGCGGTCAAGGCCCGGGCCGCGGAGGCCGGCGTGCCCTACCAGCGGTTTATCCGCCACGCACTCGAAGCCGCCGTGGGCCCGCGCAAGGCCTCCTGAGGCCGCCCGCGTCAGCCGCCGCGCTTGCGCCGGCGGCGTCGCCACGCGATATAGGCCTCGGAGATCGGCGATGGGCGGAGGCCTCGCCAACCCGGTCAGGTCCGGAAGGAAGCAGCCGTAACGAGATTCACTCCGGGTCGTCTGCCGGTCTCCACCCTTTCCTCTCGCGCGAGCCGCCCGCCGACCCCATGAACGACACAGTGGTCGAGCCGGAAACCACCGAGCGCGACGAAGCCACCAGCGACATGTTCGGCGCGCCCGCCGAGGCGCCGGCGGCGCCGGCCTACACCGTCATTGCGCGCAAATACCGGCCGCGGACCTTCGCCGACCTGATCGGCCAGGAGGCTATGGTCAGGACCCTGACCAACGCCTTCGCCTCGGGCCGCATCGCCCACGCCTTCATGCTCACCGGTGTACGCGGCGTGGGCAAGACCACCACCGCCCGCCTGCTGGCCCGCGCGCTCAACTATGAGAGCGAGACCGTCCATCAGCCCAGCCTGACCGACCTGGCGATCCCGGGCCGGCACTGCCAATCCATACTGGAGGGCCGGCACCTGGACGTGCTCGAGCTGGACGCCGCCAGCCGCAGCAAGGTCGACGAGATGCGCGAACTGCTGGAGGGCGTGCGCTACGCCCCGGCCCAGGCGCGCTACAAGGTCTACATCATCGACGAAGTGCACATGCTGTCGACGGCGGCGTTCAACGCCCTGCTCAAGACGCTGGAAGAGCCGCCGCCACACGCCAAGTTCATCTTCGCCACCACCGAGATTCGCAAGGTGCCGGTGACCATCCTGTCGCGCTGCCAGCGTTTCGACCTTCGCCGCGTCGAGCCGGAGGTGATCGCCGGCAGCCTGGCCAGGATCGCCGAGGCGGAGGGCTTCGGCGTCGAGGCCGACGCCCTGGCCCTCATCGCCCGCGCCGCCGAGGGCTCGGTGCGCGACGCCCAATCTCTGCTCGACCAGGCCCTGGCCCAGGCTGAATCGGGCGTGGCCGTGAACGCCGCCTCGGTGCGCGACATGCTGGGCCTGGCCGACCGCAGCCAGACCATCGACTTGTTCGAACAGGCGGTGCGCGGCGAGGCCGGGCCGGCCATCGAGACCTATCGCACTCTGCACGCCTATGGCGCCGATCCGGTCACAGTGATGATGGACCTGCTGGAGCATTGCCACGGCGCCTCAGTGGCCAAGACGCTCGGGCCGGAGTCTCTGGGCCTGCCCAAGGATCAGGCCGGCCGTCTGACGGCGATCGGCGTGGCCCTGTCAGCCGGGAGCCTCTCCCGTCTGTGGCAGATGCTGTTGAAGGCGCTCGGCGAAGTCCGCCTGGCCCCCGATCCGGCCGCGGCTGTGGAGATGAGCCTGATCCGCCTGGCCTACGCCGCCGACCTGCCGGGACCGGAAGAGGCGCTGAAAGCCTTGCGCGGCGACGAGGCCGGCGGAGCGGCGCCGCCCGCCGCGCCCTCTGGCGGCGGGGGCGGAGGCGCCCGAGCCAGTCTGGCCGTGGCCAGCGCGGCCCAGCCGCAGTGGCCGGCGCCGCAATCCTTCGACGAGGTCGCGCGCCTGATCGACGCGCGCCGCGACATCGGCCTCAAGCTCGATGTCGAGAAATATATCCGGCTGATCAGCTTCCGGCCCGGGGCCATCGAGTTCGCACCCGTCGCCGGTGCGCCGACCAATCTGGCCCATCGCCTGTCGGGCAGGCTCAAGGAATGGACGGGTCAGCCATGGATGGTGGTCGCCCAAGGCGGCGGCGGGGCCGAAACCCTGCTCGAACGCCAGACCCGCGCGCTGGCCCAGGCGCAGGAAGAGGCCCTGGCCGAGCCGTTCGTACAGGCCTTTCTGGCGACATTCCCCGGGGCGGAAATCCTGGAGGTGCGCCAATTGGCCACCCCGGCGCCGCCCGGCCCCGAGGCGACCGACCCCACCGACGACGAGGAGGATTGAGTGAAAGACATTGGATCTCTGCTGAAGCAGGCCCAGGCCATGCAGCAGAAGCTGCAGGAAGCGCAGGCGCAGCTGGCCGAGCGGGAAATCGAAGGCGTCGCCGGCGGCGGCCTGGTGCATGTGTTCCTGCGCGGCAGCGGCGAGATGGCCCGGCTGCAGATCGACGAAAGCCTGGTCCAGCCCGGCGAGGGCGAGATCATCGCCGATCTGGTCGTCGCCGCCTTCAGCGACGCCAAGCGCAAGCTGGACGAGGCCCAGGCCAGCGTGGTGCGCGACGCGGCCGGACCCTTCGCCGGCCTGCCGGGCATGCCCAAGTTCTGATGGCCGCTTCGGTCGGGCCGGAGATCGAGCGGCTCGTCACCCTGCTGGCCAAGCTCCCCGGCCTTGGGCCGCGCTCGGCCCGGCGCGCGGCCCTGACCCTGCTGAAGAAGCGCGACCAGTTGCTGACCCCGCTCGGCCAGGCCCTGGCCGACGCGGCGGCGCGGGTGCGCGCCTGCGGCGTATGCGGCTCGCTCGACAGCACCGATCCCTGCGCCGTCTGCCGCGACGCCTCGCGCGACCAGAGCCTGATCTGCGTCGTCGAGGAGGTGGGGGCGCTGTGGGCCATGGAGCGCGGCGGCGCCTGGCGCGGCCGCTATCACGTGCTGGGCGGCCTGCTCTCGGCCCTCGATGGCGTGGGTCCGGACACGCTGCGCATCGATGGCCTCATCGGCCGCGCGGCCGATGAAGGCGTGCGCGAAGTGGTCCTCGCCCTGCCGGCTACGGTCGACGGCCAGACAACCTCCCACTACCTTGTCGACCGCCTTGCCGGCGCCGGCGTCGAGGTGACCATGCTGGCCCGCGGCGTGCCTGTGGGCGGCGAGCTCGACTGGCTCGACGACGGCACCATCGCCCAGGCGCTCCGGGCGCGAAGGCCGGCCTGAGCCATGAGGATTCGTCTCCGCCACCACCTCATCGCGCTGGCGACGCTGGCGTGCCTCGCGATGCTGATCGGCGTGTGGGCCGCTTTGCCGCTGGCCTGGAAGCACTATGAGCGCCACAAGGGCCTCGAGGGCCAGCCGATGGTGACGCGCACCAAGCAGGGCATTCCGGGCGATCCGATCAATTTCGGCGTGGTCGGCGCGGAGGCCGACCTGCAGTGCGCCTTCGCCGCCGCCGGCTGGCGCGCCGCCAATCCGGTGACGATGAAATCCAGCCTCGGCATCGTCGGCAGCGTGGTGCTGCGCCGGCCCTACCCCACGGCGCCGGTGAGCGCGCTGTACTACCAGGGACGCAAGGAGGACCTGGCCTTCGAGCTGGCCGAGGGCCGTAGCGCCGACCGGCGCCACCACGTACGCCTGTGGCGCATCACGAGCGCCGGCTCCATTCCGGGGCGGCCCCTGTGGCTCGGCTCCGACAGCTTCGATCGCGGCGTCGGCGTCTCGCACACCACGTTCCGGGTCACCCACCACATCGACCCCGACCTCGACTCCGAACGCGACTTTCTCGCCAGCGCCCTGGACCGCGCCGGACATGTGGCCGCCGACTACCAGATCTCGGGGGTGGGGCCGACGCCGCTCGGCCGCAACGGCGGCGGCGATCCTTACTTCACCGACGGCGACGTGGAGATCGAGCGGCTGACCACCGGCTGCGCTGCGCCGGCCGGATCCACGACGATCCACCACGCGAGCCCCTGGACGGCGCAGTTGCGCAGTTGGGTATGGCGGGTGGCGCGGCCGGTTAACCGGTGGCTGCGAGGCGACTCGGCGAGCTAGAGCCGGGGCGAGCGCCGCCGGAAAGCGGAAGGGAGCCTATGGCTGGAGAAACGGCCGGCCGTCGTAGATCGCGTGCTTCACGGCGTCGACGCGGACATGCTGCATGCGTCCCGGTCGGCTATTTTCGAGCGCGCAGACATGGAAGTCGGCGAACAACGCCTTGCCGTTGAGCGCGTCCGTCTTTTCGAACTCGGAAATGATCCTGGGAACGTTGGGTTCGTCGTCGCGCATGGCGACAATCCGTTTCGTGCCGACGATCCAGATCCGCTGAACGCCGCTGCCGTTGTAGACCGCGAACCGGCCGCGAACCCAACGGCACCGGCCCGCCAGTTGCGGCGGCGCGGCGGCGGTGCAGAGCGCCGCCAAGAGGCAGGCGCTGAAGTGACTCCCTAAAGCCACGGCGCCAGCGGCTCTCGCGCCAACATTTCGTCATAGCTCGGGCGAGCGCGGACGACGGCAAAGGCGTCGCCTCGGACCAGGACCTCGGGGGCCAGCGGGCGGCTGTTGTATTCGCTGGCCATGACCGCGCCATAGGCGCCGGAGGAAAAGAAGGCCACGAGGTCGCCGGCCTCCAGCGGCGGCAAGGCCCGGTCGCGGGCGAAGGTGTCGCCGCTCTCACATACGGGCCCGACGACATCGTAGGGCGCGAGCGGCCCCGCGCGCGGGCGAACGGGGCGCACGTCGTGCCAGGCGTCGTACATAGCCGGGCGCAGCAGGTCGTTCATGGCCGCGTCCAGCACCAGAAAACGCCGCCCGTCCGGCCGCTCATGGATGTGGAGGACGCGCGCGACCAGCACGCCGGCGTTGGCGACCAGGATGCGGCCGGGCTCGAAGGCCAGCTCGACACCCAGACCGCCGACAGTGCGCGCGGCCATGGCGGCGAAGGCGGCGGGGGTCGGCGGATCGGGCTGATCGAAATAGGGCACGCCCAGGCCGCCGCCGAGATCGAGGCGCTCGACCGCCAGGCCCTGGCCGCGCAGGCGCTCCACCAGGCCGCGCATGCGGGAAAAGGCGTCCTCCAGCGGCGCCAGGTCGGTGATCTGGCTGCCGATGTGGCAGGCGACTCCGACGGGCTTCAGGTTCGGATCGGCCGCGGCGCGGGCGTAGAGGTCTTCCACCGCCGACATGGCGACGCCGAACTTGCTGGCCGAGGCGCCGGTGGTGATCTTGGCGTGGCCGCCGGCGCCCACGTCGGGGTTGACGCGCAGGGCGATGGGCGGACGCTTGCCGAGGTCGGCGGCGAGGCGGGAGATCAGCGCCAGCTCCGGCTCGGACTCGACATTGATCTGGCTGACGCCGGTGGCGAGGGCGAAGGCGAGCTCGGCTTCGGTCTTGCCGACGCCGGAAAAGACGATGCGTTCGGGCGGGACGCCAGCGGCCAGGGCGCGGCGGATCTCGCCCTCGGACACCGTATCGGCGCCGGCGCCGAGGGCGGCCAGGGTGCGCAGGACCGAGAGGTTGGAGTTGGCCTTGACCGCATAGGCGACGAGCGGGGTCCCGAGCTCAGGATAGGCGGCCAGGGTGCCCTGAAACACCCGGTAGTGCCGCTCCAGCGTCGCGGTGGAATAGATGTAGACCGGCGTGCCGACCGCGCGGGCGATGGCCTCGACGGAAACGTCTTCGCAGAAGAGCTCGCCCGCGCGCAGCTCGAAGTGGTTCATTGCGGCGAGGCGGGCGGCGGAGCGATGGGCGGCGTCGGCGGCAAGGGTTCGGGCTGGCCGTTGTCGGGCTTCGTGGCCTTGGCCGCGGCCTCGGCGGCCTTCTGAGCGCGATAGTGCGCCTTGGCCTTGTCGCCGAACAGCGGCGCGGGCCGGTCGAGGGTGCCAACCTTGGCGCAGCTGACGAGGGCCAGCGCCGCGCAGGCGAAGAGGGTGACGAGGCGGGGGGTCATGCGAGGCGTTCCTTCCAGCGGGCGATCTGGGCGCGGACCTGATCGGGGGCCGTGCCGCCATAGCTCGTGCGGCCGGCGACCGAGCCCTGGGGGGTGAGGCCGCCCAAGGCCTCGGCGGTGATGCGGGGATCGATGGCCTGGAGATCAGCCAGCGGCAGGTCGGCGAGCTCGCGGCCCAAGGCGTCGGCGCGCTTCACGGCCTGGCCGACCACATGGTGGGCTTCGCGGAACGGCAGGCCAGCCGCGCGCACCAGCCAATCGGCGAGGTCGGTGGCCGTGGCGTGGCCGGCGCCGGCGGCGGCGGCCATCCGGTCAGAGGAGACGGTGAGGTCGGCGACCATGCCGGTCATAGCCGCCAGCGCCAGAAAGAGGGCGTCGAAGGCCTCGAACGCGGGCGCCTTGTCCTCCTGCATATCCTTGCCATAGGCCAGCGGCAGCCCCTTCATCACCACAGTCAGGCTGGTGAAGGCGCCCAGGATGCGGCCAACCTTGGCCCGCACCAGTTCGGCGGCGTCGGGGTTGCGCTTCTGCGGCATGATCGAGGAGCCGGTGGTGAAGGCGTCGGAGAGGCTGACGAACCCGAACTGCGGCGTCATCCACAGGACGATCTCTTCGGCCAGGCGTGAGAGGTGGGTGGCCGCGATCGTGGCCGCCGCCAAGGCCTCCAGGGCGAAGTCGCGGGCCGAGACGCTGTCGAGCGAATTGGCGGTGGGCGCGGCGAAGCCGAGCGCCCTGGCGGTCATGTTGCGATCGATGGGAAAGGATGTGCCGGCCAGGGCCGCGGCGCCCAGCGGGCATTCATTGGCCCGCGCCCGGGCGTCGGCGAAGCGGCCTGCGTCGCGGCCGAACATTTCCACATAGGCCATCAGATGGTGGCCGAAGGTGACCGGCTGAGCCGACTGCAGATGGGTGAAGCCCGGCATCAGGGTCGCCGCGTGGCGCTCGGCCTGGGCGAGCAGCGCGCGCTGCAGGCCGATGAGGGCGGCGGCGGCGTCATCGCAGGCGGCGCGGACCCACAGGCGGAAGTCCAGCGCCACCTGGTCGTTGCGCGAGCGGGCAGTGTGCAAGCGCCCGGCGGCCGGGCCGATCAGCTCGGCCAGGCGCGCCTCCACGTTCATGTGGATGTCTTCATATTCATCGCGGAACGGGAAGGCGCCGGCGGCGATCTCGGCCTCGATGCGGGCGAGCCCGTCCTGGATGGCGCGCTCATCCTCCGGCGCGACGACCCCGACGGCGGCCAGCATGGCGGCGTGGGCCCGCGAGCCGGCGATGTCCTCGCCGGCCAGGCGCTTGTCGACGCCGATGGAGACGTTGATCGCCTGCATGGCCTCGCCGGGCTTGGCGGAGAAGCGCCCGCCCCATAGAGAGTGACCGGCTTTCGCGGAGTTGTCGGTCATATGAAGCAGATCCCGTACGCCCTGGCGGGGGCCCTGGCGCTTCTATACGCCGTCTCCGGGTGTTCCAAGCCGGGGGCGGGCCTGGCGCCGCTGGCGACCGGAAGCATGGCGGCGCTCAAGATCACGCAGCGTCCGCAATCGGCGCCCACGGCGCCGTTCAAAGACGGCGCGGGGGCGGTCCACACGCTCGGCGAGTTCAAGGGAAAAGTGACCCTGGTCAATCTGTGGGCCAACTGGTGTCCGCCGTGCAAGGCCGAGATTCCGTCGCTGGCGGCGCTGGCGAAGGCCGAGGCCGGCCAGCCGTTCGCGGTGGTTCCGATCAGCGTCGGCAAGGACGCGGACGAAGTCGCCGGACGCGCCTTCATCACCGCCCATCCGCCGCTCACCTTCTATACCGAACCGACCTACAGCCTGGCCTTCGCCTTCACGCCGCCGGCCGGCGACATGCCGACGACGATCATCTTCGACCGCCACGGCGTGGAGCGCGCCCGCCTGCCCGGCGGCGCCGACTGGTCGAGCCCGCAGGCCAAGGCCGTGATCGACGAATTGCTGGCGGAGAAGTGAGACTCGAACCTCCCTCCCCATCAAGGGGGAGGAGGACTCACCGTCAGAACGGCACGTCGCTCTTGACGGGCGGCCCTGGGGGCGGCGGAGCTTCGTCAGTGGTCGACTTGGCCGGGGCCGGCGGCTTTTCACTCGGCGAAGCCAGAATCTTGTCGATGTCCGCGCCCGATTTGGAGGCGGTGGACTGGACCCTCTGGGCCTCGGCGGTTTTCTCCTGGATAGCGTCGGAGCCGGTGTCGTTGTCCGCCTCGTCGGCGGAGGCGTTTTCGGCGGTGTTGGAGGCGGCCGGCGCCGGCAACTCGACGATTGGCTTGGCAGTCAGGGTGTCGGCGCTGTCGACGCTCTCGGCGGCGGCGCCGGCCAGGTCGGGGGCGCCGGTGTCTTTCCAGGCCGCGCGCAGGCCCAGGCCGACGCCAACGAACGCCAGCAGCACCAGGGCCGCGCCGATTCCCCAGGCCAGCCCGCGCGGCGGCAGTGCGATCGGATTGTCGTCGGTCCAGGCGGACGCCATGGGGATTCCTCAAGCTGAGCGGCGAATCTTAGCGCGATCGGCCCGCCCCGGAAATCCCTTGCCCGGCGCCGCGCCAGGGATCACACCGGCCGCAACGAGACCTGGGAGACGTCCATGACCGCCGCCAATCGCCAGATCGTGCTCGCCAGCCTGCCGCAGGGCCGGCTCGAGCCGGAACATTTCACCCTCAAGACCGGCGAGAAGCCGACGCCGGCCGAGGGCGAGGTGTTGGTCAGGACGCTCTATGTCTCCCTCGACGCCGCCAACCGCGCCTGGATGCAGGGCGCCACCTATCGCTCGGCGCTGAAGGCCGGCGACGTCATGGCCGGCGGGGCCCTGGCCGAGGTGGTGGAAAGCCGCGCCGCCGGCCTCGCGTCCGGCGACCTGGTCTTCGCCGACACCGGCTGGCAGGAATGGGCGGCCGTGCCGGGCCGCGGCCTCGCGCCCTTGCCCAAGCTTGAGCCGCGCACGCACCTCCTGAGCGTCTTCGGCGTGGCCGGCCTCACCGCCTATTTCGGCCTGCTGGAGTGCGGCCGACCCAAGACCGGCGAGACGGTGGTGGTGTCGGCCGCGGCCGGATCGGTGGGCTCGCTGGTCGGCCAGATCGCCAAGATCAAGGGCTGCCGCGTCGTCGGGATCGCCGGCGGGGCCGACAAATGCGCCCTCTTGGAGCGCGAACTCGGCTTTGACGCCGCGGTGGACTACAAGGCCGGCGACACGCGCCGCGCCCTGCGCGCCGCCTGCCCCGACGGGATCGACGTCTATTTCGACAATGTCGGCGGCGACGTCCTGGAGGCGTGCCTGTTCAACATGAACAATCACGGCCGGATCGCCTGCTGCGGCGCTGTGTCGCAGTATGACGGCGCCGCCCCCGCGCATGGGCCACGCGGCGTGCCGGGCCTGATCGTCACCAAGCGCCTGACACTCACCGGCTTCGTGGTCATGGATTTCTACGCCCAGCGCGACGCCGCCCTGGCGGAGCTAAAGCATTGGGTCGATGAGGGAAAATTGACCGTACGCGAGGATGTTCTTGACGGCCTGGAGGCGCTGCCCGGCGCCCTCATCGGCCTTCTGGCCGGCGAGAATATCGGCAAGCGGATGGTCAAGGTCGTCTGATTTTCTAAAGCAATATGAACGGCGGCTAACCGGACTTTTCAGAGTTTCTTCAACCTCTGTCCGACAGAGTGCGCCAAATCGCCACGTTCCGTACGCGGCATATTTGGATGCAAGGAGAGGCCCTGATGTCTAATCAGGCGCGTCACATCGATTGGCAGTTCATGGACGGCGAAGCCGGCGTCCGGACCGGGGACCTGGTTTCCGCGGCCGCGGGTGGCTTGCCCGTCTATAAGATCCTCAACCTTGAGGGCGGCCGGGCGTGGCTGCGCGACATCGACACCGGCGCCGATCAGGTGACCCCGCTGACCATCTTCCACTGGAAGGCCGCCGCCGACCGGCGCTGAGCCTCACCTCGCCGGCGTGAATTCCACCGGCATCGACTTGATCGCATAGACGAAGTTGTTGGGCGCCACCTCGCTCGGGCCTGACTGGCGGATGTCGGGGAACCTCGACAACATCTGGCGATAGACCGTCTCGAGTTGGATCTGGGCCACGCGCTTGCCGATGCAGGTGTGCGGGCCATAGCCGAAGGCCACATGCTTGTCGGCATTGGCCCGCTCCACATCGAGCCGATCGGGGTCGGCGAACACCGCGCCGTCGCGGTTGGCCGAGCCATAGTACATGATCACCTTCTCGCCGGCGGCGATCTTCTGGCCGGCGATCTCCACATCGGTCACAGCCGTGCGGCGCATGTAGATCACCGGGCTGATCATGCGGATGAACTCATTGGCCGCGGGGCCAATGAGCTCCGGCCGGGCGATCAGCTTGGCCTTTTCCGCCGGGAAGTCGGTGAGCAGGCCCATGGTCCCGCTGATGGTGTTGCGGGTGGTGTCGTTGCCGGCGAAGACGATCAGCAGCCAGGAGCCGTCGAGGTATTCGTCGGCCAGGAACTCGCCGTCCAGCTGGGCGCGGGCGATGGCGCTCATCAGGTCTTCGCGCGGGTCCTCGCGGCGTTTGCGCAGCATGTCGCGGCCGTATTCGAACATCTCGTCAATGGCCGCCCGGAAGGCGTCGATGAAGGCCTTGGCCTCGGGCGGCAGCTCCGCAACGGCGTCGGCGACGTCCCCTTCATCGCCGGCGCGCTCAGCGGCGAAGGAATTGGCCAGCTCCAGGAAATGCATCCAGGTGAGGAACTTGGGTCGGTCGGCCTGGGGCACGCCCAGGATCTCGCACAGGGTGAAGAGCGGCAGCTGGGCCGAAAGCTGGGGCACCAGATCGCAGCGGCCCAGCGGCGCCATGCCATCCAGCAGGCGCGTGGTCTCGGCCTCGATCCGGTCGGTGAGTCCGCGCAGATAGGTGGGCGTGAAATAGGGCATGTGCTCGCGGCGGAGCTGCAGGTGGCCCGGCGCATCCATGTTGATCATGGCGTCCAGCGACGCCTTGGCGAGCTGGGAGTCCGGGCGGCCGATGTGGGCCATGAGGATGCCGCCCTTCTGGGAGGAGAAGGTCGCCGGATCGCCGTTCACCCGCATCACGTCGTCGTAGCGGACCACGGACCAGAAACCCGACCGCTCGCCCGGCTCTTCGTTCCAGGCCACCGGCGCATTGGCGCGCATCCAGGCGAAGCTGGCGGTCGGCGGCCCCTGGCGGAACAGGTCCGGATCGTAGAGCGCCACGGGTGAGCGCGGATAGATCGGCCGATGAACGGGCCCCTTGACCGTGTCGGTCTCCACCATATCGCTGATCAGGCGCATGACCGTCTCCCACGATGACCCATCCACAGCCTAGGCTCGTTGACGCGGTGAGAAGCAAATCGCCGGAGGCCGGGATCACTCGTTACGATCGCTCCGGGTTGGCGCCGGCCCCGCCGCTCTCGGCGACAGGGCGAATGCTGACCCCGGCGAATTCCAGGGAGCCACGGGCGAAGCGCGATCTGCCGATACGAAACTCGAGCACGTCTTCCGGGTGCTCATTCCTGAATACCAGTGTGCGCTGAACGGCCGAATTGCGGTCCTCTCGCCAAACCAAACGAGTCGAAAGGCGAAGCGCATTGTTGGCGACCACCTCGAGCCGCAAGAAGCCAATTCCAAACCTAGGGACTTTTCGAAAGCGAAACTCTGCTTCGTACTCTCCCGGCGCGAGGCAACAATACGGGCCGTAGATCAGATACTCCCGCCCCGACCTGGCGGAATAGGTGAGCTTGCCGCCCTCGAGATACCCGCCCGCGCAGAAGAACATAGTCGCCGGGATATCCAATGGCGTCGCAGCTTCGTTGGTTCGCTGGCGGGGCGACACCGCTCGACCCGGCGACTCATGCCGCCTTGTGAGGATCGCGGAGGCCTTGGCGTAGGTCGCCTCCTCGGCGGCGAATAGCGCTGCGAATCGGCCGCTTTCCCTGAGCGCGAAGTATTCTTCCCTGAGAGAGCCGACCCTGTCGGTCGCGGCGCCTCGCATTCGCGCGGAGTTGAGGTGATGAAGCCGCGGTGGGAACTTGCCCCCGAGCTGATCTGAAAGCACCTCGCAACACGCGAGCGGGCGATCGAGCACGCCGACAAAGGAGACTCCATCAAGGAAGTCAGCAACGGCTGCTACGCATCCTTGCGTATCGCCCAAGATATCAAACGCTTGTTCACGGATAGCGCAGGCGATCGACAACGTCTGACAGGCTATGTAGTTCGGTTGTTCCTGCAGGAATTCAGAGAACGAAAGTCGATTGGCTTGGGAATACGAAACATCGGCGGGATTCTCTTTTATGTGCAGATAGTTGGAAACGACCTGATCTACCGGCCGCCTCAACATGGTGACGATGTCGACCTTGTCGGCGACGCGCGTAAGCGCACCGAGCGCGGGATGTCCCCAAATGAACGCGCGATCACCGGCGGCGACGACGATCCGGTCGAGATAGTCCGCCGAAATATTCCCTTTGTCCGTGAACCGCTGGTGTGGCGCATAGAGACGCGTAAACGCTCGAGTCAGGCTGTTACCGCCGGTCTTGGGAATGTGCAGGAAGAGTATCGGCCTGCCTTCGCCGAGCGCCCTAGTCGCGCTGAATCGACTCACCAAGGCTGAGGGTCACCGATCATGCGGATCTAGGCCTGCGCCATCGCAGGCTTCCGCGTGACGGCCTCCGCCGGCGTCTGGACGGTGTGGGGCCGCGAGAAGCGCATCACCCCGTCCTCGAGCCGGCCGAGGCGGAAGGCCAGCACGTCGAGGGCGTAGTTCTGGTGCACGCGCCACGGTTCGCGCCGGCTCTGATGGGGCAGGCGGTCCACGGCGCGCTGCACATAGCCGGACGAGAAGCTGAGCCAGGGCTCGGGCTCCAGCGCCGGCCCATCGTTCACCGGCCGGCACTCAGTGTAGCCGTGCCTCAGCATGTGATTGAGCAGGCGGCAGAGATAGCCGGCGGTGAGGTCGGCCTTCAGCGTCCAGGAGGCGTTGGTGTAGCCGAAGCTGGAAGCGAGGTTCGGCACCCCGCTGTACATCATGCCCTTGTAGCTGAAGGTGCCCGGCAGATCGACGCGCACGCCGTCGACGCTCACCTGCAAGCCGCCCATGAGCTGCATGTCGAGGCCCGTGGCGGTCACGATGATGTCGGCAGGCAGGTCGCGGCCGGACGCCAGGCGGATGCCGGTCGGTGTGAAGCGTTCGATGGTGTCGGTGACCACCGAGGCGGCGCCGGTGCGCAGGGCGGCGAACAGATCGGCGTCCGGCACCAGGCAGAGCCGCTGGTCCCAGGGATTGTAGCGCGGCGTGAAGTGCGTGCCGACGTCATAGTCCGGGCCGAGCTGGGCCTTGGTCATGTCGATGATGGCCTGCTTGACCTTCTCGGGCCGCTTGCGGGTCATGTTGTAGAACCACATCTGCATCAGCACGTTGCGCCAGCGCACGATGGCGTAGGCGAGCCGGGCGGGCAGCCGCCTGCGCAATTTGTTGGCGAAGGCGTCCTCGGCCGGCCGGGAGACGACATAGGTCGGCGAGCGTTGCAGCATGGTGACGTGCGCCGCGTCCTTGGCCATCTCGGGCACGAGAGTGACGGCGGTGGCGCCGCTGCCGATGACCACCACGCGCTTGTTGCGATAGTCGAGGTCGGTCGGCCAGAACTGGGGATGGGCGATGCGGCCAGCGAACGCCTCCTCCCCGGCGAATGCGGGCCGGTAGCCCTGGGCGTAGTTGTAGTAGCCGGCGCACATGTGCAGAAAATTGCAGGTGACTTGCTCGGCGGCGCCGCCACGCTCGACAGTCACCGTCCATAGCGAGTCGGCCGAACTCCACGAGGCCGCGGTGATCCTGCGTCCGTACTGGATGTAGCGATCGATGCCATAGGCGTGAGCGGTCTCGGTCAGATAGCGCAGGATCGAGGGACCGTCGGCGATGGCCTTGGCCTCGGTCCACGGCCGGAAGGCGAAGCCCAGAGTGAACATGTCGGAATCCGAGCGGACGCCCGGATAGCGGAACAGGTCCCAGGTGCCGCCCAGAGCATGGCGGGCTTCGAAGATGGCGAAGGTCCGGCCCGGACAGCGGGTCTTGATGTGCCAGGCCGCGCCGATCCCGGAGATGCCCGCGCCGACAATGAGGACGTCGTAGTGTTCCATGAATCCGAACCCCGGATATAGGCGCGCCGCGCGCGACCGCGAAGGCTGACTTAACACCATTTACTTTGATGTGAACGCACGCAAGGCTCGGCGCGCCGGCCAGGGAGCGGGCGGAGGGAACGCACGCCGCATGGCATCGCCGCTGGACATCGCCAACCGACGCTCGATCACGGCGTTCCTGATGATGGCCACGCTTATGAACACGCTCGATTCGACCATCGCCAACGTCGCCCTGCCGCACATCCAGGGCAGCGTCTCGGCGGCGCAGGATCAGATCACCTGGGTGTTGACCTCCTACATCATCGCCGCGGCGATCATGACCCCGCTGTCCGGCTGGCTGGCCCAGAAATTCGGTCGCAAGCGTGTGCTGCTGGCCTCGATCGCCCTGTTCACGATCGCCTCGATGCTGTGCGGCGTCGCCACCAGCCTGCCGGAGATCGTCATCTTCCGGCTGATCCAGGGCATTGCCGGAGCGTCGACGATCCCGGTCTCGCAGGGACTGATGCTCGACATCTTCCCACAGCGGCAGATTCCGACGGTGATGGCGGTGTGGAGCTCGGCCGTCATTCTGGGCCCGATCCTGGGACCGGTTCTAGGCGGCTGGCTGACCGAAAACTACACTTGGCGGTGGGTCTTCTACATCAATGTGCCGATCGGTATCGTCGCCTATCTGGGCCTGCAGGTCTTCATGGCCGACGACCGGGGCGGACGACAGCGACCGTTCGACTTCCTGGGCTTTACCGCGCTCATCGCCTTCATCGGCGGCTTCCAGCTGATGCTCGACCGCGGTCCGAGCCAGGACTGGTTCGACTCCAAGGAGATCTGGTTCGAGACCGCCTTCGCCGTCATCGGCCTGTGGGTGTTCCTCATCCAGACCTTCACCGCGCGCGAGCCGTTCTTCCACCGCGACCTCGCGCGTGACCGCAACTTCGTCGCCACCACAGTCTTCGGCTTCTTTGTCGGCGCCCTGCTGTTCTCCAGCACAGCGTTGTTGCCGACGATGATGCAGAACCTGATGGGCTTTACGGTGCTGGAGAGTGGGGTCGCCAGCGTGCCGAGGGGCGTCGGGTCGCTGTTCGCCTTCATGGCCGTACCCATACTGCTGCATCGGTTCGGCGCCCGGCCGGTGCTGGTGGTTGGTCTGGTGCTCTCAGCCGTGGCGCTCATCGAAATGAGTCGCTTCGACCTGATGATGACCGCCCAGCCGATCATGGTCAGCGGCTTCATCCAGGGCCTCGGCACCGGGCTGATGTTCGCGCCTCTGACCGCGCTGGCCTACGCCACCCTCCGACCGGTCCATCGCACCGAAGGCACGATCGTCAGCACCATGGTGCGCAGTCTCGGCTCCAGCGCCGGCATCTCCATCCTGCAGGCCGGCGTCATCAGGCAGTCAGCGATGGCCCACAACGTCCTGGCCGATCACACCATCCCCAGCGACCCGGTGTTCGCCGCCGCCCTCCCCAGCTTCCTGGACCCGAGCTCCGAGGCGGGTGTGCAGGCGCTCAACGGCGAAGTGACGCGCCAGGCGGCCATGATCGGCTACGATTCCATGTTCTCGCTGATGATCGTGATGGTGGTGGTGATGGCGCCGCTGCTGCTCATGGTGCGCTCGCCCACGGCCGTGGCCTCCGAGCCGATCGAAGCCACCCATTGAAACGGTGAACGGAACGTAGAAATCTGCTCTCCGTCGCGCTAAGCTCAGGCGGAGGCTGTTCGATGACGAAATTGACCCTCGTGATCGCGATCCTGGCCCTCGCCGCCAGCGCCGCGGCGGCGCCTGCGCGCCACCATCATCCGGTTCGCCATCGCCACTACGCCCGCGCCCGCCCGCACCACTTCTCCGTGGAAATGAGGGACGACGGCCGCGCCGCCGCCAAGCCCTATCGCTCGGCCACGCGGCAGGACGCCTATCTCAACCCCCTGGTGCAACGGCGCCTGGGCAAGACCCGCGCCATCGCCGCCCTGGGCTACAACCGGGGCGTCGTCGCCCCGACGCTCGGGCCGCACGAACTGAACGGCGCGGCCGAAACCCGGCTCGGTCAGTCGGAAAGCACCGCCGGCGTGAGCGTGAAGGTGCCTTTCTAGCCGCCATGGCGGACCCAGCGACCTTCGAAGGCGGATGCGCCTGCGGCGAGGTGCGCTATCGGCTGACCTCGCGGCCGATGTTCAACCATTGCTGCCACTGCCTGGACTGCCAGCGCCAGACCGGCAGCGCCTTTGTGCTCAACGCCCTCATCGAGACCGACCGCATCGAGATCACCGCGGGCGCACCCGAGCCGACGCCCATGCCCACCGACAGCGGCGGCCCGCATGACGTCTATCGCTGTCCCAAGTGCCTGACCGCCGTTTGGAGCGACTACGGCCGGCGGCCTGAGCTGCGCTTCGTGCGCATCGGCACGCTCGACAATCCCTCCGCCATCGCCCCCGACGTGCACATCTTCACCCGCTCCAAGCAGCCGTGGGTGGGCCTGCCGCCGGATGTCCCGGCATTCGAGGTCTACTACCAGACAAGCCAGCTTTGGTCGGCCGAGAGCCTGGAACGCCGGCGCGTGGCGCTGGCCGGCTAGCCACGCCTTAGAATCTGCGCTCGATGCGCATGATCGCGCTATTTCGAAGGCGAGGTCCCGGCGGGCGGCGCATCAGCGGCGAGGTTGAAGCGGATCGGCAGGACGATGGTTGAGCCATCTACCGGTGCGCCTTCGTCGGTCCATGGGTTCATCGCCATCGCCTGGGCGACAACCACCGCCGAATGAGAGAATCCCAGGCCATCCGGATCGGCGGGCATCTCCTGGCAAGCGGTCAAGGCGCCATCGAGCGCGACAGAACACTTGGCGACCCCGCGTCCGGTAGTGATCCCCTTGGCGGCGGCCGCCTCGGGGTACACCTGGGCGACCTTGTCCGGATCTAGAGCAAGGCGCCAGGTCGGCGCGCCGATCCGACGTTGCAGGAACTCATCACTGTGCGGATCGATCAACTGGAACGGCACGTCGACATAGGTTGGATCGCCATCCTTGGCGGGGAGGGAGTCCGTCGACACCCGGAAATGCGCGGTCAGCCTGTTGGCGACCCGGGCGAAGCCCTTGGCGGGAGGGATTTCAGTAACTGTCGAACAGCTCTTCAGGCCGCCATCGGGGACGACACGACAGCGCAGGACGACATGGCCCGTCACTCCGCCCGCTTCAGGCGGGTAGGCCTCGGCGACGTCCGCAAAGGTCGGCGCAGTTTGCCAGATTGGATGAACGATCAGGTTCCTGTCGCGGTTGGTGTAGCTGGCCTCATCATTCACCGGTGACAGTCGGCTTCCGCCGCCATAGGGAGACTCTTTCGGGACCACGGCGGGCGCGGCACCGCCTGCAATCCGGAATCCGATCGGTATGGTTATGGTCGCGGGGACCGGGCCATCAGGCCCGGAGGCCGGTCTCATGGTGAACGTTGGTGCGAGAAGCAGGGCGGCGGCGCCAAAACCCTCACCAGGCGGCGACTCGGAGACGACTTCGCAGGCCTCTAACAGGCCATGTACATTGACCACGCAGGTGATCATCACCTGCCCGTTGATGTGATGTCGTCCAGCATGGACCGGATAGACTGCGCCCAATTGGTCGGCCGACGGCCTCGTGAGCCAGTCCGGATCTGTAACGGCCTGCGCAGAGGTCGAAGCCGCTAAGGCGGCAAGTAGTGCGAAAAGCATCGTGACCCCCTGGGACGAGATGACCTGCTAAAGGCCGCGACCGCAAGGGTCCAATCTTCTCGCACGCAGCGCGGAACCGCTAAACCCTCCCCCACGCCCTCGCGAAGGCGACCACCTGGGCGGCGACAGTCTCCACCTGCCAGGCGTCGCGCGGATCGGCGAAGGCGCCGGCCTCGTCGAACAGGCCGTTGGCGCTGAGCGTGGCGCCGAAGGGCGTCGGCCAGCCACGCAGGGCGTGGACGATGGCGCGCAGGGCCGCCAGGGTCGATCCTCCCGCCTGGCCGCCGGCCGCCGTAACGATGCAGCCCACCGCCCGCCCGTCGAGATAGGGCCGCTCGCCGTCCTTCAGGGCCTCCAGGCAATCGAGGGCGTTCTTGACCAGACCCGAGATCGAGCCGTGATAGCCCGGCGAGGCGACGATGACGCCGTCGGCCGCGGCCACCGCCTCCAGGAATCGCGCGCCGACCGCGTCCGGCGCCGGGGCCCGCGGATCGAAGATCGGCAGGGTGGCCAGGAACTCGCCGCCGAACAGTTGCGTTCTCGCGCCGCCGGCCTCAGCCGCCGCCAGCGCCCGCACCAGCGCCAGCTCGCTGGTCGAACCGGGCCGGACCGTGCCGCCCAGGCCGACGATCAGCGGCCTCAAGCCTCCGCCGCCTGACGCTTGCGGGCCTCCCAGGCCGACTTCACCTCGGCCAGCTCGGCGGCGTATTTGTCACGCGCGGCCTCGCGCAGCTTGAGGATGTGATAGGCGGGGAAGAGGTCGTTGTCCGGCGCATAGTCGCGCAGCACCTGCTTGGCCACAGTCGCCTTGTGCACCTCGGTCGGCCCGTCGGCGATGCCCATCACCAGGGCGCTGGTCACCATGCCCATGAACGGCATCTCATTGGAGACGCCGAGGGCGCCGTGCAGATGCAGGGCCGTGGCCGCGATGTCGTGATAGACCTTGGGCATGGCCACCTTGATGGCGGCGATGTCCTTGCGCACCAGCTTGTAGTCCTTGTGCTTGTCGATCAGCCAGGCTGTGCGCATCACCAGCAGGCGGAACTGCTGCAGCTGGATCCAGGCGTCGGCGATCTGTTCCTGCACCACAGGCATGTCCGCCAGGCGACCCTGCCGGGTCTGGCGCGAGACGGCGCGGCGACACATCAGGTCGAAGGCGTGCTGGCAGGCGCCGACGGTGCGCATGGCGTGGTGCACGCGCCCGCCGCCCAGCCGCGTCTGGGCGATGATGAAGGCCCCGCCGCGCTCGCCCAGCAGGGCGTCCCTGGGCACGCGCACATCGGTGTAGCGCAGATAGCCGTGGCCGCCTTCGCCCTCGGCGCCGACCCCGATGTTGCGGATGGTCTCCACGCCCGGTGTATCCTTGGGGACCAGGAAGATGGATGTGCGCCGGTAGGGGTCCTTGGCGTCCGGGTCGGTCACCGCATAGACGACCAGAAGCTGGGCGTAGCGCGAGCCGGACGAGAACCATTTCTCGCCGTTGATCACCCATTGGTCGCCGACGAGTTCGGCGCGCGTCTTGAACGTCAGGGGGTCCGAACCGCCGGTGGGCTCGCTCATCGAGAAGGCCGAACGGATCTCGCCTTCGAGCAGCGGCTTCAGCCACGCTTCCTTCTGCGCCGGCGTGCCGTAGTGGGCGATGATCTCGGCGTTGCCGGTGTCCGGGGCCTGGCAGCCGAAGATGAGCGGCGCCAGGTGGTTGCGGCCCAGCTTCTCGTTCATCAGCGCCAGCTTGACCTGGCCATAGCCCTGGCCGCCCAGCTCGGGGCCGAGGTGGCAGGCCCACAGGCCCTGCGCCTTCACCTCCGCCTGCAGCGGCTTGATGAACCGCTCGCGCCCCTCGGTGCTGAACGCCGCCATGCCGAGATGCGAGATCGGCTCGACCTTGTCGGCCATGAACTCTTCGATCCAGTCGAGCTTCTTCTGGAACTCAGGGTCGGTCTCGAAATCCCACGCCATGCCGCGTCCTCCGGGTGTTCTGGCGGCATCATCGGCGCAAAGCCGCGAGGCGCGCAAGCGCGGGCGAACGCGTGTTTGAACGGTTTCATGGCGCCGCCCGCCTGGGCTAGAACGCGTCCATGGACGCCCCGCCCCTCGCCGACCCGCAAGCCCTGGCGCGCGCCGGCCGTTGCCGCGCCTGGTTCGACGAGTTGCGCGACCGGCTGGTCGCGGCCTTCGAGACACTGGAAAACGACGCGCCGGCGTCGCTCTACCCCGGCGATCCGGGCCGCTTCGAACTGAAGCCGTGGACGCGCGAGGCCGGCGGCGGCGGGGTCATGGGCTTTCTGCGCGGTCGCCTGTTCGAGAAATGCGGCCTGCACATCTCCGAGGTCCATGGGACGCTTACGCCGGAGATGGCCGCATCCATGCCGGGGGCGGAGAGGGATCCGCGCTTCGTCGCCACCGGGATCAGCCTCATCGCCCATATGAAGAGCCCGCACGTGCCGGCGGTGCACATGAACACACGCTATCTGGCCACCACCTCGGGCTGGTTCGGGGGCGGCGCCGACCTCACACCACTGGTTGAGAGTCAGCGGGCAGACGACGCGCCGGACGCCCTGGCCTTCCACGCCGCCCTGAAACGCGCCTGCGACGCCCATGATGGCGCCTGGTACGAGCGCTACCGCGAGGAGTGCGAACGCTATTTCTTCCTACCGCACCGCGGTGAGCCGCGCGGGGTAGGCGGCATCTTCTACGACCGCCACGACAGCGGCGACTTCGAGCGCGACTTCGCCTTCACCCGCGACGTGGGCCTGGCGCTACTCGATGTCTGGCCCAAGATCGCCCGCGAGCGGATGACCGAGCCGTGGACCGAGGCCGAGCGCGAGGAGCAACTCATTCGTCGCGGCCGCTACGTGGAGTTCAACCTGCTCTACGACCGCGGCACCATGTTCGGCCTCAAGACCGGCGGCAACATCGAAAGCATCCTCTCGTCCATGCCCCCGGTGGTGAGGTGGCCTTGAGGGATCGACAGGTGGTTATCCGCAGATGACACAGATGACAGCAGATTGATTTCGCCGATGCGTCAGCGCGTCGGCTTTTCTTGCGCGCCGAAGGCGCGCGACAAAGTCCCTGCGAGCGTCACCAGCGGCGCGTCACGTCCACCGACCCCATCCGCGCCATCAATCTGCTGTCATCTGTGTCATCTGCGGATCATACCTTGAGCCACCGCCTTGAGGCGTTCGATGAGGGAAAGCTTGTCAGTGGGAAAGTCGTTGTCGACCCACCAGGCCTCGACCTCGTCCAGCACCCTGCCGACCAGCGGCCCCTCGGCGACGCCCGCGGCCATGACCTCCGCGCCGGTGAGCGGCAGGGCTGGCCGTGGCCAGCTGCGCGCCATGGGCAGGAGCGCGCGCCACTGAGCCGCCGCGCCGCCCTGGCCGGCCCAGGCCAGCATGACCTTGTCGCAGAAGGCGTCAGCGCCCAGCCGCCAGACGCCCTGGCGCACAGCCTTAGGGCTCATCCATGAGATGACCGCCGGGTCGGCGCGCGCCGACCCGGCCAGGCGCGCTCGCTCGGCGTTGGAGAGGCGCAGGCGCTGGGCCGCACCCTCGGCGGCGCGCGGATCGGCTGGCAGCAGGGCGGCGAGGCGCAGCACCGCGTCGGGCTCGGCCAGCATGTCGCTCTCGATACCGACCAACGCCTCGAAGCGGGTGAGGTCGTCCGCTTCCGGGAGGATGACGGCGAGCACGCCCGTCTCGGCCATCAATCGCACGGCGGGGCGCGGGTCGTCAGCGCCCAGCAGCGTCAGAAGCTCCTTGGCCACACGTTCGGCCGAGAGACCAGTGGTGAGGTCTTTCAAGGCCGCGCACGCCGCCAGAGCCGCCAAGTTTGGTTCGCCACGGCCGTACCAGGCCAGGAATCGAAAAAACCTCAGTATACGGAGGGCGTCCTCGCGAATGCGGGTCTCGGCCTCGCCGACGAAGACGATGGCCCCCGCCCTGACGTCGGCGAGACCATGCCCGGTCGGGTCGAAAATCCGCCCGTCGCCGTCGGCGTAGAGGGCGTTGAGGCGGAAATCCCGGCGGGCGGCGTCCTCGGCCCAGTCGGTGGAGAAGGCGACGACCGCGCGGCGTCCGTCGGTCTCCACGTCGCGGCGCAGGGTGGCGATCTCGATCGTCCGGCCGTGGGTGAGGGCGGTGATGACGCCATGCGCCTCACCGATGGCCAGGACGGCGATCCCGGCCCTGGCCAGCGCCGCCTTCACCCTGGGCGGGGTCAGTACGGTGGCGATGTCGATGTCGCTGACCGGCGCGCCCAGCAAGGCGTTGCGCACACAGCCGCCGACGAAGCGAGCGCCCTCCGGCCCGGCCTCGGCGGCCAGCGCCGCCATCACCGCCGTCGTCGCCGGATGGATCATCCACGGCTGGGGCGGCAGGACCTCAGTCAAGGGGCGCGCCATAGAGCCGGGCGTGCAGCGTCCGCAGCATGGCCGCCGTCGCCCCCCAGATGGTGCGGTCCTCCCAGGTGGCGGCGTAGAAGCGGCGGACGGCGCCGTCGGCCGTGGTCACCTCGCGCTGCTCATAGCTCGCGGGGTCCATCAGGAACCCGAACGGCGTCTCGAACACCTCGGCCACCTCGTCGGGATTGGGCGTGGGTTCATAGCCCTGGGCGACGAAGCCGACCACGGGGGTCACCACGAAATCGGTGATAGTGCGGTAGGGGGTGGAAAGTCCGACGACATCGACCAGGGCCGGCTCGAGGCCGATCTCCTCGTGGGCTTCGCGCAAAGCCGCCGCCCACACCGTCTCGTCGCCATCACAACGCCCCCCGGGCAGGGCGACCTGGCCGGTGTGGCGCCGCAGGGCGTCCGACCGCCGGGTCAAGATCACCGAGAGTCCCGCCGGCCGCTCCACCAACGCGACCAACACGGCCGCGGGGATCAGGTCGTCGGCGACCGCGGGCGCCGACTCAAGCGGGTCCAGGCGTCGGGCGATCCAGTCGCGCAGCGCCGGACCGCCTGCCGGGATCGTCGGTTGCGGGATCGTCAACGGGCGCCGGCCGGCGGTCCGACCGCGAACCACTCTCCCTTGGAGGCGACGCACATCATCGGCCCGGCCGGCGTCTCGCGTTGAACGGCCATCTCGGCCAGCTCATAGAACACTGGTCGCAGGATCAGGGCCTCGAGCCCCCGCCGCACATGGACATAGGGCCTGGGCTCGCCTGTCTCGGCCTCCATCTCCACACGGATGGGATTGTCCGGTCCAGCCTCGACCTCGTCGCCGACATTGGTCAGGAACTTCAGAGCATCGCCCTCGCGGTCGACGCGCACGGCCGTGAACGGCGCATCCTCGACCCGGATGGCCAGCTTCTCCACCGGCGTGACCAGCACGTAGCCCTCGGGGTCCTTGCGCAGAACCGTCGAGAACAGCCGCACCAGGGCCTCGCGGCCGATCGGCGTGCCCTCGTGAAACCACAGGCCGTTCTTCTTGATGACGATGTCGATCTCGCCGCAGTGGGCCGGGTTCCACAGATGGACGGGCGGCAGGCCGCGGCCGGGGGCCTGTTTAGCCGCCGCGATCACGCCTTCCAAACCCTGCGGGCCGCTCACCATGCCACGAAGCTAGGCGCGCCCGCGCCCCGGCTCAAGGCGCGCGCTTGAACGTCTCGCTGGACGTGGTCCGCCAGTCCTCGTCCTTGACCGGCGTCTGGACTTCGGCGTGCATGTAGTCGGGCCCGGAGAAGGTGACCACCGTGCGCTCCCGCCGCCCCTCGCCATGTTCCAGGTCGCCGTAGGTCCAGGTGTCGCCATAGATGGTGAGCTCGCGCCACGGCCCCGGGCGGTCGCCGGCGGCGGTGAGGGTCTGGGTGCGGAACACCAGCTTTCGTTCTTCGTGGGGCCTGGGCAGGAAGACGATCAAGGCCGCCGGCTTGCCGGCCACCGTCTGCTCGCAGGCGAAGAACAGGCCGGTGCGGGCGCAGCTGTTGTCCACTTCGCGCGTGCGCCCGCTTGCGGTGGTGACGGTCCAGTGACCGTCCATGGCCTTCAAGGCGTCATAGGCGTCGGGCTCAGCCGCCAGGGCGGTGGTCGCCGCCGAAACGGCGAGAGCGGCGAGGAGGGCGCGGATCATTCGGCCGCCAGCGCCAGCACAGGCGGCTCGGTGCGGATCGCCGGCGCAGCGCGGACCGGTCCGGCCAGTTCGTCGGTCGCGCCGGGCTTCAGCGCCCGGGCCAGGACGCGGCGCGGATCGACTGGCCCCGGCATGGCGACGCCGCTCGCCGCGGCGAAACCGAGTTCGCCGAAGTAGGCCAGGTCGCCCACCAGCAACACCACCGTATGGCCGGCGTCCTTCGCCGCCTCGCAAGCGTGGCGGATGAGGGCGGCGCCGACGCCGGCGCTACGCTCGGCTTCATCGACCGCGAACGGCCCGAGTAACAGGGCCGGCGTGTCGCCGACCGCGATCGGCCACAGCCGCACGCAGCCGACGGCGCGGCCGCTGGCCCAGGCCAGGAACGACAGTTCGGGTATGTTCGCCGAATATTCGCGCAGCCGCTCCGCCGCCTTGACGAAGCGACCGGGACCGAAGGCGCGCGCGATCAGGGCGTCGGCGAGCGGCGCATCGCTTGGGCGCTCAGGCGCTAGGGTGAGGGGGCTGTCCATGGTTGCGCGCGGCGTTACGGCCAAGGGCGCGGCGCGTCAACCGATCCAGCGCGCCGCTAGGCCTCCAGTTCGATGTCCCAATAGAGGTAGTCGAGCCAGCTTTCGTGCAGGTGGTTGGGCGGAAAGCGGCGGCCGTGGTCCTGCAATTCGTACATCGTCGGGCGACGCGGATGGTTGTGTGGGTGCATGGCCGCCTCGCGCGGCGTGCGCCCGCCCTTGGCTAGGTTGCAGCGCGCGCAGGCGGTGACAATGTTGTCCCAGGTGGTGCGTCCGCCGCGCGAGCGCGGCGTCAGGTGGTCGAAGGTCAGGTCGTCGCCAGAGCCGCAGTACTGGCAGGTGAAGGCGTCGCGCAGGAAGAGGTTGAACCGGGTGAAGGCCGGCGGCCGGTCCTGGGCCACATAGCTCTTCAGCGAGACGACGCTGGGCAGGCGCATCTGGAACGATGGCGAATGGACCAGGGTGTCGTAGGTGGAAACCACGTCGACACGGTCGAGGAACACCGCCTTGATCGTCTCCTGCCACGACCACAGCGACAGGGGATAATAGGACAGCGGCCTGAAGTCGGCGTTCAATACCAGGGCGGGCGCGCCCGACGGCGGGCGGCTAAGAATCTGCATCGCGGCCTCCGAGCCGGATGGCGAGATCCTGAAAGTTCATGCCGAGCGCGAAACTGAAGACGACGTCTCCCGTGCTAACGAATCAGACACCCCGTTATGGCGCCTGAATTACGGCGAATCATAGGGGAAGTTCGGCAACATCTCCATGACGGAGGGGCGGTTTTGGGCGGCGGAGGCGAGCTCTACGCCGACCGAGTGGCTTATGCGCCACGCCCGCGGGCAGCGGGCCGTAAATCGAACCCTGCGCCAAGAACAGAATGGGCGCGTTCGAGAGGAGCGCTTGGCGCTGCCGCTCCTCTCGAAGCTTTCGGCCCGTTCATCGGAACGCCGGCGAATTAGGCGCCGGTAAGGGCGGTGGCGCCGGCGAGAACCACGCCGAGCGAAACCAGGAAGAAGGAAACCGAGCGGTCGAACAGTTGTTCGAATGCGAGGAACTTGGACATGAGAATTTCGTCCTTATCTAATTTGTTATCCCCCCGGATTTGGAAGGGCTGTCCGATCTGGACGTTGTTAAGATAGGAACCGATCTGAACGTTGTCAAGATAATCTTTACGTCGTTCGGATTAAGTTTTATAAGGGGTGCTTGAAGGGAAGCTGACACCCATGGCCCATGCCGAATTGACCACCGCCCAGGACGGGCGCCCCTACCACCACGGGGATCTGTCGCGCGCGCTGGTGCTGGCCGGGCGGCGCATCCTGGAGAAGGAAGGTCCCAACGCCCTCTCGCTGCGGGCCGTGGCGCGCGAGGCCGGGGTCAGCCCGGCGGCGCCCTATCATCACTTTAAAGACAAGTGCGATCTGCTCGCCGCCGTGGCCAGCGAAGGCTGGCATGAGCTGGGCGAGGCCATTGTCGTGGCCCGCGCCGGCGCCAAGACCCCTCGCCAGGGCCTGAGCGAGATCGGCGTCGCCTATGTCGTCTTCGCCCGCAAGAACCCCAACCTCTACCGCCTGATGTATGACACCGCCTGCGATCTCGAGGACATGCCCACCCACGCCAAGGGCGAATCGAGCGGCTGGGGCCAGGTGCGCGAGTCTCTGATCGCCGCCGGCATGGACCCCGACAACGACCACGAGCTCAAGCTTGCCACCATCTCCTCCTGGTGCGCCGCCCATGGCGTGGCCGAAATGGTCGGCTTCAAGGAATTCGAGGGCCTGAAGGAAGCCATGGGCGGGGAGGAAGCCTTCATCCGCGCCATCCTCGACCACCTAGGCATCTACGCCCGCAACGTCCAACACGCCGACGCGTGACGCCGGCGCCGTCGGGTTTCGTCACCCGCTTCGCTCCCTCGCCCAGCGGCCTGCTCCATCGCGGCCATGCCTATTCCGCCCTCATCGCCCATGACGCGGCCAAGGAAGCCGGCGGTGGCTTCCTGCTGCGCATCGAGGACATAGACACCGCCCGCTGCCGGCCGGAATTCGCCGACGCCATCTTCGATGACCTCGCCTGGCTCGGCCTCGCCTGGGAAACGCCGGTGGTCTTCCAATCGCGGCGCGCTAAGGCCTATGCCGGCGCGCTGCGGTCCCTGCGCGAGCGCAACCTGCTCTATCGCTGCTTCCGGACCCGGGCCGAGGTGCTCGACGAGATCGCCCGCGCGCCCCACGGCCCGCAGGCGCCCTTCCTCGGCGCCCCGCTCGATCCCGAAGAGGAGGCGCGGCGCCTGGCCGAAGGCGCGCCGTTCGCCTGGCGGCTCTCGGTCGATGCGGCCGAGGCGGCGCTGGGCGGCTTCGGCGGGCTGACCTTCGTCGACCAAGCATTGGGGGAGATGGTCGCCGATCCCCACCGCGCCGGCGACGTGGTCCTGGCCCGCAAGGAGGTCGGCGTCTCCTACCACCTGGCGGTGACCGTGGACGATGCCGACGCCGGCGTCACCTGCGTTATCCGCGGCGAGGATCTGATCGAAGCCTGCCACGTCCAGCGCTTGCTGCAGGCCCTGCTCGGCCTGCCGACGCCGCTCTATCGCCACCACCCCTTGATCCTGCGCCCGGACGGCAAGCGCCTAGCCAAGCGCGATTCCACCGAGACCCTACGCTCCCTCCGCGCCGCCGGCATGACGCCGCAGCGGCTGCGGGCGGAGTTGGGGGCTTAGAGGAGTGATCGGAGCCGCCCCTTCAATTGCGTCATCCCGGCCGCCGCGGGTCAGCGCGGAGAGCCGGGAGCCAGGGGCCGGTTCCTGATCGCCTGGGTCCCGGACAGCCGACTTCGCCGCCTTCCGGGATGACGCAACTAAGGCTATCTCCCCCCATGCTCACCGACGCGAGCGAATCGCCCCCGGCCAGCGCGCTTCTCAAGCAGCGCGACTATCTGTTCTTCTGGGCCTCGCGCTGGATGGGCAGCTTCGGGACCCAGATCCAGAGCGTGGCCATGGGCTGGCAGGTCTACGCCATTTCCCGGCGCACCCTGGACGTCGCCCATTCGGCGTTCAACGTCAGCCTGATCGGTCTCGTCACCTTCACCCCCCTGCTGCTGCTGGCCCTGCCCGCGGGCGAGACGGTCGACCGGCGCGACCGCCGGCTGGTGCTCAGCCTCTGCTACGTCGCCGAGATCGCCGGCGTCGGCATCCTCGCCGTGTCGACTCTGAGCGACTCCGCCAGCGTCCCGCTCCTGCTCGGCGTCGCCGTCCTCTTCGGCGCCGCGCGCTCGTTCTTCTCCCCGGCAATGACCGCGCTGGGGCCGATGCTGGTGCCGCGCGAGCTCCTGCCCCGCGCCATCGCCTGGAATTCCCTCGCCTGGCAGTCGGCCTCCATCGCCGGCCCGGCCCTGGCGGGGTTCCTGATCGCCGCCTCGCCGGGGATCGCCTATTGCGGAACCCTCGCGCTCTACGCCGCCGCCGCCCTGTGCCTCGTCTTCATCCGTCGGTCGACCAGGCCGATGACCCAGAGCGGCTCGCGCCTGGAGCTGGTCAAGGAAGGCCTCGTCTATGTCTGGTCCAACCGGGTGGTCTTTGGGGCCATCTCCCTCGACCTCGCCGCGGTGATCCTGGGCGGGGCCAGCGCCCTCCTCCCGGCCTTCGCCCGCGACGTGCTGCACGCCGGGCCGCTCGGCTTCGGGCTTCTACGCATGGGTCCGGCGCTGGGAGCCACGGTGGTGGGGCTCATCCTCGCCGTGCGGCCGATCCGCGCCAAGGCCGGGCTGATCATGTTCGCCGGCGTCGCCGTCTTCGGCGCGGCGACGGTGGTGTTCGGCTACTCCAGATGGATGTGGCTCTCCGTCGCGGCCCTGGCCGTGTTGGGCGGGGCGGACGCGTTAAGCGTCTTCGTGCGCCAGGTCCTGGTCCAGCTCGTCACCCCCGACCACATGCGCGGGCGCGTGGCCGCCGTCTCGACCCTGTTCATCTCAGCCTCCAACGAACTGGGCGAGTTCGAGAGCGGCGTCGCCGCCCGGCTGCTGGGCGCGGTGGGGGCGGCGGTGTTCGGCGGCTATGGGGCCCTGGCGGTTACCGGCCTGTGGGCGTGGATGTTTCCGGCCTTGCGCAGGGCCGACCGCCTCGAATAAGTCGCTTGCGATAAACACCTGTCCGAGACTTGGGAGCGAGCGGCATGGGAATCCTCACCGGCAAGGTGGTTCTGGTCACCGGCGGCGGCAACGGCATCGGCCGCGAGTGCGCCCTCATCGCCGCGCAAGAGGGCGCCAAGGTGGTGGTCAACGACCTGGGCGGCGGCCTTTCCGGCGGCGACGAGGGCGGAGCCGGCCCGGCCGAGTCCGTGGCCCAGGAGATCCGCGCCGCCGGCGGCGAGGCGGTCTCCAATTCCGAGAGCGTCACCTCGATGAAGGCGTGCGAGGGCATGCTGCAACAGGCGCTGGACGCCTTCGGCGGCCTGCACGCGGTGATCAACCCGGCCGGCATCCTGCGCGACGGCATGTTCCACAAGATGAGCGAGTCAGACTGGGACAAGGTGATCGACGTGCATATGCGCGGTACGTTCAACGTCTGCCGGGCCACCATCGAGCATTTCAGGAACCAGCAGGATGGCGCCTATATGCTCTACACCTCCACCAGCGGCATCATCGGCAACATCGGCCAGGCCAACTATGGCGCGGCCAAGATGGGCATCGCCGGCCTGTCGCGGATCATCGCCATGGAGGGCGAGGCCAAGAACGTGCGCTGCAACTGCCTCGCGCCAGTGGCCTGGACGCGCATGACCCAGTCGGTGCCGATCAAGACCCCTGAGCAGGCGGCCCGCTATGCGGACATGGAAAAGCGCATCCGCGCCGACCAGCCGGCCCGCTTCTCCGTCGCTCTCGTCTCCGACGCGGCCAAGCACGTCAGCGGACAGATTTTCGGCGTCAGCGGCGACATCATCACCCTCTACAGCCAGCCGCGGCCCATCGAGACCCTGGGCAACGCCGACGGCTGGACGATCGACGGCATCCTGGGCGAAGCCCTGCCGAAGATGGCCGACAAGTTCTATCCGCTCGCACGCCTGCCCCTCCCCGAACAGCCCGTGAAGGCCGGCTGAGATGGGCCGTCTTCAGGGACGTGGCGCCGTCATCACCGGCGCGGCCAGCGGCATCGGCCGGGCGACCTCGCGCCTCTTCGCCGCCGAGGGCGCGCGCGTGCTGTGCTTTGACCGCTCGGAAGCGGTGAATGAGACAGCGGCCCTCATCACCAGCGACGGCGGCGTGGCCATCGCCGTTGTCGGCGACGCCGGATCGGAGGCCGAGATCAAGGCGGCCATCGACCGAGCCCATACCGAGTTCGGCCGACTCGACGCGGTGTTCGCCAACGCCGGCGTCAGCGGCGGCATGACGCCCATGGAGGAGATCGACGAGGCCTTCTGGCACGCCCTGCTGCACGTGAACCTGGTCGGCCCCTTCATGGCCATCAAGCACGCCAGCCCGATCATGCGCGCGGTGGGCAAGGGCTCGATCATCTGCACCGCCTCGGTGGCCGGCATCCGCTCCGGCGCCGGCGGCATCCCCTACAGCGCCAGCAAGGCGGGGGTGATCAACATGGTGCAGACGGCGGCCAATGTGCTCTACGGCACGGGCGTGCGCGTGAACGCTATCTGCCCCGGCATCATCGAGACCGGCATGACCGCGCCCATCTATCAGTCCGCGCGCGAACGCGGCACCGACAGCAAGATCGGCCAACTCAATCCCCTGCGCCGCGGCGGCGAGCCCAGCGAAATCGCCCACGCCGCCCTGTTCCTGGCCTCGGACGACGCCTCCTACGTCAACGGCCACGCCCTGGCGGTCGACGGCGGCCTGTCTTCGTCGCATCCAGTGGGGTCGCGGCGGGGGTAATCTCCGCAGGCCCCGGAGACCCGCCATGCCCAAGATCGACCTCGCCGCCGCGCCCGCACGCAAGGGCTCGGGCTATCCGCCGCCTTTCGATGCGCCGTGCGCCGAGCGCGTGCGGCGGCGGCTGGGCAATGCCGGCGGCCTGACGGACTTCGGGGTCAATCTCATGCGCTTGCCGGCGGGCGGCTGGTCGAGCCAGCGCCACTGGCACTCGCACGAGGACGAATTCGTCTATGTGCTCGAAGGCGAATTGACGCTGATCGAAGACGACGGCGAGACCGTGCTTCGCGCCGGCGATTGCGCGGCCTTTCCCAAGAACTCGGGCGACGGCCATCACATGATCAACCGATCGGCCGCCATCGCGGTCTATCTCGAAGTCGGCTCGCGCGCGCCGGCCGACCTCACCGTCTGCTCCGACATCGACATGATGAGCGCCAACGCCGACGGCCGCTTCACCCACAAGGACGGCGCGCCCTATCCCGAGGGCTAGGCGCGCCTCACGCCGGGTGGTGGGCGGCGCCGTGGAAGACCAGGAAGGCGCCGGCGGCGATCAGCACGAACCCCAGGCCCTGGATGAGCGACGGCTTCTGGCCCAGGTAGAGAACCGAGAACGCCACGAACACCGACAGGGTGACCACCTCCTGGATCGCCTTCAGCTCGGCCGCCGAATAGACGTTGCTGCCCCAGCGGTTGGCCGGCACGGCCAGGCAATATTCGAAGAACGCGATCCCCCAGCTGGCCAGAATCACCAGCCACAGCGGCCGGTCCTTGAACTTCAGATGCCCATACCAGGCGAACGTCATGAACACGTTCGAGCAGATGAGCATGAGGACGGGGAGCAGGCGGGCGACGATGCTGGACATCCGCGCAGTTCTTCAGGGCCAGCCCATCTCGTCAACCGATCGTGAACGCCATGGCGCCCGCCGCTCCCGCCCCCATATGGCAGGCAGCCCCTCCAGGAGACCCTCCCATGACCGATCTTGCCGCCGCCGGCCAATTCCAACTCGGCGACCGCGCCGTGAACCGAATGGGCTATGGCGCCATGCAACTGGCCGGGCCCGGCGTGTTCGGCCCGCCGAAGGACCGGGATGAGGCGCTGGCCGTGCTGCGCGAGGCGGTGGCGAGCGGGGTCGATCATATCGACACCAGCGACTTCTATGGCCCGCACGTCACCAACCAGATCATCCGCGAGGCGCTGCACCCCTATCCGGACAATCTGACAATTGTCACCAAGGTCGGGGCGGTGCGCGGCAACGACGCCTCCTGGAATCCCGCGCTCAGCCCGGCCGACATCACCCGCGCGGTGCACGACAATCTTCGCAACCTCGACGTCGAGGCGCTCGACGTCGTCAACCTGAGGGTCGGCGGCATCCACGGTCCGAGCGCGGGGTCGATCGAGGAACAGTTCGCCACCTTGGCCGAACTGCAGCGGCAGGGCCTGGTCCGCCACCTTGGCATGAGCAACGTCACCTCCGCCCAGATCGAGGAAGGCCGCGCCATCGCCCCGGTGGTGTGCGTGCAGAACTACTACAACCTCGCCCACCGCGACGACGACGCCCTGATCGACAGCCTGGCGGCCGCTGGAACGGCCTATGTGCCGTTTTTCCCGCTGGGCGGTTTCGTTCCTCTGCAGTCGCAGGCCCTCGCGGACGCAGCCGCGCGGCTAGGGGCGACGCCGATGCAAGCAGCGCTCGCCTGGCTGCTGCACCGCGCGCCCAACATCCTCTTGATCCCGGGCACGTCGTCGCGCGCGCACCTGCGCGAAAACCTCGCGGCGGCGACTCTGACCCTGCCCGCCGACGCGCTCGCCGAATTGGACGGGATCGGCAAGGTTGCCGCGCCAGCTCACTAGCCCGCCGCCATCTTCCGCACATCCGCCGCTTGCAGGGGCTGGCCGCCGATCGCCCAGTCTCCGCCCTCGACCTCGTTGATCTTGACCCAGGTGACGCCGCGCAGCGGCTCGCCCTCGACCGACACCATGGCGTCCGTCACCTTGGCGATCATCTGGGCTTTCTGTTCGGGGCTGAAAACGCCCTTGATGACGTGAATATCGACCAGCGGCATGATGTCCTCCTAGACATTGGAGCCGGCAGGGTCGCAGGTCCCGCCTTGGTCTCAAGTTCAGGAACTGAACCGATGGTCATGGACACAGAGGCGGCGGACAAGGTTCTGGCCCCAAGCGGCGAGGCGTCGCTCTATGGCCAGTTCTGCCCGGTCGCCATGGCGGCTGAGCTGCTGGCGACGCGTTGGACGCTGGTCGTGTTGGGCGAGATGCTGTCGGGCTCGACCCGCTTCAACGAGATCCGCCACGGCGTGCCGCGGATGTCTTCCGCCCTGCTGTCGAAGCGCCTGCGGGAGCTCGAGCGGGCCGGCGTCCTCACCCATCGCCACGGCGAATATGAGTTGACCGCCTCCGGGCGCGACCTGGCGCCGATCGTGCGCGGCCTGGGCCGCTGGGCCCTGCGCTGGGTGGATTCCGACTGCTCTCTGGCCAACCTCGATGTGCGGCTGCTGATGTGGAACATGCGCCGCAACCTCGATCCCGACCCGATGCCCAGGCGCCGGGTCGTCGTTGAGTTCCGCTATCCGGAGCTTCCGCCGGACCAGGGCCGCTACTGGCTGATCGTGGCCCCCGACCAGGCCGTCGATCTCTGCTCGCTCGATCCCGGCCATGACGTGGACCTGCTGGTGACCGCCGATCTGCGCGCGATGACGTCCGCCTGGATGGGCATGAGCGACTTCGCGGACGAACTCACATCCGGGCGCATCGAACTGGACGGCGACGCCGATCTGGCGACCGGCTTCACGCGATGGATCGGCCGCAGCGGCCTGGCTTGCGGCGGAGGTTAACTCGCCTGCTTCGCCGCCAGATCACCCTGGGCTTCCAGGGCGACGTCATTCCACGCCTCCCAGGTCTCGATCCGCTGGGCGTACTCCGCGCGGGTCATGTTGAGACCGGTCGAGCCGAAGAAGATGCGCAGCGGCGGCGCCTCGGCGTCGACGACCTTGAGGATCGCCGGACCGGTGGCCTCGGGATCGCCGGGCACGAAGCCGGTTCTGAACTTGGCCCTGGCCGCGCGGATGGGGTCATAGGCTGGCAGGGCCGTGGCGTGCTGGGCCGAAGGTCCGCTCCAGTCGGTGGCGAAGCCGCCGGGCTCGACGATCGTCACCTTGATGCCAAGCTCGGCCACCTCGGCGGCGAGAGCCTGGCTGAAACCCTCCAAGGCCCATTTGGAGGCGTGGTAGAGCCCGATGGTCGGGAAGGCGTTCACCCCGCCGATGGACGAGACCTGGATGATGTGGCCCGAGCCCTGGGCGCGCATCTGCGGCAACACCGCCTGGGTGACCCATAGAGCGCCAAAGACATTGGTCTCGATCTGGGCGCGGGCCTCGGCCTCGCTGACCTCCTCGATGGCGCCGAAGAGGCCGTAGCCAGCGTTATTGACCGCCACGTCGATGCGGCCGAAGCGCCGGATCGTTTCGGCGACCGCCGCGGCCGCGGCGGCCTTGTCGGTGACGTCGAGCGCGATCGCCGCCACCAGATCGCCGTAGCGCTCGACCAGGGGTTGGAGGGATTTGACGTCGCGCGCCGTGGCCGCGACGCGGTCGCCGCGCGCCAGCGCCGCCTCCGCCCATATCCGGCCGAAGCCCTTGGACGTGCCGGTGATGAACCAGACCTTGCCTGCCATGATGATTGCTCCCTTGTCGTCAGTTGATCCGAAATGGTCCGTGGGCGCCGAGGGTCAGAACCGTTCGCCGACCATCTCTTCGCTCTTGGCCCACAGGGCCTTGGCGTGGTCGGGATCGACGGCGTAGGCGCGCACGCCGTCGCCGAAGCTCTCGTTCTCGACGATCTCGGCCACGTGGCAATCCTCGCAGTAATGGCCGCCCACGGCGTCCGCGGGCGCCACCACCGCGGCCCACACTGACGTCGCCGCGCCCTGGGGAATGGTCTTGTAGCGGAACTCTGGCGCCCCGGGCGGGCTGTTGGCGGCGATGGAATCGAGCAGGGTCTTCAGGACTTCGGGGGTCATGTGGCGGCCGAGCTCGGTCTGGATACCGCCGGGGTGGAGGGCCGTCGCCCGAACGCCGCGGGTCTTGTGTCGGCGGTCGAACTCCACGGCGAAGAGGACATTGGCCGTCTTGGAGCGGCCATAGGCGCCGAACTCGGTGTAGGGCGTGGTCTCGAAGTTGGGATCGTCGAGGTTGACGTCGGAGAGGCGGTGGCCCCGGGACGACAGATTGACCAGCCGTCCACCGTCCTTGAGCAGGCCGGCGATACGGTTGACGAAGACGAAGTGGCCCAGATGGTTGGTGCCGAACTGGGTCTCGAAGCCGTCGGAGGTCGTCCCCTTGGGGCACGCCATGATCCCGGCGTTGGCGATGATGACGTCGAACTTCCGGCCGTCGGCGTTGAGCGCGTCGGCGGCTTTCCGCACGCTGGCCAGCGAGGCCAGGTCGAGCTCGACCAGCTCTATCCCCGGGATATGGGCGGTGGCCTTGCGCGCCTTGTCGAGATCCCGCGCCGCGCCGACCACCTTGGCGCCATGCGCCGTCAGGGCCCGCGCCGTCTCCACGCCCAGGCCGGCGGAGGCGCCGGTGATCAGGATGCGCTTGCCCGTCAAGTCCACGCCCTCCAGCACTTCGTCGGTGGTCGTTTCGGCTCCAAAGGGTCCAGCCATGATCGTGTCCTCCACAAATTAGGTCGCTGCAGACCAAACGCCGTTCACACCCGCACGACCAGAGTCATTGCCAGAAATCGGCCGCGGGATTAAACGGAGGGTGTCTCCGATACATATACGGAGGGATACTCCGCTTATCAAGGGGCGCGCATCGTGAACGTGGAGGCCAAGGCAGCGTCCGGACGCAAGCCGCGCGTCGACGGCCAGCGCAATCGCGAGCGGCTCAGCGAGGCGGCCAAGGCGGCGTTCGCCGAGGTTGGCGCGGACGTCAGCCTCGAGGAAATCGCCCGTCGCGCCGGCGTCGGCATCGGCACCCTGTATCGCCATTTTCCGACCCGGGACGCCATCGTCGAGGCGGTCTACCGCCGCGAGGTGAGGCAACTGTCGGAGTCGGCCGCGCGCCTTCTCGAATCGGCGCCACCCGGCGAGGCCCTGCGCCAATGGATGCGGCTGTTCGTCGACTATATCGCCACCAAGAAGGTCCTGGGCTCGGCGCTGAGCGCGATCGCCGGTGGCTCGGCCGAGCTCTATGCCTCGTCGTGGGCGCGGATCTCGGGGGCCATGTCCCTTTTGGTGGAGCGGGCGGCCGTCGCCGGTGACATCCGCGCGGACGCCAATCCGGCCGACCTGCTGCGCGCGCTGGCGGGCTTCACCTACGGCGCCTCCAGCCCCGACTGGCAGGCCAGCGCCCTGCGCCTGATCGACATCCTGATGGACGGCCTACGGTCGCCACAGGCGACGGGCTGAGCGATCGATCAGGCGGCGAGAGTCTGGCTCCGCCGCCGGCCGCGTAGGGCGGCGCCCAGGGCGCCGACACCCACCAGCATCATCGCCCAGGTGGAGGTCTCAGGCACGCCACTTGCGACGACGAGATTGTCGATCTCGGTCACATAGTTTCCGCCCGACGACGTACCCAGAAATTCGATGGTTCCGGACGTCCCTGTCGCCGTAAAGGTAAGGCGACCGGGCTCATAGGTGCTGTTGCTGGAAGGCGTGTAGTCCGCGGAACTGGCGAATGCGGACACGTCGAGCGTATCCGCACCCCCGCCATAGCCGGCGTCATAGAAGCTCAGCGTATAGGTTTGTCCAGGCGTGAAACCCGTCACATTCCAAGCGATGTAACTGCCGGCGGCGGTGTAGGATTGAATGAAAGCCGTCTGCGACCCGTAAGGCGTAGGCGGGAGATACCCGTCACCGTTCGAGGTAATTCCCGAAAACCCGCCGAAAGTGAAATTCGCTATGCTGACCGGCCCAACCGCATCGGTATTGTAGCTGTATTCGTCAGGGCCGTATTGGATCGCTCCGGTGTTGAGCACGGGCGACTCGAACGATTCCGAGGCGATCACCCCGGCCGAAGCCGAGGCGGATATCGCCAACAGCGACGCGGCCACGGCTGAAGTGAGAAGGGCGTGTTTCACGTTCCAGTCCCTCTGAATGAATCGCCAGGGTGACGTGAACTCGAGCACTGTCCGAAAAAGCTTGGCCTGAACCATACGCCACAGCTTTCCGTTACGTCAAAGGAATCCTCGGAGGCGGGTGACGGGCGCCTGAACCTCACGCCATAACGCTCGCCGATACCGGAAGGTGGTCGGAAAACGCCGCCGTCTCGGCGCGGTAGTGCGCGAGCGACAGGTCACCGCCGCTCACGATATGATCGTAGTCCGTTCGCGGCCGCCATGACGGGAAGGTCTTAGGCGCCGAGAGCGGAAGCGTGCCGCCCGACACCTCGCAAAACGCTGCGAGCGGCGCGCTGTGAGCCCCGCAATTGAAATCCCCCATCGCCGCCCAGCCGCGCGCCTCGCGCAGCGCATCGGCCACCGCCGCGAGTTGAACCATCTGGTCCGCCGCGCCGAGGCTCAGATGCAGACAGGCGACCCTGAACCGGGCCGGCCCTTCCACGTCCGCGACCAGACAGCCGCGCCCCCCTATCCGGCCGGGGAGTTTCATGTCCCGAACATCGGCCAGCGGCCAGTGGCTGAGGATCGCATTGCCGTGGCGCGATACGCCAGGAATGGTCCGGTTGTGCTGGACGGCGACATGGGCGTGCCCAGATTGCAAGGCGATGGCGTCGACCTGCGAGCGATAGCCCGCGCGCCGCCCTCCAAGATCGATTTCCTGCAGGCAGACCACGTCGTAGGGCGCGATCTCCCTGGCGATATTGCTGAGGGCCGCCGCCTTTGAAGACGTGTGGCTCATCTGTCGAAGAGCGTAGAGGAGATAGTCCCGATATCGGCTGGTTCCGATGCCAGCCTGGATATTCCACGTCAGCAGTTTCACGCGCTGTCAGCTTTCGCCGCCGCGGAAAAAGGGTCAGGAGTAAACATCAGGGGTGAGGAGAGAGCCGAATTGATCTCACCGATTTCTATCCCCCTCCTGATCCACATCGCCCTGGCGGGCGGGCTCACCCTGCGCATTCTTTATCGCAAGCTCGAGGTCAACACCGCCCTCGCCTGGATCGTCATGCTGATCGCCATGCCGATCGCGGGGCCAATCCTCTACCTTGTGTTTGGCGATCACACCCTTGGTCAGCGCCGGCTGAAGCTCGGCCAGCGCATCCGAAGCTACTACCAGAAAGCCTATGCGGTCGCCGGCGCCGACACAGTGAGCCTGGATGGTATCGCCGAGCCGTTCGGGGGGCTGGCCAAATCCATCACCAAGGACAGCGGCTTCCCGGTGCTGGCGCGAAACCGTCATGAAATTCTGACCGACGCCGGCGAGATCCTGGACCGCATGCGCCTGGATATCGATCAGGCGCGGACGGATTGCTGTCTCGAGTTCTACATCATCGATCCGAAGGGTCGTGTCGGCCCGGTCCTGGACGCGATCCATAGAGCCGCCGCGCGCGGCGTCGCCTGCAAGATCCTGGCGGACGACTACGGCAGCAAGGCCTTCTTCCACTCCGACTGGCCAAAGCGCCTGAGAGCCGCCGGCGTTTCCGTCGTCCGGTCGCTCCCTGTATCCGTGCTCAAGTCCCTCTCGAAACGATCCGACCTGCGCAACCATCGCAAGGTGCTGATGTGCGACAGGACGGTTGTCTATACGGGCAGCTTCAACCTCGTAGATCCACGCCTCTTCAAATCAGGAAGCCACGTCGGCGAGTGGGTCGACATGATGATGCGCATCGAGGGTCAGATGGTGGACGCGCTGGCCTGCGTCTTCAACGCCGACTACCTGCTTGAGGAGCCGGGATCGGATATCGGCGAAGCGTTATTGCCCGCCCTTCCCCTCGATAGGGCGAAGGAGTCGCTTCCTCAGGACACGCTGCTGATGCAGCTGCTTCCGTCCGGGCCCGAAATGGCCAACTCGACCATCTATGAGTTTATCGTCGCCGCGATCTTCAACGCGCGCCGCCGCGTGCGCATCGTCACGCCCTACTTCATTCCCGATCAAGCCGTCCTGCTCGCCCTGAAATCGGCGGCCAAACGCGGTGTGAATGTCCAGATCATTGTGCCTGAGAAACTCGACACCCGAGTGGGTCAATATGCGAGCCAATCCTCCTATGAGGAGTTGCTTGCGGCCGGTGTCGCCATCCTGCGTTTCGAGAGCGGCCTGCTTCACACAAAGGCGGTGTTGATCGACGAGGACATCACCTTGTTCGGCACGGTCAACATGGACCTGCGCAGCTTCTACCTAAACCTGGAGCTCAGCCTCATCTTCTACGAGCCGCGGATCAACGCTGAATTGGGCGCCATCTTCGACACCTACGCCGGCCACAGCGTGGTCGTCAGCAAGGAGACCTGGGCCGCCCGCCCGCCAACCCAGCGAGTCCTTGAAGACGTGCTGAGGCTCGCTGGGCCGCTTCTCTAAGCCGTCAAGATTACCTCCCTCCCCTGGATGGGGAGGGTGGACCGACCGCAGGTCGGGACGGGTGGGGTGGCCGCTCCACCCCCTCCGGCGCTTCGCGCTACCTCCCCCACCGAGGGGGAGGAGGAGAGAGCGCCTCCGGTTGACAACCCCGGGGTGTTGCCTGTCCACAGGCGCCATGGACGGCCAGGCAGCGAGCGGCGGCGAAAAAGAAGGCGTGATCGCCTTTGACGCGCCTCTACGCCTGGACTCCGGCGCTGAGCTGCGCGGCCTGGAGATCGCCTACCGCACCTATGGCGCGCTCAACGCCGACCGCTCCAACGCCATCCTCGTCTGCCACGCCCTGACGCTGGACCAGCACGTCGCCGGCGCCCACCCCGCGACCGGCAAGCCGGGCTGGTGGGAACGCATGGTCGGACCGGGCCTGCCGCTCGACCCGGACCGGCACTTCATCATTTGCTCCAACGTGGTCGGCGGCTGCATGGGCAGCACCGGGCCGGCCTCGATCAATCCGGATACGGACGAACCTTGGGGCCTGGCTTTTCCGGTGATCACCATCGCCGACATGGTCCGCGGCCAGGCGATGTTGGTCGAGGCCTTGGGTATCGAGCGGCTGTTCGCCGTCGTCGGCGGGTCCATGGGCGGCATGCAAGCCCTGCAGTGGGCGGCGCTCTATCCCGAGCGGGTCGTCTCCGTGGCCTGCGTCGCCGCGGCCGCGCGCCATTCGGCCCAGAACATCGCTTTGCACGAGGTCGGCCGCCAGGCGATCATGGCCGACCCCGACTGGCGCGGCGGGGCCTACGCCCGCGCCGGCGTGAAGCCGGAAAAGGGCCTGGCCGTCGCCCGCATGGCGGCCCACATCACCTACCTCTCCGAGGGGGCCCTGCAGCGCAAGTTCGGACGCGAGCTGCAGCGCGACGGCCTTTCCTGGGGCTTCGACGCCGACTTCCAGGTCGAGAGCTATCTGCGCTATCAGGGCGCGGCCTTCGTCGACCGCTTCGACGCCAATTCCTATCTCTACATCACCCGGGCCATGGACTATTTCGACCTGTCCGGCGGCGAGCCCGGCGGCCTCGCCAGAGCCTTCGCCGGAGCCAAAGACGTGCGCTTCTGCGTCTTCTCCTTCACCTCCGACTGGCTCTATCCAACGCCCGAAAGCCAGATGATCGTCCGGGCGCTGAACGCCGCCGGCGCGCGCACCAGCTTCGTGGAGATCGACAGCGACAAGGGCCACGACGCCTTCCTGCTCGACGAGCCGGTGCTGCGCGCCGCACTGGGCGGGTTCCTCAGCTCCGCCGCCCGGAAGGCGCCGTGAGCGGCGTCCGCCCGGACTTCGCCGAGATTCTGCGTCTGGTGCGCCCGGGATCGCGCGTGCTCGATGTGGGCTGCGGCGCCGGCGACCTCCTCGAGATGCTGGTCAGGGACAAGGGCGTCGACGGCCGCGGCGTGGAGATCAGTCCCGAGGGCGTCTCGGCCTGCCTGGCGCGCGGCCTCTCGGTGATGCAGGGCGACGCCGACCGGGACCTCGACTATTTCCCCGCCGCCGCCTTCGACTATGTGATCCTCTCACAGGCGTTGCAGGCGATGGCCAGGCCCCGCCACGTGCTGGGCGAGCTCCTGCGGATCGGCGAGCGGGCCATCGTCTCCCTGCCGAACTTCGGCCACTGGCGCGTGCGGCTCGACCTGATGTTCGGCGGCCGCATGCCGGTGACCTCCGCCCTGCCCCAGCCGTGGTGGGAAACGGCCAACATCCACCTGTGCACGGTTGCCGACTTCACCGGCCTCAGCGACGACCTGGGGCTGAACATCGACGCCTGCGCCGCCTTCGCCGGCGGCCGGCCGGCGCGGCCAATGGATCCCAAGGGGCGGCTGGAGAACCTACGCGCCGAGTCGGCGCTTTTCGTTCTCAGCCGGCGCGACGCCCGACCCTGATCGCAGTTAAGGAGATTTTCCCATGTCCTACGACACCCTGATCGTCGAGACGGCCGACGCCGTCACCCTCATCCGTCTCAACCGGCCCGAGGCGCTGAACGCGCTCAACAGCCGCCTGATCGAGGAGCTCGGCGCGGCGCTCGCCGTCGCCGAGGCCGACGCGGCCGTCGGCTGCATCGTCGTCACCGGATCAGAACGCGCCTTCGCCGCCGGCGCCGACATCAAGGAGATGTCGGACAAGAGTTACGCCGACATGTTCAAGGCCGATTTCTTCACCGCCGGCGCCCGGGCGGTGGAGCAATGCCGCAAGCCGATCATCGCCGCGGTGGCCGGCTACGCCCTCGGCGGCGGCTGTGAGCTGGCCATGATGTGCGACTTCATCCTGGCCGCCGACACGGCCAAGTTCGGCCAGCCGGAGATCAATCTCGGCGTCGCCCCCGGCATCGGCGGCACCCAGCGCCTGACCCGCCAGGTCGGCAAGTCCAAGGCCATGGACATGATCCTGACCGGCCGGATGATGGACGCCGCCGAGGCCGAGCGCGCGGGCCTGGTCAGCCGCGTCGTCCCCGCCGCCGAGCTTGTCCCCCTGGCGTTGGAAACGGCGAAGAAGATCGCCGGACAGTCGCCGCTGGCGGTGATTATGAACAAGGAGATGGTCAACGCCGCCTATGAGACCACCCTCACGCAAGGCGTGAAGCTGGAGCGGCGCCTGTTCCACTCCCTGTTCGCCTTCGACGACCAGAAAGAGGGCATGGCCGCCTTCGTCGACAAGCGGAAGGCCAAGTTCGAGGGGCGGTAGCTGAGGGATCGCCTTATGCCGGCGCGGTCTCGGGCGCGGCGGCGCTGACCGGAAGACGGTAGGGCGCGCGCTGGGTCGCCGTCTGTTCGAGGAACAGATCGCCATAGGCGCCGACCATGCCGTCGATGTCGTAGAGCGCTGCACGCGCCGGTCCGGCGGCGGCCAGGCGCGCCAGCAGATCGGGCTGGGCCAGCAGATCGGTCATGGCCGTCGCGAGGGCCCCCGCGTCCTCGGGCGGGACCACCCAGCCGCTGCGTCCGTGTTCAACCGCCTCGGCGGGCCCGAACTCGCAGGCGGTGACCAGGGCCGGAACCCCGCACGCCAGGGTCTCGACCAGCGCGGTCGGAAAGCCCTCCCATCGCGAGGGCAGGACAAACAGCCTTGACCGCGCGATCCAGGTCCAGGGATTTTCGGAGAAACCGACGAAACGCACCTGCTCGGCGAGGCCGAGGGCCGCGGCCTGGCGCCGCAGCGTCTCCTCGCGCGTGCCGCGGCCGACGATGACCAGATCCAGCTCCCGCGCCGCGCCGCTGCGGGCGTAGGCCTCGAGCAGCAGATCGTGACCCTTCTGGTGCTCCAGACGCCCGACTGCGACCATGTAGGGCCGCGCCGGCGTCTCCGGCAGGGGCTCCCGCGCCAGGCGCTGCACGGCGGCGACGTCGATCGGATTGTGCACCACCCGCACCCGCCGATGATCGAGGCCCAGCCGCGCCTCCAGGCCCCGGGCCATCTCGTGTGAATTGGCCAGGAAACAGTCCGCGCGACGATAGGCCCGCCGGGTGATCGCGCGAATCACGGCGCGCGCCGCCGGATTCTTCAGCTCGTCGTCGATGACCGCGTCGGTGTTGTTGCCCTCGCGCGCGATCCACACCGGCCGGTCGGCGCCCATGCCGCCCAGGACCGCCCAGGTCAGCAGACTCATACCCTTGAGGAAGCTCATCACCACATGCGGCCGCTGGGCGCGAATCATCCGCGAGACGTTGAGCGGGGCGAGCGTCGCCGCGGCCAGGAGCTTGTCGGGCCGGTAGAACCCCGAATTGTGCCCTTCGAAGACCAGCAGGTTCTGGCCGATCGGAGAGGCGTCGACACGTGTCGGATCCGCCTCACCCAGGAACGGGCCTGTCCGGCGCAGCAGTGCGATGCGCACGTCGAAGAGCGCCGGATCGCACCGATTGAGCAGATGCACGGCCACCCGCTCGGCGCCGCCGCCGTGAAGCGACGACAATAGCAACATGACGCGCAGACGTTCGGTCATGCTATGCCCCCGCTGCGTTCTCCACCGACCCTGGCCGCGGCTTCTAGCCGGGGCGCACGCGGTGAGGCAACGACCGATCCGCTTAGGGGCTGTGATTGACGGGACTTGAACTGCTAGTCGGGGCGGACGCCTTCTGGCGACGCGCCTCCGCCGATTGCGCCACGGCCTCGCATCGCCTGCTGGTCCAGGCCATGACCTTCGAGGCCGACACGGCCGGGCGAGCGGTCGGCGAGGCCATCGCCGCCAGCGACGCGGCCGACCGCCGGGTGCTGGTCGACGCCTACACGCGGGTGGTGATCAGCGACCGTTGGGTCGGCGGGCCCAAATTCCTGCTGGCGCCCGAGTTGCGCCGCGAGACAGAGGCGACCTCGGCGATGTTCGCCGGGCTGACCGCGCGAGGGGTCCCCGTGCGCGTCACCAATCCCTTCGGCCCGCTGATGGCCAACTATCCGGCCCGCAGTCACAAGAAGCTCATCGTCGCCGACAACGTCGCCTACATCGGCGGGATTAACTTCAGCGACCACAACTTCGCCTGGCGCGACTTCATGCTGCGCCTGGAGGGCGCGGAGGCCGCCGACTTCCTGGCTGGCGACTTCGAGGCCACCTGGCGCGGCGATCCCCGGCCGGCCGCGAGCGACCTTGACGGCCTCCGCCTCATCGCCCTGGACGGACGCGACAACCACAACTTCTTCGCCGAGGTCGAGGCCCTCGTCGCCGGAGCGCAGCGCGAGATCGTGGTGATGAGCGCCTATCTGACCTTCCCATTCACCGCCCCCCTGGCGGCCGCCGCGCGACGCGGCGTCCGGTTGACCCTGATCACGCCGTGGAACAACAACAAGCCGCTGGTGCGCGACTACCTGCTGGGTTTCGCCCGCACCCACGGCTTCGACGTTCGGCTGCTGACCCAGATGAGTCACGTCAAGGGCCTCTTGATCGACGGCGAGACGCTGGTGGCCGGCTCGTGCAACTTCGACTTCGCCGGCCTCGCCGCCGAGGAGGAGTTGGTGGCCGTCATCCGCTCGCCCGCCCTGATCGAGGATTTTCGCCGCCGGGTCGTGGACCCAGCCCTGGCCGAGACCGTCGACGGCCACACGGTCTCCCCGCTGGCGGGAGCGTTCGCCGGCGCGGCGCTGAAACTGGCCGAACTCGGCGCCAAAGCCGCCCGCGGCGCAAGGCGAACGACCGTGGACTGGAGTTAAATTGCGGCCGAGCTGGCGAGTATACGGAGATTACTAGAAGTTAGCGCCCGACGATAAACTACAGTAAGTTCCCTTGAAATGGATCCTCGCCGCAACCCGTACGCCCCCGGAGCTGGTACGCCGCCACCCGAGCTGGCGGGCCGCGATGACCTAATTGAGCGCGCGGCCATCGCCCTTGACCGCATACGCGATCGGCGGTCGGCTCGCAGCTTCATTCTCTACGGGCTGCGCGGTGTCGGCAAAACGGTCTTGCTCAATCAAATCCGCTTGGACGCCGAGGCCAGGGGGATCGCCAGCGTCAAGATCGAGGCGCCGGAGGAGCGCTCGCTTCCTGGCCTCCTCGCCCCGTCGCTGCGCGCGACGCTGATCAAGCTCAGCCGCGGAGAGGCGGCGAAAGCCGGCGCCGCCAAGGCCATGCGCGCGTTGGCCAGCTTCGCGAAAGCCTTGAGGGTCAAGTATCAAGATCTGGAGTTTGGACTCGACATTGAGCCTGAGGCTGGGGTGGCCGACAGCGGCGATCTCGACAACGATCTCACCGAACTTCTCGCCACCGTCGGCGCTGCGGCCGCCGAACGCGAGACGGCGGTGGTGATGTTCGTTGACGAGCTTCAGTATGTGCCAGAAGCGCAGCTTGCATCGCTCATCATGGCGCTCCACAGCGCCAGTCAAAGCCAGTTGCCGATCACCATGGTCGGGGCCGGATTGCCGCAACTCGTCGGCCAAATGGGTCGAGCAAAGTCCTATGCCGAACGGCTGTTCGAGTTCGCCCCCATCGATCGCCTCGACGACGACGCTGCGCGCACCGCTCTAACGATCCCGGCTGACAAGGAGGGGGTGACCTACACCGCCGGCGCCGTCAGCGAAATTCTGCACCAGACGCGCGGTTATCCCTACTTTCTTCAAGAGTGGGGTAAACACTCCTGGAATGTCGCCACCGGCTCCCCAATCCAACAGGCGGACGCGCAACAGGCCACGACGGACGCCCTGGCGGAACTGGACGCCAGCTTCTTCCGCGTGCGCTTTGATCGACTGACTCCGACCGAAAAGCGATACATGCGAGGCATGGCGGAGTTGGGCGCAGGCCCCCACCGTTCGGGCGACATCGCCGAGGCCCTCGACCGCAAGGTCACCACCGTGGCGCCGGTTCGCAACGCACTCATTGCGAAGGGCATGATCTACAGCCCCGCCCACGGGGACACCGCCTTCACCGTGCCCCTGTTCGACGGTTTCATGAAGCGGATCATGCCGACGCTATGACTAGATCCGCACTTTCTAGGTCAGGATATTAACCGCGCGAGCGGCCACGAGGCCGACAGTCAGCAAGGAGACCGCCGCCTCGAGAGCCATGAGGAGCTTGCTTTGGGGGCTGAGCGGCATCGTGTCCGTGGGCGAGAACGCCGTCGCATTGGTGAATGAGACATAGAAATAGTCGACGAACCCCGGCGTCCACTTCGGATCCTTATCTCCCGCCCCAAGCATCTGAGGAAAGAGAAAATCTGGCGCGCCCTTCGCGCCCAGCCCGCGCATCGCCGGTCCGCCACGATCGATATTCCAGAACCAGAGCGCGAAGACGACGACATTGGTGAACCAGATGTTCAGCGCGTCGAGCAGCAGTGATTGGCCGCCCTTGGCGCCGTGAAGGAGCTCGCGCGTGACCGAAACCAGCGCATAGAAGTTGATCGCCATGACGATCGCGGTCAGCAGCAGCGCCATGCCACGGACCAGTTTTCGACGCTGAGCGATCTGACGCCAATGCTGATCGGTTGTCGCGCGGCGGGCGCGCTGTTGAGTCCAGGCGGTTGCGACCGAGAGCGGGACGAGGATCGCCATTTCCAATCCGGGCACCAGCCACCTCGGGCCAAAGGTCAGGTTGTCGTTCACGAACAGGAGCTGCAGCCCCGCGATCAGCAGGATCGCGCCCCGGGCGAGCCAGAAATCATGGGCGTGGGTCTGGAGTGTCTGGTGGTCCGATCGCATGGGATGATCGCTCATTCCTCAGGCCAATGCGCCGGGATCAACGCCTAGATTGCAGACCCTACGCCGCCGCCAGCCGCTGCGGCCCGCGCCAGGCGTCCAGGAAGCTCGCCTGGTGGACGCAGCTGACGGTGCAGAACGGCGCGCAGGCCTTGGGGGTGTTGAACTCGCGCACGATGTCGGCCTCGCCATAGTCGGCCAGCGGGATGCCCGGCGATCCCCTCTGCTGCGAGCAATAGTGCACCAGGCCGTCCTCGCAGATGTAGAGATAGCGGGCCCCGGCCCGGCAATGCCAGGCGTTGGGCTTGCCGGCCATCAGGTTCTTCTGGAACATCAGATAGTTGACGTAGTGGGCCGGCGACCCCGCCGCCATCAGCGAGTCGTAAACAGCGCGTTGGCTGAGTGACAGGGGCGCGAGCGTGCCTTCCGCGTCATGCAGCACGCCGACGGTGTGGGAGAACCCCATTTCCCTGGCGCTCCGCGCCACCTCCAGCGCATCGCGCGTGCGCTCTTCCGAGATGCCCAGCACCGAATTGATATTAACGTGGAAACTCGCGTGCTTGGCGAGCAGCTTCAGCTTGCCGGCCAGGGATTTGAGCGTCTTCTTGGAGATGGCGTCCGGCTTCACGCCGTCGATGGAGATCTGCAGCTCCTGCAGGCCGGCGGCGTTCATCCCGGCGATGCGTTTTTCTGTGAGCAGAAAGCCGTTGGTGATGGTGGTGGCCACCATGCCGTGGCTACGGATGCGGCGCACCACCTCGTCGTGGTCGGGATGCGACAGCGGCTCGCCGCCGGTGAGCGTCACGATCTGCGTGCCGAGCCTGGCCAGGGCGTCGATCCTCGCCAGCAGCTCGGCGATGGGAACCGGCTGGGAGACCTTGTCGTACTCGTGGCAGTAGGCGCACTCGAGGTTGCAGTAGCGCGTGACCACAACATGGGCCAGGAGCGGCCGGCGCCTGGACGTCAGCACGCGCGCGGCCACCTTGACGCCATCGCCGAACGTGATCCCCGCCATCCGCGCCCCTGCTCCCGCCGCTAAACCCCTGCGGCCCTTCAATTAGGGGTAGCGCAGGCGAACGTGCAAGGTGGTCGAGGGCCCCGTGGCCTGGAACTTCACCTGATCGTAGCTCGGGGCCGAGAACAGGGTGCGCGGGTTGTTGGAGAATCCGAAGCCCTCGATCGCGCCTAGCAGGCTGTGGTCCCATTTCCCGTTGGAATTGGCGTCGTGATAGACGGCGAAGGCGTAGGTTCCGGGGCCGAACTTCAGCCAGATGCACATGTGTGTCGCTGGGCTGGTCGCCGGCACGCTCCACACCTTCCATGCGCCGTTCTTGATCAGGAACTGGCTGCGGTCGCCCGGATAGATCGAGGCGGTCATCAGGCCCCGGCTCGAATGAACGCCTTCGATGACGATCTCTAGCTTGGCGGTCGTCGGTGTCCCCTGGCAGGTTTCGGCGTGCGCCAGCACGGGACACATAGCCAACAGCGACGCCGCGCAGGCGGTGGCGGGCTTCAAAAACGGCATGGATGGGGGTTCTTTCAGAATTTGCGGCGGCTCTATGCCACGGCTGAGCCGGCGGCGCTATCGTCGGTGGGACGAAGGACCTTGGCGCCCGCCTCGGCCACAATGTCGAACGAGGCGAGCCGCGCGCCGTGGTCGAAGATCGAGCTGGCGATCATGATCTCATCGGCGCCGGTGCGGCGGACGAAGTCGGCCAGCCGGGCCGACACCGTGGCCGGGGAGCCGACGATGGCTTCGGCCAGAGCGTGATCCAGCATCGCCCGCGAGGCGGCGTCGAGCCGGTCGTCCATGTCGTCCACCGGCGGCGGAAATGGCCCCGGATGTCCTGATCGCAGGGCCACGAAAGCCTGCTTGAGCGAACTGGACAGGCGCTTGGCCTCCGCATCGGTCTCGGCGGCGACCACATTGAGGCCGAACAGCAGATAGGGCTTGGCCAGGCGCTCCGACGGCTGGAACTGGGCCCGATAGAGGGCCGCGGCCCGCATCATCTCGGCCGGGGCGAAGTGCGAGGCGAAGGCGTAGGGCAGACCGAGGACCGCGGCCAGCTGCGCGCCGAAGGTGCTGGAGCCGAGGATCCACACATCGATGTCGGCCCCGGCGCCCGGCACGGCCCGCACGGCCTGACCCGGCGCCGCCGGCTGCAGATAGTGCAGCAGTTCGATCACATCCTGGGGGAAACGGTCCTCGCCGCCGACGAGCGTCCGGCGCAGGGCCTGGGCGGTGTGCATGTCGGTCCCGGGCGCGCGACCGAGGCCGAGGTCGATCCGGCCCGGATAGAGCGCCGCCAGGGTGCCGAACTGCTCGGCGATCACCAGCGGGGCGTGGTTGGGCAGCATCACCCCGCCGGCGCCGATGCGGATGGTCGAGGTGCCGGCGCCCACGAAGGCCAGGGCGGTCGACGTCGCCGCGCTGGCGATCCCCGGCATGTTGTGATGCTCGGCCATCCAGAAGCGTTGATAGCCGAGACGCTCGGCGTGGCGGGCGAGATCGAGGCTGTGGCGCAGGGCCTGGCCGGCGTCGCCGCCCTGCACGATGGGCGAGAGATCGAGGACTGAAAGCTGCGTCATGGCCTAGATATAGGCGGGCGCGAGCCCGGCGCCCGACCCCGATCATCCATCCGGTCTTTTCAGCCCCGCCCGAACCCGCCTAAACCGGCGGGGTCCGCCTTCGCGCAGGGGCCCCACTGATATGAACACCATCTTCGCCGACCTGTTGGGCATAGGAACTCTGGCCCTGGCGGTGGCCATATTCCTGGTCCTGAGCCTGGCCTGCGAGGCCGGATTCCAGTTCGGCAAGATGCGCGGCAAGCGGGCGACCCCGGACGATCACGATCACGCCGTCACCGCCACCCTCACCTCCGGCATGCTGGCCCTGCTGGCCTTCATCATTGGCCTGACCGTCAACTATGCCCAAGGCAGGTTTGAAACCCGGCGCGATCTGGTGGTGACCGAGGCCAACGCCATCGGCACGGCGTGGCTGCGCGCGCGCCTGGTGGGCGGCCCGGATGGAGAGGCCATCGCCGGCGACATCCGCCAATTCGCCCAGACCCGGCTCGAATTCACCCAGGCTGGCCGCGATGGGCCGGTCGAGGCGTTGAACGAGCGCACCAGCCACGAGGCGGCGGATATCTGGAGCCACGCCACGGCCGCGGCCCGCGCCTCGCCGACGCCGATCATGGCCACGCTCCTCAACGCCCTCAATGAGATGATCGACGACGCCCAGTCCCAGCGCTTCGCCTTCCTGGGCGAGGCCCCCGGCGCCATGCTCGACTTCATGATGCTGGGCTCGATCCTCGCCATCGGCGCCATGGGCTATGAGATGGGCCTACGCCGTGGCCGCCAGCTGGTCCTGTCGTCCCTGCTGCTCCTGATGTGGACGGGGGCGATGGTGATGACGGTCGACCTCAACCGCCCGCGCGCCGGAATCGCGCGCACCGATACGCGGCCGCTGGAATGGACCATCCGCGACATCGACGATTGGTCCAAGGCGCCCCTCTCCGCTCCGAGCCCCGCGGCGCCGTGAAGGGCCGGATCTGGGACATCAGCCAGACACTGGGGCCCGACCTGCCGGTCTGGCCCGGCGACACGGCCTTCAGCGTCGGCCGCCGCTGGTCCCAAGGCGAGGCCTCGCCGGTGACGGTCTCGCATTTCACCACCACCGTCCACGCCGGCGCCCACGCCGACGCGCCGCTGCACTACAGTCCTGGCGGGGCCAGCGCCGCCGAGGTGGACCTCGACGCCTATGTCGGTCCCTGCCGGCTGGTCGACGCCCGCGGCCAGAGTCCGGTGATCGGCGTCGACTTTATCGCCCGGAGTCTCGTCTCGCCGCCGCCGCGGGTGCTGTTCCGCACCTACGACCGTTTCCCTCACGAGACGTGGCGCGGCGATTTCACCGCCATAACCGCCGACGCCATCCGCGCCCTCGCCGCCATGGGCGTCCGTCTGGTGGGTCTCGACTCACCGTCGCTCGATCCGCAGGACTCCAAGACCATGGACGCCCACCGCGCCGTCCTCGCCGCCGACATGCGCGTGCTGGAGGGCCTGGTGCTCGATGACGCGCCGCCGGGCGACTATGAGCTCATCGCGTTGCCCCTGAAGCTGGCCGGCCTCGACGCCTCACCGGTCCGGGCGATCCTGCGGGAGCTGGCCGCGTGAGCCTGGAGGCCGCACGCGCCCTCGACGCCGCCGATCCGTTGAAGGATTTCCGGGGCCGCTTCGCCCTGCCAGACGGCGTGATCTATCTCGACGGAAACTCCCTGGGACCGCTCCCCAAGTCCGCGCGCGCGCGCCTGGCCGAAGTCGCTGAGCGCGAATGGGGCGAGGGACTGATCCGCAGCTGGAATGACGCCGGCTGGATCGACGCCCCCGCCCGTGTCGGCGACAAGATCGCCCGCCTGATCGGGGCCGCGCCTGGCGAGGTGATCGTGGCCGATTCCACCTCGGTGAACCTCTACAAGCTGCTCGTCGCGGCGTTGGGCGCCCGGCCAGGGCGCCGCGCGATCCTGACCGAGACCGGCAACTTCCCCACTGACCTCTACATCGCCGGCGGCGCAGCCTCGGCCGCGCCCGGGACCGAGGTCAGGGCGGTGGCGCCGGAAGCGGTGGAAGCCGCCATCGACGCCGACACCGCCGTCGTGCTGCTGACCCACGTCCACTACAAGACCGCCCGGCGGCGGGACATGGCCCGCCTGACCGCCGCCGCCCACGCCGCCGGCGCCCTGATGCTCTGGGATCTCAGCCACAGCGCCGGCGCCGTGCCGCTGGATCTTACCGCCTGCGGGGTCGATCTGGCGGTGGGCTGCGGCTACAAGTTCCTGAACGGCGGGCCGGGCGCGCCGGCCTTCCTGTTCGTCGCCGAACGCCTACAGAGCGAGCTCACCTCCCCGCTCACCGGTTGGATGGGCCACGCCGCGCCCTTCGACTTCACCGACGCCTGGCGGCCGGCGGCGGGGATCGGCCGGTTCTTCACCGGCACGCCGCCGATCCTGGGCCTGGCGGTGCTGGAAGCGGGCGTCGACATCGCGCTCGAAGCCGACGCGGGGGCGCTGGCCGCCAAGTCGGAACGCCTGTGGATTCTGTTCGCCGAGCTGATGGCCGCGCGACTTCCCGGCGCCGGCTTTCGCCTCATCACCCCGGCCGAGGCTTCCGCGCGCGGCAGCCACATCTCCTACGCCCATCCCGAGGGCTATCGGATCATGCAGGCCCTGATCGCGCGCGGCGTCATCGGCGACTTCCGCGAGCCGGACGTGATCCGCTTCGGCCTGACGCCGCTCTATCTGGGCTTCGAGGACGTCTGGCGCGCGGTCGACATTCTCGCTGAGATCGTAGCCGGCGAGGCGTGGAAGGCGCAGGCGCCACGCGCGGTCGGGCGGGTCACGTGAAGGTCTATTTCCTGGGCATCGCCGGCGCCGGCATGAGCGCGCTGGCTTCGGTGCTGATTTCCGAGCGCTGCGAGGTCTGCGGCTCCGACGACGCCGTCTTCCCGCCGGTGAGCGACTATCTCGACCGGCTGGGCGTTTCCTGGCGCGCGGGCTTCGACGCCACGCGCGTGCCGGCCGACATCGACGCCGCCATCATCGGTTCCAGCGCCAAGCTCGACCTAGCCCACAATCCCGAGCTCATCGAGATCGTCCGCCGGGGCGTCCCCCGCTACGGCTTCGCCGAATTCCTCGGTCGCCACACGCGGGACCGCGACAATGTCGTCATCGCCGGCAGCTTCGGCAAATCTACCCTGACCGCGCTCGCCGCCGTGCTGATGCGCGAGGCCGGCCGCGACCCCGGCTATTTCATCGGCGCCGTGCCGCTGGACCTACCGACCACGGGCCACGCCGGAACCGATCCCACATTCCTCATCGAGGGCGACGAATATGTCATCGGCGCCGACGATCCCCGGCCCAAGTTCGCGCTCTACCACCCGCGCGCGGCCCTGATCAGCTCCATCATCCATGACCATGTGAACGTCTATCCCACCATGGCCTCGTACGAAGCCGCCTTCGCCGGCCTGATCGAGGCATTGCCCGCCGAGGCCCTGCTGGTCTGCGCCGACGCCTATGAGCCGCTGCACCGCCTGACGCGCGGCCGGTCCGTGGTCTGGTACGGTCTGACGCCGTGCGATGGCTACTGGGCTGACAACATCGAGGTGGGCGAGACGACGCGCTTCGATCTGGTGACACCGGCCGGCGCGCGCATCCCGCTGGCCACCGAGATGCTCGGCCTGCACAACATCGAAAACATCGTCGGCGCGGCGGCCCTGCTGCTGGAGCGCGGCGCGGTCGATGCGGAGTCGCTGCGCGCCGGCGTGGCGCGCTTCCGCGGCGTCGCCCGCCGGCTCGACAAAAAGACCCGCGCCTCCCGCGTTCCGGCCTATGAGGGCTTCGGCTCGTCCTACGAGAAGGCGCGTTCGGCCATCGAGGCCATCCAGCTCCACTTCCCGGGCCGCCCGGCCGTGGTGGTGTTCGAGCCGCACACCTTCAGCTGGCGCGACGCCGCCGCGCTGGCCTGGTACGATCGCGTCTTCGAGGGCGTGGCGCGGGTGATCATCCTGGCGCCGCCGTCGCACGGCGCCGAGACTCACGCCCAGCTGACCCAGGACCAGATCCTGACCCGCGTGCGTGCGGCCGGCGTGGCGGCGAGCGGGGTCGCCAGCGGCGCGGAGGCCCTGGCCACGCTTGAAGCGAGCCTCACCGGCCACGAGGTGGTGCTCCTGCTCTCCTCTGGCCCGCTGGACGGCCTCGCCGTCACCGTCCCGGTCATGCTCGACGCGCGCTTTTCGTGAGCGGTGTCCGGCTGGTGGGCGAGGCCAATGACATCATGGCTACGGCGGCTTACGGCGCCGTGGGCCAGCCCGCATCGCGAAAGGCGCGTTCAATACCCTCTCCGTCAACAGAGAAGGGTCAGAGGCGCAGCCCCAACCCATCGATCCTGGCGGTGATATCGGCCGACAGCGGGCCCTCGGCTTCGGCGTCCAGACACTGACGGAGCTCGGCCCGGTTCTTCACGCCCAGGATCACTGTGTCGACGCCGGCCATGTCGAGCGCATAGCGGTGGGCGATCGCGGCCGGATCGGCGCCGAGTTCGGCGCACAGGGCGCGGAACGGCGCCGCGCGCTCGAAATCGGCGACCTCGGGGTGGTCCGGTTTCAGCGCGCGGTCGATGGCTGAGGTCAGGGCGCCGGCCTGCACGGCGCGGATGCCCATGACGCCCGCGCCGCGGGCCTGGGCGGCGGCGATGATGTCGCGCGGACAAGCCGGCTCTTCATAGTTGCGCATGCCGCCGGCGCTATCCATCAGATTGGTCACGGCCTGGACCACGTCCGGCGCCGGCTCGAAGGCGATGGCCTCCAGGATCGCGGTCGGCACGCCGACGCCGGTGACCCCCCAGGCGCCGATGCGGCCGGCCGCCTTGAGCGCCTCCATGGCCGGGACGACCTCGTTGGCGTAGGTGCGCCACGGGGTGGAGAACCGATCCTTGCGATGGTCGTAGTTCGCGTAGACGTAGTCGTCCGGCCGGATGTTGCTGTGCAGGAAGAAGACGTCGACGCGGCCAAGGCGCATGGCCGCCAGGCTGGCGTCCAGCGACGCCGCGAGGCGCCCGGCCGTCTCGCCGGACGGCGCTGCGCCCAGCTGGCACTTGGTGGTGATGCGCACGCCCGCGGGCAGCGCGCCGGTGAAGGCCTCGCCGATCACCGCCTCGCAGTCGCGGTACATCGGCGCGGTGTCGATCAGGGTGATCCCAGCCTCCACCGCCGCGTGGACGGTGGCGATCGCCTCCTCGATCGAGGTCTCGCCCCAGATCCGGCCGAGCCCACCGCCGCCCAGGGTAAGCCGGCTGACGCGGTCCAGCGGCCCGAGCTTTGCGTAGTGCATGACCGCCTCCTCCGGGTCTCTCAGACGTACACCTGGGCGCGCCAGTCGGCGAGACGTTGCGCGGACTCGATAGAAGAGATTTGCGGCGTCACCGGTTCCTCGAAACGGATCAGGGCGCGCTGGTCGGCGGCCGTGAGCAGGCCCGCGCCGCGGCCCGCCGCCATGGCTGCGCCCAGCAGCGTCGCCTCGGTCGTGGCGTGCGGCCGCACGGGCCGACTCAGCAGGTCGGCCAGGACCTGCAGGAACACCGGACTGCGAGTCAGGCCGCCGTCGACGCCGATCGCCGGCGGCGGCTGGAACTCCACCAGGCCATAGACATGATCAACGATCTCGCGGGCGCGAAAGGCCAGGCCCTCGAAGCCAGCGCGGGCAATGTGCGCCCGGCTGGTGGCGGAGGTGAGGCCCGTCAGGGCCGCGCGGCGGGCGGGGTCGTTGTTCGGCGCGCCGAGACCGTGCAGGGCCGGCAGGAAGGCCGCGCCGCCGGCGTCGTCGACGGCGCCAGCCAGGGCGTCGAAGTCGGCGTGGCCGCCAAGCCCGAAGCGGTCGCGCACCCAGTCCACCGCCTGGCCGGCCGAGAGCACCATGCCTTCGACGCAGAACTGCGTTCGTCCGTCCACGGAGGAGACAATCAACGGCGGCGTGCCCGGACCAGGGAACAGAAAGCGCTCGCCGGTGGCGAGGTCGAAGGTTCCGGAGGTGCCGAAGGTGATCTTGGCGGTCCCAGGTGCGTCGCCATGGGCCAGCAGGGCGCTCTGTTGGTCGGCAATGTCGGCGGTGATCGGAATCTCGGCGCCCAGCACCTCGCGCGACGTCCGGCCAAGCTCGCCCCAGGTGTCCGCAAGACGCGGGAAGCTGGCGGCATCCAGGCCCTGATGTTCGATCAGTCGGGCGTTCCAGCCAAGGCCGGGAAATTCCAGATAGCCGGTGGGCCAAGCCTGGCTGCGGTCGGTGATGTGGGCCGAACCACCCGTCAGGCGAAAGATCAGATAGCTGTCGATGGCGCCCCAGGCCCGCCGCGCCGCCGGCGCCTCCACCTCGGCCATGATCGCTTCCAGCTTCGCCGCGGCCTGCTGCGGGGCCAGCATGAAGCCGGCGGCGGCGAGGTCGCGGGCCCGCTCCGCCCCGCGCAGATCGCTCCACACCACCAAGGGCGAGAGCGGCGCGCTCGTTTTCCGGTCCCAGACCACGGCGCTGGCCCGCTGAGTGGTGACGCCAAGGGCGGCGATGTCGCTCGGCGCGCGGCCGGCGCCGTCCAGGGCGGCGGCGATGACGCCGCGCACTGCCGACCAGACCGCTTCGGCGTCCTGCTCCACCCGACCGGGCCCCGGAGCGTGCGAGACCAACGGCGCGGCGCCGTATCCGAGGATCCGGCCGTCCGGCGCGAACACCGCCGCCCGCGCGGAGGTGGTGCCGACATCCAGCGCCAGGATCAGCTCAGGCATTGGGAAGCAGCGCGCCGGGGTTCATCATTCCGGTCGGATCGAGCGCGTCCTTGATCCGGCGCAGGAGCGCCAGGCCGTCCGCGCCCAACTCGGTTTCTAGCCAGGGCGCGCGCACGCGGCCGATACCGTGGTGATGCGACAGGCTGCCGCCGTGACGGTCGGTGGCCTCCATGATCGCCCGCCAGGCGGCGAAGTAGGCCGGCTCCAGCTCCGCCGGATTTTCGGCGCGGATGGCGAAGCTGAAGTAGAGGTTGAGGCCGCTACGGTAGGCGTGGGAGCTGTGGGCCGAGCCGTTGAGGCAGCCAGGAATGGCCGCCAGCGCCGCCACGGCGTCGTCATAGACCTTGCCGATCGCGTCCCACGCCGCGGAGACCTCGACGGTGTCGACGATGACGTTGCGCTCCAGGAACACGTTCCAGTTGGGCACGGTGTTACGGTGCTCCAGCCAGTGATGGGCGATGCCCGCAGGCGCCGGCGTCAGGCCGAACCGCCCGGCGATCGCCGCCACGGCGGCCGTCTCGGCGGCGACCAACGCCGCCGGCCCCTCGTGAACCATCAGGACGGTCGGCGCCTCGCAGCGCACGTCGAGCCGCCCGGCCTCGCGGGTGTCGTATTGCCGGGCCACCGGCGGGCGCCAGCCGGACTGGATGACCTCGCGTTGGAATTCGAACCCCGTGGCCATGTCCGGCGCGGAAAACACCGATACCGCCTGCGTCTCGGCCGCCCGCCGCAGCGAGAGGGTCACGCCGGTGACGACGCCCAAGGTCCCCTCGCTACCCAACATCAGCTGGCGCAGGTCCGGGCCCGCCGAAGCCCGAGGGCCTCGTCCCAGGGTGACCAGCTCGCCGTCTGGCAGCACGGCCTCGATGGACTGGACGATGTCCTCGATATTGCCGTTAAGGGTCGAGTACTGGCCGGAGGCGCGGGTGGCGACCCAGCCGCCGACGGTGCTGATAGCCACCGACTGCGGCCAGTGGCCGATGGTGAGGCCTTGGGCGGCGACCGCCTGCTCGGCTTCCAGCCCGTTCTTGCCGGCGTCGAAGCCGGCCAGAAGATTGGTCTCGTCGATGAAGCGCGTGGCGTTCATGGCGCTCATGTCGAGCACCACCGAGTCGGCCGAGGCGAGCACGCCGCCGACCACGCCGCTGCCGAGGCCGAAGGGGATCACTGGCGCGCCCGCGTTGCGGGCGACCCGCAAGGTCGCCTGCACGTCGGCGACGCCGGCCGGCCGAACCACGCAGGCCGGCAGGGCGCCAGGCTGGCCCAGATGGTCGCGCAGCCAGCTGCGCACCCAATAGTCGTGGCGCCGTTCGGTCCGGGTCGCCTCGTCCGTCCGCACCTTGTCCGCCCCGAGGGCGGCGGTCAGGTCGTCAACGATCGCCATGGCCAACCTCCGCAAGATCGGCGGCGCGCCGCGCCTGACAGGCGGCGATCTCGGCGCCGATCCGGTCCTCGCTCCAGCCGAGCAGCGGGGCCATGGCCCGCGCCGCCGGCTCCAGCGCCGAGACCCCGCCGTCGGAATCGAACCAGGCCCTTGCGCTGCGTCGCACCCAATAGTCTTCCAGGGTCAGCGCGCCTTCATGCGTGACCGCATGGGCCGCCTCGGCCGCCGCCCCGCCGGTCAGCGTCGGCGCGCCGTCGCCGTAGAGCCCCACCAGACGGTCGGCCGCCGGGGTCGAGAGGCCAGCGCCAGTGAGCTCCGCCCGCACGGAGTCCGGTGGGCGCCCGCCGCCCGGCAGGGGTTCGTGGGCCGTGCGGCCAGGCGAGGGCTTGTGGCCCAACGCCTCCTCGACATGATCGGCGACCCGCTCGGCCATGCGGCGATAGGCGGTGAGCTTGCCGCCGGCGATGGCGATCACCCCCGCCGGCCCGGTCCACAACTCGTCTCGGCGCGAGATTTCCGAGGCGCCCTTGCCGGGCTGGCTGACCAGGGGCCGGACGCCGGACCAGGCGGCGATAATATCGGCGTGGCCGAGCGGCGGTCCCGACAGACGGGCGTTGGCGGCGGCCAGCAGATAGTCGGCGTCCTCGCCGGTCACCGGCGGCCAGGTTTCAGGATCGTGGTGGAAGGTGTCGGTGGTGCCGATGTAGGTCGCCCCACCTTTGGGGACGACGAAGATGTTGCGTCCGCCGCCGGCCGGCACGATCAGCGTCCGCGTCACCGGCGCCCGCGCGTGCGGGACCACCAGATGCACGCCTCGGCTGAGCGCCAGGCGGGGCGGCGCGTCCGCCGCCTCCAGCGCCCGCACCGCGTCCACCCACGGTCCGGCGGCGTTGACGAACACCTTGGCGGACAGGCGCGCGCGCCGCCCCTCGCCGCCCGGGCTGAGGTCGGCGACCTCGACCGCAACCGCCCGGCCGTCCTCAATGTCGAAGCGCTCGACAGCGGCGTAGTTGACCACCACCGCGCCGGCGGCCACGGCGGCGAGCACATTGGCGAGGGTCAGGCGGGCGTCGTTGGTGAGATATTCAGGATAGACCACCGCACCGGCCAGGTCGTCCGACTTCATGGCCGGCTCGCGCTCGGCCAGCTGCACCTTCGACCACGCCTCATGCGCCCGACTCTTGGGCACGCCTCCGAGCTTTTCAAACGTCCACAGTCCGGCGCGCAGTTTGGCGATGCCGCCGGCATTGCGCGCGCCGATGATGAAGGGAGTCTCGATGGCCAGGTGCGGCGCGATCGCTTGCACGATCTTGCGCTCGCTGGCCGCTTCGTGGACCAGGGCCAGGTCACCCTGGGCCAGGTAGCGCAGGCCCCCGTGGATCATCTTCGACGACCGGCTGGACGTGCCCGAGGCGAAGTCCCGCGCCTCGACCAGGGCGGCGGAGAGGCCGCGCAGGGCCGCGTCGCGCGCCACCCCCGCGCCGGTGATCCCGCCGCCGATGACAGCGACATCGAAAACATGCTCGCCGAGCGCCGCGAACAGAGCGTCGCGGTCGCGCATATCGAGAGCCGCCATGGACGCTCCTATCCCTGTCGTGCGCTATAGCGCATCGCAGAGAGAGGCAAACCATGGCAATCCGCATCGGTCTTCTGGGGGCCTCGAGAATCGCCAGGGGCGCGGTGATCGCCCCGGTCAGGGACAATCCAGACTTCGAGATCGTCGCCGTCGCCGCCCGCGATCCGGAGCGCGCCCGCGCCTATGCGGCCGAACAGGGCGTGCCCACCGTCGCCGACAGCTACGAGGCGCTCATCCGCCGCGACGACGTCGACCTGATCTACAACGCCCTGCCGCCGGCCGGGCACAGGCAGTGGACCATCGCCGCCCTGGAGGCCGGCAAGGACGTGCTGTGCGAAAAGCCCTTCGCCCGCAACGCGGCGGAGGCGCGCGACATGGTCGCGGCGGCCGAGGCGTCGGGCCGGGTGTTGATCGAGGCCTTCCACTATCGCTTCCACAACGTCATGCGCGCCGCCGTGGCCCTGGCTCACGAGGGCGCCCTGGGCCGGCTCCGATCTCTGACGGCCGAGTTCGACGCCCCCATTCCCCGCACGCCGGGCGAGCTGCGCTGGTCGGCCGAACAGGGCGGCGGGGCGCTGATGGACCTGGGCTGCTATCCAGTCCACGCCCTGCGCAGCATCGCCGGCGCTGAACCGGAAGTGGTTCGCGCCGCGGGCGTGTTCGAGGACGGCGTCGACGCCGCGATGCGCGCCGACTTCGCCTTCCCGGACGGCCTGACCGGCGCCATCGCCTGTTCCATGACGGCGCCGGGGTTCAACGCCAAGCTGACCGTTGTCGGCGAGAAGGGCGCCATGGAGATCGTCAACTTCCTTGCCCCACAGTTCGGCTGCCGCTTCACCACGACGATCGACGGCGTCACGCGCGAACACGGCGTCGAGGGGCCGTCGACCTATGCCGCCCAGCTCGCCCACGTAGCCCAGGTCCTGGCCGGCAAGATCCCGCCACTCACCGGCGGGGCCGACGCCGTCGGCAATATGGCGACGATCGATGCGATCTACGCCGCGGCGGGGCGTGAGCCGGTCAGACGTTGATCCGCCAACCCGTCTTCTCCAGGATTTGCTGGTAGAAATCGGCCTCATAGGCCTCCTCCGGGTCGGCGCGGACCAACGAGTCGATGGCTCGGGCGTCGTCGCCGACGAGGATGCGCCAGCGTTCGGCCTTGACCCCGTCCAGAATGATCGTCGCCGCCTGGTCGGCAGTGGTCGGCGCGTCGTCGCGGAAGCGCCGGGCGATCTCGGCGCCGATCGCCTGAATGTCGGCGTCGGACATGGCGTCGGCGGCCAGGCCCCGTGCGGCGAGGGCTTTGCGCATCTGGGCGAGGCTGGCGGCGTCGAGCGTGTCGGACTCGTTGCCGCTCTGCACCTTGCGTGAATTGGCGACGATTTCCGTGCCGATGTGTCCCGGCATGACCACCGAACACTTCACATGCGGCGCATTGAGCCGCAGGTCCGTGATCAGGGATTCGGTGAATCCTTTGACCGCGAATTTCGCCGCCGCGTAGGCTGTGTGCGAGACCTGCGGGCCCAGCGAGGCCCAGAAGCCGTTGACGCTGCTGGTGTTGACGATGTGGGCTTCGTCGGCGGCGATCAGCATGGGCAGGAAGGCGCGCGTGCAGTTGTAGACCCCGCCCCAGCAGACGTTGAAGGTCTTCTCCCATTCGCTTCGCTCGCCGGTGACGAACGAACCGCCCCCGCCGATGCCGGCGTTGTTGAATAGCAGATGGATGCGATCGGTGTCGTGATCGCGCGCCACGGCGTCGCGGAACTTCTGGATCGCCGCCTCGTCCGAGACGTCGGCGACGAAGGTGGAGACGCGCGTTCCCTGAACCGCGGCCTCTTCGCACAGCGTCTTGGTCTGGGCCATGTTGGCGGCGGACACGTCGCACATGGCGACATTACAGCCCTCGGCCACAAGCTGGCGGGCGAGCGCGCGGCCCATGCCCGTGCCGCCGCCGGTGATCACGGCGATTCGTCCGGAGAAGTCCTTCATTGCGTCCTCTGCTGATCGTTTGTTCTTGGCTGCGCCTTCATAGGACAAATTGGCCACAGCGACAGGCGCGAGCGTCCGCGCCCGGACGCGTTTGCTTGACGGCGGCCGCGCCCGGCGCGAGGCTCCGCTTTATCGAGGCCTAAGGCCCAGGGGTGGATGATGATGAATTCGATGTTTTCGACACGCGCCGTCGCGGCGCCGATCGGCTTGGCTGTCCTGCTGACGACCACCTGCCTGGCCGCCCGGCCGGCCCTGGCGGCCGACGCGCCCGCCGCCGGGAGCACGGCTCTGGCCGAGATCGTGGTCACCGCCGAGAAGCGTTCGGAGAACATCCAGAAAGTGCCGATGAGCATCCAGGCCATCGACACCAAGAAGCTTGAGCAGCTGAACGTCACCAACTTCCAGGACTATGTGAAGTTCATGCCGAGCGTTCAATTCCAGACGTTCGCGCCCAGCTCGACCATCATCTACATGCGCGGCGTGGCGGACGGCGGCAACGGCAACCACTCGGGCCCGCTGCCCAGCGTCGGGACCTATCTGGACGAACTGCCGATCACCACGATCCTCGGCACCCTCGATGTCCATATCTACGACATCGCCCGGGTCGAGGTTCTGCCCGGCCCGCAAGGCACGCTCTATGGGGCCAGCTCGGAGGCCGGCACCATGCGGATCATCACCAACAAGCCCGACACCTCGGGCCTGTACGGCGCGATCGACCTGCAGGGGAACACCGTCGACCATGGTTCGGAAGGCTATGTCGCCGAGGGCTTTATCAATGTGCCGGTCACCGACCACATCGCCTTCCGCCTCGTCGCTTTCGACGAACACGACTCCGGCTATATCGACAACGTGCTCGGCGAGCGAGCCTTCGATCAGTGCAACGCGGCGGCCTGCGCCTACACGCCCGGGCCGGTGACCTCGATCATCAACAACGCCAATATGGTGAAGAAGAATTTCAACCCGGTCGACACCTTCGGCGGGCGTCTGGCGGCCAAGTTCGACCTAGGCGACAACTGGACGATCGAACCGCAGGTGATCGCCCAGGACATGCGCGCCGGTGGCATCTTCGGCTACAATCCGGCGGTTGGAGACCTTCAGGTCAATCGCTTCCAGCCGGATAGCGAGCACGACCGCTGGATCCAGGCGGGCCTGACCATCAACGGCAAGATCGGCAAATATGACCTGACCTACGCCGGCGGCTATTTCAACCGCAAGATCAACTCTCTGGAAGACTACACGGACTATTCCGTCGCCTACGATCAGTACTACGGCAGCGGCGCCTACTGGCAGGACAAAAACGGCAATTCCCTCGCCAGCCCGCAGCAGGAGATCGTCGGCAACGACCGGTTTGAGAAGGGCAGCAACGAAATCCGCCTGGCCTCGCCGGCCACCGACCGGTTTCGCTTCATCGTCGGCCTGTTCCAGGAGCGCCAGACCCACTGGATCATCCAGGACTATCAAATCCAGGGGTTCAGTCCGACGCTCGCAGTGCCCGGCTGGGCCAACACCATCTGGCTGACAGACCAGGATCGGGTCGACAGCGACAAGGCGGCCTTCGGCGAGGTTTCGTTCGACGTGACCCCAAAGCTGACCATCACCGGCGGCCTGCGCTACTACGGCTACAACAACTCGCTGTACGGCTTCTACGGCTTCAGCCAGGCCTACGGCGACTTGACCGGCTACGGGCCTGGCAACTCCAACGTCGGCGTCACGCCCACGAATCCCTACGGTTACGGCTGCATTCCCGGCCTGTCGTTCCGCAACGCGCCCTGCGTAGACCTCGACAAGGCGCCCTCCAAGGGCTCCGGCGAGACGCATAAGATCAACGCCACCTACCGCATCACCGGCGACAAGCTGGTCTACTTCACCTATTCCACCGGCTATCGCCCGGGCGGCGTCAACCGCAGCGGCGCCTTCGCGCCCTACCAGCAGGACACCCTCAGCAACTTCGAGGTCGGTTGGAAGACCAGCTGGTTCGACCGATCGCTGACCTGGAACGGCGCCCTCTATGACGAGGAGTGGAACAAGTTCCAGTTCGCCTTCCTGGGCCCAAACAGCCTGACCATCGTCGAAAACGCCCCCTCAGCCCGCATACTGGGCGTCGAAACCAACGTCGACTGGCGGGCGACGGAACACCTAACTCTGTCGGCCGCGGGGGCCATCAACGACGCGGAATTGTCGGCGAACTTCTGCGGCACCGATCAAACCACCGGCAACCTCATTACCAATTGCCCCAATAGCGCCGCCCTGGCCCAAAAGGGCCAGCAGCTAGCCTACACGCCAAAGTTCAACGGCAACATAACGGCGCGTTACACCTTCCCCCTGTTCGGCTGGGACGGTCATGCCCAAGCCGCAGTGGTCTATCAGTCCAAGCGCAGTCCGGCGGTGTTCACCGCCGACATCCAGAATCTGGGCGAAATGCCGGGCTACGCCACCCTGGACCTCTCGTTCGGAGCCGAACACGGCAAGACCTCTCTCGAGATCTTCGCCAAGAACGTCACCAACGAACTCGGCCAGGTCAATCGCTATACGCCGTGCACCACCTCGGTCTGCGCACCTGGCTATCCCGCCGGGGTCGGCTCGAACGGCGTCGCCTATCCGAGTACGCCGCCTGCGGTCTACGTCGTGCCGATCCAGCCGCTGACGGTTGGAATCAGGTTCGGCCAGAAGTTCTGACACGGCCCGCCCCAGGGGCGAGGCGGCTCGATCATGCTATAGCGCGGACATGACCGAAGCTCCGGCGGCGTCGTTCGAGCAAGCCTTGGCGCACGCCGTGCGCCTGCTGGACGCCCGTCCGGACCTCGCCGAACGGCAGGCGCGCGAAATGCTGGCCCAGCTTCCCGGCGAGCCGCGCGCGCGGATGCTGCTGGGCGCGGCGCTGCGCCATCAAGGTCAGGCGCCGGCGGCGCGCGACGTGCTGGAGCCTCTGGCCCACGAACAGCCGAAGTCGCCGCAGACCCACCTCGAACTGGGACTGGTTCTCGCCGGCCTCGGAGACAGCGACGCCGCCCTCGCCGCCCTGCGCCACGCCGTGTCCCTGAGGTCGGATCTGCCGGACGCCTGGCGCGTCATCGCCGAACAGCTCTACCTTCTGGGCGATACGGCCGGCGCCGACGAGGCCTACGCCCGCCACATCCAGACCGGCGTGCGGGACCCGGCTCTGCGGGTCGCGGCCCTGGCCCTGGTCGAGGATCGCCTGGCGGTGGCCGAGCACCTGCTGCGCGAGCGCCTGAAGACCCATCCCGCCGACGTGGCCGCCATGCGCATGCTGGCCGAGGCCGGCACGCGGCTCGGCCGTTACGCCGACGCCGAAGGCCTGCTCGAACACTGCCTGGACCTGTCGCCCAGCTTTCACGCCGCCCGGCACAACCTGGCCATTGTCCTCTACCGTCAGCAGAAGGCGGCCGACGCCCTGCCGCACATCGAGCGGCTGCGCGACTCCGACCCCTTGGATCCCGGTTTGCGCAATCTCCACGCCGCCTGCCTGGGCCTCATCGGCGAATACGGCCACGCCATCGACCTTTTCCAGGCTATCCTCGATCGCTCGCCCGAACAGCCGCGCATCTGGCTCAGCCTGGGTCACGCCCTGCGCACCGCCGGGCGACGGAGCGAGGCGGTCGCCGCCTACAAGCGCGCGATCGAATTGGAGCCGGGCCTGGGCGACGCCTACTGGAGCCTCGCCAACCTCAAGACCGAGCCGTTCGCTGACGACGAGGTCGCGGCCATGGAGGGTCAGCTCCGACGGCCGGAGGTCGCCGGCGAAGACCGCTTCCATCTGCACTATGCGCTCGGCAAGGCGCTGGAGGACCGGGCCGACTTCGACGGCTCGTTCACCCACTACGCCGAGGGCGCCAGGCTTCGACGCGCGGAGGCGCCTTACGACCCTGAAGAGTTCGAGGACCTCCTGGCCAGGTCCAAGGCCCTGTTCACGCGAGACTTCTTCGCCGAACGCCTGGGCTGGGGCGCGGCCTCGGAGGCGCCGATCTTCGTGGTCGGCCTGCCCAGGTCGGGGTCGACCCTGATCGAGCAGATCCTCGCCAGCCACTCGGCCGTCGAAGGCACCATGGAGCTGCCGGAGATCGGCGCAATCGCCCGCAGTTTCGGCCGCGCGGCGCGACGGGGGGATGCCGCCGCCTATCCCGAAGTACTCGCAAACCTTGATCGCGGTCGCCTGCTAGAGCTCGGCGAGACCTTTCTGGAACGCACACAGATCCAGCGCCGGCGCGGGACGCCGCGGTTCATCGACAAGATGCCCAATAATTTCCATCACCTGGGCCTCATCCACCTGATGCTGCCAAACGCCAGGATCATCGACGCCCGCCGCCATCCGATGGCCGCCGGCTTCTCGGCCTTCAAGCAGCACTTCGCCCGCGGCCAGGCCTTTTCCTACGATCTGGCCGACGTGGGTCGGTACTACCGCTTCTATGTGGATTTGATGGCCCACTTCGACGAGGTCCTGCCGGGACGCGTCGTGCGGGTGATCTATGAAGACATGGTGGCCGACACCGAGGGTGAGACCCGCCGCCTGCTCGCCGCCCTGGACCTGGAATTCGAGCCGGCGTGCCTGAAATTCTACGAAAACAGCCGCGCCGTGCGCACGGCCAGCTCGGAACAGGTGCGCCGGCCGATCTTCCGCGAGGGACTCGATCAGTGGCGCAACTACGAGCCCTGGCTCACGCCCTTGAGCGACGCGCTCGGCCCTGCCCTCAACCACTGGCGCGATTGAGCAAAGCGGCTCGACATCGGGCGCGAACCTCCCTCCCATAGGCCCCGAACGGAGGGGATGGTGAAAGCTGCTGGGGTCGACCTTGGCCTGATCGAGGGCTTTTACGGCCGGCCGTGGGCACCGGCGGCGCGCGCCGAGACTATCGCCTTCCTGAAGCCGCACGGCTACGGCTTCTACCTCTACGCGCCCAAGGCCGATCCCTATCTGCGTCGGCGCTGGCGCGAACCGTTTCCGGACGGCGCCGCCGGCGATCTCGCCGTCATCTCCGCCCATTGCCGTGATCTCGGCGTGCGCTTCGGCGTCGGCCTCAGCCCCTATGAACTCTATCGCGCCTTCGACGAGGCGGCGAAGGCGGACCTCGCCCGCAAACTGGCCGAACTGGACGACCTCGGCGTTGTCGACCTGGCCATCCTGTTCGACGACATGCGCGGCGATCTGCCGGATCTCGCCCGCGCCCAGATCGGCATCATGGACTGGATCGCCGGGCGGACGGGCGCCACCCGACTCATCTTCTGCCCGACCTACTACAGTGACGACCCGCTGCTCGACCGGGCCTTCGGGCGCCGGCCGGAGGGCTATCTCGACGAGCTGGGCGCCGGCCTCGATCCGGCGATCGGGGTGTTCTGGACCGGCGAGGAAGTCTGCTCGCGCGCCTATGGCCAGCGACACCTGGAGCGCGTCACCGAAACCCTGCGCCGGGCGCCGGTCATCTGGGACAACTATCCGGTGAACGACGGCCCTGTGATGAGCCGCTCGCTGCACCTGCGCGCCTTCACCGGTCGGCCGGCCGAGATGGCGCGGACGATCGCGGCCCACGCCGTCAATCCGGCGTCCCAGGCCGTGCTCAGCCGAATGCCGGCCCTGACCCTCGCCGACAGCTATGCGGAAGGCGCGTCTTACGACTATGGCGCCGCGCTGGCGCGGGCGGCGGAGACGGTGCTGGGCGGCGAGCTCGCGGCCCTGGTGCGCGCGGACATTTCCCAGCTGCAGGACGCGGGGCTCGACCGCCTCGGCGAGGCGGCGAAAGAGCGGCTGCGCGCCCGTTACGCCGCCTTCGACCACGCCGGCGCGCGCGAGATCGCCGCCTGGCTGGACGGCTTCTGGACCATCACCCGCGAAGAGATGGAAGCCTCGTGAGCGGCCGGCCGCTCCGCTTCTGGGACCTGACCTTCTATGCGGTGGCCGTGGGCTTTGGCATCCGCTGGCTGCCCTATGCGGCCGCGGCCGGGCCAGCCTCCCTGCCGCTGTGGTTCATCGCCATGGCCGGGTTCATGGGTCCGCTGGTCGCCGCCACCGCCGAGATGGTCGGGCGCTATCCGACCGAGGGCGGCCTCTATGATTGGACGCGGGCCACCTTGGGCCCAATGGCGGGCTTCCTCACCGGCTGGCTCTACTGGACCTGCAATCTGCCGTTCTTCTCGGCCGTCCTCTATTTCACGCTTACCAACTTCGCCGCGGCCCTGGGGCCTTGCGCGACCCATGCGATCGCCGATCCCTGGGTAATGGCGGGCCTCGCCTCCGCGGTCGCGATCGCCGTGGGGGTCCTGCATTGGTTCGGGCTCGGGACCGGCAAGTGGCTGACCAACTTCGGCTCGATCGCCGCGGGCGTTCTGTTGGCGACCCTTCTGGCCCTGAGCGTCGCCGTCGCCCTGACCCGGGGCGTGGCCACCGACTTTTCCCACGCAAGCTATGCGCCGCCGCTCACCGCCGACGGCGCGGCCCTGTGGGCGATCATGGTCTTCGCCTACGGCGGTCCCGAGGCCCTGGCCTTCCTGCGCGAGGATGTCGAGGGCGGCGTTCGTCAGATCCTGCGCGTGCTGGCGCTGGTGGGCGTCCTGGTGTTCGCCGCCTACATGGCCGGCACCCTGGCCATGCTGACCATCTTCAAGGCGGAGGACGCCTCGCGCCTCGCCGGCCTGCCCGACGCCTTCACCCTCGGATTCGCCCGCCTGGGCCTGAAGTCCCTGGCCCCCATCGCGCCCCTGCTCCTCGGCGTCGCCTCCCTGGGCGGCTACAGCGCCTGGTTCGGCGTCGCCGCGCGCCTGCCGTTCGTGATCGGCGTCGACCGCTACTTCCCGGCCTCCTTCGCCCATCGCGACGCCAAGACCGGCGCGCCGACCACCGCCATCGCCCTGCAGGTGGTCGCCGTCGTCGTCCTGGTGGTTCTGGGTCAGGTGGGCGCGACCGTGAAGGGCGCCTATGACTTCCTCGTCTCCATGAGCGTGGTCTCCTACACCCTGCCGTTCGTCTTCCTGTTCCTGGCCTATTTCATGGTGAAGGCGCCGGCCGCGGACGGGGTGTGGACGGCGCCGGGCGGCGCCCTTGGCCGGCGGTCGATCGCCCTGGCGGGACTTGCGGTGACGCTCACCGCCATCGCCTGCACCGTCGTGCCGAGCCCGGATGCGACCGACAAGATCGGCGCGGTGATCAAACTCGTCGTCGCGTCGGCGGTGTTGATCGGCCTGGGCCTGGCAATCTACGCCTGGGCGGCGCGGCGAAGAGCGAAACCCATCGCCTGACAGCCTGCCGGCTGCTAGCGTTGGGGCCGGGGGCGATGGAGGACGGTCATGGCGTCACTTCCCCTTGTCGGCAGCGAGCGGCGACTGCCGCTGGGCGCGCGCGACCTCGGCCCCGCCGCCCCGGATGAACGCGTCGAGATCAGCGTCATCCTGCGCCGGGCGAACGATCTCGATCTGGCGCGCCTGGCGCAGGGCGAGAGATCCGAACCCCATCTGACCCGCGAGGCGTTTGCGGCCCGCTACGGCGCGACGTCCGCCGACGCGGACGCAGTGGCGGCGTTCGCCCACAGCCACGGCCTGCAGGTGGTCGAACGCGACCTCGCCCGCCGCACCCTGCGCCTCGCGGGACAGGCGTCTCAGGTCAGCCATGCCTTCGGCGTCGACCTCAGACGCGTCGAAACGCCCACCGGCGTCTTTCGCGGCCGCGTCGGCGCCATCCTGCTGCCAGAAGAGCTGGCCGGCGTGGTGCAGGCGGTGCTTGGGCTGGACAACCGCCCCCAGGCGCGGACGCACCACCGCCTGTTCCGACCGGACGCCACGCGCTCGACGGCTCCCGTATCGTACACGCCGCTCCAGGTCGCGGCCCTGTACGGGTTCCCGGCGGGAACGGGGGCGGGTGAGACGATCGCGATCGTCGAGCTGGGCGGCGGATATTCGTCGGCCGATCTATCATCTTATTTCTCAACTCTCGGCGTCTCGCCCGCGCCGAGCGTCTCTACCGTTTCGGTGGACGGTGCCCAGAACACGCCGACGGGCTCGGCGGACGGTCCCGACGGCGAGGTCATGCTCGATATCGAGGTGGCCGGCGCCGTGGCCCCCGGCGCGGCTATCGCGGTCTATTTCGCCCCCAACACCGACGCCGGCTTCGTCGACGCCGTGACCACGGCGGCCCACGATACGACGCGCAAGCCGTCGGTGATCTCGATCAGCTGGGGCGGCGCCGAGAGCGACTGGACCAGCCAGGCGATGACCGCGCTCGATCAGGCGATCGCCGCCGCGGGCGCCATGGGCGTGACCGTCTGCGTCGCGAGCGGCGATGACGGCTCTACCGACGGCGTGACCGACGGCGCCGACCATGTGGACTTCCCCGCCTCCAGCCCCCACGCGCTCGCCTGCGGTGGGACCAGCCTGCGCGCGGCCGGCGGCGCGATCTCGAGCGAAACCGTCTGGAACGACGGCGCCCAGGGCGGCGCGGGCGGGGGCGGCGTGAGCGCTCAGTTCACGGTTCCGGCCTGGCAGAACGGCCTCACCGCCACCAGCAGCGCGGGCGCGCGCCAGGCGCTCGCCATGCGCGGCGTGCCCGATGTCGCCGGCGACGCCGATCCGGAGACCGGCTACCAGGTCCGCGTTGACGGTCAGAACACGGTGATCGGCGGCACCAGCGCGGTCGCGCCTCTGTGGGCGGGGCTGATCGCGCGCCTCAACGCCAACCTCGGAAGATCGGTGGGCTTCATCAACGCCAGCCTCTATGCGGACGCGGTGGCCTTCAACGACATCGTCAGCGGAAACAACGGCGATTTCGCAGCCACGACGGGCTGGGACGCATGCACCGGCCTCGGCTCGCCCAAGGGCGGCGCATTGCAGACGGCGCTCGGTCAGTAGAGGCCGGCGACCACCAGAATCCGGGCGATGACCGCGCCCGGCAGGTTGGCTCGTACGATGCGCCCCGATGCGGCCAGGGTCAGACGCCGCGCCAGCGAGCCTTTCGACTGGGCCAAAGCCTGGACGCATTCGAGGCGCCGCGGATCGAGCGCATCGCCCCACAGGCGCAGGAACTCGGCCGCCTGGGCGTGGACCGGCCAGTAGCGGCGCGGCGAACGCGCGAACATGCGCGCCTGGCGGCCGAGCTCGGCGAGCGGCGCGCTGGCCTGGCCGATCTCATTGCCGCCGTGCTGACGATAGAGGACCCCGGGTTCCGGATCGTAGATCACCTCGCCGAAGGCTGAGGTCGTCAGCGCGCACCACCAGTCGTGCATGATCACGCTTGAGGCCGGCGGCCGCGAGCGCACCAAGCGGGCGGCGGGCGCATTCATCACCACGGTGACGCCAAAGGCGATGTTCTCATAGAGCAGATGCTCGAAGCGGCCGTCGTCCTTGACGGGCCCGGGCCCCAGCGGCCGCAGCTCGTCGTCGACGCACATCACGCGCGAACAATAGAGCGCTGGGCGCCCATCCGGGACCTCCGCCAGCCGGCGTGAGGCCCGGCTGAGCTTGTCCGGCAGCCAGACATCGTCCTGGTCACAGAAGGCGTAGCGGTCGAAGCCGTCGGGCGCCGTCGCCAGCAGATCCAGGAAGCTCATCGCCGGCCCGAGGTTCGGCCCCTTCGGCAGGGCCGCGAGGGCGGGCCAGCGGTCCGCGTGGCGGGCGAGGATTTCGCGAGTGGCGTCGCTGGAGCCGTCATCGCGGGCGAACACTTCGACCTCGACCCCCTCTTGCGCCGCCAGGCTGGCGAGCTGAGCCTCCAGAAAGGCCTCGCCGTTGTAGGTCGAGAGAAGGACGGCGACCCTCGGGTTCACCGGCGGCGCGCTCCGAGGCGAGCCAGGGCGTGGGCGGTGAACTCTCGCACTTCAGGCGACAGAGCCGCGCCGATCAGGGTGACAGCGATGCTGGTCGCCGCCAGGCCCAGGAGCGCGACGGGCCGGCTCAGCGGTCCGATCGGCGCCCAGCGGACGCCCACCAGCAGGGCGGCGAGGAGAACCGCTCGCAACCACACACCAACGTCCAGGCCCCGCCGCTCCTCCGGCGCCAGCAGGCGCGCATGGATCACCGGAACCCAGATGAGCAGGTAGAGCAGATTGCCGGCCAGCCAGACGACACCGGTTCCGATGGGACCATAGGCGAAGGCGGCCCAAACCGCCGCCGGCGCCCAGATGACGGCGAAGCTGGCGACGCCGATCACATGCAGGCGCACGCGCCCCAGGGCGTACTGCAGCAGGAAGGGAACATAGAGGAAGGCGGCGATCGCCCCGCCGGCCGCATACAGCGTCAGGACCGGCGCGAGGTGGGCCGCCGCGTCGGCGCGTCCGGTCCAGGCCCAGATCACCCACACGGGTCGGGCGGCGATGGTCCCGGCCAATCCCGCCGCCAGGGCGAGAATCAGGCCGCCGGCCAGGCGATAGACGTGGACGAAATCGGCCCTCTGGCCCTGGGCGAGCAGGGCCGTGAGCCGGGGCTGGAAAGCCTGCACGAACGGCGGCGCCACCAGGGTGATCCCAGCGCAGACCTGCACCACCAGCCCGAAGAGGCCGAAATCGGCCAGCGGCAGGGCATGAGACAGAGACAGCCGATCGGCCTGGCTAGTCAGTGTCGCGGCGGCCGAGGCCAGTGTGAGGCCGAGGGCGAAGCGGAACTCCCCGGTCAGCAGCCGCCAGCCCGGTCTCGCGCCGCGCGGACGCTTGGGCAGGGCGCCCGCCAGGAGCCAGCGACTGACCGCCGCCTCGGCCAAGGTGAAGGCGGCCTGGACGGCGAAGAAGACCACCGGCGTCCCGGCGATGAACACCAGGGCGGCGATGGAGGCGCTGTAGCGCAGCACCACGGAGGTCGCGGCCACGCCGTTGGCGAGGTTCTGCCGCTCGAGACCGACCAAGGCCGACTGATAGAGGCCGGCCAGCCAGCGGAACACCAGGGTGGCGGCCAGCAGCCGCAAGGATTGGTCGAGCTCGTCCGGGGACAGAGCGGCCCGGTGCAGCCAGTGGCCGCCGATCCACGGCGCGGCGGCGATGAGGACGGCGCCCGCGGTCAGGCCGGTGACGATAAAGGCGACTTCGGCGGCGGCGAAGATGGCCGCCGCGTTTTCAGCGCTGAGCGCGCCGGCGCGAAAGCGTGAAAGCTGCCTGGCCACGGCCGGCGAGACGCCGAGGTCGAAGAGCAACATCCAAGCCTGCAGAACGAGGAAAAACGCCACCAGGCCGTAGGCTTCGGCGCCCATCAGCTTCAGGAGGAAGGGCGTCGCCAGCACATTGACGAGCGCGATCAGGAAGTGGGCGCCGAAGCCGACGGCCAGGATCCGGCCGAGGCCGGAGGTCCGCGCGCCGCGCGCCGCCGCCCCTGCCGGTTCCGCCCCAGAGATCAGGCCCGATTCAGCCACGGGCTTGGAACAGGACGCCGCCGATACGCACGCCCTCGGGCGTGACGTCGAGATCGGCGCCGCGCGCGCGCGCCATCGCCGCCGCGGGGTCGGCCACCTGGAGTTCAATGGCGCTGATCGCGGTGCCGGACGCCTCGCCGGCGACGAACCTGAGCTCGCCGCGATCGAGCGGCAGCCTCCACGGCTCGGCCAGCGGACGCGCCAGCAATTCCGAGAACCGGGCCGCCAGGCCAGCGGGATCGCTCGAAGCCAGTGTCGCGCCCGTCAGGTCCCTCACGTCAGGCGTCAGCGCATCACGCCAATCGGCGCCCGCCGGCCGCCAGTCGCCGTAAGGGTCGAGGTGATCGGCGACTATCTTCTGCTCGTCCACCGAGGCCAGCACACCGCCGAAGTCGTTCGGATGAAAGTGCGCCGCGCGGTAGTCGGGGTTTTCGAGATCGTCCACCACTCGCACGCCCAGGCCGGCGATCCGCGCGCGCTCCGCGGCGACATCGCCGACCTGAAAGATCAGCATGTAGCCGGCATCGCCGCCGCGCCGGGCCAGAAACCGGGCGGCCGAGGCGTCGGGCCGCACCGGCGCCAGCAGCTCGATGAAGGCCGCGCCCGCCGGAAGGATCGCATTCTCGAGGCCGTAGTGGATGATGTGCGGATCGCGATAGGCGATCTTGAGGCCGAACACCGTCGCCAGATCGACGGCGACCGCGTCCACATCCTTGCAGGCGATCGCGATCTGTCTAAGCCGCATGGCGTTTCCTGAGGTTGCCGCGCGAGCTTAGGGCCGGGCGGCCCGGTCCGGAAGCTGAATGAACTGCGCCTCATTGCCGCCGATGATGGCCAGAAGGAAGCCGCCCAGGACCGTCTGAGCGCCCAGGCTCATCAGCAAGGTTCCGAACACCACCGGAAACACCGAGTCGGCATGGGTCAGTATGTGGTTGTTCCAGGCCGCGAACACGGCGGCCAGATCGGCCACGCCCAGGCCGGCCAGCGCCACGCCCGCGAAAATCATGCTTTCCAGATTGAGCCAGCGCGCGAGCCCCATGAACAATGGCGGCGCCTTTCGGAAGCCGGAGCGGACGCCGTGCAGGTGGCTCGCCAAGGCGAGCACGAGAGCGATGTGCCCAACGGCGACCAGGGCGCTGGCCAGCACGTCCCAATAGTTGCCAAAGAAGAACGGCTCGCGCGGGGCCACCAGGAAGTGCGCCCCGGAGGCGGTGAGAATGAAGACACCCACGGCCATGGCCGCGGCGCCCGGCAGGGCGAACAGCCAGGCCGGGCTGAGCATGAACAGATAGCGCAGGTGGCGCCAGCCGTCGCGCCACGGGCGTAGGTGCGGGGGTCGGTCGCGCAGGTCAGGAGACAGGGTCGCCGGCCGCTCGACGATCCGCTCGCCCTTGAGGGCGGCCTTGATCACCATCTCGCTGGCGAACTCCATGCCCGAGCCTGTGAGGCGCAGGCGGTCGAAGCAATCGCGGGTCAGGGCGCGCAGGCCGCAATGGGCGTCTTCCACGCCGGCGCGGAACAGGAGGTTGAGAATGCCGGTGAGCAGCGGATTGCCGATGTAGCGGTTCTTCCACGGCATGGCGCCCGGCCGGATGCCGCCCTTGAAGCGCGACCCCATGCACAGGTCCGCGCCGTCGATCAGGGCGCCGATCATGGCGGTGGCTTCGCGGAAGTCATAGCTGCCGTCGGCGTCGCCCATGACCAGATAGCGCCCGCGCGCCGCGCGGAAGCCACCGCTCAGCGCGGCGCCATAGCCCTTCTCCTCCACGGGAACGACGCGCGCGCCGAGTCCCTCGGCCAGGGCCTGGCTGCCGTCGGTGCTGCCGTTGTCGGCCACCACGATTTCGCAAGCCAAACCATACTGGGCGGCGATCTGCGCTTCCGCTTCGCGGATGGCGGCGATGCACGCGGCCAACGACAGGATTTCGTTGAGGCACGGCATGACGAAGGAGACGCCGACCGCCGTCGCGCCGGATTGACCGGGTTCGGACAAGAGTTTTCCGCGCTCCAACGCCGCCTTAGCTGTAGCCGGCTCTGTAGGCGAAGGCGATGAGATCGGCCAGCGGGCGCGGCCACAAACGGCGAAAGATCGCCCGATCCTCGCTCTGCCGCACGCCCTCGCGGGTGAGGGTCGCGGTCGCGGTGAGCGGGTTATGGCGGCGCCCGACCAGTCGCTCGGGGGTGCGGGCGAACACCGTTCCGGCTTCGGCGAGGCTGAGCCAGGCGTCCCAGTCGAGGTTCGATTGGAACGCGTCGGAAAAGGCGAAGCCGGGCAAGCGTGCCTTGTCGAAGGTCACCGACGAGCACGGCAGCGGGTTGCCGAAGGCGAGGAAGGACCGCAAACGCGCGGGCGTCGGCTCGGCGGCGGCGCCGAGGTTGAACCGTTCGAGAGCGTGCTTGGCGAGGCTGATCCGCGAGCGCCGCGGGGCGCCGTGGTCGTCGATCTCCACATAGCCGGTGAAGCCCAGGGCGGCGCGCGCGCTGGCCGTCAGCAAGCCGAGGCTTCGCGCAAGGAAGGTCGGGAAATAGATATCGTCCTGGTGGGCCAAGGTGACGTAGCGGGCGTCCGTGGCGCCGAGCGCGAAGTTCCAGTCGGCGGAGATGCCGGCGCGGTCCGGATTGACGATGACCGGCGCGTCCGCCGCGCTAGCGGCGGCGTCGATGTACGGCGAGGGCGTCGATGTCGAGACGACGATCCGCGGCGGAAGGGTCTGGGCGGTCAGCGACGCCAGGCAGCCGGGCAGGAACGGCGAGTCGCCGTAGGCCAGGACGACGAAGGTGTGATCGCCGCCAGCCATGCCTCAGGCGGTCTTCGCCGCCGCTCGGCCGGCCGCCACAGCCAGGTAGATGGCCGGTGCCACGATGGCCGCGCCCAGGAAGAACGGCCCGTTCACGGTCACGGCCGAGAATACCAGGCTGGCGGCCTGGGGCCCGACGACGCGTGAGAGGGCGTTGGCGGCGTTGTTGAGACCCAGGATCTGGCCACGGTCGTTCTCGCCGATCACCCGTGACAGCAGGGCGCCGGCGTTGGGAAAGGCCACCGAGGCGCACAGGGCGGTCATGGCCATGAGGGCGTAGGTCTCCCAGCCGCCGTTGCCGAACGGCTGCAACAGCATGGCGATCACCGTTCCGGCCATGCCGACCGCCAGCATGCGCGCCTCGCCGAAGCGCCGCGACAGCGCCCCGGTCAGCAGGAACTGGGTCGGCGAGGACACCAGTCCGGAAATGCCGAAGCAGATCCCGACCTGGCTCGGCTGCCAGGCGAACCGGTGATGGGCCCAGAGGCCGAAGACCGACTCTATGCCGTTGAAGGCGAAGCCGACCAGGAAGGTCAGGAGGACGATCGGCCCCATCAGCGGGTGGCGAGCGACGACGCCTAGGGCGGCCCAGCGGCTCAGGGGCTTGACGTCGGTCTTGGGCTTGGCGCGGCTCTCGCGCACGGCCAGCACGATGCCGATCGCCGAACAGCCGGCCAGGGCCGAGGCGGCGAGCAAGGGAATCTGGAAGCCGATCGTCCCGGCCGAGGGCTTGGCCAGGATGCCGCCGACGGCGGGGCCCAGGATGAAACCGATGTTGTAGGCCGCGCCCAGCCGCGCCATGCGGCCGGCGAGCATCTCCGGCGGGGTGACGTCGGCGATATAGCCCTGGACCACAGAGCCGTTGCCGGCCGCCATGCCGCCGGCGAAGCGGATGATAAACGCCAGCCAGATGTTGGGCGCGAAGGCCAGCAACCCGTAGCAGGCGCAGTTGGCGAACACCGTGGAGACCAGGATCGGCTTGCGGCCGATGCGGTCGGACATCCGTCCCCAGAATGGTTCGCCGATGAAGGTGCCCATGGAATAGGCCGAGAAGATCAGCGCGATCTGCCAGGGCGCGGCGTGGAACGAGGCCCCGTAGAACGGCAGCAGGGGCACGACGATGCCGAAGCCCAGGATGTTGATGAACATCACCGACAGGAGGGTGTACATGGCCCCGGCGGATCGCCGGGCCGCCACCTGGGGCGCCTCCTCGGTCATCGGGCGTGATTACGGCCGGGCGCCGGCGCGGGCAAGGTGAAAGGGACGGGCGATGGCGTCGACGATCGAGGTCTTCTTCGACTGTTCGAGCCCATGGACCTATCTCGCCTTCGAGAACCTGCAGCCCGTGGCGGCCGAAGCCGGGGCGGAGATCGTCTGGCGACCGTTCCTGGTCGGCGGCGTGTTCAATTCGGTCAATCCCAGCGTCTATCAGAGCCGCGCCACGCCCGTGCCGGCCAAGGCGCGCTACATGCGCAAGGACCTGCACGACTGGGCCCGCCTCGCCGGCCTCGCCATCAAATTCCCGCCGACGGTGTTTCCGGTGAACAGCGTCAAGGCCATGCGCGCCTGCCTGGTGGTCGAGCCGGAGGGCAGACTCGTGCCCTTCGCCCGGGCGGCGTTCCAGGCCTATTGGGGCGAGGACCAGGACATCTCCCAGGATGCGGTGCTCGAAGCCGTCTGCGCCCGCGCCGGCGTCGCGGCGGACGTTCTGGAGCGGGCCGCCGCGCCGGAGATCAAGGAAAAGCTCAAGGCCAACACTGACGAACTGATCGCCCGCGGCGGCTTCGGCTCGCCGACGATCTTCGTGAACGGTGAGGACATGTACTTCGGCAACGACCGCCTGGAGCTCATCCGCGCGGCGCTGGCCCGGACCTGACCGCGCGCGCTGGACGGGCGGCGCGACGCGCTTCAATCTTCAGCCACATGTCGACCCCGGCGCGCCGAAAACAGAGCCTCACCCAGACCCTCGCCGCGCTCGGCCGGCCCAAGGTGGCGCTGATGCTGGCGCTGGGCTTTTCGTCCGGCCTGCCGTTCATGCTGATCAACAACACCCTCGGCTACTGGCTGGCGGAGGATCATATCCGGCTGGCGACGATCGGGTTCGTCTCCTGGATCGGCCTCACCTATGCGGTGAAGTTCGTCTACGGCGCGGTGGTCGACCGCCTGCGCGCGCCGTTCACCGGCTTTCTGGGCCGCCGCCGCGGATGGCTGATCCTCACCCAGATCGGCGTGGGCGCCGGCCTTGTCGCCATGTCCATCGCCGACCCGCGCGCGCACCTGGGTTTCCTGGCCCTGGCGGGGGTGTTCACCGGCGTCTGCGCCGCCTCGCAGGACACCATCATCGACGCCTGGCGCATCGAATCGGCGGTGGACGGCGAAGAGCTCGGCCTGCTCACCTCGGCCTATTCCCTGGGCTTCCGCATCGCCCTGCTGGCCACGGAAGCCTGGATCTTCATCCTGGCCAAGGCCGTAGGCTGGCCGGTCTCCTACGCCGTGTTCGGGGCCCTGATGGCCATCGGCATCGTCGCCACCTTCCTGGTCAAGGAGCCCACGCGCGCCGACCAGGTCATGGAGATCAAGGCGGGCGAGGCGCGGCGCCATCCCCTGGCCGGCGCGGCCGACGCCGTCGTCGGGCCCCTGGTGGAGTTCTTCCGCGCCCACGGCCTGGCCATGGCCGTTCTCATGCTGGCGCTGATCTCCTCCTACCACCTGTCGGACTACATGCGCGGGCCGATGACCAATCCCTATTACCTGGCCCTCAACATCCCGATGCTGACCATCGCCGGCGTGCGCAGTTCGCTGGGGCTGATCGCTTCCATCTCCGGAATTGCTCTGGGCGGGATCGCCTGCCTGAGGCTCGGCGTCCGCACAACCCTGATCCTGGGCGCCATCCTCCAGCCGGTGGCCGTCGCGGCCTTCGCCCTCATGGGCGCGCACGGCGGCGACTGGACCCTCGCCTCCGTCGGCCCGGTCCACCTGACCGCCTTCGAGGCGATCATGACCTTCGACGGCGCGGCCATGGCGTTCTCGGGCGTGGCCCTGACGGTCTATATGTCCACCCTGACCAGCCTCGGCTACACGGCCACGCAATACGCCCTGCTGACCTCGGCCCTGGTCTGGTCCGGCAAGACCCTGAAGGGTTTTTCAGGCGTCATCGTCGAGCATCTGCAGCACGGCCGCTCCCTGCTGGACGCCTACGCCCTGTTCTATGTCCTGTGCGCCGCGGTCGGCATCCCGGGGCTGCTGCTGAGCTTCATGCTGGCCAAGCCGCCGCGCGCACCGGCGACGGCGGCGTCGTAGCGGCTAAAATCTACCGTTTGGTTCCGTCGGCGCCCCGATTGCCCGCGCCACATGCGGCTACGAGTCAGAAGGAGACGCTGATGCGCTTCAGATCAATGCTCGCCGTCGGGCTTGCCGTCGTCCTCTTGCCGAACTGGCCCACCCGAGCAGGGGCCGGGCAATCCCAGACCGGAGAAGAGAAGCAGGCATCATCAGACACCTTTTCCCGAGGCATTGAGACGACGCGTTCCGGGAACAACACTGTCCAAACCGATCGAACGGGAAAGGGCGCGGTCCTCTGCATGTGGGGCATCCTCGAAGCCGTCAGAGCCGCGGGGCGTGAGTGTTTCAAGGGTCAAGACCCAGCTTTCCAGGCAGAACTCGATCATTCGATGACGCGGATCGATCGATTCATCATCCGAAACAGCACTCGTCCTGTCACGCAGGCAGCACTTGAGGCCAGGAGGGTGCAGGGCCTTCAACAGCTTCATGCGTACGGGAACATCTGCACAGGCGATGCCGCCAAAATGTATGGAGTCATGCGCGCCAGCGGTGCTGCGCAGCTTCGCGCGGGAACGACGGAGCTTCTATCCATCCCGCGTGAGCCGGTTACTAACCCTTGTTTGTGACTAGCTCGCCAAGCACTCCACCTCGGCGACGCTCAGGTTGGCGCGTAGGGCGTCGGAGGCGCCGCGCCAGGTCGCTGGGCTGAGAGCCTCTCCCGCGGCCGCCGACGGCGTGACGCCGGCGCCGGCCAGGGCCGCGCGCAGGGAGGCCGGGGTGGTGGCGTAGAGGCGCCGGCGGCGCGGGTTCTCGGCCACCGTCACGCCCAGCACGCGCCCCTCCGCATCCAGGACCGGCGCGCCCGAAAGTCCGGCCAGGCTGCCGCGCAGGGCAGGCCAGCGGCCCTCCTCGGCCAGGGTCAGCACCGGCTGAGCCCGCAGGCCGCGCCAGCCGACCAGCAGGGTCGCGCGTCGCAGGAGCTCAGAGGCGGCCTCGCCGGGGCGTTCTCTCGGAAAGCCGGGATGGAACAGATGCTCGCCACGCTTCAGGTCGCCGGCCGGAGCGATCGGCAGGGCCGGCGCGCCGCCGCGCGTGATGAGCACAGCCGTTTCGCGCCCGGGCGTGATCTGGACCCTGGCCGCCACGCCATGGCCCGGCGCGGTGACGATGACCGTGCGGCCGCAGCCCTCGACCACATGGCGCGCGGTCAGCCACACGCCGCGTCCGTCCACGGAGAAGGCGGTGCCGGCGCCGGGCCCGGGCGGCGGCGTGCTGACCCAGATGGCCGGATCGAACAGGGAGGCCGGCGCCAGCGGCTGGCCGAGTTTCGGCGCCCGCTCCGGCGCCCCACGCATCCACGGCACGCCCACCGCCAGGGCCGCGGCGCCGCCAAGGAAGGCGAGGGCGGTCAGCCAGATCAGCGGGCGCGGCGGCTTCAATCGCGACTCGGAGGCTCAGGCCACCTGGGCGCGGCGGGCGCTAGCCCGCGGCTTGGCGCTCTCGGTGCGGAGTTGGCCGCAGGCGGCCAGGATGTCGCGCCCGCGCGGCGTGCGCACCGGCGAGGCGTAGCCGGCGCGGTTCACGATCGACGCGAAGGTCTCGATCGTCGCCGGGTCCGAGCATTCATAGGGGCTGCCCGGCCAGGGGTTGAACGGGATGAGATTGATCTTGGCCGGCACGCCCGCCAGCAGCTTGACCAGCGCCAGGGCCTCGGCCGGGGAATCGTTCACGCCCTTGAGCATGACATATTCGAAGGTGACCCGGCGGGCGTTGGAGAGGCCCGGATAGGCGCGGATGCCGGCCATCAGCTCGGCGATCGGATAGCGCCGGTTGAGCGGCACCAGTTCGTCGCGCAGGTCGTCGTTGGTGGCGTGCAGGGAGATGGCCAGCATGGCCGACGTCCGCTCGCCCAGCTCGTGCAGCTTGGGCACGACGCCAGAGGTGGAGACCGTCACCCGGCGGCGCGAAATGGCGATGCCCTCGTTGTCGGAGATGACGTCGAGCGCATCCGACACCGCGTCCAGATTATACAGCGGCTCGCCCATGCCCATGAAGACGATGTTGGACAGCCGCCGCTCGCCCCGGCCGGCGTTCCATTCGCCGAGGTCGTCGCGAGCCACCTGCACCTGGGCGATGATCTCGGCGGCGGTCAGGTTGCGCACCAGGGCCTGGGTGCCGGTGTGGCAGAAGGTGCAGTTGAGCGTGCAGCCCACCTGGGAGGAGACGCACAGGGCCCCGGCGCGGCCCACGTCCGGGATGTAGACCGTCTCGGCCTCGATCCCGGGCGCAAAGCGGATCAACCATTTGATGACGCCGTCGCTGCTTTCCAGGCGCTCGACGATCTCGGGCCTGGCCAGGGTGAAGCGGTCGGCCATGGTCGCGCGCGCGCTCTTGGCGACATTGCTCATGGCCGCGAAGTCGGTGACGCCGTGATGGTGGATCCAGCCCCAGGCCTGGGCGCCGCGCATGCGCGCCTCGCGCGGGCTGGCGACGCCGCCATCGACCAGGGCGGCGGACAGCTGGCCGCGCGTCAGGCCGGCGAGATTAAGGGGTGAGGCGGTCAATTGCGGGGTCCGGGAGAGGCGTGGCGCTTCATATAGCGCAATTGGGCGTCGTCGCCGAAATGGGTTCCGCGCCCGCTAAGCGCGTGTCGCGAAAACCTTGAACCTCAAGTCTCCGGCGGGCGCGGGATCAAAGCTATCCCCGGTGGTCGCCTTCACATCGGCGAAGCCCCCGGCCTCAACGATGGCGAGGGCCTGCGCCAGAGAATACCAGCGCACGCACGGCGAGCGTTCATGAAATTCCGTCTCGACGACGACACCGTCCCGCACCACCTCATAGCGGTTCTCTTCGTGTTCGAGCTGTTGCTCATGGTCGAAGCGCGCGCGAAGCCAGCGTCGGACGATCGCGCCATCTTCGTCGCGCGCCCGCTCCCCCTCCTTGTACCATTTGGTCCATTCCAGGTGCGGCGGCTTGGGATAGTCGTCCCAGAGATTGGCCTTGAACGACAGCACCAGCACTCCGCCCGGCGCCAGGTGATCGCGGAAGCGAACCAGCGCCCGCGCCGCCGCGTCCAGATCGGTCAGCAGTTGGAACGACAGGGACGGGACAAAGATGGTGGCGTAGCGCCGCCTGAGCGCCAATTGGTCCATTTCCTGCTCGAACAGGCGACCGGCGACGTCGATCCCCGCCGTCTCGGCCTTGGCGCGGCAGATGGCCAGCATCTCGGGCGAGTTGTCGACGCCGTCGATGTCGAGCCCGGCGGCCAGAAAATCGAGGATCAGGCGGCCGGTGCCGCAGCCGACGTCCAGGGCCGGGCCGCCCTGGCGTTCGATCACCGTGCGATAGAGTGGCCGGTCGGGCCAGGTCGAGCAGTCGCCGCGCAGCAGGTCCCAGGCCTGCGCCATCATGCCCCGGTATTCGTAGCCTTGCGGGTCGGTCACGCCGCCGCTCCCTTGTTTCAGAACACGCCCGAGAAGACTGTGCCATCGGACAACAGGGCGGCGCGCTTCATGCCCTGGGAGACGTAGGGCAGGACGGGATCGCCCTCGCGGCCGATGGCGATCAGGCCGCCGTCGCCGCCCAGCCCCTTCATGTCGGCCAGGGCCGCCTTGGCCGCTTCAGCCAGGCTCTGGTGGGCGAACGCCACGCGGTGGGCCACCTGGGCGGCCACGGCGGCGCGCAGAAACATCTCGCCGGTCCCGGTGCAGGAGACGGCGGCGACGTCATCGGCCCACACCCCGGCGCCCGGAATGGGCGAATCGCCCACGCGGCCGTGCAGCTTGTTGAACACCCCGCCGGTGGAGGTGGCGGCCGCCAGCCGGCCCTCCCCGTCCCGGACGACGCAGCCGACGGTGCCGACGCCAAGCGCGGCGGTCTTCTGCCCGTCCCAGCCAACGCGGGTGAACCAGGCCTCTGGATCTTCGATGCGCGCCAGGCCCCGCCGGCCAGCGAACGCGGCCGCGCCGTCGCCGGCCAGGATCACATGCGGAGTCTGCTCCATCACCGCCAGGGCCGCCCGCACCGGCGAGGCGAACCCCTGCAGCGCCGCCACGGCCCCGGCGCGCCGGCTCGCCCCATCCATCACCGAGGCGTCCAGCTCATAGGTCCCGGCGGTGTTGGGCGAGGCGCCGCGCCCGGCGACATAGAGGCCGGACGCCTCCAGCGCCGCCACCGTCTCAACCACCACCTCAAGCGCCGAGGCTCCAGCCACCAGCCGGTCGCGGCCGGACTCTGCCAGCACGCGCATATGCGCGACCTCGCGGCTGTAGTCGCGGCCGGCCAGCGCGCCCGCGCCGCCGTGGATGGCCATCGCGGCCCCGGTCTTGCTCACGCTGCGCTCCTCCGCCCTTCCGCCGTCCCAGCCCTTAGGCAGAGCCTGATGCATTCGCACGGAACAGATACGGGTGCTGAATCAGGCTCTGAACTTTTGAATCTAGAGCAAATTACCCCCGTTCAGACGTTCCGTCCGAACGGGGTTTGCTCTAGCGTCGTCCGCAATTAAGCGGAAACGGCGGAGAGGCAATGCCATGAAGGCGCTCCTGAGCGTTGCGGTCGGCGGACCCGACACCCTGGTGATCCAGGATCTGCCCAGTCCGGAGCCCGGCCCCGGCGCGGTCGTGGTGTCGGTCAAGGCGTGCGGCGTCAACTATCCCGACGTCCTGATCATCGAGGACAAATACCAATTCAAGCCGCCGCGTCCGTTCTCGCCGGGCGGCGAGATCTCCGGCGTGGTCAAGGCGGTGGGCGAAGGCGTCACCCACCTCAAGGTCGGCGACCGGGTGCTGGGCAACACCGGCAGTGGCGGCATGGCCGAGGAGATCGCGGTCGACGCCGGACGTCTGACGCCGATCCCGATCTCGATGCCATTCGACGAGGCGGCCGCCTTCATGATGACCTATGGCACCTCCTACTACGCGCTCAAAGATCGCGGACATCTCAAGGCCGGCCAGAGCCTGCTGGTGCTGGGCGCGGCCGGCGGCGTCGGCCTGGCGGCGGTCGAGCTGGGCGCGGCCATGGGCGCGAAGGTGATCGCGGCGGCGTCGTCGCAGGAAAAGGTCGATCTGGCCCTGGCGCACGGGGCGGCGAGCGGCGTCGTCTATCCGACCGGACCCTTCGACCGCGACGGCCAGAAGGCGCTGGCCGATCTCTTCAAGGGCGCATGCGGGGCGACGGGCGCGGACCTCGTCTATGACGCGGTCGGCGGCGACTATGCCGAAGCGGCGCTGCGGACGACCGCCTGGGAGGGCCGGTTCCTGGTCATCGGCTTCCCCGCCGGCATCCCGCGCATCCCCCTGAACCTCGCCCTCCTCAAGGGCTGCGACATCGTCGGTGTCTTCTGGGGCGCGGCGGTGGCGCGTGATCCCGCCGGCCACAAGCGCAACGTCGGCGAGCTGATGGACCTCTACGCCGCCGGCAAGATCCGCCCGCACGTCTCCGAGCGTTTCCCGCTGGAGCGAGCGGGCGAGGCCATCGCCCATCTCGCGGCGCGCAAGGCGCTCGGCAAGGTGGTGGTGACCATCGACTGAGCCCGCCGGCTCAGTGGTAGAAGATCTGGTCTCCGACCCGGCCGATGCGAGTGTATTCGCCGGCCCAGTAGGGCCGCATCCAGGCGGCGTGATAGTGCGTGGCGCCCAGCATCGGCTTGAAGACGATGCCGGCGAGGGCGTTCTTGGCCACCTCGATGGCTCGGTCCCAAGCCGCCGCATCGTCGGGCGCCTTCAGAGAACCGTCGCAGACGAAGGTGAACTGGCAGCCGGTCGCGCGCTCCCATCCTTGGTAGACCACGCCGCACACGGTGTCGGCGTAGCGCGCCAAGCCGGTGCGGTTCATGACCACCTGAGCCACAGCCTTCTGGCCGGCCTCGCTCTCGGAGCGCGCCTCGAAATAGACGGCTTGCGCCAGACAGGTGAGCGGATCGCTGGGCGACGGATTCCATGCCCCTGAGATGGGCGGGAGCCTGATCGCCGACCCGAGCTGCAGCGGCTTGAGCTGACCCAGAGACAGACCGATCGGTTTCAGTTGAGCGGGCTCGGCGGCGATGAGGCGCAGATTGGCCACGGGCCGGCCGCTGGAGTCAACGGCTCTCAGGCCCCCGTTGGCGGCGGGCTCGTCCGCCGACGCCACGGAGGCAGCCAGCAGCACGACACCCGCCGCCAAGCCCCCGAGCGCCCCCGCTCTGGCCCCAAAACTCTTGCTCATCGCCCCCTCGACGTCGGCGAGAACGACTTTATGGGCGAGAAATCCCGCCTTTCCAAGGGCTTTCAGGCTGGGCCGCCCCGCTCGGCGGCGATATGCCGCAAGCGGGCGACGCCGCCATTCAACTGCGAGTAGGAAGCGGAAAGCGGTTCAGGCGACCCTGGCCGGCTTACCGGCGCGGCTCCGGCGAACCGCCGCCCCCATACCCGCAAAACCGGCAATCAGCAGCGCCCACGACGCAGGTTCGGGGGTGGCCGTAAAGACTTGGCCCGATCCCTCGGTGGATTGAAAGGTGTTGAACAGGTTGGTTCCTTCGTCCCCTGGGATCGAGCCCACGGTCACGCCGCCGTCGCCGCCGTTCGTCCAGAATGTGAGGAAGGGATAGGTCGTGGTATCCCAGGATTCGGAGATGATTGACGTGGAATAGACCGGATCGTCGCCAAAGACGAAACTGTCGGGCGCGGTGTCGTTGGGCACGGAGAAGGTGGCGTTGTCGGCGCCGCTCAGCGTGAAATCGGCGACACCGCCGCTGACGGTGACGACCAGCGTATCGACGGGCGCGCCAAGGTATGTTTCGGCGAGATCATAGGTTCCGGGAATGAAGGTGACCGTATCCACGGCCGCCGCATTCGAGGCCGCGCCGAGACACCCAGCCACGCACATCGCGCCGATTGCGCCGGCGAAACCATGGAAGCGACCAAGCCCTGCCATCGGACTGCTCCTGCTGTTCCAGCCCGTGGAGAATGTGGCGCCGAAGTGACGATTGCAAGGCGTTTATCGTCACTATTGTTAAGAATTCGCGCCACCCCCACCGTCGAGGACGCGGCCAGGGCTCGCCTATTTGAGCGTCGCGCTGAGAGTGATCTCGGCGTTTAGGACCCGCGAGATCGGACAGTTCTTCTCCGCCTCGCCGGCCAGGCGGCGGAAGGTTTCCTCATCGAGTCCGGGAACCTCGGCCGTGAGCGTCAGGGCCGACCGGGTGATGCGAAATCCCGGGCCGTCCGGATCGAGGCTGACCGCGGCTTCCGTGTCGAGCCGCGTCGGCGTGTAGCCGGCCAGCTGGAGCTGGAACGCCAGGGCCATGGTGAAGCACCCGGCGTGAGAAGCCGCGAGCAGCTCTTCCGGATTGGTGCCGCGCTCGTTCTCGAAACGGGTCTTGAATGAATAGGGGGTCTCGGAGAGGACGGCCGAATCCGTGGTGAGGTCGCCATCGCCGTCCCTGCCCGTTCCGCGCCATTGGGCGCGCGCCTTGCGGATCATGTCTGCGTCTCCTTGCCTGCATCGCGGCCCGGATGGGCGAGCTTCACCCCTCGACTTCGGTCGTCGGCCGGTCCTGTCCGTCCACCACCTCCTCGTGCCAGCGGCCCCCTTCGTCCTCCCAGGAGATGCCGGTCTCTTCGCCCGGAACGCGCTGTTCGCCGGCGGCCCGGCGCGCGGCCGCTTTCGCCGCGTCGTGGGTGGGAAAAGTCTCGGAATAGACGCCGTCCACGCGATAGGCCCAACCGCCGTCGTGCTGAACGATTTCGTAGGTGACCGTGGTCATGGCGGCGATCCTCTTTAGGGCGATCTGGGTGCGTGGAGCTGATCCACGTCGCGCACCGCGCCGCGCGCGGCGCTGGTGGTTAGGGCGGCGTAGGCCTGTAGCGCAGGGGACACCTTGCGGGGCCGCGGCGCCGCCGGCTTCCACGGCGTGGATCCCTTGGCCGCCCGCCGCTTGGCGAGTTCGTCGTCGGCCACGGCGAGGCGGACCGACCGGGCCGGAATATCGATCTCGATCAGATCGCCGTCCTCGACCAGAGCGATGTCGCCGCCCTCCGCGGCCTCGGGCGAGACGTGGCCGATCGAGAGACCCGAGGTGCCCCCGGAAAAGCGTCCGTCGGTGATGAGGGCGCAGGCTTTGCCCAGGCCCTTCGATTTCAGATAGCTGGTCGGGTAGAGCATCTCCTGCATGCCCGGGCCGCCCTTGGGGCCCTCATAGCGGATCACCACCACGTCGCCCGCCTTCACCTTGCCGGTGAGGATGCCGGAGACCGCGTCGTCCTGGCTCTCATAGACCCGGGCCGGGCCGGTGAACTTCAACAGGTCCTCATCGACGCCGGCGGTCTTCACGATGCAGCCGTCCGGGGCCAGGGCGCCCTTGAGCACCGCCAGGCCGCCGTCCTTGGAGAAGGCGTGCGCCGCTTCGCGGATGGCGCCAGCCTCGCGGTCGACATCGACGCTGTCCCAGCGTCGGTCCTGGCTGAAGGCGATCTGGGTCGGCACGCCCCCGGGCGCCGCGCGGAAAAAGGTGTGGGCCGCCTCGTCCGCCCCGCGCTTCAGGTCCCAGGTTTCCAGCGCATCGGCCATGGTGGCGCTGTGTACGGTGGGGTTGCCCGCGTGGATGAGGCCGGCGCGGTCGAGTTCGCCGACGATGGCCATGACCCCGCCGGCGCGATGGACGTCCTCGAGGTGCACATCGGCCTTGGAGGGCGCGACCTTGCACAGGCACGGCGTCACCCGCGACAGCCGGTCGATGTCGGCCATGGTGAACGGGACTTCCGCCTCATGCGCCGCCGCCAGCAGGTGCAGGACGGTATTGGTCGAGCCGCCCATGGCGATGTCGACCGTCATGGCGTTTTCGAAACCCTGGAAGTTGGCGATCGAACGCGGCAGAGCCGAGGCGTCGCCCTCTTCGTACCAGCGCCGCGCCAGACGCACGATCAGGCGGCCGGCCTCGTGGAACAGGCGCTCGCGGTCGGCATGGGTGGCGAGCGTGGTGCCATTGCCGGGCAGCGACAGGCCAAGCGCCTCCGTCAGGCAGTTCATGGAATTGGCCGTGAACATGCCCGAGCACGACCCGCAGGTCGGGCAGGCGGAGCGTTCGATGATCTTCACATCTTCATCGCTCACCGCATCGTCGGCGGCGGCGACCATGGCGTCGATGAGATCGATCTTGCGCGACTTGCCGTCCAGCATGACCTTGCCCGACTCCATCGGACCGCCGGAGACGAACACCGTCGGGACGTTGAGGCGTAGCGCCGCCATCAGCATGCCAGGCGTGATCTTGTCGCAGTTGGAGATGCACACCAGCGCGTCGGCGCAGTGGGCGTTGACCATGTATTCCACGCTGTCGGCGATCAATTCGCGCGACGGCAGGCTGTAGAGCATGCCATCGTGGCCCATGGCGATACCGTCGTCGACGGCGATGGTGTCGAATTCCTTGGCGACGCCGCCGGCCTTTTCGATCTCACGGGCGACGAGTTGGCCCAGATCCTTCAGGTGCACGTGGCCCGGCACGAACTGGGTGAAGGAATTGGCGACGGCGATAATCGGCTTGCCGAAATCCTCGTCCTTCATGCCGGTGGCGCGCCAGAGTCCGCGGGCGCCGGCCATGTTGCGGCCATGGGTGGTTGTGCGGGAGCGATAGGCAGGCATGGCCCGAAGCCTTAAACGGGTCGGCCGCTGGGTTCCAGGGGAACCGGCTCACAGAAAGCCGAGCCTGCGACGCCTACAGAGAGCATCGCCGGGCGGTCGGCCTGAAGAAAAAGGGCCGACGCGTCCCCGCGCCGGCCCCTTAGAGTCTTAGCTGCCGCTGTCGCCGCCGCCCTGCTGGGCCGCAGCCAGTCCGGGCAGATGCTGCGAGAGTTGCGAGAGCACCTGGTCCGGAGAGACGCCGAATTGGTTGGCCAGGTTCTGGACGTGCTCGTCACCGAGCGCGGACTGAAGCTGATCGGCGCTGATCGGCGAGTGGTCGCCGCCCGGCACCCAGGAAGCGACCTGGCTGCCCAGACCGCTCTGCTGCAACATGCCGAGGATGCCCGAAACGCCGCCAACCGACGAGTTATCGAGCGCGCCCGACATCGCCTGCTGCCCATCGCCCCCGAGGGCGCCGCCAGCGAGCGACTTCAGTGTGTCGAAAAGACCCATTTCAACTCCTTAGTGAGACGCCACAGAGTGGAATCACCCCCCTGGCAAGCGTCCTATACGGGACGCCGGCGTCAGGATTTGTGACAGACTTTTCCCTTGGGAATGCAGCTCTTGCCGCAGGGAACGCCGGTCTTGCACTTCGCGGCGCCCGTACGGGGGGTCGCGGCGGTCTTGGTCGCGGCGGCGGGCTTGCTGAACAGCGAGGGCTTGGCGGCGGCGGCCGGAGCCGCGGCCGGTGCGCCGCACTTGATGAAGTGACCCTTGGCGTCCTTGCACGGCGCCGCCTTGCCGAGCATCGGCTTGGCCGGAGCGGCGGCGGGGGGCGCACATTTGATGAAGTGGCCCTTGGCGTCCTTGCAGGACTTGGCCTCGGCCGTTGACGCGAACGCAAGCGCCGCGACAGCAGCGGCCAGAATCATAAAGCGCATGGGGTTTACACCCTCCATTAGTTGATGGCGCCACATTTCAACCGAATTGCGGAATTGGCAAGAGCGGTGTTCGGTTGCAATGGGTCGCCCCCGGCCGCCGGTGAGCGGGGAAGAGGCACCCTAGTTTCGAAATCGCCGAGCGTCGGCAAACGGCGGCTGGAGGGTCAGGATTTCCGCGACGAAACCGACATCGGCGTCAGACAACCTCGACTCGTGGCCGAATGTATTGCTGCAGCGACAGGCCGAATAGGACCATGCCAACGCCCCACCAGAAGGCGTAACCGATGTCATAGGTGGTGGGCAGAAACTCACCGAAGTAGCCGCGGCGCATGAGTTCGAAGCAGTGCACAAACGGGAGGAAGAGAATGATCTTAGCGATCCTTGGGGGCATCCCGTAGACCATGAAAAGGAAACCAGACAGTGGGAGGAATAGATAGGTCAATATGGGAATGATTCTTTCAACGGACTCCACCATCTCGCTGATCGCGTTCATGAACATCGCCGCGCCAAACGCCTGCAATGAAATCAACCCCCAACCTATACAGAGAAGAAGCATATCTTTTGGATAAGGCATTACTCCGACAAAATGCCCGGCAAATATGAGGACAATATATGAAAGAGACACGCCGCAGAATTCGGTCAGAAATCTAGATAGAAATAGGTGAAGTGGCGTAATCTGACGATGATATAGCAAACTGCTATTGTTTCTGGTAGCGGCCGCCGAGAAGCCTACCGCCTGCCTGAACATAACCATTGGCATGTAGCCGGTAAGGGTAAACTCAATGACCGTCAGTCCGTACTCGATCGGAGGGCGGATCATCGAATAGAGTATGGACACGCCCGTACCGAAGAGCGCAGGCTCGATCAGCAACCAAAGGTACCCGAGATTGTCACGGCCGTAGCGCGTACTGATCTCGCGCATCAGCAGAGCCCAGATAATGTGGCGGTGGTAGCTCAGGTACGCCCAGAGGCGCTGCGGTCCAGTCAGAAATCCTGCCATCCGAATCCTTTCAGGCTTGGCGCGCGACGGCGATCGGGCTTTGGGCGCGCCGATGGCCGCCGCGCCCACCTAGCCGCATAAGCCACGGCCGCCGAATATCAACCTCTTTACGTCCCGTTCGCTTTCCCCATAAGTGGCGGCGCGTCGGGGTCCGCCGCGCGATCAGATTCGTCCGGCTTCCAGGAAAACCGAACCGAAGATGGCCAACTCCGTCGGGATCGACGCGTTCAACCTCGCGATGCCCAAGGGTTCCGGCATAGCAACTTATGCCTATAACCTTAATTCTGGCATTCGAGAACTTGGGCTAGAGACTCATATTCTGTACGGGCCGGAGCAAGACCCCGGGTCAGACAATCTCATCAACGAAATTACCTTGTTCGATGCGCCGCCTCCACCTTCGGCGTCGCGCCGCTGGCTTTCGGCCATCCGCAATCTCAGGCGCGCGAGCTCACCGTCAGAGCGGCGCGCCAAGCACGTGGCCCTCTCGGGCGCGGTCATCACCCGCCAGATCGCAAGGCGGGCCCCGATCTGCTCCAAGGTGTGGGCGACTGGGAACGTCTTTCACGTCGCCAACCAAGTCTATGGGACGCGTAGCAAGTTCACCCAACTCTTATTCGACGATTCGGGTGGGCCTGGGCCGGACGTCATGCACTGGACATGTCCGCTTCCGATACGCGCGACCAACCGACCCAATCTCTACACCATCCACGACCTCGTGCCGGTGCGCTTGCCGTTCGCCACGCTGGACAACAAGCGGCGTTTTGTTGGCCTTTGCCGTGAAATCTGCGCCACAGCGGACGCTATCGTGACGGTTTCGGAACACTCCAAGCGCGACATCATCCGGTTCCTGGGGATCGACGAGAAGCGGATCGTCGTGACCCACCAGGCGGTCGACGTGCCGAGAGAGATGCTGGACCGCGACGAGGCCGCCGTCGCGCGCGAGGTCGAAGGCGTGTTCGGCCTCGACTGGCGCGGCTATTTTCTGTTTTTCGGCGCCATCGAACCCAAGAAGAATCTGGCCAGGATCATTGAGGCCTATCTCGCATCCGGGGTCTCCGCACCCCTGATCATTATCGGCGGCAGGGCCTGGCTGGATGAGGACCAAGTCGCTCTGATGTACCCCGACATCGTCGAACTGAGCGAGGCGCGCGATGGTGTGATCCGGCGCGCTGACCGGATTCGGCGTTATGAATATCTGCCGTTCACCCTGCTGGTCAGCCTCATCCGTGGCGCCAAGGCCACTTTGCTGCCCTCGCTCTACGAAGGTTTCGGGCTGCCGGTTCTGGAGTCGATGCTCCTGGGCACGCCGGTTATCACTTCCACCGAGGGATCGCTGCCCGAGATCGCCGGCGATTCGGCGCTGCTCGTCGATCCGTACGATACGCAGGCCATCAGACGCGCGATCGTTGCGCTGGACGAGGACGCCGACCTGCGCGCCGACCTGGCGCGGCGCGGCGTGGGCCAAGCGGCGAAGTTCAGTTCTGCAGCTTATCGCCAGAAGCTGGCCGACCTCTACCGCCCGTTCATCTGATGCCCACCGTTCTGTTTGACGTCACGCGCCTCTTTATGCGTGAAGACCTGACCACCCCCACGGGCATCGACCGCGTCACCGAGGCCTACGGCCGCTGGCTGCTCGGCCGCCAGGGCGTGCGGGTGGTCCCTGTCTGCACGGTGGGCGGGTTCGTCTCTCCCATGTCGCTCGATCGGTTCAAGCGAGTCCTGGCGATTGGTCGACCAGAGAGGCCCGTCGCCGAGACAGATTGGATCAGGCTCACGAGAGCCCTGCAATCCACCCCGGGCGAGGCGGAGACACTGCGAAGCACGGTCGACCGCAACCGCCGCGCGAGTGACCTTGCCCGCTACGCGACATTCGGGGTCCGAGCGCTGGGGAGCTGGAGGCCAGCCCCCATCCCGTCAGACGCCCTGTTCCTCAACGTCAGCCACTACGGCCTCGAGCAGGGGGGACTCCTCGAAGGGCTTACCCGCAAGGGCGTCCGACCCGTGGCCATGGTCCACGACCTCATTCCGATCGCCCACCCGGAGTACTGTTCCGAATCCGCCTCCGGCTGGCATACACGTCGCATCCAGACTCTGTTACGCCATGACGCCCTGATTATCGCCAACTCGGGCTCAACGGCCGAAGAGCTGCGCGCCTGGGCGGCCGCGAACAATGAACCCCAGCCCAGGATGTGCGTGGCACCGCTGGGGCTTGAACCGATTTTCACGTCGGGCCAGACAGTCGGGCCGGTGAGCCGCCCCTATTTCATCTGCGTCGGGACGATCGAGCCGCGCAAAAACCTGGTCTTTTTGCTTTCAATCTGGAGGCGGCTGGCCGCGACGCTCGGGGATGACACGCCCTGGCTCATCCTCGCCGGCAAGCGCGGCTGGGAAAACGAGGAAATCATCGACCACCTGGACCGTTCGCCGCCGATCCGCCGCTTCGTCCATGAGGTGAACGATCTCACGGACGAGCAGTTGGCCCGCCTGATCAGTGGCGCCAACGCCCTTCTGGCGCCGTCGCGGGCCGAGGGTTTCGACCTACCCGTGGCCGAGGCTGGCGCGCTGGGGACTCCGGTGATCGGCTCAGACATCCCGGTGCACCGAGAGCTCGCTCGCGCGGCCACTCTGCTCGACCCGATGGACGGTCCGGCGTGGTTGGCGGCCATCGAGTCCGCCGCGAAGTCTCGCGCGCGGACGCCCGTCGCGGCGCCTCCGAGCTGGGATGCGCATTTCGCCATCGTGGGGGAGGCGCTGGGGCTTGGGAGCTAGCACATCCGCGCGGTCGTCATCCCCAGGGAAGGCCGAAGCCGATTCTGCGGGGCCGCCTAGACCCGGTTCCCATATGTTTGGCAGTCTTGATCCGGCGACGCCCGACGGGCTCGCGCCAGCCGCGCATTCGGCCGGCCCCTCTCCGCTCGCCTGCCGATTCAGACCCTGTTCTCGCAAGCACCGCCAGATTTCGGCCTTTAACCTGAGCAGGCCGCCGATAGTCGCATCTCGGTGCGCGAAGTCTAACTTAGCGATGCTCTCGCAATCAAAGTAAACGACTCCCATTGACCAGGTATCCTGCGATCACAGACAGTCGATTTTTGATCTGCGAGCGCACAAAGGTATCGACTGTTCCGCTCCAGAGTCAGTACGTTATTGCTTAACGCCACCTGAAATTGAGAGAGCGCCTCCTGACCGCGGCGACGGCCCTTCGAAAGGACAATCGCCCCCTCCAGATCGCCGGCTGGATCGATCTGAACGATCTCGCCGACGGCGTTGCGCCCCAGCACCGTTCCGTGGTGTGTGAGAAGCAGCATATCTTCCTTCAGTTTGAATTCAAAGCGGTCGCCACTAACTGAAGTCGCCCGCATTCTCAGATCTGATACAGCAACTCGCTCGAGGGCGAGTTGAAGTATTTCGAATTCCGGCCCGGGTTGAACAAGCGGCGCCGCGGCGTTCAGGATGCGCAGCGCCGCCGTTTTCATTTCGGTCTCGAAGTCCATGGACAGGCCAAACGCGCGCCCGTTTTCTGCAATCTGCTCAGCGTCGCGGTCGTGGGTTAGACACCAGTCAACCTTCTCCGCCAAATCGCTAAGGTCACCCTTCACAGGGACGAAATGACGCCACGGCTCGATCGCGTTGCTGTACCATTGGACCCAATCGCTCTCGACCTTGATGATGCAGCAGCCAGTTCGCAATCTCTGGATGACGTTCCAAGCGCTCGCGTTTCCATCAATATCTACGAGAAATTTGTAGGCCGCCATTTCGTCGACAGGCACGAACGCCTTCATCAAGCCTTCGGCCACAAGTCTAGCGGTAGCGGCTTCGTATTGCCCGGGGCGGGCCTGAGCGACTCCGACCATGCCGACGTCGGCCTTGCCGCCCAACGACTTCGCTATTCGACACAACTGATAGCGGGGAAGTTGATCCAGGGTCTCGAGCGAAAAACCCACCTCAAATGGATTGTCTAGGCTGGTCACGCGTCCCGTTGAAAAACCGCGCCAGAATATTTTCGGAGTGCGCTCAGACCATGGTGGCAGCGCCGGATCCCCAGCCGGAAGGAAATTAACATAACCCCGCGCATTGAAATAATACAGATCTGGTACCAATACTATATTTGACCACTCCTTTTGACTTTGCCAGCTAACGCTGCGAATGTTTATGGCTTCATCTTTGGATTGAAACAGATAATAGAGTGATGTCGGAGGGCTTGTTTGTGACTTATCGCTTCCAAAATCGAGCGATGATAAAAGTATTTCTATGACGTTCTTGTGCAGGAATTCGAGATATGCAGCAGTATTCAAATCTCGTCGTTCAGTTTCGGTCACGTGGAGAAGGCTAGCGCCGCCGTGTCCTCTGATGTCAAAAAGCGACACAATGCAGCCTGGGCTGAATGGAGCCCCCATCAACTCCATGACGTTTTTGCTGACCCTGTGGTGTTCCATCGATTCTCGTCTTAGTTCTTTGCGTAACGTCGTGAATGGCTTCGGGACTACGCGGCAGCGCAAGGCATTTATTTGATCATCGCTCCACTTCAGAACGATTCGCGATCAACTGCGCGCCCGGATCGCTGGGTAACGTCAAGCCTGCGATTCATCCTGGCGCCAGCAGGGCGTCGAAATAGGCGATGGTCTTGGTGAGGCCGTCGCGCAGGGGCGTGCTGGGGACCCAACCGAGCTTGGCTCCGGCCTGGGAAATGTCGGGTTGGCGCTGCCTGGGATCGTCCTGCGGCAGGGGCCGATGGACGATCGGTGACTTACTTGCGGTCAGCTCCAGCACCAGCTCGGCGAGTTCGAGCATGGTCGATTCATGAGGATTGCCGAGATTGATCGGCCCGGTGACCTCGTCGGAGGTCG